>Ga0209369_1000233_pt1 | contig 110662 bp, 90 predicted proteins | sample EBPBio142010_DNA_FD_185865 | JGI IMG/M metagenome (GOLD analysis project Ga0209369, IMG submission 185865) | Wastewater treatment Type I Accumulibacter community from EBPR Bioreactor in Madison, WI, USA - Reactor 1_10/4/2010_ DNA (SPAdes)... | ecosystem: Engineered > Bioreactor > EBPR >...
CGCGTTTGGACACATGGGAGGCGCTGCTTGCAGGGCTGTCGTCGTCGGTGGCGGCGGTGCGTGCATCAGACCGTGAGGGCTGGATTAGGCACTGCGGATACCACACACCCGCTCACGCTTAGCTATATCGATGCGTCGCTCAGTGAGAAAGGCTCCGTTGCTTATGTGGCTATGGAAGGCGATCAGATTGTTGGTGGGGTAATTGTAGTTATAAACGAAATCACGCAACACAACCGATTGGACTTTCTGTATGTGAAGCACGGGCTTCAGTCGCGCGGGACGGGTAGAAAAATCTGGGAGCAAGTAGAGCAGTTGCACGGAAATACGAAGTCGTGGGAGACCGTCACGCCGTATTTCGATAAGAGAAATGTTCACTTCTACATCAATCGGTGCGGCTTTTTCGCCGTGGAATTCTACAACCCCTACCATAAAGACCCAAGAGATTCCGGAGATGCGGTCGGTGAAGGTTCTTTATTGCGGCTTGTAAAAGTAATGAAGGCCTGATCTTTGTAGCAGGCAGTACAGAGAGTGGAAATGGATGAGGATGTATCGAGAATCGTTCGCCGGTTAGATTTGAAACGGTGTCTTGTATAGTATGATAGTGGACGTTCGTGTCGTGTGGCGCTGGTCGTGGACGTAGGTTTGCCCTGTACAAACGCCATTCGCAGAGTCGTCCATCTTCCAACCGTCAAAAGGCCTCAGCGTACACCGGTACGGCAAGACGTCACCTCAGCGCCCGCGATAGACGTCACAACAGTCGCCTGTACGTTCGGCTTGGCTCGTGCCAATGCGCACTTTCCGCCGTGCTCGGCGCGGCTGCGATGGGCCTCTCAAGCGTGCTCGTGCTCGGCAACAGCTTCCGGCTGCGGCGGGTGTAAGGCGCTGAGATGTCCATTGCGGGGTGTGCAACGGGTGGATGGTTGGGGCCGATATCTTCCTTCGTGTGGTGAGTGCGCGTAAAATGGGATACGAACCGGCGATTTGGCGCGTGGATGTACGGACTTTTCCTCCTATGCTTCGCATCCTCTTCCTCCTGCTGCTTGGGCCAAGCCTGGCTTTGGCCCAGACGCCCGACGCGACGCGGGCGCGCCTGAGTCGGCTGCACCAGCAGATCGACCATGACCGCTCCCGACTGCGCCGCGCCCTCGAAGCCGAGGAGGTCACGACCGCCACACTCGATGCGCTCGACCGCGAGGTGGCGTCGAGGCAGGCGCTGGTAACGACCTACGGGGTGCGGCTGAAGCAGGTGCGGGCCGAACGCGACAGTCTGGCGCGGTCCCTCGTGCTGCTCGCCAATTCGTTCGCAGGGCTGCACGCTCGCCAAAAAGCCCTTGCCCGGCAAGCTTACAAGCACGGACGGCTCAACGATCTTGCGTTGCTGTTTTCGTCGGAGTCGGTGGGCGAGGTGGTACGACGAGCGCGGTTCCTCCGCCGCATGACCGATTTGCGCCGGCGTCACGCCGAACGGATGCGGCGCTCGATACAGGCCATCCAAGCCCGACAGGTTGAACTCGCCCGAGCCGAGCGTGACGTCGGCAAGATGTTCACCGACGCCGCGGTCCAGCAGCAAGAGCTGGCCGAAAGCCAGCGGCGGCGCACCGTGGCGGTCGATGCGATGCGCCGCCGCCGCGGCGACCTCGAAGCTAAGATCGCGCAGGCGCAGCGCGACTACGCCGCCCTCGACGCCACGCTCCGCAGCGTCGGGCGCGACGACACCGACGACCGACGCTCCGCCTCACCCGCCGCCGTCCGTCCGTTCAACGCACTGCGCGGGCGGCTTCCGTGGCCCGCCGAGGGCGTTGTGACGCAAGGCTTTGGGCTTCGCACCGACCCGGTCCTCGGCACCCAGACCCAGCATCCGGGGATACAGATCGCCACCCTGCCGGGGGCCAGCGTCGCCGCTGTCTATCCGGGCACGGTGGTGCGGGTGGCCCAGTTGCCCGGCTTCGGAACCTACATCGCCATCCGCCACGGCGGCTTCGTGACGATTTACGCCAACCTGTCGGCGCTGGCGGTTCGGAAAGACGACGTCGTCACCGCCGGGCAGGTCATCGGCAAGGCAGGCACCGACGCTAGCCCGCGCGGCGCAGGCGTGTTCTTCGCGCTGTCGCCCATCGCAGGCGAGCGGCTGCCGATGGAAGATCCCCTCCTGTGGCTCGTGCCGCGCTAAAACGTGCCCTGCCAGAATCGCGAACGCTGGCAGGGCGAATCCGTCTCGTCAGAACAGGCCGTCTACCGACAGGTAGCGCTCGCCGGTGTCGTAGCAGAACGTCAGCACGGTCGCGTCGCGGGGAAGCGACGGAAGCACCTTCTCGACGGCGGCGAGGCTCGCTCCCGACGAGATGCCGATCAAGATGCCCTCGACCTTGGCCGCCCGCTGTGCCATCGCAAAGGCGTCTTCGGCGTCGATCTGCACGACCTCGTCCACCAGCGATCCGTCGTAGTTGCCCGGCACGAACCCTGCGCCGATACCCTGAATCTTGTGCGGGCCGGGGCTTCCACCCGAAAGCACCGGCGAGGCGGTCGGCTCGACGGCAAACACCTTGACGCCGGGGAAACGCGCCTTTAGTACCTCGGCCACGCCGGACAGGTGTCCGCCCGTACCCACGCCCGTCACGAGCGCGTCGATGCCGTCCGGAAAATCGGCCACGATCTCTTCGGCGGTGGTGCGCGTGTGCACGGCGCGGTTGGCCGGGTTGTTGAACTGCTGCGGCATCCACGCGCCCGGCGTCTCGCCGACAAGTTCCGTGGCCCGCTGGATCGCCGCCTTCATCCCGCCCTCTTTGGGTGTGAGCACGAGTTCGGCACCGTAGGCCGCCATCAGCCGCCGCCGTTCGATGGACATCGACTCGGGCATGACGAGCACCACGCGGTAGCCCTTCACCGCCCCCACCAGCGCAAGGCCGATGCCGGTGTTGCCGCTCGTCGGCTCCACAATCACCCCGCCGGGCTGAAGCACTCCCCGCGCTTCGGCGTCTTCGATCATCGCCAGCGCAATGCGGTCTTTGATCGAGCCACCGGGGTTGGCACGTTCCAGCTTCGACCACACCGCGCGGTCGGGGAAAAGACGGGCGAGACGGACGATGGGCGTCTGGCCGATGGTGGCGAGGATGGAGTCGTAGCGCATAGGACGGATAGGGTGAGGCCGTATCCAATGGTACAACCGCCGCCAAGTGCCGCCCCCCCGTTCCGCCAAGCGTCACGATGCCGCAACGGAAGCGCTTTGTCGCCTCGCTTGGTGGTTGGTGGCCGGTTGTTCACCCTGCCAAAACGAAACGAGCACGCAGGAACGATGCCCGCAGAGACGAGGCCAAGCCGAAGGAATCGTTCGCCCCTCGGACTTCGCCCTTCTTAGATGTAGTAGTCGATGCGGTCGTCGGCAAAGGGGTCGGCGCGGCCGGCACCGTCGCGGCGGACGGTGGACGTGCGGGTGACGACGCTTCCGGGCGCGACCGACTCGGTCAGCCAGACGTTCCCGCCGATCACACTTCCCGCCCCGACCACTGTCTCGCCGCCCAAGATGGTCGCGTTGGCGTACACCACCACGTCGTCTTCGAGCGTCGGGTGCCGCTGCACGCCCGCCAGCGCCTTTTCGACCGAAAGCGCGCCAAGCGTGACCCCTTGGTACAGACGGACGCGGTCGCCGATCACCGCCGTCTCGCCCACCACGACGCCCGTGCCGTGGTCGATGGCAAAGGCCTCTCCGACGGTCGCGCCGGGGTGCAGGTCGATGCCGGTTTGGCGGTGGCCGTATTCGGTGAGCAGCCGGGCGAGCAGGTCGGCGTGGCGCACATACAGTTCGTGGGCGACGCGGTAGAGCGCGGTGGCGAGAAAACCGGGATACGCGAGGATCACCTCGTCCACTGACCGCGCCGCCGGATCGCCGGCAAACGTCGCGGTGGCGTCGGCCAGCAGCAGGCGGCGAACATCCGGGAGGGCTGCCATCACCGCGTCGGCGGTACCGGGCGCAGGCGCGTCGGCGGGAACGGTGGCGTCGGCCACGAGCAGCCGCTGAAGGCGGGCGTGGGCCGTGTCGAACTCCTGCCCGACGGCCTCCGGCTCCGACGAGCAACGGTCGGTGAGGTGCGGAAACAGCAGCGCCAGCAGCGCGTCGGCCCACGCCTCCACGTCGCGACGGAGCGTAAGCGGCAGCGGGTGCGCCGCGCGGGCGGCACACACGTCGGCGACCAGTTCGGCACGAGCGGAGGCGAGCATGGGCGGGCGAGGAGACGGGCCGAGGACTACATCCATCTGCCCCCGCCCGGTTCCAAACGCCGTCGCCTTGCCTCGGGCTTGCCCTGCCTCAACCCTACGCGTTCCGCGCTTCCCGCACCCGGCAACCACCCAGCGCCATCCGCCGTATCACCCCCATCGTCTTACCCTTTCTCTCTTTTATGGCGAACGCATCCTACGACGTGGTCGTGATCGGCACCGGCCCCGGCGGCTACGAAACGGCCATCCGCGCCTCCCAACTCGGCTACAAAACCGCCGTCATCGAACGCAACAAACTCGGCGGCGTCTGCCTCAACATCGGCTGCATCCCGACGAAGGCGCTCATCCAGTCGGCGCAGGTCGTGGCCGACAGCAAGCACGCTGCCGACTACGGCCTCGAAGGCGCGGCCCTCACGCCCGTCTTCGAGAAGGTGATCCAGCGCTCGCGGGGCGTCGCCTCGAAGATGAACAAGGGCGTCGAGTACCTGATGAAGAAGAACAAGATCGACGTGATCTTCGGGCAGGCCACCTTCACCGGCCCGCACACGCTCGCCGTCGAACCGTCGGTGACGATGGACGGCGAGACCGTCGGCACGAAGCAAACCGTCGAGGCGCGGCACGTCATCATCGCCACAGGCGCGCGGGCGCGCGAAATCCCGCCGCTGCCTCTCGAGGGCAAGAAGATCGTCGCCTACAAGGAGGCGATGACCCAAACCGAACGCCCCGGCCGCCTCGTCATCGTGGGCGCGGGGGCCATCGGCGTCGAGTTCGCGTACGTCTACCACCACATGGGCACGGAGGTCACGATCGTCGAGGTGATGGATCGCCTCGTGCCCATCGAAGACGCCGACGTGTCGAAGGAGGTCGAGAAGGCCTTCAAGAAGTCGGGCATCAAGGTGATGACCAAGGCGCAGGTGCAGGGCGTCACGGGCGAGTACGGCAACCTGAAGGTGCGCATCCAAACGGCCAAGGGCGAGGAGATCGTGGAGTGCGACCAGGTGCTCTCGGCCGTCGGCGTCGTCGGCAACACCGAGAACCTTGGACTCGAGAAGATCGGCGTCAAGCACGAGCGCGGCGTCATCGCCATCGACGAGTGGGGCCACACGTCGGTGCCGGGCGTCCACGCCATCGGCGACGTGGCGGGTGCGCCGTGGCTGGCGCACAAGGCGAGCCACGAGGGCATCCTCTGCATCGAGCACATCGCCAACGGCGAGGGCAAGGCGCACCTGCACCTCAAGCCGCTCGACAAGGGCAACATTCCCGGCTGCACCTACTGCCAGCCGCAGATCGGCTCCGTCGGCCTCACCGAAGCCAAGGCCAAGGAAGCGGGCTACGAGATCAAGGTCGGCAAATTCCCCTTCTCCGCCAACGGCAAGGCCACGGCCATCGGCCACCCGGACGGCTTCGTGAAGGTGATCTACGACGCCAAGTACGGCGAACTCCTCGGCTGCCACATCGTGGGCCACGAGGCGACGGAGCTGATCGCCGAGGCGGTGCTCGCCCGCGAGGCCGAGCTGACGGCGCACGAGATCATGGAGGCCGTGCACCCGCACCCGACGCTCTCGGAGGCGGTGATGGAGGCCACGAAGGTCGCCTACGGCATCCCGATGAACATCTGAACGGCCCGGCCGTCGATGGACAACCTGTCAGGTTCGCTGAACCTGACAGGTTTTTTTGCGCCTACCCGGCAATACGCCACGGTAATACCGTCACCGTAGAGACGCCCCGGCAATGCGCCACATAGAGACGCCCCAATGGGGCGTCTCTACCGGTTGTCCAACGTCCGCCGCAAAACGACGCCATCGTCACCGTTCCAACAGGCCGAGGCGTTCGCGCATCTGCGGGCGGTCGGCGAGGGCGATCTTCGCGACTATCGACGCATCCGACAGCAGGGCGCGAAGGTGCGCCGCCTCGTCGTCGCGGGTGCGCGTGGCCTCCTGCGCCGTAGGACTTGTAGACGAGGTCGCGGAAGCGTTGGCGCTCGCTGTTCAGTCCACCGGGCGAGGCGATGAAGATGCGGAGGGCGAGCAAGGGCTGAGGGATCGGGCGGCGGGCGATGGTGCAAGATACACGCGGGATGCGGGGCCGTCTTCAACCTGTCAGGTTCAGCGAACCTGACAGGTTGAGGCTTAGCGCTCGGTCGTACCTTGGGGCTGCTGCTGCCCTGCCTCGTATGCCCTCTGCGATCTCCGACGACCTGCCCGCATCGGCGGCCGCTTCCGTAGCGCCGGGCGCTTCGCCCGAACCCGCGCCCCCGCGCAGCGACGACGAGCGGGAGCGGGTGGCGCTGCTCAAAAGCATCGTCAACCTGCAACACGGCGGCGACATCGACGCGGCGGTCGAGACGATCCGCAAGGACGTGCCGCTGCAGGGCGCGACCGTCTGGGTGCTCGTGTGCTCGGCGATGCTGGCATCTCTCGGCCTCGACACGTCGAGCACGGCGGTGGTGATCGGCGCGATGCTCATCTCGCCTCTGATGACGCCGATTCTGGGTGTCGGGATGGCCCTCGCCGTGTCGGATCGGCGGCTGTTCTACGCCTCGCTGCGGAGCCTGTCGGTGGCGACGGTGGCGGCGTTGGTCACGAGCGCGCTCTACTTCTGGATTTCCCCGCTGGGCGAGGCGACGCCCGAGATCCTCGCCCGCACCCGTCCGACGCTCCTCGACGTGGCGATTGCGTTCTTCGGCGGCGTGGCGGGCATCGTGGCCGTGAGCCGCAAGTCGCCCACGAACGTCATTCCGGGCGTGGCCATCGCCACCGCGCTAATGCCGCCACTGTGCGTGGCGGGCTTCGGCCTCGCCACGGGCACATGGTCGTACTTCGCCGGCGCGTTCTACCTGTTCTTCCTCAACGGCGTGTTCATCGCCACGGCCACCTACCTCATCACGCGGTTCATGCGGGCGCGTCCGGTCGCGTTTCAAACCGAGGAGCAGCACGACCGCATCCAACGACGCCTCGCGCTGATCGTGCTCGTCACCGCCATTCCGGCCGGTTTGCTGCTGTTCGACACCGTGTCCGAGTCGCAGGTGCAGCGCAGGGCCGGAGCGTTTGTAGACACCGTACTTGCGGGCCACGGGCGCGAGGTGCTGCGCTGGAGCATCACCGGCAAGCAGCGGCTTCTGGGCGAACACGACGGCGGAGACGAGTTGCGGGCTGTGCTGATTGGGCCGCCGCTGCGGGACGGCGAGGTCGATTCGCTCAACGGGCTGATGGCCAAGGCCGGGCTGGAACGCTACGCGCTCAACGTGAGCGTGGTGGGCAACGCCCGCTCGGGCCTGTCTCGGGACGAAGTAGAGGCCTTGGTGGGCCTGCAGACGCGGTCGGGATCGATTGCCGGGGCCGAGGTGCCATCGTCGCCCGAGGAAACCGTGGTGGCGTTCGACACCGTCGCGCTCCGCCGCGACGCCCGCATCGTCGTGCCCGCGCTCGACACGCTCGCCGACGTGCTGACCGTGGCCCGTGCCGACACGCTGCCGACGACGCAGCTGGTGAGCGTTCGCTTTGCCCGTGGCGCGACCGCCCGCGACAGCGCGGCGCTTCGGCTCTTCCTGCGTGCCCGCCTCGGCGTCGACAGCCTGCGGTTGGGGTCGTTTTAGGCCCGTTCCGACCGCCGCCGTGCCGCCTCGTGCGGCGTCGGGTGGGCGACGAAGGTCTTGGCTTTGCCAAGATATTCGTCGGGTTGGAATAGGGATGACAGAGTGGTGTCACTCCTCGTCGGTACGTTGTCGTTTGTCAGCGTTCCCATCTCCAACCCCGATGCGTACACCCAACTGGCCGCTTCTGGCCGAACCGTTCCCCGCCTCCGACATCGAATGGCGTCCGCTCACCGTCTCGCGCAAGACGGGCAAAGGCCTTGCCGCGGCCTACCTGACGGCCCGTGCCGTGGCCCAGCGCCTCGACGATGTGTTTGGGCCGGGAGGCTGGAAAAACGAGTACCGCGACGCGCCCGGCGGCGGCATCCTCTGCCGCATCTATTTCCGCGACGACGACGGCGACTGGATCTGGCGCGAAGACGGGGCCGACCGCACCGACGTCGAGCCGACCAAGGGCGGCCTTTCGGCGGCGTTCAAACGCGCTGGCGCGGCGCTCGGCATCGGACGCTACCTCTACGAGATTCCGCAGCAGTGGGTCGAAGTGGACGAGTACGGCAAGTTCAAGACCGAGCCGCGCATTCCCGCCCGGTTCCTGCCGCCTGCCGCGTCGCTCCGCGAAGCGCCCGAACGGTTGGCCCGCGACGAACGCTCTTCCGGCGACGGTGCGCCAACGGCTCCGCCGCGTCGCCCTGCGCCCAAACACCCGTACGCGCCGTAACGCTTAACCGTTTTTCCAGTCGATCCAGCCGAGGTCCACTTTCCGTTCGTTGCGCCACGTCAGGGTGTGGAGGGCCGCCGTCTCGTCGGGGGACAAGCGGATGTCCTTCGCAGCGAAGTTGGCGCGGCGGTTTTCGGGACTGGCGGCCTTGGGAATGGCCGCGACGCCGTCCTGCCCCAGCAGCCACGCGAGGGCGATTTGCGCAGGCGTAGCGCCGTGATTGGCCGCAATCTCGCGCAGCACCGGCTCGTCGTTCACCGCGCCCTTGTTCACCGGGCGGTAGGCCGTCAGCCACGCGTCGTGCGCCCGTGTGCGGGCAAGCAGGTCGTCTTGGTTGAGGAAAACGTGGTATTCCACCTGGTTGCACACCACCGGAGCAAGGTCACACGCCCGCTCGAACAGTCGGGGCGGGAAGTTGGACACGCCGATGTGCCGGGCAAGGCCGTCGTCTTTCGCCCGAACGAGCGCCTCCATCGTGGCGTCGAGGTCCAAATCCGGGCTGGGCCAGTGCACCAGCAGCAGGTCCACATCGTCCACATCGAGGCGCTTCAGGCTCGCTTCAGCGCTGGCCCGGAAGGCCGCCGGGGCAAGGTCGGTGTGCCAGACCTTGGTGGTAAGAAACACCTCGCGGCGCGGCACACCCGACGCACGCAGGCCCTGCCCGACCTCCACCTCGTTGCCGTACAGCACCGCCGTGTCGAGGTGGCGGAAGCCCACCCGAAGCGCATCGGCCACCGCGTCGCGCCCCGCGTCGCCGGTGAGTTTGTAGGTGCCCAGCCCGAGTTTAGGAAGGTCGATCATTCGGGTATACGGTGTAATCTACGGGTGCATCTCCAATACACCATAAACGATACGCAAACTATACCTTCATCCCTGCCCACGCCCACCAGTCGTTCTCGGTGGCTTCGTGGAGCGTCTCGAAACCCACGGCAGCGGTCGCTTCGCGCATCGTTTCGGCATCGGAGCGGAGCAGTCCGGCCAGCACGAGTCGTCCACCCAAGCGCGTCTTCTCGGCGAGCCTCGCCAGCATCCCCAGCAGCACTTCGCGGTGAATGTTGGCCAGCACCACATCGAACCCCGACTCGTCCACCACGTCCAGATCACCGATGCGCACTTCCGCGAGGCCTTGCACGTCGTTACGGACGAAGTTCTCGTAGGCGTTTTCTTCGGCCCACAGATCGATATCGAACGTAACGGCGTGTGCAGCCCCCAGCTTGATCGCGGCGATGGCGAGCACGCCCGTCCCCGTTCCCGCATCAAGGATTCGGTCGCCCGGCTCCACCACCGACGGTAGCAGGCCGAGCACGAGGCGCGTGCTTTCGTGCAGGCCCGTACCGAAACTCATCTTGGGGTCGATGTGCAACACCGTCAGCCCGGCGTGGCGGGTGTCCAGTTCGTGCCACGACGGCTTGATGACAAACGGAGGCGCGGGCACAGGTTGGATGGTGGCCTCGAAAGCGGCGTTCCAGTTCTGGTCTTCCACCCGCGTCACGTCAAACGCGACCGGCAACGCATAGTGGAGGCGAACCGCCTCGGCGGCGGCGTGCAGGTCGTCGTTCCATCGCGTCTCGGGAACGTAGGCCTTCAGAAGACCCTCTTCTTCCACAAACCCCTCGAAGCCGAGGGCGTCGAGATCGGCCACGAGCAGGTCGTGCAGATCGTTCGGTGCGTGGAAGGCGAGTTCAAGCGAGACGGAAGGGGTAGGCATTGGAGAGAAAGCAAAACGGCGGAGAATCGTGCCGTTGGTGGTACGATCCTCCGCCGCTACGGTGCCGAAGACGGGATTCGAACCCGTACGGGGCGGGTGCCCCAGCGGATTTTAAGTCCGATGCGTCTACCGTTCCGCCACTTCGGCAAACCAACAGCCTCAGCGTTGCACGACGACGGTTGCGGTGCGCTGCTCCGGCCCAGCCACGAGGCGAACGAGGTACATGCCTGGAGCGGCGGTTGTTGCGTCCCACTCGGCGGAGTGGGTTCCAGCGGCACGCGTCTCGTCTACGAGCACCGCCACCTCGCGCCCGGTCACATCAAACACGGCGAGGCGAACGGGCCGGGTGTCGGGCAGCGCGTAACGCAGGCGTGCCGTCCGGGCGGTTGGGTTGGGCGTGGGAGCCGAGAGTGCGAGGGCGTTTGTCTCCAGAGCGGACTCATCTTCCCCGGCCACCGCCGTCGTCTTGACCGCACGGATATTGTCCACGGCGATCTGGCCGAAGCGGACGCCCGTGGTGGTGTTGTACGTCAGCTGGATGGACTCGAGGCGGAGGTTGCCGTTGAGTTGACCGTTGCTCGTTCCGATCCAGTTTTCGGGCGGTGCCACCGCGCCAAGGTCCCATTCGACCAGCCGCCAGCCAAGCCACGTCACGTCCGTCCACGGGCCCACTTCGGTTCCGCTGCACGATCCGCCGGAGCAGTTGTCGTCCAAGGCAAACCGCAAGCGTGTCCCCGAGCCGTCGCCAAAGATTGCGGCCTGGAGGGTATACGACGTATCCATGTTCGCCGAGGCGCTGCCGCATCCTTGGTAGCAGGTGCGGACGAGCCACGACGAAGCGTTGCTGGTGTCCCATCCGTACTTGATAGCCATCGACTGGCCCGTCGAGCCGCCGCGCGGCTCTTGCAACGGCACCGCCAAGCGCGCCGTCGAGTCCGCGACGGTTCCGACGGTAGAGCCGCTTTGCGACGGAGACCACCAACGAGAGGTGAAATCGTCTTCGAAGGCTTCGAACGTCGTCCCCGACTCTTGCAAGGCGTTGGTCGTGAACGCCAACCGCCGCTCGAACGTTACCACGTTGCCCACCTCATCGGTCATCCCAGCCCCCATGCGAAACTGGTAGTTCGTGTTCGGGTCAAGGTCGGTGTTAGGTGCCGCTTGAACGACCGTCTTGCCGTTCACGTTGTTGATGGCTACGGTGATCGGGACGGTCGCGTTGGTTGTTGCGTTGGCGAGGGAAAACAGCGAGGTAGGGCGCGAAGCAGGTGTAACAAGCTCGTTCATCGTCACGTTGATGAGCGGGCGGCGCGCCACATTCGTCGCGTTGTTGGCTGGAACCACCGACGCAATGGCCGGGGCCGTCACATCCGCAATACCCGACGTGAAGGTGCGGACGTATGCATCGCCGGCCGTGCCGTTGGCGTCGCCGTCGAGGGCAATTCCGTAGGGCGATGCCGCCGTTCCGGCAATGGTCAGCGTGTACTGCGTAGTTGCGGCCAAGGTCTGCGTCGGGGTGAAAACGACGCGGCGGTAGCCGTTCGTCCAGGTAAACCCACCGGCCACCGCGCTCCCGTCGCTGGTGCGCGTAAGTGTCAAGCCGGTCTGAACCGTCGCAGGGGCCACGGGGCGCGAGAACGTCACCTCGATGGGATCGATCACCCGGAAGGCCGTCGCGCCGGCAACGTTGGTCGATGCAACGATTAGCGGTGCTGTCGAAACGAGGCCGACATCGACAAACGTGAAGAACGTATCGATGGCCGTTACGCTCTGACTCGAATTCAGATACCCCGGAGCCGAAACGTTGAGGGAATTGGCACCCGCAGCGACGTCTTCAAGGTAGTAGTAGCCGTTGCGCAGTTCGTTGGGATCCGTCGAGTAGCGGTTGAAGAGACTGGCGTAGGTGTCGGTCGTGTACGACTTGCCCGCGTACTCAATCGTCGCGCCGTTGATTGCCAGCCCCGATTCCACATCCGAGACAATGCCCGTCAGGAAGCGACCTGCAGGGCGGGGAATGTTGAAGTTCTTAAGGATGGCCCAGAAAAAGGCCCGCGCTTCCATCCGCTTCCAGTCTGCGTTCATGTTGCGCAGGTTCTGGGTCGGGTTGGTGTGGAACCCCATCTCCGACAGCGTGGACGGCATGTAGGTGTTGCGCTGTACCGAGTTGCGCGACCCTTTGACGCCGCTGCCGCAGGTGGAAACGCCGTAGAACGCACATTCGCCGTAGTCGCCACCGTTGGCCAGCGGAATGCGCATGGCTCGCCCTACCGTGGGGCCCATCCGCCTGGCCATCGCCCGCCCTCCGGGATACGACGCCGGCTCCAGGAGGTCGGGCATCTGCGGCCAGAGCACAAAGCCGCTGGTGGCAGTTGCCCCGGCGGCGTTGGAGTGAATGGAGTGGAAGTAGGCTCCGCCGCTGGAGTTGGCAAAGTCCGCACGCTGAGTCAGCGAGACGACGTCCGTGGAATTGGTGCGCGTCATGTAGACGCCCCGGATGTCGGTGTAGGTCGTCAGCAGGCGGCGAAGCTCAAGACCCACCCCGAGGGTTTTTTCGGCCTCGGAATAGCCGTAAACGCCTTGGTTTTCGGTCTGGCTGTGACCGGGGTCGAGGACGATTGACCAGTTGGACAGCCCGGTGACGTTTTGGGCCGAAGCGGCCAGCGGCGCAGCGAGTAGGGCGGCGGCCAGCGCCGTGCGGAAACGAACGAACATCATCGAAGAGAGAGGCGGGGCGTGGGGCTTAGCGGTCGGCGAGCGGGAGGCGCATGACGCGCCCGGTTTCGGCATCGTCGTAGAGCAAGGCATCGTTGGCAAGCCACGCGGGATACATCTCCATCGTGGCGTCGGTGCGGGTGAGCTGGGCGCGCTGCTGCCCGTCGGCGCGGGCCACTACGAGGTCGCTGCCGAGCAGTTCGTGGCCGTCGTCGCGTGTCACCATAAACGCCACATAGCGCCCGTCGGGCCGCCACGTCGGGGCCTCGCCGCGCCCGAGCGACACCGGGTTCGAGCCGTCTGCGTTGGCGAGGTAGAGGTCGCCGCCGTAGATCTCGATGGCCACGCGCTGGCCGTCGGGGGAGGGCACGACGCGCAGCGCCCGCGCATTCCGCACGGGCAGCGCAAACGCGGCGGGAGCATCGTCAACCGCACGAACGACTTGGCCGTCTGCTCCCATCAAAACGGCCGAGCCGGAGGCTGCCGTGGGGATCTTTCCGGTGGGGAGTGCTCGGACGCCGTCGTCGGTGGCAAGCAACACCGATGCGCCATCGGGAGCGAAGCGCGGCAGCGGGAGCGCGTCGTAGGTAGGGGGCACAAGCGCTGTCTCAGCACCGGTTTCGGCATCGAGGAGCGCAATGCGAAGCACGCGGCTTCCGTCGGCAGACGGCTGAGCCGCACGAACGGCAAGGGACTGGCCGTCCGGCGACCACACCGCGCCGAATCCTGCGCCGAGCGCGGCCGAGAGTTGACGAGGGGCATCGCCTCCGTTGGCATCGGTCACCCAAACGCCTTCGTAGGCGGAGGTCGTGAGCATCACCCGGTCGCCGGTGGGCGAAACGACGGCGTGGGCGAACCCCTCGGGCGCAAACGGCTCGGGCGCGCCTGCCACATAGGGCTGTGCCAGCACTGCCGGCGCGGCAAGAAGCCCCAACATCAACAAAAGACGGCGCATAGCAACAAGAAAGGACTTGAGATGAAGTCGAACAAGATAGGTTTCGTCGCCAACTTTTTCGCACGACCTTGGGGGAATGGGCACAAATGCTTCCTACCGCGTACTTTGTGCCTGCCGTCCCTTTTCCCCCGTCGGTCCATGACGATCACACGTTTAGCGTTCACCGCCGCTCTGCTTTTGGGCGTCGCTCCTTCTCTGGCTGCCCAGTCTACCCCAATTGCCACCGCCCGCACCCAAGCCGACGGCACGACCGTTACGGTGACGGGCACGGTGAGCCGCGCCAAAGGCCGCATCACCTACATCCAAGACGGCACCGCAGGCATCGCCGTGTTCCAAACCACCGGAACCTTCTTCGATGCGGTCGCAGGCGGTACCGTAGCGCCGGGCTGCTCGGTAACGGTCACAGGCAAGCTTGCTCCCTACCGTGGCCTGAGCGAGTTGGCAGACGTGAGCACGACCCAGCCTCTCACCTTCACGGTAGGCACATGCGGCCAGCCGGTGACCCCGCAGGTCGTCACCGCTGCCGAAGTGATCGCCAACGGCGAAGCCTACGAGTCGGAGTTGATTCGCGTGACCGGACTTACGTTTGTAACGACGCCCACCGGCCCGCTCGCCGCCGCGACGACCTACCCCGCCAACGACGGCACGGCCAACGTGGACGTGCGCATTCCGTCGGCCTCCGACTCCGACGTCGATGGGCAGGCGGCCCCGCCGCCGCCGTTTACGTTCGAGGGCGTGCTCGGGCAATTCTTGCCGACCGGAGCCACCACCGGCGGCTACCAGCTGCTGCCCGTCGATACGGGCGACCTCATTGGCAATCCAGCGATTCAACCGAACGTCGCGTTTGGCGTGGCGTCGGCGTCGGCGTCGGAGTCTTCTGGGACGTATGCCGTGGTCGTGGCGCTCGACCGTGTGGCCACCGCCGATGTGGTAGCTACGCTCGCCGTAACCGGCGGAACGGCCACGCAGGGCACGGACTACACCGTCCCGTCGCCGTTCGCCGTTACGATTGCTGCGGGTCAGACGAGCGGCACGGCCACGATCACCGTCACCGACGACGGCGTTACCGAAGGCAGCGAAACGGTCACCCTTAGCCTTTCGGTGACGAGCGGGCCGGTCGCGCTGGGCAGCCCGAGCACGTTCTCGCTTACGATCAACGACCCGACGACCGCCCCCGGCGCAAACTCTGTGTGCCCCAACCTCACTGGAGCTTCGCTGCTGACGTGCATCCGCACCAACTACGCCCGCACCAACCCGCGCTCGTACTCGTCGCGCACGAGCTTCTACTCGTCGTACTACGGCGCTGGGCCGTACCGCTGCGTGTATTCGGGCCGTAGCGCGCCGCTGGGTTCGTCGGGCGACACCGAGACCAACACCGAGCACACGTTCCCGCAGTCCAAGATGCCCAGCCAGGGCACACAGGACGGCGACATGCACAACCTGTACATCACCATCGCTTCGGTGAACAGCGACCGGGGCAACCTCGCCTTTGGGGAAGTGGCCGACGCCTCTGCGACCAACTGGTACGGCCCGACCGGGACGTTTGGCGCCTCGACGATGCCGACGGCCAACATCGAGCAATACAGCGAGCGTGGCGGCGGCGTCTTTGAACCTCGCGAAGACCACAAGGGCAACGTAGTCCGTGCCATCGCCTACTTCTACGCGCTCTACGGCACCAACGACGAGTCGTTCTGGACGGCCAACAAACCGATCCTGATGTCGTGGAACACCCTCGACCCCGCCGACAACGAGGAACGCGCCCGCTCGACGGCGATCAAGACCTACCAAGGCAACGAGAACCCGTTCATCCTCGACCCAACGCTGATCGAACGCGCCTTCTTCTGGACGACGGCCTCGGAGAACGAAACCACCGTTGCTGGTGCTTCGGTGCACGTCTCGCCGAACCCGACGCGTGGTCGCGCCGTGGTGGCGTACCGCGTACCGGCCACCGCCACCGTGACGGTTGAGGTGTACGACGTGACGGGCCGCCGCGTGGCCGCCGCCGCACCGCAGGCCGTTGCTGCCGGACAAGATGCGGAAACGACGTTCGACCTCGCCGGGATGACGCCGGGCGTGTACCTCTACCGCGTCTCCGCCGGTGCGTGGACGACGGGCGGCACGTTCGTCCTCGCTCGGTGAACGAAGCCGATTTCTTCCGGACGCCCGGGCAGGATGCCGAAGCCGAGACGAAAGTGCTCGGCAGCCGCTTCCTCGCCCGGGCGTTTCGCGTTGCCGACGAGGTCGGCATTGCGGCCATCCTCCAACGGCTCCGCAAGGCCGAGTACGACGCGACGCACCACGTCTCGGCCTATCGCCTTGGCCCCGAACCTCTGCGCGAACGCGCCGACGACGACGGCGAGCCGTCGGGCAGCAGCGGCCCGCCCATCTTGCGCCACATCGCGGGACTGGACCTCGTCAACGCGCTCGTCGTGGTGACGCGCTGGTACGGCGGGACGAAGCTGGGCGTCGGAGGCCTTGTCCGTGCCTATGGCGATGCCGCCCGGCTGGCTCTTGAGGCCGCAAACGTGGAAACGGTGACGCGCCGCGTGCCCGTCTCCGTCCGCTTTGCCTACGCCGACACCTCGGCGGCGCTGCACACGATTGGACGGTTCGACACCGTCACGACCGACACCGTCTACGGCGACGATACGGCCCTGACCCTTGCGGTGCGGGCGTCGCAGGCGGACGCGCTGGTCGCGGCCTTCGTCGAAGCCACCGCCGGACGCGGCGCGGCCACGGTGGGGCGGTTGACATCGTAGAGGTGGCCCATTGAGCCGTCTCTATCTGCACGTCGAAAAGCCAAACGGGCGGTACAGCGGGCAATGCCCCGACGCGCCGGAGAACAGCATCGCCGCGGCCCAGATGCCAAGTCCGGCAGCCGTGCCCTTCGATACCCGTCCCGACAGCGCCACGGTGGTCACAGCCGCGGCCCCGGCGAGTCGGACCAATCGGTCGGTGCGGCCCATATTAACGAGAAGCGACATCGGTGCAAGGGTGGGGATGCATTGGCGTTGGACGACGATGTGGAACCAGCGGGCAGCCCCTTGATCCCCGCTGCAAGGCGCGATCAAGTGGCACGTTTAAAGTACGCGACGCGATACGCCCGCTGGAACGTTCAGCCGTGTCGGGATCGCAGGCGCGGGGTCGGGACGCACGCCGGAGAGCAGCAGCACAACGCTCGTGTTTGCGCCGGGCTGCCGGACAGTCAGACGCCGAGGCAGCAGCGCGGAGCCGCTGGATGCGTAATTGGCCCACAGCACCTCCTCTTGTACGCCGCCGCCGCTTGTGGCGTAACGCACGGCCCTCACCACCCGCCATACCCGTGGGTCTACCGCAAGTACGCGCCGCCCGTCGGGCGAGCGCAGCAGGTAGAGGCCGTTGGCGCGGTCCACCGAGAGCGCGTACGTCGCCACATCGGCAGGGCGGAACGTGCCGGTGAGCAGGTCGAGTAAATCGGACGGGCCGACGGGAACGGGCAGCACATCGGCGGCGCGGCGGGCATCGGCGGCAAGCAGCTCGCGCTGCAAAACGTTGTAGACAAACACGCTGTCGGGGCGGACGAGCGCCCGTGCCCCCGCAATGCCGAAGCTGCTCACCGTGAGCGAGGCGTGTCCGGTGGACGCGGCCGCGAGCGAAAGGTCGTACGTCCCCGATTGCTGCGGCGACTGGATGACGAGCGTCCCGTCTCCCGACAACCCCGTGAGCGTGTCGGCATCGGCGAGGTGGGCGAGTACGTCGGGGAGCGTATGCTGTCCAAAATTCGACGGCAGCACGCCGGAGGGGGCAGGGCCTCCCACGGTTTGAACGGTGCGGCAGCCGCCGAGCACCAGCGCGACGGCAAGGGCGGCGAGGGCGGGGCGGAAGGGGCGGAAGGGGCGGACAAACACGGGCAGGAGGAAGAGGCGCGGAAGGTACGGGCAGAAGTAGAACGCCGCAAGGTGTGCGAGTCTTACGCGGCGCGGCGTCGCCCTATCAGCACCACGCCCGCGAGCAGAAGCAGCGCCCCGACGGCCGTGAGCGGCCCCGGCACCTCGCCCAGAAACAGCACGCCCCACAGAGCGGCGAAGACGATTTGAAGGTAGCCGACCGTCGTGGCGCGCCCGGCGGCTTCGAGCTGGAGGCCGCGGGTGAGCGCCAACTGAGCGCCCTGCGTGAGCAGCCCAATGGCCACCAGAAGTGCCCATTCGCGGGGCGTGGGCATCACAAATCCGATGGCCGAGAACACCGCCGCCGCCGGAAGGCTCACCAGCGGCAGATACAGCACAATCACCAGCGGATGTTCGCGGGTTCCGATGGCGCGAATCGAGAGGTACGCCACCGACGAGAGGATCGCGCCAAGGATCGCCACGGCCGCGGCGAATCCGTCGAGCGGGGCCGCCTGCTGCCCAAACAGCGCCGCCGGGCGCGCCACCAGCAGCACACCCACGCTGCACAGCGCCAGCGCCGCCGCAGCGTTTCGGGTGATGCGCTCGCCGAGGAGTGCTGCCGCAAGCAGTGTCACAAAGATCGGGTTGAGGTACTGGAAGATGGTCGCTTCGGCCAGCGGCAGGCGCGGCACGGCGTAGAACAGACAGTCGAGCGCGAGGTAGCCCGCGAGGCCGCGCAGAAACAGCAGCCGACGGTGCGTGCCCAGCACGGGCCGAACGCCCGCCCGCCGCAGCAGCGCGAGCGTCCCGACGAGCGTGATGACGGTGCGCACAAGGATGACCTGTTCCGTGGGAATGCGCGGCCCGATGGCTTTGGCGCACAGCGTCATCAGGCTGAACCCCAGCGCCGACAGCGCCATCCAGAGCAGGCCGGGCGAGACGCGGTCGGAAAGGGCAGGGGACACAGGCAGGCGGAGATCACCTGCCAAGTTCGGGCGCGAGCGGCAGCGTCCACCGCGAAGCGCTCGTGCGGAGCCGGTCAAGCGTCTGTGAACGGGAACGGCTGCCGTGAACACGCCGTATCTTGCCCATCCTCAAGACTGGCTCCGTAGCTCAATTGGCAGAGCAGCTGACTCTTAATCAGCGGGTTGTAGGTTCGATTTTGTCGTGCTAAGTCTCTTTATCCCAAGAGGTTGGCAGCAGGCTCAAAGAACGCTCCCCGCGTGTTCGTCAGCAATGCGTCAGCAGTGCCTCCGTCTGCAACCGTACGTGGCGGCGTCGCAAAGGGTTAGAGAAGGCAAGCGCATTCGAGGCTACAGGTTCCTCTCTGTAGGGACATCGGTCGGATGGTTTGTGAGAGGCGCACTTCGGGAACAGGCCGCATTTTTGGTCTACATTCGTCCCAAAAACATTTACTCCGTCCGGCGGCGCGGGGCGAAGACGACGATGAGCAGCAGCGCCGCAAAGAACACCGATACGCCCTTGAGCGGTAGGGAGCCTGCGTAGTACGGGTAGAAGATCATTCCAAGCAGCCACCCGCCCGTGGCGACCAAGGCGATCTTGCCGAGCAGGTGAAGGCCGGGGATGGTGCGGGACTCCAAGGCAGCCCATTCGAAGAACCGGGCCGCAAGACCGAGGCCAAGGATGGCGACAACGAGGTACACGAAAAGCATGGCCGATGAATGGTTGAGGTGAGGGGAAAGGGCGCAGCACCGCAATGAGGCCCAAGCGCGGCAGGTGTGCCGCCCCGCGTAGCGTGCGGCACCGTTCCCTCATCCCTCAGTCCGCTAGGCGCTGGTGATGACGATCCCGCTGTCGGATTCGGTGGGCGGCAGGACGTCTGGGACGAACACCACGGGCCCCGTGGGCGAGATGAAGAACCGCCGAGCGGCCCGGCCTGCTGTATTCGTCGTTGTGGCGTCAAACGCGGCTGTGATCGGACCGCCCACGAAGGGCGTGAGCTTGCCAAGATTGACGACGCCTGCTTTGCCCATCTTCGTCACCAGACGGAAGCCCACCGCCTTGTTGATCTTGACGAGCACTGCACCGGGAATCTTCTTGACCATGTTCAGCGCCACCTTCTGCCCCACGAGCACACCGGTTCCCTGCACAAGCGCTGCAGCCTTCTGTCCCACAAGGCACGTGTAGCACAGCGTCCGCACTTGGTCGTCGCGCACATCATAGCCTCCAAGACGGGCGATGGCCGCGATCATGCGCAGCTGGATGAAGTAGACCGACGCGAGGTTGGCCGGAAGAGTAGCCGGAAGGGTGAAGGCCCCGCCGAGGCCGGTGACAAAGCCCGCCGTGCCCGCCTTGACCGTCTGCATGGTAATGAGGCGACCGACCTGTTCCCACGCCGGCCCCGGTAGGCGTGCGTAGCTGGCGGCCAGTTGATCTACGGAGTCGATGCCGGGTGCGCCGGAGAGGGCGCGGTCGTAGGCCCAGTCGAGGGCATCGAGTACCCACTGCTGGAGAGTGTCGAAGGCTTGCTGCTTGGAGGCCATGAGGCGTGAGGGATGAGGGGTGAATCGGAGAATCTCCGACGCAGGGGGAGCGACGCCGGACGTTGAGTGTCCGATAGCTGCTGGCGTAGAAAGTCGAGGGGGTACCCGTTGAGCGGCCAGAAGAACCTTTTATGGTTCTAATATATGCATGACGGTGTAGCAATGACTGCTTCCTGTCGGCCAGATTTGAGGCGTGAACATGACCGCCTCTCCCGACATCTTCGTCCGCCGTTTCGGCGAGCAAGTGCTGCTGCATCGCCGCCGCCTCGATCTCTCGCAGGAGCAGCTGAGCGAACGGGCAGGTGTACACCGCAACCTCGTCGGGCGGGTCGAGCGGGCGGACGTGGTGCCGACGCTTACCACGATGGTGCGACTGGCCGATGCGCTGGGGACGAAGGTGTCTGAACTGATGCGCGACGCCGGGCACTGAGCAGGCGAGCTTGTAGCTCTCGCGGCGAGACAAAAGGAACGGGGAGGGCGACAATGCCTCCCCCCGTCCCCCGAGGCCACTTCGGGCCCCGTCTGTGCATGAATGCGTGAGAGCACGTCGCCGGGGCTACCGCCCAAACCACGCCACCCACGCCGCACGAAGCGCCGCGATCAGCTGCAGCAGCGCCCGGCACCTCGGATCGTCCGTCGCCATGGCATGACCTCCATCGTTGGGTTGTCAGTGGAATAGGGCCGTCAGTTGAGCCGCCCGCCGAGCGCGTGCTCCAGCAGCCCCGCCACCGCGTACTCGTTGTGCTGAAGGTCCGCCGCTGTCGCCTTCTCGGCGTGCCACGTCACGTTCGTCACGGCGTTGAGCAGGCCCCAGCCGCTCAGCTCCTCGTGCAGCAGCAGCCGGTCCATCGTCTTGCCCCAGAGCGTCACGGGCAGGCGGTCGAGCACTTCGCTACGCAGATGCCGCAGCTGTCCTGCCGTCACGCGCATCGACGTGAGCAGGCGCGCCGCGTCCACGAACCGCTGCAGCCCCACGCCCGCGTAGCGGATCATCTCCAGCGCCGCCTCGGTCTCGGCCTCCCAGCCTATGGCGGAGTGGTCGTGGCGGAAGACGACGCGCTTGAAGAGCGTGGGGGCGAGCATGCCGTTGGTGCAGGCCAGCCGCCAGACCAGCAGCGAGGCCGAGAGGCGGGAGGAGCCGTCGTAGCTGTTGGTGAAGTGGAGGCCGTACCCGACGGCGTCGCCGACTTTGACCTCGTAGGTGGCCGACGAGCGGCACAGCAGCGAGAGGGCGAAGCGTTTGCCGTCGAAGTGTTCTTTGCCGAGCGTCCACTCGCCACCGGCGCGGAGGGCGATGTGATAGGCAAGGTCGCGCACGTCGGCGTTGGGCACGAGCAGGTAGTCTTGGCGGACGATGCCGCACTCGCGCCATCCGGAGGGGTCGTGTTCGTCGGCGATGCGGACCGAGAAGCCCCGGGAGTTGGAGGCGAGGTCTTTGGCGACGAGGGGGACTTTCTGGATGGGGGCGTAGGGATCGAAGCGGGGCTTGGGCGCGGAGGCCGGGGGACGATCTACGGCGACGAGTCGCAGCGGCGCGGTGGCGGGGGTGGCGTTGCTGGTGCTGGTGGCAGGGGTGAGGGCTCCGCTGGGGGTGACGGCGAGGTTCGAGCGGTGGGTTTCCATAGGAGGAAAGGGAAGGGTGTGGCGAAGCGGGCGGTGTGCCCTGCTTCTATCCTCCCTATGGTGCTTGGGATTGCCGAATGCTTGCTGGAACGTGCTAGCCAGCTTACCCCGTTTGGGGGAACAAGCCTGCCTGGCGCATCTTTCTCGCTCCCCAATCCGCCTCTTCCGATCCTGCCCATCCTTGAACCGCCATGGCGTATTCTCAACGGGAGTCCGATAGCTGGGACGATGGGCCCAGCGAGGGAGATGAGGAGCAGGAGCGCGCGAAAGACGATCCGTTCTACGAGCGCGACCCGCACTACAAGGAGGACGACGATCCTTGGAGGAAGGAGCACGAGGTCATCGACCCCTTCGATGTGTAATCGGGCGCAGCTGTCGCAAAAAGCAACGCGCATCCCGAAGGACGGCGCTGCTCGAAGGACGGCGCTGCTCGAAGGACGATGCCTATCGGTCGCGGATGGGCTACGGCATCAACCCCCGCTCCTTCAGGCTCGTGTACGCTCCGTCGAAGCCCACGATCAGGTGGTCGTGCACCGGCACGTCCATTACACGCCCCGCCTCCACCAGCGTCTTCGTCACCGTCACGTCCGCACCGCTCGGCTCTAGGCTGCCCGACGGGTGGTTGTGCGCCACGATGAGCGCTGCCGCGTTGGCCAGCAGGGCGGTCTTGAAGACCTCCCGGGGCGAGACGAGGGTGGCCGACAAGGTGCCGACGGAGACGACCGAGAGGCCGATGACGGTGTGGTTGGTGGCCAGCAGCACGAGCACGAACGTTTCGCGGTCGGCATCGCGAAGGAAGGCGGAGACGAGCCGGGCCGCGTCCTCGGGGTGGTGGATGCTTCCGGGCCGGATGCGCCCTTCGCGGACGAGTTTGACGCGGAAGACGGGGGCGTAGTCGGCGCTCTCAGGGGGAAGCGGTTTGCGATTGGGCATGGCAGGAAGAGGGCAGGATGGGTGAGCCGGGCGGAGTGCCTGTGGCTCTATCCTGCCTATGGTGCCTGCTGATGGCAATTACTTGGCATTCAGGCCAGCCGCATCTGGATATTGCCTTGGTGCGTGCCCTCCTGGGATAATCCATTGATGGTATAAGCGGGGCGTCGTGACACTCAAAACGGGCGGCAAGGTGGCGGCGGCGGTCGCGGCGCGTCCGGCGAGGCAGCGGCGTGGGGTATCTTGCCCTCTCGCCCGTTTTCGCTTCGCCTCCACCCAATGGCCGTCAAGAAAAGCCAGCTCTACCGCACGCTCTGGGAATCCGCCAACAAGCTCCGGGGCGGCATGGACGCCTCGCAGTACAAGGATTATGTCCTGACGCTTCTGTTCGTTAAGTACGTCTCCGACAAGTACAAAAACGATCCCTTCGGCACGCTCCGGGTCCCCGACGGCTTTTCGTTCGACGCCATCCTCGCGGCTCGTGGCACCAAGGAGATCGGCGACACGATCAACAAGGTCGTCGGCGAGATCGCACGGGAAAACCGGCTCTCCGACGTCGGTACGATGGCCGACTTCAACGACGAAGGCAAGTTTGGCAAGGGCCGCGAGGGCGTGGAGCGCCTGACCGACCTCGTCAACCTCTTTACCAAGCCCGAACTCGACTTCGGCAAGAACCGCGCGGGCGGCGACGATCTGCTCGGCGATGCCTACGAGTTCCTGATGCGCCACTTCGCCACCGAGAGCGGCAAAGCCAAAGGCCAGTTCTACACGCCCGCCGAGGTTTCGCGCGTGATGGCCCGCGTCATCGGCATCCGAAACGCCCCCACCGACGACGTCACGATCTACGACCCGACGTGCGGTTCGGGCAGCCTGCTCATCAAGGCCGCCGACGAGGGGCCGCGCCGCGTCACGGTCTACGGGCAGGAAAAGGACGTGTCCACGACGGCGCTGGCGCGGATGAACATGATCCTGCACGGGCACGACACCGCCGAGATCGCCCCCGGCGGCAGCAGCACGCTCTCCGCGCCCGCCTTTGCCGAACACGGGAAGCTGCGCCGCTTCGACTACGTCGTGGCCAATCCGCCGTTTTCGTACAAGGACTGGACGCAGGGCCTCTCCGGCGCGGATCCGTACGAACGCTGGGGCACGTCGGACGATGGCGCGAAGGCCCCGCGTGGCGTGGACCTGTTCTCCACGGCACCCGCCCGCACGTACGAGCGCCCGCCCGACAAAAACGGCGACTACGCCTTTCTGCTGCACATCGTCGCCTCGCTCAAAGCCACCGGCACGGGCGCGGTCATCCTCCCGCACGGCGTGCTCTTTCGCGGCGGCAAGGAGGGAACGATCCGCGAGCAGCTGCTGCGGCGCGGCCTCCTCAAGGCGGTCATCGGGCTCCCCGCCAACCTGTTCTACGGCACGGGCATCCCGGCGTGCATCCTCGTGCTCGACAAGAGCGGCGCGGCCCCAGAGCGGCCCGTTTTCCTGATCGACGCCAGCCGGGGCTTCGTCAAGGAAGGCCCCAAGAACCGCCTGCGCGAGCGCGACCTCCACCGCATCGTGGACGTGTACGAGCGCGGCGAAGACGTGCCCCGCTACGCCCGCCTCGTGCCCTTTGCCGAAATCGAACGCAACGGCTACAACCTCAACCTCCCGCGCTATGTGGACGCTTCCGAACCGGAAGACCTCCACGACCTTGAGGCCCACCTGCGCGGCGGGATCCCGGTGCGCGACCTCGACGCCCTCGGCGGCTTCTGGGACGAGATGCCCGGCCTGCGCGACGCCCTCGTCCAGCCCGACCGCCCCGGGTACGCCCGCCTGCGCGTGCCCGCCTCCGACCTGCGCAAGACGGTGCTCGCCCACCCCGACCACGCCGCCTTCTCCGCCCGCGTCCGCGAACGCTATGCCCGGTGGGAAGCCTTCGTCCGCCCGACGCTGGATGCCTTTGGGCAAGACGGCGACCCCAAGGCGCTCGTGCACACGCTCGGCGAGGCGCTGCTCGACGCGTTCGACGGGCTGCCGCTGCTCGACCGCTACGGCGTGTACCAGCACCTGCGCACCCGCTGGGCCGAGGAGGGCATGCAAGACGATGCGTACCTCGTGGCCTACGGGGGCTGGCAGCCGCTCGACGAGCACAAACAGCCCAACATGGACCTGCTTCCCGGCCACCTCGTCGCCGAAGCCTACTTCCCCAAGGAACTGAAGGAGCAGGGCGACCTCGCGGCCAAGGTGGACGAGGCGCAGGCCGACCTCGACGCCCTTCTGGAAGAGCACGACGGCGACGAGGGGCTGCTCAACGATGCCAAGACCGACAAGGGCAAGATCACCGCCGCCAGCGTGAACGCTCGCCTGAAGCTGCTCCCCCAAGACGCCGACAGCAAGCCCGAACGCGATGTGCTCACGACCGTTCGCGCCGCGATGACGCGCCTGAAGACCGCCAAGGACGCCCTCGACGACTTCAGGGACGTGCTCAACGCCAAGGTGAACCTGCACTACCGGAAGCTCACGCCTGCCGACGTGCAGCGGCTCGTGGTGGAGGGCAAGTGGCTCGCGCCGCTGCGCAGCGATTTGGAGGCCGACGAGGCGCGGGCCTTCGCCGCGTTGGTGGCGCGGCTCACCGAACTGGCCCGCCGCTACGACACCCCGCTGCCCACGCTCGCCGAGCAGGCCCACGCCGCCCGCGCCCGCGTCTCCGCCCACCTCGAAGCCCTTGGACTGACGTGGAACTGACCCCCGGCTTCAAAATGACCGAAATCGGCCCTGTTCCGGAAGATTGGGATGTGAAGGCGCTAGGGGAGCTCTATGCGTTTCGAAACGGTCTCAACAAAGAGAAAGCGTATTTCGGGTACGGCACGCCTATCGTGAACTACATGGACGTGTTTGGCAAACCTCATCTGTGCCGTGCCGACATCAGAGGACGCGTCTCCGTGAACAGACAGGAGCACGAATCTTTTGGTGTGCGCTCAGGAGATGTGTTCTTCACTCGAACATCTGAAACACGGGAGGAGATCGGGACGGCTTCGGTGATGCTCGGCGAGGTTCCCAACACAGTATTCAGTGGTTTTCTGCTCAGAGGACGTCCTACGTCTAGACGGGTGGATTTTACTTTTTCCGGGTACGCTCTGCGAGCTCCTGTTATACGGGCACAGATTGTAAGCACCAGCTCTTATACAACGCGTGCGTTGACAACTGGGCGTCACCTTGAAGCGGTTCAACTAAGCCTCCCCCCACTCCAAGAGCAGCAGGCCATCGCGGAGGTGCTGGGGGATGTGGACGCGCTGCTCGACGCGCAAGACCGCCAGATCGCCAAGGCCCGCGACGTGAAGCACGCCACGATGCAGGCGCTGCTCTCCGGCTCCACCCGCCTCCCCGGCTTCTCCGAACCGTGGACAGAGGCGACGCTGGGAGACGTGTCGAATTTTGCATATGGGAAATCACAAGTCACAGTCGCGCACAATTTCGGCCACATTCCTGTGTTCGCCTCATCGGGTCAGATTGGTCTCGCATCGTCCCATTCCCACCAAGGTCCTGTTGTCATTATCGGTCGCAAGGGGACTATTGATCGTCCTCAGTATGTGGAAGACAAATGCTGGGTAACAGATACGGCATACGCCATAACAACCAATGCTATGAGCGATCTGAAGTTCTTATTCTACAGGCTATGTCTTATTCCCTGGATGTCTTACAATGAATCGTCAGGGCTCCCTAGTCTGAGTGCGAACACCGCACAGGGTATTGGATTGATAATGCCTGCCCTCGCCGAGCAGGAGGCAATTGCGGCGGTGCTGTCGGACCTCGACGCGGAGATCGACGCGCTCGTGGCGGTGCGCGACAAGACGGCGGCGCTCAAAACCGGGCTGATGCAGCAGCTGCTTACCGGGCGCACCCGCCTGCCGGGCTTTGGCCCAACGGCGTGACCCTAACAGGGTCGTGGCAAATGCCCCGTTTCGTAACCAGATGCGCGTTGAATCGGCACGAAAATGGCCGATATTGGGGGAGTGGTCACAAACTGATAATTCACTGCAGCTCCTGCACCTTTGCCGCGACCTGTCCGTTTGTCACGGCCTATCCTCTTGTTTCCTATGGCGCATAAGACGTTGACCAGCGCAGCGCGCGAGAAGCACCTCGCGGCGCTCGACGCCCGCGTTCCCGAAGCGGCAGCGGAGGCCTTCAAGGAGGCCTTTGAGGCCGCGCTGGAGACCGGACAACCCGTCACGGTCATCGAAGGCGTGCACTTGGTCGAGGTGAAACGCGTGAACGAGAAGGAGACGCGCCGCCGTGTGAGCAACGGCGTGGCGCAGTCCCACCCGGTAACGCCGGGGGCGACCTTCACGCTCTGATGCGCCGCCTGCGCATGGTGGCGGGGCCCAACGGGTCGGGCAAGAGCACGCTCATTCGCTACCTGCGCGAGACCTTCCCGGAGCACTTCCTCGGCCCCTACGTCAACGCCGACGACCTCAAGCGCCAACTCGAAGCCGGCGACGTGTCGCTGGAGGATTACGGGTTGACTGCGACGCTGGACGACGTGGCGCGGGCGCTGCACGACCATCCGCTGGTGCACAAGTCGGGCAAGCCACTGGGGCTGCACGGCGAGGGGAGCCGCGTCGGCTTCGACCATCCGACGACCTACCACGCGGCTGCGTTCGCCGACTACCTGCGCCGCACGCTCCTCGCCACGGGCGAGACGTTCGCCTTCGAGACGGTGATGTCGCACGCCTCAAAGGTCGCGTTTTTGGACAAGGCGCGGGCGCACGGCTACCGGGTGTACCTGTACTTCATCGCCACCGGCGACGCACGGCTGAACGTGGAGCGCGTCGGGCAGCGCGTTCGCGGCGGCGGCCACGACGTGCCCGCGCACAAGATCATCGAGCGGTACACGAAAACGATGGAACTGCTGCGTCCGGCGCTGCGCGCGAGCGACCGGGCGTACCTGTTCGACAACTCGGGCACCAAGCGTGTGTACCTCGCCGATGTGACCGAAGGCTCTCTGATCACACTGCACGCCGAGTCCGTGCCCGACTGGTTCGTGCGGTACGTTGGCCTGCCTCCCGGTGACGCCAAGAAACAGGAGGGGTGAAAGCGGACGCCGCTTGTCCGGCAAACAGACGGGAGGTGACATGCCTGTGTCACCTCCCGTCGCGTATACTGCACGTTACTTCCGCGCCTGATATGTCCTCGATCGAACCGGAACGCGCCACCCAGAATCGCCTCGTCCGTCTCTTCCGCAACCGCCTTGGCTACCGTTACCTCGGGCGGCTTGACGCGCAGCCGAACACGTGCCTGCGAGAGGCTGACCTGCGCCGTTTTCTGGCGGGGCGGGGCGTGGACGAGTCGCTGGCGGACCGGGTGCTGGAGGCTGTTCGCGCGCAAATCGCCCGCGCCGAGACGGTGCGCGTCGTGGCCGGGAAGGAGGAGACCAACCTGTACGAGGCCAACGAAGCGCTCTACGGGCTGCTGCGCTACGGCGTGAAGCTGGTGCCCGCGCCGGGGGAACTCGCCGTAACGGTGCCGCTCGTGGACTGGCACAACCCGGACGCCAACGACGTCGCGCTCGCCGAAGAGGTGACCGTTGCGGGGCGGACCTACACCAAGCGCCCCGACCTTGTCGTGTACGTCAACGGCCTCGCACTCGCCGTCATCGAGCTCAAGAAATCGACGGTTAGCATCGAGGAAGGCATCCGGCAGAACCTGAGCAACCAAGGCCCCGACTTCATCCCCGGCTTCTTCGCGAGCGTGCAGCTCGTGTGCGCGGGAAACGACACGGCGGGCTTGCGCTACGGCACCACCGGCACGCCCGAGTCCTTTTACCTCGCGTGGAAGGAAGAAGGCGACCGCCCGGACCTTGACGGCCTCTCTCGCCTCGACCGCGATGTGGCGGCGCTCTTTGCCAAAGACCGGCTCCTCGCGCTCCTCCACGACTTCGTGGCCTTCGACGGCGGCATCAAGAAGCTGTGCCGTCCACACCAGTACTTCGGCATCACGGCGGCGATGAAAGGCCTTGCAGAGGGTGAGGGCGGGGTCATCTGGCACACGCAGGGCTCGGGCAAGAGCCTCACGATGGTCTGGCTGGCGCGGCAGATCTTGGAGCAGGGCGGCGACCGCCGCGTCTTCATCGTGACGGACCGCACCGACCTTGACGAGCAGATCGAAGGCGTTTTCCAAGGCGTGGGCCAGTCGATCCTACGCACCAAGAGCGGGGCCGACCTCGTGGAACGCCTCAACGACACGACGCCTCGGCTTGTGTGCTCGCTCATCCAGAAGTTCGGCACGCGCCGCCGCGCCGACGAGGCCACCGACGAGGAGGTGGACGCTTTCGTCGCTGGAATGCGCCTGCCGCCGGGCTTCCGCGCCAAGGGCACGATCACGGTCTTCGTAGACGAGTGCCACCGTACGCAGACGGGCAAGCTCGCCACCGCCATGCGCGCTCTGATGCCCGGCGCGGTCTTCATCGGCTTTACCGGCACGCCGCTGCTGCGCTCGGACAAGGCGACGACGCTGGAGACGTTTGGGCCGTTCGTGCACACGTACAAGTTCAACCAAGCCGTGGCCGACAAGGTGGTGCTCGATCTCCGCTACGAGGCGCGCCACCTCACGCAAGAGCTTCGTACGCCCGCTAAGGTGGACGAGTGGTTCGAGGCCAAGACGGCGGGGTTGACGCCGCTGGCCAAGGAACGGCTGAAGGCGAGGTGGGCGACGATGCAGCAGATCATGAGCTCAAAGGACCGCCTCGATCATATCGCAGGCGAGGTCATGATAGACCTTGACACGAAGCCGCAGCTTGCCTCCGGGCGCGGCAACGCGATGCTCGTCGCCTCCAGCATCCGCGAGGCGTGCACGCTCTGGGCCCTGTTCCGCGACAAGGGCCTGCGCGAGTGCGCGGTCGTCACGTCGTACCGCCCCGACGCGAGCCACATCAACAAGGAGGAGACTGGCGAGGGGGCCACCGACGCGCAGGTGCAGTACCAGCGGTACGTCGAGATGCTCGGCGGCGAAGACCCCGACGCCTTCGAGACCCGGGTGAAGCAGCTCTTCGTCAAGAAGCCCGCCCAGATGCGGCTGCTCATCGTGGTGGACAAGCTGCTCACCGGCTTTGACGCGCCGCCTGCGGCGTTCCTGTACATCGACAAGAAGATGCGCGACCACGGCCTCTTTCAGGCCCTGTGCCGCGTCAACCGCGTGCACGACGCCGACAAGGAGTACGGCTACATCGTGGACTTCAAGGACCTGTTCCGCAACGTAGAGAAGGCCATTCAGGACTACACGGGCGACGCGCTCGACGGCTTCGACCGGGAGGACATCGACGGACTCATCAAGGACCGGGCGGCTGAGCTACGCACCCGGCTGGACGCGGCGCACGACCAGATGGTGGCTCTATGCGAACCTCTCGGACCCGCGCCTGAGATGGAGGAATATCTTGATTTTCTTGGGCTTGGCGGCTTTGTCTCGGGCGAGAGTGAAGAGGTGCTGGCCGAGCGCCGCGCCGAGTTCTACAAGCGTGCCAGCGCTCTCGTGCGTGCCCGCGCGGAGGTCACGGAGGGCTTGGAGGCGCTCGGATACGCCCCAGAGCTCGCTGCCCGCCTGAACGCCGACGCGGCCCACTACGGCGAGGTGGCCGAGTATGTGGTGCAAATGGACCCAGACCGCCGGGACCTCAAGGCGTTCGAAGCGGGGATGAGGCAGCTGCTCGATCGGCACGTGCGGGTAAACGGGCGCGAAGAGACGCTGCTGGACGACCTCGGCCTCGTCGAACTGATCGTCGGGCGCGACGGAAGCGACGCGGCGCTGGCGGATGAACTGGCAAGCGACGACCGTGCTGGTGGGCGGGGCGTAGCCAGCGGCATCGCCAACAACATCCGCCGGTACGTGCGCGAGCACCGGGCGTCCAACCCACTCCACTTCGACAGCATCGCCGCTCGGCTGGAGGCGCTGCTGCAGGAAGCGCGGTCGGACACAGATGCGTACCGGAAGTACCTCGCCGAGCTGGTCCGTTTGACGCGCGAGATGGTGCGGGGTGCAAGCGGGGAGGACGCGCCGCCGGAGATCAACACGCCGGGCTTGCGGGCGCTCTACGCCAACCTCGATCGCGACGCTCTCCTTGCGCTTGGCGTGCACCGGGCCGTGCTTGTCTCGCGGCGAGAGGGTTGGCACCACCATCCGCAGAAGGAGCGAGAGATCCAGAAAGCCATCCACGACGTTGTGGGGGATCGGTGGAAGGAGGTGTTCCAGATCGTGAAGGCGCAGCCGGAGTACCTCGTCTAAGTCTTGTCCGATCGCGCTGTACCTGCTGCTCTTGTCCGACGCCCTCATGAAAGCCCCGACGCTCTTCGACGTGCTACCTCGCGAGGAGGCTCGGGAACGCCAGCCTACGGGCTCTGGCAACGAAGACGACTGGAAGATCTCGCTTTTTGCTGCCGACGAGGCGATGCCACTGCTTGCCTCTGACGGTTTGACGCCTTCGAAGTGCGTGTGGTACGAGCAGGGTACGGGGCTGACGCTGGTGCTTGGCCAGGCAGGTGGGGCGGTGGGCGAGCCACTGCCGGGGGTGCGTACCGTCGTGGCAGGCATTGAGGTTGAGGTTGTGCGCAAGGACGTGCGCCAGATTTCGATCACGGTCGTGCCGCCCGGTGGCGACGTGCGGGTGGCCCTTCCGCTGGCGGCGACGGTCGAGATGGCGCGGCTCGCGGTCGTTCGCCAGCTGCCGTGGATACGCCGTATGCAGGCGGAGCTTGCCGAGCAGGCGCGTACGTCGCCGCATGACTACGCTGAGGCAGAAAGCCACTACTTCCTTGGAAGGCGCTACCGTTTGCGCATTGAGGAGTCCGCCGACGAAAGCGTATCGGTGCAGCCCGTGGGCATCTCGTACCTGCGACTTGTCGTGCGTCCCGGCAGCACGCAGGCGACGCGGGGGAGGCTGCTGAGCACGTGGCTGCGCGGCCAGCTGGAACAGCGGCTGTCCCTTCTCGTCCCTTCGTGGGCTGCGCTGCTGAACGTCGCAACGCCGACGTGGACGATCCGGGCTATGCGCACACGTTGGGGCAGCTGCGTGGCGTCGTCGCGCCGGCTCCTCTTTCATCCCGAGCTCATCCAGAAGCCGGAGGCTTGCATCGACTACGTCGTGCTACACGAACTTTTGCACCTGATCGAGCCGACGCACTCGCGCCGCTTCTTCGCGCTCCTGAACGCCCACATGCCAGGCTGGGAAACGGTAGAGCGGGACCTCAACCATCAGACGACGGGGACGCTGGCGCTGCGCCGCTCCTGAGCACTCGAACAGGTGCACCAACGACGTGTCCGAGGTGAGGAGAACCCGTGCGCTCTCCGGCTCCGCAGAACCCTGGATGTGCAGTAGGTTGGTGAGCCGTAGGGCATAGCGCATGAGTGGCGCGAATGTGGATAATTAGCCCCTCAGGGCGTGGAACGGAGTGGCAGGCAGGACGATCCAAGTCCAGAGCGTTGGTCCACTCGCCGTGGCTGCCCGGGTCCTGATACCGACGCCCGGCATTCACAGGCGGCGCAAAAAAAACGGGTCTTAAAGGAGTGGTTATAAGCAAAGAGTACGAGGGAAGGAAAGGCACAGAAGGACAGAGAATGGGTATGCAAGGAAGGAATGAGAGAAGAATGGTACTGGAAAGGGAGGGAGAGAACAGAGAGAATCAAGTGGCACAGACTCCCCCCCATTAGCAATAGTCTTATGGGGGTGCAAAGCTTGCCTTCTGGCGTAATTCAGACCGGAAAAGCGTCTTTTTGGGACAAGGATGCGCTGAGGTTGGTGGATCGCGAATTCAAAAAACCGCCAAAGGTCTTCGAGTACATACGTCCCGTGGTCGTGTCAAAGGCATTCCGGGCGTACGTGCTGGGCTGCGTGCCTCCACTGCGTCACGATGCGGCACTGTGTCGCCTCGTAGGGCACCTGCTTTTTCCCGGCTTACGCGACCGTGACACCGGGCAGACGCTCGTGCCCTACCGGCTGCTGGCGGCCTTCGAGGAAAAGTCCGAGACGAACTACTCAGGCATCGCCTTTCTGCGTCGGGCACAGTTGTCTTGCCTTCCCGGCCTTCGGTGGGAGGAGCACCAGTACGGGGGCATTCTCCAGCGCGGGAAGGTGCGTCGCGTGATCGCTACTGGTCTACCGGACGAGGTGCACGCCCGCGCGGTTGACGAGACGTCACGGCCCTTGGTGGAGCCAGTTGATTTTGTAAGCGGCGAGAAGTGGACTGCTGCCAAGCAGCGTGCCTCCCGGGCCGAGGCAAAAAAACAGGCGCAGCAGGCGCAGAACGTTTCGGACGAACCACCGCAGGATGTGGTCAGGCTCATGGCCTACCTCAACGCGCGTCCTCCACACATCTTTACCAAGGCCGCCACCGCCTACCTGGGCGAGGCCTACGATCTGGCGAGGACGCTGCCCGAGGCATCGCGCACCTACGCGCTCCAAACACTCCGTCAAATTGAGCTTCAGCCCCAACCTTTCTACGCCCAGAGCCGAGAAGGACGGTCGGCCCGGGTGTTTGCCCAAGGCCAAACGATCCTTGCGCTTCCCCGTGCACTGCGGGCTGTTATGACGCAGGGCTGGACGTGGTTTGATTTGCGAGCGGCGCAGCTGGCCGTGCTGTCGGTGCAGTGGGACGTGTCCGCGCTTCGGCCCTACCTCGGCGCAGACGCTGGGCGCGACTTCTGGGAGGAGATGTTCCACCACCTCGGCCCTGTAGCGCAAGAGCTGTTTCGCACGAGGGGGAGCGATTACGAAGTGGTGAAGGGCGCAATGAAGCAGACCCTCTATAGCGTGGCCTTCGGAGCAGGCAGGAGGCGGGCGTACTGGGATTTGCCCGAGATGTCGGAAGAAGCGATTGTCGTTATGCGAGCCGAGGTAGGGCGTGCGCTCAAGGAAGACCCCAGTGCCGTTGTCCGGCGTTTCCACGAGCACCCCGTTATGAAGGCGGTGTGGGCTGCGCGGGATCGGCAGGGTAGGGCGCTGGCCACAGCCGGACAAGCGGTGGACTGCTTCGGGAAGACACACGTGGTAGACGGCTCGCGCAGGTCGGTGAGGTCGGTGCTGGCGCGTCTGGCGCAAGCTCAGGAGATGGAGCTGATGCTGCCGGTGTTGGACGTGGCCGAGCAGTATCCAAACGATGTCTCGATCGCCGCGTGGCTGCACGATGGAGTGGCCGTTTCGTTTGCAAACCATTCCAAGAAAGAACGGTATGCAAAAAGTGTCGTCGAGGCCGTAAAGAACCGTGCGAGCGAGTTGGGTATCCCTACCTTCTTGGAGATGGAGAAAAGTTAGGGGTCAAATGGAAAAAATATTTGAGCAACGCTTGACATGAAGGTCAGCGATTCGTATATTGCAGTCATATCCGGTGTCGTCCTGAGGGGTGTTCCCAAAGGACGGTCGTAAGACCAGCGACACTACGCCTCGCGGCGTTTTGCATTAAACTTTTCCTGAGACGACTGCTCAAAAGAGTAGCCAATACGGCGGGCCTTTGGGTTCGCCGGTCGTCGATGGTGCAAAGCGTCCGTATGCTGTGCGCATTGTTCCGGTTGATCATAAAGGTTCTTAGGGGTTCCGAGACGCGCGGATATCCGCTGCTCCAGTCGTGTGGGAAATGGTTTGATGCTAAGGATGCCATGCAAGGAGGTCTTGCGTGGTGTTGGTAAACCAATCCCAATAAACATACAATGGGGAATATCAATTCTGTGCAGGGGATCGCACCTGCATCATCGTCCACCCTCTACGCTGTCGTCAGCGACGATAACGTGCTTCAGGGCTTCGGCTCGCGCTACGAAGCGTTCAACTTCGCCGATCAAAGGAACCGCTTGGGGCCCAACTACAAGCCGAGCCCTCGCTCCGAAATCCAGCTGGGACCGTATCCGTGGCACGTCGTCAAACTTGCCGAAGGGCTTGATCTCCGCTGGGAACTGCTCGTTCGATCCAAGCTGCCCCTTTCGTGGACACGGGAGGTCGGAGGGTTGGACGCTCCCACGCCTACACCGTGGACACCGAAGCCGCCTCGGCCTCGCAAAGGGCGCGGGACGCACCCGGTTGCCGCCAACCCCAAAGGCCAGAAGGCCCACCACGTCGTCGCGGTGGTCCCTCCGGGTACGGGAATCTCGCCCAGCACCCGTGCGGACGCTTCGCCGCAAGAAAGCCCTGACGCCGCCTCAGAAAGCGGGGATTGGCCACACGCTGCTGCTGGCGCCTCTGACAATCCAGAACATGTCGTCATGCGGGGGTTGCGGCAGGATGAGGCGAAGAGACCGGACATTCCGCCCTTGGAGAAGACCGGGCGCACTCAGCCGTGTCAGACGCCGCTCTTGGAGCCGATGCCCGTTTCAGAAGTGGAGCGGTCGAGGTTTCTAGCCGAGTTTGAGGGTATGGATCCGGTGAGCTGCTGGATCTGGCCTAGGGCCAAAGACCGGGACGGCTACGGCAAAGTCTGGATTGGCGGCTTCAACCGGATGGCACACCGGGTGATGTACTCGCTTGTAAACGGGCACCTGACGCCGGTTGTGCGCCACCGCTGCAACGTGCCCGGGTGCTGCAATCCGGCACACCTGCTCGGCGGCACGCAGTCCGACAATGTCCGCGACCGTCAAGAGGCCGGGCGACAGGCTCAGGGCGAGCACAACGGCCGGGCCAAGCTCAGGGAGGCCGACGTGCGCGACATCCGCAGAAAGATTCGGGAGAAGCACAAGCAGGTCAACCTTGCACGGGAGTACGGCGTGCACCAGACGATCATCTCGGCCATCAAGCATGGCAAGTCGTGGAAGCATGTCGAAGACCTACCGCTCAATCCCAAACCGGAAGGCGGCGCTTGGAGCGGCCGAGGGGGCGGGCGTGAAGGGCGCGATGATGGCGATGGAGTAGGGACGTAATATTCCGAATCCTAGGCCAAGCACGGTATGCTAGGCCAAGTACGGTGCAGAATGGGCCCGCGTCCCGGGACCGAAGGAGGGCAAGTTCTCTTGGAAGGGTTGGGGACGCGGGCTGTGGGGCGTGCAGAAGGCTAGGTGCGGACGTTTCGGAAGGCGGCGTGGATCTGCTCGGCGAACACGCTGCGCGATAGGTGTGCGTACTTCTGCGTCACCGTGATGCTGCTATGCCCGAGGTAGAGCCGCACCGCCTCGATCGACGCTCCGTTCATCATCAGCCACGACGCTGCCGTGTGCCGGAGCGCATGAAACGACAGATCCTCTGCCAGTGCTGCCCTCCGGCGGTACTTTGTAAACAGATGGCTCACGCTCATCTTCTTTAGCCCCTCGCCGCCGCCCGCGTGGAACACGAATGCCTCGCGGTGCCGCGCCTGGTCGTCCTCGGCGTGCCGACGCCTCAGCACCACGAGCGCCGCGTCGGGTATAGGGAGCACCCGCTCCTTGCCGCTCTTAGTCGCGAAGCCGTCGCTGTTGGCCACGAGCAGCGTGCACGCCTCGAAGTCCACCGCCCCCCAGCGTAGCGCGCACACCTCGCCAAGCCGAAGCCCGAGGTAGGCCGTCACCTCGACCACATCGGCTAGCCATGCGTGCAGGGGGCTAGCGTGCAGGAGTACAAGCAAACGGGCGAGGTCGTCGGGGGTGAAGTACTTGGGGAAGCGGTCGGGCACGCGGCGCACCTGCACGTCGGCGGTGAGGTCGGCCTTTAGCGCCTTATGCTTGACGAGCCAAGAGGAAAAGACGCGGAGCTGGCGGAGGTAAGTTTTGCGTGTTACATCTCCTGCGGTTAAGGCGGAGAGAAAGCTCTGGACGTGCAAGGGCGTAAGCGCGGCAAGCGGGACGTCGGAGACGCGGGGAAGTTCAGCAGCAAGGTGCTGTGCCAAGAGGCGCAGGACGCTGGCGTAGCATCGTACGGTGTCGGGGCGCAGGTGAGCCTTGGCGTCGAGAAACGCGGCGGTTGCTTCCGAGAGGGTGCGCGGCACAGGCACGTGCGCAGCGTGGTCCATCCTCCACGGGTCTAGCAGGCCGAGGGCGACGTCGTTTTCCATGCGCCGCAGCAGCGCCAATGCCGTGCGCCGAGTGCGGGTGCTAAGCGGGACTTGTTTCTTCTGGGGGATCTGGTGTTTAGCGTAGAACTGGGCGTAATACCAGCCGTGCCGTTCAACGAGGGAAGCCATAGGGGCGTTCAGGGCGTTGGTGAACGCGACGCCGGGTGGCAGTTCGTCAGCAATCCGTCAGCAGTGATAACACATAGAGAAGGGTCTGTCGCCTAACCGCCTCCTCTTTGGAAAGACCCTTATGCCCAGTATTGCACCTGCGATTACGCGGCGTTGTAGCACTGCGTGCAGATGGTAATGAGCCTTCCAGCGGTGGAGGTTCTAGGGTGAAAACGTCGAAAACGAGCCCCGAAAGGCAGTTTAGGGATCCTCGCAGACGGTTCACATGGTTGCCTTGCAGGGCAAGCAGCGCGCGCCGTATCTTACCGCCCGTTCTGCCCGACTCCGTAGCTCAATTGGCAGAGCAGCTGACTCTTAATCAGCGGGTTGTAGGTTCGATTCCTACCGGAGTCACCCCAGCAAACGCCCCGAAAGCAGCCTGAAACGGCACTTTCGGGGCGTTTTGCGTCTCCACGTTATCTCCGAACCCCTATGGCCCTCGCCGATCCTTCCCCTATCGAAGCCGTCACAGCTGCCGAAGCCTTCGAGCGCACCCGCACGCGCGGACTGACCTACGCGGCGTTCCGCGCTGTGTGGGACGAAAAACTCGATGCCTCGCCCTCCGGTCTATCGCCCGAGGAGCGCAAGTACCGGCACTACGCCAAGTACAACCGAGAGCGCTCTGCGGCCGTCCACGCGGCCTATACGCCGTCGGAGCGAGTGCGCGCAGCCCTTGCTGCCTCGCCGCCGCTCACCGCCTTGGTCATCACCGAAGACTGGTGTGGCGACTCGGCGTTCGCGCTGCCGGTCATCGCCGAGGCCTTCGCGACCGACCCGCGCCACACGCTGCGCATCCTTCCCCGCGACGAACACCTCGACGTGATGGAGCGCTACCTCACCAACGGCGGGCGCTCGATTCCCAAGATGGTGCTTTTCGATGCCGACGGCACGGAACACGCGACGTGGGGGCCGCGCACGGCCAGCGGCCAGGCGCATCGCGCTACGCTCGTCGCCGAGGGGCTGGATTACGCCGCCATCGCCGCCCGGATGGTGACGTGGTACGAGGCCGGCGGCTGGCAGGATGTGGACGGCGAGCTGGTCGCGCTCGTTGATGACATCGGTCGGTAGCGTGGGCACGTCTGGGGCATTATCTTGCCCGTATGAACGCTCTACCCTCCGAACAAACCCTCCACGACCTCGCGCTCGTGTTCGTCGCCCTCGCCTACGGGGCCGACCATCACTTCGGCGATGACGAGCTGGATCGCGTGGTGGACACGCTCGCGCAGTGGGACGACCGCGTGGATGTGGAACGTGCCAAGGAGGCGGTGCTGGAGGCCGTCGCGCTCTTCTACGACGACGAGGGCGAGGCCGACGACCTGCTCCTCGACGCGCTCCGCCGCCTCTACGAGTCGCTCACGCAGGACGCTCGCGAGGCGGCCCTTGAAGACGCGCTCGCCATCGCCGAAGCCGACGGGCGGCTCCTCTACTCGGAGATCGCGTTCATCGATACCTTGGCCGAGGCGTGGCACCTCAAACGGCAAGTCGAATCGCGGCTTGCGGCCTCTACGGCCAGCCGTGAGGCCGATTGGTCGCTGCTCCACGACGTGGCGCTCGTGTACCAGGTGGTGGCCCACAGCGACGAACGGCGGCTCGACGCGGACACCGTCGCGGCGATGGTCGAACGGCTACGCGAGTGGCGACCGGGGATGACCGACGACGAGGCAACGCATATGCTGCGCCGCGCTGCCGATTACTACGCAGGGCGCTCCGAGGCCGTCCGCGACGCCGCCGAGCGACTGCTCGACGCGCTGCCGTTGCTCTACCGGCTGGCGCTTGTGAGCGATCTTTACACGATTGCACAGGCCGATGGCAAGGTGCTGCCCGCCGAGCGGGCGGCCATTGAGGCCTTCAAGCAGGCTTGGGGATTGAGCCGCTCTACCGATGCGGGCGCGAAGCCCGCCGCTTCCGACGTGTAAGCCTCCCCGACGAGAAGGGGGTGGCGAAGGCATCCTTCACCAACAGGCGCAATTCGGCGGGAAGCGTATCAAAGTCGCTCTCCTCGAGACGTGCGTCGATCAGCGGTGGTGCCCCAATTTCGGCTTCGTCGAACAACCTGGACGCTTCACCGGCCTGTGCCAATCGAGCATCCAACGACCCGGTTTCAAGCGGAGCAGGTACGGCAGCCCACTCGTCGTCGCTGAGCACGAGCGAAGCCAGAAAGCCATCCGGGCGCAGTTGCAGCCGTTTCATAAGCCGCTGCCGAACAGGTCGGCGCAGCGCGGGCACAAGCATCGCCAAGCCGGTAAGGTCGGTAAGCACCCCCGGGGTGATCAGCAGCGTGCACGCAATCAGCACGATGAGGCCATCGAGGGCCTCGTTGCCTGGGAGATCGCCCTCTTCAAGCCGTCCGCGAAACCGCCGCCATGCTTCGCCGCCTTCGCGTTTGGCGAGGTAGCCTCCCAAGAGTGCAGGCACCACCACCACCGCCAGCGTAAGCCACACGTTGGTCAACCGCGCAAGCTGCAGCAGCAGCGCCGTCTCCACCGTCGTTGCGACGAGGATCAACGTAGAAATGCGGAGGACGGTCTTCATCGGGACGGCTCAGTCCTTCCCGTTGGCAACGACCGGCAAAGCGGCAGGATTCAGCCGTAGCCGTACCGTCACGCAGGTGCCGCCATCGGGGTGTGGCCCGGCCTCGAACGCCGCGCCAATCTCGCTCGCCCGTGCTTGCATCCCGCCCATTCCGAAGCCGCGTGCGCCCTCTTCGCCGGCCGCTGGGCGGTCGGTGGGCGGCAGTTTGAACGTCCCGTCGTCTTGCACGCGGAGTTCGAGGTCCTCCTCGCCGAGCGTCATCGTCACGTCCAGTCGTTTGGCCTCGGCGTGTTTGAGCGTGTTGGCGATGGCTTCTTGGGCGATGCGAAGCAGGTGCAGGCCGACCACTGGACGCAGGAATCGTTCGCTTGCCGGGGCCGCTCCGTGGGGGTCGACGAGCCGGACGATGAGGCGCGGTTCGTTTCGGAAGCGCACGAGGTGGCGGGCGTACTGGTCGAGCTGTTCGAACAACGCCAACACGCTCAGCCGGTCCGACGACGTAGCCCAGATCGTCCGGCGCAACTGCTGCATCGTCTCGCGGGCGTCGTGGTCGAGGGCATGAGCGAAGCGGTCGATCTCCTCGATGTCGCCGGTTTGCGCGTGGTGGCGGAGCAGGTCCGCGACGGAAATGACGTTGGCCAGCTGCGCCCCGACGTGGTCGTGGAGATCGCGGGAGATGCGTACGCGCTCGGCTTGGACACGGCGTTCGGCTTCCAGCGCGGCCATCTGCGACCGCAGCCGTCGGGTGGAAACGGTGCGGGCAGCGTAGGCCACGCCGCCCATAGCCAGCAGCGCCAGAAGCGCTTGAAACCATCGGGTGCGCCAAAACGGCGGCACAATTTCTACCGGCAGCGTCAAGGCGGTGTCGTTCCACACGCCGTCGGCACCGGCGGCGCGTACGCGGAAGGTGTAACGTCCCGGCCGAAGGTCGGTGTAGGTGGCGACGGGGTCGGTGGTTACAGGGTTCCACCGCTCGTCCAGCCCGTCGAGGCGGTAGGCGTAGCGGTTGCGCGTGGGCGCGGCGAAGTCGAGGGCGGCAAACTCAAAGGCCACAAAGTTCTCGCGCATCGGCAGCGTAAGGCGCTCCAGCGCTGCTAGGCTGCTTCCGTAGGGGCGTCCGCGGATGCGCAGGCCGGTGAGGCGCACGGTGGGCTTGTGCTGGCGGAAGGCCAGCTGCTCGGTGTCGACAATATTTAACCCGTAGACGCCGCCAAAGGCGAGGCGTCCGTCGGCGAGACGAAGCGCGGCGTTGGCGTTGAACTCGTCGCCTTGCAGGCCATCGCGGCGGTCGAACACGCGCAAATCTTGCGTGGCGGGGCGGTAACGGGCGAGTCCACGGCTGGTGGAGAGCCACAGGTCTGGCCCGTCGGGGAGGAGGGCAAAGACGATGCTGCTGGGCAGGCCGTGGCGTTCATCCACGACGGTAAACGACCCGGTTTGTTCGTTGAAGCGGGCAATGCCCGCGCCGTAGGTGGCAATCCACAACGTGCCGCGGTCGTCTTCCTGAAACGCGCTCACGTTGTTGGACGGCAGCGTGCCCTCGACGTTCTCGAGGTGCTCGTAGCGGCGTAAAGCACGGGTGCGCGGGTCGTAGCGCATAACGCCGCCGCCCCAGAACGACAGCCAGAGCCGCCCCTGCCGATCCCAGTAGGTGGCGTAGACGGGCGAGGGCAAGCCGCTCTCGGCGCAGACCAGCCGGGTATAGGCGCGGTTCATGGTGCACACACCTGTGTCGGCCGTTGAAATCCACGGGCTGCCGTTGGGTGCAGTCGAAATCTGGAGCACCCGTTGGGGCGCGGGCGTCCCGGGCGGCGCACGGTACGGGGCCAGCCGAAACCGCTCCGGATCGAGCACCCATAACCCGCTGCCTGTCCCTACAAGGATGTTTCCATCGGGCAGGCGCGCCAGCCCGCGAACGCGGGTGGACGGCGTGCCGGGTAGTACCGTTGCCGTGCCGTCTGCGAGGGTGTAGCGGACGATCTGGCCGTTGTAGAGGCCGAGCCAAAGCGTGCCAGCAGGGTATTCCAGCATCGACGACACGTCCGAGTAGGGCAGCACCTTGTCGCCGATAAAGCTGAACTGCGGAGGATTGTGCTTGAGCAATCCGTTTTGCTCGGTACCAATCCAGAGCGTGCCGTCGCGGTCGACGAAGAGCGAGCGGACTTTGGTGAGCAGTGCGCTTTGCGCTGTTTTCTCGCCCTTGATTCCTGCTGCTAATGCGGCCAGTGTGCTGAGGCCGTCGGAACGCCCGACCCACACCGTGCCGTCGGAGGTTTCGGCCAGCGCTTGCACGCGTTCGTTTGCGGAAATGGTGGCCAGGCGACGAGGCGTTCCGTTGTCGACCGTCCAGATGCCGCCGTTGGTGCCCACAAGAAGTTGGCCTGCGCGGGTTCGCAGCAGCGCAAACGCGGAAGCAGGCAGGTCGAGGAGGGTTTGCTGTCCGTCTTGGTAGCGGTAGAGCCCCGAGTTGCGTGCGATCCAGAGCACGTCGCCATCGTCCAGCAACGCCGAAACCTCATCGTCGTCTTCAGCCGGATTGGGGGGGGGGACGCGGTCGATTAGCCTCCCGTTGTCGTTGATGTAAAAGACAAGCCCGGTGCCAGCACCCGCCCAAACGCCTCCGTCATGGGCACGGGTGAGCGCACGAATGCGTCGCCCATCGCCGGCTGCCGCTATGCTTGGGCGGTTAAGAAAATGCTCGAATTGTCCCGTGCGTGGATCGTAGCGGTCGAGGCCGCCGCCATAGGTCCCCACCCACAAGCGCCCATCGGGCAAGGCCAGCAGGCTATGGACGAAGCTTGCGGCGAGGCTGTTGGGAGCGTCCGGGAGGGAGCGAAACGGTGCAAACGTGCGCCCGTCGTAGCGCAGCAAGCCGCCTTCGGTGCCTACCCACAAGAACCCGAACGTGTCCTGCGCGATGGCAGGGACGTTGGGCAGAGGAAGGCCTGCATCGTGCGCGTACTGGTCGTATAGCAGCGGCCCTTGCGCCCGCATCGGAACGGCGAGCGCAACCATCCAGAGCAGCAAGCCGAGGGCACGAACGGCCATAGAGGGCACGACCAAGGCGTCTAACTTACGAACGCCTTGGCCCAAAGCCAAGATCTTAGGCGAACTACGCAAATGCCCTCCACGATACTCGACTGGCCAGGGGGCTCTTAGGACTCATCCGAAAAGGGTCTGTCGTGGCGAGCGAAGCGCGGCCATCTCGTCGGAGAGACGCCCAGACGACGAGTTGGGCACGTCGCTTCGCTCCATGCAACGACATCCTGAGGCTTAGCAAAACACCTGCGTGACGTACAGATTGCCGTCGGAGGATGCTGCGAGCGACAGCCCTTCGGCGCGGCTCGTGGGTTGGAGGATATTGGCGCGGTGGCCGGGGCTGTTCATCCAGCCCGTTACGATCTCCGGCGCGAACACGGATTCGGGGCGGTAGTCGTAGGTGCGCGTTGTCGTCACGCCGTCGGATTCTTCGCGCCAGCCTCGGTAGGTGCCGATGCGGAAGATGTTCTCGGAGAAGCCTCGGTAGATCGTGTTTCCGATTTCGTAGCGGCACGTCATGCCAAGGGCTTCGCCCCGGTCGTTGACGTCGCGTCCTTCGGGATCGTGGTGGTTGAAAAACCGCCGCCGCGCCATGTCGTTGCTGTGGGTTCCGGCCAGCCGGGCGAGGCTGTCGCTCCACGCCAGCGGCGTCAGTCCGTTCTGGACGCGTTCGGAATTGGTGCGGTCGTGGATCTGCCGGGCGATTCGGCCCAGATCCAGCGCAGGTGGGCTGGATGGGGATGCGGGTTGGGCGCGGGTGCTGGCAGAGGGAGCACCGCACGCGGCAAGACCAAGGGCGGCAACAACGAGGACGATTCGCATGGTTCGTAGCGACGAGACCGGGCAAAGTACCACGTCCAAGGCCGTGCCGAGCACGCCGAGCGGTTCAGGCGCGTACCGATGCCATTATTTGCGCGAGCAGGTCGTCCGGGCGCAACCCTTCAGCCTCGGCGTTAAAGCCGGGTACGATGCGGTGGCGCAACACCGGAAGCGCCACGCGGCGCACATCGTCGGGCAGCGGGGTCAGGCGTCCGTCGAGTGCGGCAAGGGCTTTCGCGCCCAGCACAAGGAACTGCGATGCACGCGGCCCCGCGCCGTAGCGGAGGTAACGGCGGGTGGCCTCGGGCGCGTCGTCGGACGGACGGGTGGCGCGGGCGAGCCGGACGGCGTAGTCCACGACGTGGTCGCTGGCCGGGAGCGCCCGCACGAAGTCTTGGAAGACGAGCAGCTCGTCGCGCTCCACCACGGGCTGTACCGCCGCGCCGGGCTGCCCAGTCGTGCCGCGCACAATTGCCCGCTCCTCGTCGAGGCTCGGATAGTCGAGCCAGAGGCTGAACATGAACCGGTCGAGCTGCGCCTCGGGCAGCGGGTAGGTGCCCTCCTGCTCGATGGGGTTTTGGGTGGCGAGGACGAAGAACGGCGGCGGCAGGTCGTGGCGCTGGCCGGCGGCGGTGACGTGCCGCTCCTGCATCGCCTCCAAGAGCGCGGCCTGCGTTTTGGGCGGCGTCCGGTTGATTTCGTCGGCAAGGACGAGGTTGGCGAAGAGCGGCCCCTTCACGAACGTGAACACCCGCCGCCCGGTGGTCGTGTCGTCTTCGAGGATCTCCGTCCCGGTGATGTCCGACGGCATCAGGTCGGGCGTGAACTGCACGCGGTTGAAGTCGAGCGCAAGCGCGTCGGCGAGCGTGCGCACGAGCAGCGTCTTGGCGAGGCCGGGCACGCCCACGAGCAGCGCATGGCCGCGGGCAAGCAGGGCAGCGAGCACGAGCGAGATCGTCTCATCCTGCCCCACAATCACCCGTCCGACCTCGGCGCGGAGGCGTCCAAACGTGTCGCGGAGGACGTCGGCAGTCGCGGGGTCGTCGGGGCGGAGCGCGGCCATCGGTCAGCGTTGGGCGGAGGATGCGAAGCGGGCAGCAAGGTCGCGGGCCTTGCCGCGGTACTCGACGTACACTTCGTGTCGAAGTCGCTGCACATAGGCATCCAAGTCGATGAACTGCTTCTCACGAAGCGCCTGCGCCATGATCTCGTTGTAGTCAGACTCCACGCTCACGCGGTGTTCGGGCGTCCGTTTTTGCAGCAACACGATGTGGTAGGCGGGGCTTCCATCGAGCAGATCGACCCGCGCCGGGCGGCTGATTTGGCCTTCGCGCATCGTGTCCACGACCGTCGTCCACTGCGGGCCAAGGGCGGTGAGCACAAGGTCACGCTGACCCGTCTGGGGATCGATCACACGTCCGCCGATCACGCTGGACGACGAGTCCTGCGAGTGCGTTCGGGCGAGGCGCTCAAACGGTGCCCCGGCGAGCAGCGAGTCGCGCACGGTGTTGAGGTAGGCGATGAGCGGGGCAGGGTTGACGCCGCCGGAGGAGATGCGCAGCAGGATGTGCTGCACGTCGGCCCGGTCGCCGGTGCGGCTTAGTACTCGCAGGATATGGTAGCCGAATTGCGTCCGGAACGGTTGCGACACTTCGCCCACCGGCGTGGAGGCCGCCACGGCCCGGAACTCGGGCACATAGATGTTCAAGTTCTGCTCGCCCAGGTTTCCGCCGAGCCGCCCGGAGCCGGGGTCGTCGGAGAAGCGGATCGCCATCGACTCAAACGTCGAGCGCCCAGTCGCGATGGAGTCGCGGATCGCGCTGATGGCCTGCAACGCCTGTTGCCGCGCCGCATCGGACGGCTCGATGCGGCGCACAATGTGGGCCACGCGGGCGGTCGTAGGCATAACGGGCAGGCTGTCGACGGGGATGCGGGCGAGCCATGCGCGCACTTCGGTGGGGGAAATGCGCACGCCCTGCATAAACCGACGGCGGATGCGGTCGGCGTAGATTTGCTCGCGGACTTGCGGGCGAAGTTCGGTGCGCAGCTGGGCTTCGGAGCGGCCAAAAACGGTGGGAATGCGGCTGCGTCCGCCCACTTGCTGGGCGATCTGGTCGACCCGGCTTTCCACGCCTTGGTTGACTTCGGCGTCGGATACCTCGATTGTGGTATCGCGTTCGGCGGTGATGGCGAGCACCGACTGGTCGACCACGTCGCTGAGCAGTCTCCACCACAGCTCGTCGGAGGGGGCGAGTTGCCGCTGCGCGGCCGTGCGGTAGGTCAGGCCGTCGACTTCGGAGCGGAAGATGGGTTTGCTGCCCACCACGGCCACAATTTCGTCGAGGACGCGGGGCTGAGCGAGAACCGCCGCTGGAAGCAGCAGCAGAAGGGTCGCGAGGGCGGCCCGAAGGGAAAGACGCACGAGGACGAAGAGGTAGGCGTTGAAGCGGGAACGGCACGCTTCCGGAGGTTATTGCCGGAAGCGTGCCGCTCGGGGAGACCGAACGTTTTAGTGGAAAGCGCGGACGAGCCGGTCGGAGTAGAGACGGGCGTTGTAGCGGGTGCGCAACCGGTTGACGAGGGTGTTTTCGAGTTCGCGCTGGTACTCGCTGATCAGATCCGGCATAGCTTCCTCGAACGTCTTGACCCGCGCGGGCTCGGTACCGTTGCGGATGACCAGTGCGCCAGCCGATGGACTGCGGTAGACGATGGGGCCGAGCACCGAGCCCTCGGGGATGTTGAGTGCGGCGTCAAGCGGCGAGCCGGTTGGGCCGGCCATAGCCACCGTTTCGGACTGCGTTCGCGCCGGCAAGTTGGCGAGAACCACGGCCAGCGGGGTCCCGGCGTCGAGGCTCTGACGAACGGTTTGCAACGCCTCGGCCTCTTCCGACGAAATCACAACGAGGCGTGTGCGCTCGGGCAGCAGTGGCATCCCGGAGATGCGGGCGTCGTAGCGGGCGCGCAGCGTGAGTGTGTCGGTCTGGGCTTTCGTCCACACCGAGTCTTCCATCAGCTTGAACAGCAGCGTGCCGTCACGGAAATCTTTCATCAACCGGGCAAACTCGGGGTCGCGGTTGGGCAGATCGCGGGCAGCATACCGCAAAACGGCCTCGTCCATGTACCGTTGCGTCAAGTTGGAGACGCGCCGGTTGCCAGGGCCAGGAAGGTTGGGGATTCCACGCAAGACGACGTCGCCGGCGAATTGCCGAAGCGTGTAGGTCGAATCGCCCACGAAGCCGACAACCTGGTCGAGCGCCGCGTCGGGTAGGCGATGCTGCGCAAACCGCATGAGCAGCGAATCCTGCGGCGTTGAGGCGATGGCGTTACCGATGGCCATCGTGTCCACACGGGCGTGGTACTGCTGGCCGAGGTCGCGCAGCATGGCCACGCGCATCCGCTGGGCGCGAGGCAGCCGGGCAGCAGTGTTTTTGAGCTGGGGTGCGACTTCGTCGAACGACGGTCGGTCTTTTCTGCCGATGAGCTTGATCAGGTGGAAACCGAAACTCGTCTCAACCACATCCGACACCTGGCCCGGCGTCGTCATGCCCCATGCGACGGTGCGAAACGGCTCGATGGGCAAGGCCTTGTATTCCATGTAGCCGAGGTCGCCACCGCGTGGGGCGGAACCTTGGTCCATGCTGTACTGCTGGGCGAGCGCGCCGAAGTCGTCGCCTGCCGCAATCCGCTGTTGGAGGCTGTCGACGACGGCGCGGGCGCGGGCTTTGGCCTCGGGCGTGCCGTCTTGGGGAACGATCATGATGTGCGCCACGTCCACCTGCGGCGGCACCGGCATCTTGTCGTGGACGAACAGCACATGGTAGCCGTACTGCGTGCGCAAAATCGGGGAGCGCTGGCCGGCAGGCGTGGCGTAGGCGGCCTCTTCGAACTCCTCGACCATATCGCCGGAGGTGAAGTAGCCCAAACGGCCTTCGCTTCCGGGGCCGGTGGGGCGCTGCGCCGACGGGTCGTTGGAGAACTTGCGGGCGGCTTCGCCAAACGACATCCCCGCGTCGATGGAGTCGAGGACCGCCACAAGGCGCTGCCGAGCGGCGAGCGTGTCGGCGGGCGGCGCGTTGCGCGGCACGGAGATCAGGATGTGGCTGGCATCGATCATCGTGCCCTGCCGCCGGTAGACCTCGCGCACGAGCGGATCGAGCACCCGATTGTCCATCAGATACGGCGTGGCGTAGTCTTGCAGATACTGATCAAGCTCGCTGCGAATCTCCGGACGGCTGGCGTAGCCAAGGCGCTCGGCTTCGTTGACTTTGAGGCGGAAGTCGACGTAGCGGCGCAGAAAATCTTGCATCCGCGCCAGCGAGTCGTCGGAGGCCGCTTCCCGTCCGCCGTTCTGCCGGGCATACTCGGTCTCGAACTCGGGGAGGGTAAGTGTCGTGCCCGTCCAAGTGGCAACGACGTCGGAGGCGGCAGGGCGGGTGATGGAGGTGCTGGTGGTGCAGGCGGCCAGCAGAGGAAGCGTCGCAAGCGCGCCGAGCGCAAGTCTGGACATTGAGGGCATAGAGAAACCTCGGATCGGGGATTAGACAGCCAACGGAATAACCGCCCAAAATAGCCCATCGCCGAGCGTGAAGGAATGAAGGAATGGGGGAATGAGGGGAAGTGGGTTCCGTTCGCCGGCAACCGGGAGCTGGTTCCTGGGCGCGCATGCACCTTCATCCTGAGCGTCGCTCGAAGCCCGCCTCGCCCTCGCCAAAGATTCCCTTGACCTGACGGCTGGCGCGGCTGCACCTTGTGGTACTTCACGCTTTCGTTCGATGTCCGACTCCGCCCTTGCGCCCGTGCGGGTGCGCTTTGCCCCGTCGCCGACCGGCTCGCTGCACATCGGCGGGCTGCGCACCGCGCTCTACAACTACCTGCTCGCCCGCCAAACCGGCGGCGCGTTTCTGCTGCGCATCGAAGACACCGACCGGGATCGCTTCGTTGAGGGCGCGGAGGCGGACATCCAAGAAAGCCTCCGATGGGTTGGGATGGACTGGGACGAAGGTCCGGATCGCGGCGGCCCGCACGCGCCGTACCGGCAGTCCGAGCGCACCGACCGCTACCGCGACATCGTTCAGCAACTGCTCGACGGCGGAAACGCCTACTTCGCCTTTGACTCGAAAGAGGAGCTTGACGCCGCCCGTGCCGCCGCCGGGGAATCGTTCGCCTACGACGCGGCGTCGCGGGGGCAGATGCGCAACAGCCTGAGCCTGCCGGAAGGCGAGGTGCAGCGCTTGGTCGAGGCGGGAATGCCGTACGTCGTGCGCTTCAAGGTGCCGACGTCGGGCGAGCCGGTCGTCTTCACCGACCTCGTGCGCGGCGACGTGTCGATTCCGCTCGACCGGGTGGACGATCAGGTGCTGCTCAAATCCGACGGTTTCCCCACCTACCACCTCGCCAACGTCGTGGACGATCACGACATGCAGATCACGCACGTCATCCGGGGCGAAGAGTGGCTGCCTTCTACGCCCAAGCATGTGCTGCTCTACCGCGCCCTCGGCTGGGACGCGCCGCAGTTCGCCCACCTCTCGCTTATCCTCTCGCCCACCGGCGGCAAGCTCTCCAAACGCTCCGCCGATAAACTCGGCATCCCGGTGAACGTCGCTCAGTACCGCGATGTCGGGTACGACCCGCGCGCCGTGGTGAACTTCCTCGCGCTGCTCGGCTGGAACCCTGGCGACGACCGCGAGCGGTTTACGCTGCCCGAACTCGTGGATGCCTTCTCGCTGGAGCGCTTGGGCGACGCGCCTGTGACGTTCTCGCTCGACAAACTCGCGTGGTTCAACGGCCTCTACCTCCGCGAAACGCCCGCCGAAGACCTCGCGGCGATGGCCCTTCCTGCGGTGCAGGCCAAGCATCCGAACGTATCGCGGGACGCGCTCGTGCCCGTGGCCGATCTGATGCGCGAGCGGATCGCGTTCGCCAACGACTTGGCCGATTTCGACTACTTCTTCGAGGACCCGACGACCTACGACGAGGCGGGCGTGGCCAAGCGCTGGAAGCCGGAGCAGAGCGCCGCGCTCGTCCGCGCCTACGCCGACGCTGTGGAGGCCGCCGAGGCGTTCGACGCCGAGACGCTCGAAACGCTGCTGCGCCAAACCGCGGACGCGGCGGGCGTGAAGGCCGCTGACCTCATTCACCCGGTGCGGATCGCCACGACCGGCACGACCGCCGGTGCCAGCCTCTTCCACACGCTGGAGGTGCTGGGGCGGGATGCGGTGGTGCGGCGGCTGCGCACGGCGGCGGATCGGCTGGGGTGACGACGGCAGGGGCAGCAACCTGACAGGTTCGGAGAACCTGTCAGGTTGAGGAGGCCAGCGCCTCGCGCAGCAGTTCGCCGAGGCGACGGGCGTCGGCACCCTTCCCGGCGCGGCGCACGGCCTGCCCGGTGAGGAAGCCGAGCAGCTTTGTCTCGCCCGCGCGGTAGCGCGCCACCTCGTCCGGGTGCGCGGCCAGCGTGTCGGCGATGGCCGGGGCCAACGCATCGTCGTTGGAGACGAGCGAAAGACCGTGCTCGGCCACAATGGCGTCCACGTTCGCGCCGCCAGACGCGAGCGAGGCCAGCACGTCGCGGGCACCCGCCGGACTGATCGTGCGCGAAGCCAGCAGGTTGGCAACGTGGGCGAGGTTGGCGGGCACAAAAACGGCCCCGACGGTTTCCGACCGCAGCCGTCGCACGTCCTGCGCCACGAGCGTGCCGAGCGTCTTGGCGTCGCCGCCGGCCGTCTGCGCCGCGCCGAACAGCTCCGCGAGCGGCACGTCCTGCGCCAGCACCGCCGCGTCTTCTCGTCCGGCACCGGCGGCCACGAGCGCCTCGAACCGCGCCTTGGCGTCGCCGTCGAGCAGGTCGGCGGCAGAGACGGCTGTGGACGAGGGTTTGGCTGCGGCAGGTTTGGAGGCGCCCTGCGTGGGCGTCTCTGCGGAGGCGTCTTTCTTCGCCCAGCCGTCTTTGAGCGTCACGATCCGGTTGTAGACGAGCGCGTCCTCGCGGCTGTCCACCGGGTCTTGCCCGAAAAAGCCGAGGCGTTCGAACTGGAAGCGGGCGTCGGGGGCGGCGAAGGCAAGGCTGGCCTCGACGTAGCCGCTCGTTTCGGTCAGGCTGTACGGGTTGAGTGTACCGAGGAAAGCGGCTTTTGCCTCGGCGTCGGTGGCGGCGTCGCGCCCGGCGTCTTCCGGAGCAGCGGCGGCAAAAAGCCGGTCGTAGAGCCGGAACCGCGCGGGCACGGCGGTGAGTGCGTCCACCCAGTGCACTACGCCCTTCACCTTGCGGCCCTCGTCCGGGCCGCCCGTTTCGGTGCCGGGCAGGACGGTCGCCTTCACCTCGACCACCTCGCCCGCGTCGTTGGTGACGGCCTCGTCCACCCGGATCACATAGGCGTGGCGCAGGCGCACCTCCGCGCCCACCGACATCCGCTTCCAGCCCTTGGGCGGATCGAGGGCGAAGTCGTCTTGCTCGATCCAGAGCGTGCCGGAGAACGGCAGCGGGCGCGTCAGCGGAGCGCCCTCCGGCGGCGTCACGTCGTGCGGCCAGTACGGAGCGTTGCGGACTTCGGTCTGGTTGGGCGAGTAGTTGGTGAGCGTGAGCTTGAGCGGGCGCGTCACGGCGAGCGCACGCGGGGCAAGGCCGTTGAGGTCGTTTCGGATGGCGTGCTCGAAGAGCGCGAGGTCAACCCGGCCGTTGACCTTCGAGACGCCCACGGCTTCCACGAACGCCTTCAAGGCTTCGGGACGGATGCCGCGCCGCCGCATCCCCGCGACCGTGGGCATGCGCGGATCGTCCCAGCCGCTCACATAGCCCTCGTTGACGAGCATCAGGAGCTTGCGCTTGCTCGTGACCGTGTAGTCGAGGTTGAGCCGGGCAAACTCGTACTGCCGGTTGCGCGGCGCGGCGATGCCAATCGCATCCAAATACCAGTCGTAGAGCGGGCGGTTGACGTCGAACTCCAGCGTGCAGAGGCTGTGGGTGATGCCCTCGATGGCGTCGGACTGCCCGTGCGCCCAGTCGTAGAGCGGATAGATGGCCCAGTCCAAACCGCGCCGGTAGTGCGGGACGCCTCGGCGGATGCGGTACATCAGCGGGTCGCGCATCTTCATGTTCGGATGCGCCATATCGATCTTGGCGCGGAGCACGAGCGCGCCGTCGGGGTGAAGGCCGCGCCGCATCTCGTCGAGCAGCCGCAGCGACTCCTCGGCCGGTCGGTTGCGGAACGGGCTGTCGGTGCCGGGTTCGGTGACGGTGCCGCGCTGGGCGCGGATGGCCTCGCCGTCTTGGCTGTCCACATACGCTTTGCCGTCCTTCACGAGCTGTACGGCCCAGTCGTAGAGCCGCTCGAAGTAGTCCGACGTGTAGAGGACGGCGGCAGGGTCGAAGCCGAGCCAGCGTACGGCGTCTTCGAGGGCGCGGGCGTACTCCTCACGCTCCGTCTCCGGGTTCGTGTCGTCGTAGCGCAGGTTCGTCTGCCCGCCAAACTGCTGCGCCAGCCCGAAGTTGAGGCAGATCGACATCGCGTGGCCGATGTGCGGGTAGCCGTTAGGCTCCGGGGGGAAGCGCGTGAGCACGCGCCCGCCGTAGGTGCCGGCGGCGGTGTCGTCGGCGACGATCTCTTCGAGGAAGTTGGACGGACGGACGGGTTCCACAGGCGGATTGGGCGGGGTCGAATCCCACGGAAACGCCGCACCGGGCGCGGGTGTCCCGATGCGGCGCGAAGATCGGCTAAACCCTGCCGGGGTGGACTTCAGCGGTACTGCCGCCGAATGGCCACGTCGGTCGTCTTGTCGAACACCTCGCCGCACTGCCGGCAGCGGTAATTGACGTAGTCGGGAAGCTTGCCCATGCCGAGGCCCCACACGAGGCAGCCGCCGCGCAGGTACACCGGTTCCGGGATGACGAGCGGGTGGCGGCGGTCGCGCCCGCAGGCGCAGGTGGGCAGGGCAGGGGTGTCGGACATGCCGACAAGATAACCCCATCCAGCAAGCCGCTCGGTCAGGGTTGCGCGAACACGGCGAGTAGCCGCGCCGCGCCGTCCTCGGGCGTCACCCGGCCCGCCCGCACGTCCGCCTCTACTTCGGTCCGCGCCGCCTGTACGGCCGGGGACGCCGCGAACCGCTCCACCAGCGCCGCCCGGATCGTTTCGTCGAGGTGGGCTTCCCGCTGCGCCGCGCGGTTTCGTTCGAGGTAGCCGCTGACTTTCTGGTGATCGAAGCACTCCCGCACCAGCGCCCAAAGGTCGTCCTGCCCTTCGCCCGTGCGACTGCTCGCGGCCAGCACCTGCGGCGTCCACCCCGACGGGGCAGGCGGAAACAGGTGCAGTGCGGATCGGTAGCGCCGCACCGCCTCTTTCGCGGCGTCCGCGCCAAGGTCGGACTTGTGGACGGCCACGACGTCGGCCAGCTCCATAATGCCGCGCTTGATGCCTTGCAGTTCGTCGCCGCCCTGCGCGAGCACGAGCAGCAAGAACACGTCGGTCATCGCCGCCACCGCCGTTTCGCTCTGGCCCACGCCCACGGTTTCCACGAACACCACGTCGTACCCGGCGGCCTCGCACAGCAGCAGCGCCTCGCGGGTGCGCCGGGCCACGCCGCCGAGCGTCCCGGCCGTCGGACTGGGACGGACGAACGCGCCCGGATCGACCGCCAGCCGCTCCATCCGCGTCTTGTCGCCCAAAATCGACCCGCCCGACCGCGCCGAGGACGGATCGACGGCGAGTACGGCCACGCGGTGCCCCGCGTCGATCAGACGCCCGCCGAGCGCATCGAGCAGCGTCGATTTGCCCGCGCCCGGCACGCCCGTCACGCCCACGCGGATCGCGCCGCCGGTGCGCGGCAGCACCTCGGCGAGAACTTCCCGCGCCACCGCCTGATGGTCCGCCCGGGTGCTCTCGGCCAGCGTGATCGCCCGCGCCAGCGCCGCCCGGTCGCCCGAGACGACGGCTTCGGCAAGCGCGGATGAGGTGGGAAGGGCAGGAGGCATGGAAGAGGGTGTTGTTCGCTCGCGGTGCTCGCGGTTGGGGGTGGGATGGGCGCTTCGCGCCGTGTTGTCAGAGAGAAGGCTGCTGCGTCCTCTGACAACAGCAAGGCAACGCCGAGCGTCCAACCAGAAACCCTCCACTACCCGCCTTCCAGCATCCCTTCGAGCAACTCCACCGCTGCGTCGGAGATGACGGTGCCGGGGCCGAAGATCGCCGTCACGCCCGCCGTCCGCAGCGCGTCGTAGTCCTGCTCTGGAATGACGCCGCCCGCCACGACGCGGATATCGCCGCGTCCCTTGGCGCGCAGCGCCGCGATGGCCTCGGGCACGAGCGTGCGGTGCGCGCCGGCCAGCGACGAGATGCCGAGGAAGTGCACGTCGTTGTCGACGGCCATCTGCGCGGCTTCGTCGGGGGTGGAGAAGAGCGGCCCAACGTCCACGTCGAAGCCCACGTCGGCGAAGGCGGTGGCGATGACTTTCGCGCCCCGGTCGTGGCCGTCCTGCCCGAGTTTGGCGACGAGGATGCGGGGGCGACGGCCCTCCTGGACGGCGAAGCGGTCGGCGAGGGCGCGGGCCTTGGCGAAGCGGTCGTCGTTCACGAGTTCGGAGGCGTAGATGCCGGTGGAGAGACGGGTGTCGGGCGTGTGGCGTCCCCAGGCGCGTTCGAGCGCGTCGGAGATTTCGCCGAGGGTGGCGCGGGCGCGGGCGGCATCGACGGCCAGCGCGAGGAGGTTGGGGACGGAACCCGCCGTGTCGTCGGTTTCGGCACGTGCGGCCCGTTCGAGCGCCGCCAGCGCGTTCTGCACGGCCTCATCGTCGCGGGTGGCGCGGACGCGGGCGAGGCGTTCGACCTGCGAGGCGCGCACCGCCGCGTTGTCGATCACGAGCACCTCCAGCGGCGCATCGTCGGTGGTCTGGAAGCGGTTGACGCCCACGATCACGTCCTGCCCCGAGTCGATCCGCGCCTGCCGCCGCGCCGCCGCCTCTTCGATCCGCTGCTTGGGAAGCCCTGCCGCAATCGCCTTCGTCATCCCGCCCATCGCCTCGACTTCCTCGATCAGCGTCCACGCCGCGTCCATCAGCTCCTGCGTGCGGCGCTCCACCTCGGCGCTGCCGCCGAGCGGATCGACGGTTTTGGTCACGCCCGATTCGTCCTGCAAGAGCAGCTGGGTGTCGCGGGCGATGCGGGCGCTAAAATCCGTCGGAAGGGCGATAGCCTCGTCGAGGGCGTTGGTGTGGAGGCTTTGCGTGCCGCCGAGCGTGGCGGCGAGGGCTTCGGTGGCGGTGCGGGCCACGTTGTTCCACACGTCCTGCGCCGTCAGGCTCCAGCCGCTCGTCTGGCAGTGCGTGCGCAGCGCCATCGACTTCGGGTTTTGCGGATCGAAGCCGCGCACGATTTTGGCCCACAGCATCCGCGCCGCCCGCATCTTGGCGACTTCCGTCACGAGGTCCATCCCAATCGCCCAGAAAAACGACAGGCGGGGCGCGAACCGATCCACCGAAAGCCCGGCGGCAAGGCCGGTGCGCAGGTAGGCGAGGCCGTCGGCGAGGGTGTAGGCCAGCTCGATCTCGGCGGTGGCCCCCGCCTCTTGCATGTGATAGCCGGAGATCGAGATCGGGTTGAACTTGGGCAGGTGCTGGGCCGCGTACGCGAACACGTCGCCGATGAGCCGCATCGACGCCTCGGGCGGGTAGATGAAGGTGTTGCGCACCATGAACTCCTTCAAGATGTCGTTCTGGATGGTGCCTTGCAGCCGCTCTGGCGGCACGCCCTGCTCCTCGGCGGCGACGAGGTAGAACGCCAGGATGGGCAGCACCGCGCCGTTCATCGTCATCGACACCGACATCTCGCCCAGCGGGATGCCGTCGAACAGCACCTTCATGTCTTCCACCGACGAGATCGACACGCCCGCCATCCCCACGTCGCCCGCCACGCGCGGGTGGTCGGCGTCGTACCCCCGGTGGGTGGCAAGGTCGAACGCCACGCTCAGGCCCTTTTGCCCGGCGGCGAGGTTGCGGCGGTAGAAGGCGTTGGACGCCTCGGCGGTGGAGAAGCCCGCGTACTGGCGCACCGTCCACGGGCGCACGGTGTACATCGACGCGTACGGCCCGCGCAGGTACGGGGCGATGCCGGCGGCGTAGATCTCGTGCGGAAGACGAGCCGGAAGGTCGGCTTCGGGAAGGCCGTCCAAAAGCGGGTCTACGGCGAGCATGGTGGTGTAGGGTTGATCGTTTTTAGACGAGATGGCGTTGCGGTGTATCGATTAATACGCGCTACCATGCCATATCAATCGACCATCGCTTGTTCGAGGCGACGGTCGGGGACGAGCCACACGAGCGCCACGAGTACATAGATCGCCCCAGCAATCGCCGGTTGCACAAACGACAGCCCGATGCCGACGAGGTAGAGCAGCATCGAGATCTTCTCCTTCAATCCGCCGTCAAGCACGGCCAGGAGCCGCTGGGAGATGCTCTCGTCGGTGTGCATCAGCGTGATTTCGAGCAGCAAATACGCAAATCCGCTGCCGAAGAGGACGATGCCGTAGAGCGCGAGCGTGTGCGGGGCAAATCCGTTTTCGCCCATCCACGCGGTGGCGAAGGGCACGAGCGAGAGCCAGAAGAGCAGGTGCAGGTTGGCCCAGAGCGTGGCTCCGCTCACGCGTGGCGCGGCGCGCAGCAGGTGGTGGTGGTTGTTCCAGTAAATGACGAGGTATACAAAGCTTAGCACATAGCTGAGCAGCACGGGGACGAGCGGTCGCAGGTCGGCCATGGTGGCCACGCCGTGGCCTCGGTGGTGCGGCACGGCCAGTTCGAGCACCATAATGGTGATCAAGATCGCCATCACGCCGTCGGAAAACGCTTCGAGGCGACCCGAAGGCATCGACTTTCCGGGCGGCGGCGGGCGGCGAGGCGTGCGCTGCCGGGAGCGAGACAGGCGATTGGGGCGCATCGGGGGGGAGGATTAGATCGCGCACGCGCCGGGCGCGCCGTGGGCGTCGAAGGCGGCGTCGGCGAGCGACTGCGCGGCCTTCAAAAGCGGCATCCGGGCGTTGACGAAGCCGTGGACGTTGGAGCCGCGAAGCGTGGCGTCTTCCGGCCCGGCCACGAACACCGTCGGCGGGGCACACGACGACGCAAGCGTCCGGGCAATCTGCCGCCCTTCGGTGGGGTAGGCTTCGTCGTCGGCGCACAGGATCACCAGCCGCGCGTTCTCGGCCTCGTCTACCGAGGCGGTTTCGTCTGCCGGGAGGCCCAAGGTTGCGAGGACGCCGCGTGCGAACGTGGCGCGGGCGGTGGACATCGCCGCGTCGCCGAAGCGCAGCAGCGCAATCGTTGGCGTGCCGTGTTCGGAGCGAGCGGCTTCTACGGCAGCGCGGGCCTGCTCAAACGGACGGGCGAGGCGCGGCCGCTCGTCGGCATCGAACGCGCCCACGACGTCGTCGGCGCTGGCGTAGGCGTTCGTCCCCACCAGCCGCGTCTTCCCAGTTGCGACGGCAGCAAATGCGGCTAAGCCGTTGTCCTGCAACGACTTCAAGATCAACCCCTCGTTTTCTGCGCGAAGGTGCTGCGCCTTCTCCCACGCGGCGCGGGCAAGGCGGGCGGTGAGCAAGTCGAGGGCATAGGCGTTCTGCGCAGCGTCTTCCGCGAGGTGGCCTTCGTGGACGAGCAGGTGGTGGACGTTCTCGGCGATGCGCTGCCCGTGCCCCGACGCCCCGGTGAGCAGGTCGTGGGGGCGGACGGTGAGCGTGTCGGCGCGGCCCAGAAACGCGGCGGCGGCCCCGAGCGTGGCGCGGAGCAGGTTCGTGTGCGGCGCGGCCTTCATCATCCAAAACCGGCTGGTCACCGCCTGAATCCGCACCGCCGGGTCGAGTCCTGCATCGGTGCGCACCCGCGCCGCAAGGAGCCGCAGCGCCCGCAGCGTCGCCGCACCAAGCAGCACGTTGGGGCCGACGGGCGCGACGATCTCGACGCCCGCGCCGTGCGCCACCAGCGCCGCGAGTACGTCCACCGCGTTCGCGCCGGTTTCTTCGAGTGCTTCCGCTTGGGACGGAGCGGTCTCGAGCGCCTCCGTCCACGGCGCGAGGGCCGGAGCGTGCGGTGGGAGCAGCGCGGCGATGCGGCGCAGGAGCGGCGCGTGCTCGGCGAGGTCGTCGGCGCGGACGAACGGCGGCAGCGACACGTCCGGCCCGATCTGCCAGGTGAGGCGGTCGATCGGTTTGTCGCCGAGTTCTTTTTGGAGTGCGGCCCGCCATGCGTCGGTAGAGACGGCGGGGAAGTCGAGGGTCATCCGGAAAAGCGGTTTCCGGCAAGATACCGCCGCGCCCCTTCGGTCAACCTGATAGGCTCGCGAACCTGTCAGGTTTGCTGGGCGGAAAGCGCACGGTAGCGCCGGACAAAGTCGTAGGCGGCAATCCCGAAGGCGACCGACACGTTGAGCGAGTGCTTCTGCCCGAACTGTTCGATCTCGACTGCCGCGTCGCACGCCGCCAGCACGTCGGGAGACACGCCCTCGACCTCGTTGCCCACCACAAACGCGAGAGGGTAATCCGGCGCTGCGAACGACGCGAGCGGACGCGGCGCGGACGTCTGCTCCAGCGCCACGACCGTCCACCCCTCCGCTTGGAGACGGCGGATGAGCGCGACGGCGTCGTCGTGGTGCGACCACGGCACGAAGTCTTCGGCCCCGAGCGCCGTTTTGTGCACCGACGGATGCTCCGGCGTGGGCGTGAAGCCGGTCAGGTAGAGGTGCGCCAGCCCGGCAGCGTCGGACGTGCGCAGCATCGCCCCCACGTTCAGCGCCGAGCGGACGCGGTGGGCGATGGCCGCGACGGGAAAGGGAGAATTGGGAAGAGGCATCTTTAGGGTACGCTTGCGCGGTAGCGCCGCGTTCCCGGTGCTTCTGGGGTACACCGACGAGAAACGTGCGGGGCAGCGTAGGTGCGTTTTTTGAGGTTGCAACTGCGCCGTTGTCGGCGCACCGAGGATGTATCCTGCGCTCTCTGTCGTAGATTCCTCGTTTCCCTGTGCCCCGATGGCCCGCCCGCAGTCGAAGAAGTTTGCCGGTATGATCGGCTCGTACGCCGTGATCGCGCTCTTTGCGTTCATTGCCGTCTATCCGATCCTGTACATCTTCACCATCTCGCTGCGCCCTGGCGACCAGCTGCTGTCCACCAGCCTGCAGGTCATCCCCGACGGCGCGACGCTCAACAACTACCGCGAACTGCTCACCGAGACGCCGTTTTTGCGGTGGATGGCCAACTCGCTGTTCGTGTCGGCGGTGGTCACGATCTCCGGTGTCGCACTCGCCTCGACCGCCGGGTATGCCATCTCGCGGTACAAATTCAAGGGCCGCCGGGCGATGCTCAAAGGGTTGCTCGTGACGCAGATGTTTCCCGCCACGATGCTGCTGCTGCCGCTCTACGTGGTGCTCATCAACCTGCAACTGCTGAACTCGTACCTCGGCATCCTCGTTATCTACTCGGCCACGGCGCTGCCGTTTTGCGTGTGGCAGATGAAGGGCTACTACGACACCATCCCTGCCGCGCTCGAAGAAGCCGCCCGCATCGACGGGTGCACGCCGTGGCAGGCGTTCCGCCTCGTGATCCTCCCGCTGGCCGCGCCCGCGCTCGTCATCACTGCGCTGTTCTCGTTTATGAGCGCTTGGAACGAATACGTTGTGGCGAATGTCGTCCTGCAAGATGTGAACATGTTCACCCTCCCGCTGGGCCTGAAGATGTTTCAAGGCTCGATGACGACGCAGTGGGGCCTGTACGCCGCGGGGGCGCTGCTCGTGTCTGTTCCCGTCGTGCTGCTGTTCCTCGGCCTCTCGCGTTACCTCATCTCCGGCCTCACGCTCGGCGGCGTGAAGGGGTGAGCGCGGAAGAATGGGTGTTCCATCATGCGCTGACCCTCTCAAGCACCAGCAAACACCCATCCCGACGCAAGGCGTGCCCTCCAACATGATCGCCGCCCGCCGCCGCCGGATTGCCGCTGGCTTCTGCGTGGCCCTTGCGTTCGTGGCAGGATGCTTCGTGGTGCGGATGGCGTGGCCGGAAGCGTGGCGCGGCGGATGGTCGGGATACGCGTCGCAGTCGTCGTACGCGCCGAACGACACAGCGGTGTTTCACCTCGCCGCCCGCCGTCCGTGGGGCACGAACACCGGCTTGCTGCGGCTGGAAGACGCCGCCGGTCGCACCGTCCGAGAACTGCCGGGCGTAGCAGTGCTGCCCGCGCCGACGGTGGAGCAACCATGGGAAGATGCGCGGTTTCCGGCTTCGGTGCGGCTGCCGCTGGCGGGACTTCGCCCCGGGGTTTACCGGCTTAACGGACGGATTCCGCTGGTCGTGCGGGCCGCGCCCGGCGCGTCGCGGACGCTGCTGGTTGTGCCCACGCATACAGTCGCCGCGTACAGCCAAGCGGGGGGAAAGAGCCTGTACGTCGCCTCGGCGTCGTGGCGGTTGCAACGGCTGCTTGCTGCGCCAACGATGGCCCACCTGCGGGCATGGTTGAGCGCGGACGATGGCGACCGCGCCCGAACCGTCGGTACGCACCGTCCAAGCGAGCGCGAGCACGGCGCGTTCTTCGACGCCGGTTTGGCATGGATTGCACGGACACCATCGCCGTCGCCGTGGGACTCGCTCGGCTACCTCGCCGACGACGATCTGGATACGCCCGGCGAACTGGATGGTGTACGCACGCTGGTGATCGTCGGGCACAGCGAATACTGGACGCGTGCAGCCCGCCGCAACGTCGAGGCCTTCGTGGCGAGCGGAGGGCGGCTGCTCGTGCTCAGCGGCAACACGGCGTGGTGGCAAATGCGCCGCGCGCGCGCGCCGAGCGGCAACGTGCGCCTCACGGTGGTGCGAGACTGGGAAGAAGACGCGGCCAGGCATCCGGACGTCCCGGACAGCCTGCGCACCGTCGTTTGGACCGACGCTCGTCTCGGCCTTCCGATCTCCGCCACCTTCCCCGCATCGTTCGCGCATGGCGGCTTCGGGACGAACGACGCACGGTTCCGCATGCGGCAGCCCAGTCATCCCCTGCTCGACGGTGTTGCGCTGGGGGCGGATTCCAGCCTGCATCTTGTCTCCCGCGAACTCGACGGCGTGCCCGATACGGCATCTGCCACGGACCGCGTGCTGGCGCTTTTGCCCGCCACGCATTTTGGGCAACCCGCCTTCGGCGCATTCGTCGTGAGAAGCTCTGTGGGCGGCCGTGGGGCGGTCGTCCATCTTGGCTCTACCGACGTTTTTGGCGCGCACGGCGTGGGTGGCCCCGACAGCACGGCGTGGCGGCGGATCGTGCTCAACGCCCTCGCGTGGTTGCGTACCCCAACGGAAACGGAGCGCTGATCCTACCCGTACCGCCATGCTCCTTCGCCCCGCCACGCTCGACGATTTGCCGCTGCTGAAGCGGTGGGATGTCGACCCGGACGTCCGGGCGGCCACGGGCATCGATGACGACAACGATTGGGACTGGGAGGATTCGTTTGCCCTCGACGGGTACGACACGTTCCTCGCCGAAGTCGACGGGCGGCCGCTGGGCGTCGTGCAGATCCTCGATCCGCACCGTGACGCGACGGTGTATTGGGGCGCGATGCCGCCGGGCTTTCGGGCGCTGGATCTTTGGATCGGTGCGCCGGAGGATCGGGGGCGCGGCCTTGGGGCGGAGATGCTGCGGCTGGCCGTCGAACGCTGTTTCGCCGATCCGACGGTGCACACCATCCTGCTTGATCCGCTCGAATCGAACGATCGGGCGTGTCGGTTTTACGAGCGCGAAGGCTTCCGGATTGTCGGGCCTCGGCGGTTTGGCGAAGACGACTGCCTCGTCTACCGCCTCGACCGTCCGACCCAATCCGGGGACGTTGAATTGCCCTAAACCCATCGGCAAGGGCGGCGTTATGGCGATGAAACCCCGGTTCTTATGCACCGCCTCTTCCCGCTTCTTGCACTCGCCGCCGTAGGGTGCGACTACACGTCCCACTCCGGCGAAGACGCGCCGCCGGCCACCGACGTCGTGCTCGTACACTCGATGTTCGTGGACAAAGGCGGCCAGAGTACCGACGGCTTCGTCCGGATCGAGCGGACGGCCTCGGGCGATTTGCGGCTCGTGCTCGAAAACGATTTCAAGACCGACGGCGGCCCTGACCTGCACGTGCTGCTCTCGCCGCTGCCCGTCGCCGACGCCGGCAACACCAACGCCAACGGCCCCGGCGCGCGGATCGTCGCGCCGCTGATGCACACATCTGGCGGCCAGGTCTACGACCTCCCCGACGACCTGTCGCTCGCCGCGTACAAGAGCGTGCTCATCCACTGCGTGCAGTTCGTGCACCTGTTTGGCGCGGCCCCGACGACGACGAACTGACGACGGCTACCAGCGCCGGAGCGTGCCGAGCAGAGCGCGGGGCGCAAGCAGAGCGTGGTGCAGTGTGTAAACGAGTTCCAGCGCCGGCGACTTCGCCACCAGATCCGACTCGCCCACGGCGTCGGCGAACGGGCGCAGCGCCCACACGTGCATGGCCAGCCGAGCCGCCAGCAGCGCCGCGCCGGGCCATCCCGACACGAGCGGCGCGAGCCAGAGCAGGTGCGCGGTGAGGTGGTAGACGGTCAGAGCGGTCTGCACGTTCGTGGGGTAGTGCCGTCCGTCGGAGAGGTGCCGCATCTTTTGGTGCATCCAGCCGCGCCACGTCGTGGGAGCGTCGGACGGGACGTACGTGTCGGGGCCGAAGGCGAAAACGATGGGGGCGGAGTGTTGGCGGTGGACAGCCTGTACGAAAAGATCGTCGTCGCCGGAGAGTAGGCTCTCGTGTCCGTCGAATCCGTCAACGTCCCGAAAAACGCTTCGAGGATACGCGAGGTTGGCTCCGAAGGCCATGTACGGATGCCCTTGTCCGACGGCGGCAGCGGTGAGCATCCCTGTGACGAGCGTCTCGTAGCGGGCGGCGGCGTTGAGCAGGCCGGGGGCGCGGCGGTACGGTGCATATCCGACGACCACAGGAGATGGATGCGGAGCCAGACGCTTTGCGAGGCTGGCAGCCCAGCCCGGCGGCGGAGCGCAGTCGGCGTCGGTGAGCGCGAGCGCGTCGTGGCGGGCGGCGGCGATGCCGGTGGCGAGTGCGCCCTTCTTGCCGGGAGGGCCGCTATTGCCCACCACCGACACCTTCGGATTGCGCGAAGCCCATGCGTCGAGCATGCGGCGCGTGCCGTCGGTGGAGCCGTCGTCTACGACCACGATTTCCAGCGGCCCGTGCGTTTGCGCGTCGAGGGCGGTCATCAGCGGGGCAAATCGTTTGGCTTCGTTCTTGGCCGCCACGACGACCGACAGCGGCGTATCGGGAGACGGCTCGGGGGACGGTTCGGCCTGCGCCTTCCGAACGCCTCGCCTTAGCCACACGCAGGCTACTGTGTGGACGGCCAAGCCTGCGGCAAACCAGACGAGTGGGCGATGCATGGCCATACGGAAGGGCAAAGCGGTATGGGGTTTCAAACTTTCGGCCGCTCCGGCGCGTACCCTCTTCGATGGCTACCGTTTCCACGCCGCCGCCCGACGATTCACGTCCAGTGCCGCCCGTGCACCGGTCGCTCGGCGTGTTTTGGACGGTTCCCAACGTGCTCAGCCTCGCCCGTACAGTGCTTACGTTGCCGTTGGCATGGCTGATCTGGCAAGACGGTCCGCTTCGATGGGTGGCGCTGCTTCTGGTTGTGGGCATCTTCACCGACTGGCTCGACGGCGTGATCGCCCGGTCGATGCATTCGGTGTCGGAATGGGGCAAGGTGCTTGATCCGCTGGCCGACAAGCTCGCCATCGTGCTGGTCGGATTGGCTCTCGTGTTTCGCGTGTCCGAGCCGCGCTTACCGTTTTGGCTCGTTGGGGTAGCGCTGTTGCGCGACGTCCTGATCGTGGCTGGGGGCGTTGTGCTGGCCCGCCGTGCGCGGATTGTGCCGCCAAGCCTCATGCTCGGCAAACTCTACAGTGCGTCCTTCGCTCTACTGGCGTTAGCACTCGTGCTCCGCGCCGACCCTCCGTTGCGAGGTGTTCTCCTGATGAGCACAACCGTCTTGCTCGCCCTGTCGTTTGTCGCCTACCTCGTTCGCTTCGTGCTCGGTATGCGCTATGCCTCTGTCGTAACACCCTCATCCGCTGGAACTCCGCCCTCCACCGATGTTCAAGAGCCAGTAGCCAGTAGCCAGTAGCCAGTAGCCAGTAGCCAGTAGCCACCCTATGGGTTTTTTTGACCGATTCAAACGCACCCACCCCGAACAGGCCCCGCTCGCCGTTGAGCCTGAGCACACTCCCGAACAAGCGCGGCTTGAAGATGGCCTCTCTGCCACCCGCGACTCCTTCATCGGCAAGCTCTCCCGGCTCGTAGCGGGCAAGGACACGGTAGACGACGACTTCCTCGACGGCCTCGAAGACGCGCTCGTCACATCCGACGTGGGCGTAAAGACGACTCTCGACATCGTCCAGCGTGTCCAAGACCGGGTCAAGCGCGACAAGTACGCGACGGCGCAGGAGCTCAACCTGCTCGTTCAGGACGAGATCGCCAGCCTGCTGCTCGGCACCTCTGCCGACCGCCCCGCCGATTTCGCCGCGCCCCTGCCCAACCATCCGCACGTCATCATGGTGGTAGGCGTCAACGGCGTGGGCAAAACGACCACCATCGGCAAGCTGGCCTACCGCTACAAGCAGGCGGGCAAGAGCGTGGTGCTGGGCGCGGCCGACACGTTCCGCGCCGCCGCCACCGAGCAACTCGACATCTGGGCGCAGCGCGTCGACGTGCCGATCGTCAAGCAAGGCCACGGGGCCGACCCCGCCGCCGTTGCCTTCGACACCATCGCCTCGGCAAAGGCCCGCAACGCCGACGTCGTGATCATCGACACCGCCGGGCGTCTGCACACGAAGGGCGGTTTGATGGACGAGCTGAGCAAGATCAAACGTGTGATGGACCGTCAAGCGCCGGGTGCGCCGCACGAAGTGCTGCTCGTGCTCGACGCTTCCACCGGGCAGAACGCCATTCAGCAGGCCACCGAGTTCACGAAGTCCGTTCAGGTGACCGGCCTCGTGCTCACCAAGCTCGACGGCACCGCCAAAGGGGGCATTGCGATTGGGATTTCCAACGAGTTCGGCATTCCCGTAAAATACATCGGTGTGGGCGAGCGCGTGGAAGACCTCCAGGTGTTCGACCGCGCCCGCTTCGTTGCGGCGCTCTTCGGCTGATCGGGCCGGCGGGCATGTCGGACGACTCGGCCTGCCGTTTCGACGGCTCGTCTGGATCGACCGGCAGCGCATACGGACGGTGCCTGATCTTTCGTTGGTTCTCTGCTCACCCGCGCCCCGATGCGCCTTCGTCTTGGTTTTGCTCTGTTGGTCTTTGCCGCAGCCGCTCCGGCTGCGGCGCAGGTGGATGCCGAACTTGTTTCGGTGCGCAGCGAACAGCCGGGCCGCACGCGCCTCGACGTCTACTTGCGCGTGCCGCACAGCGGGCTGACGTTCACAAACGTGCCGTCGGGCTTTCAAGCGCACTACAACGTAACGGCCACGCTGTTTTCGGCTGACCGCCGAGGCCGTCCGGTGGGGCGCGTGGCGTCGCGTACATGGAACCGCGATGTGGCGGCCACGGCCTACGCCGTAACCCGCTCGAACGGAATTGCCGACCGGTCGTACCAGGCCTTCGATGTGCCGCCGGGGTCGTACGTCGTTCGTCTCGAACTGGAAGACGAAGCTACGCACCGCACCGTGACGCGGCAGATCGTCCATACCGTGCGCGATCTCACAGCGCCGGTGGCACTCTCCGACGCTGTGTTGATTGACCGATACGACGAGGGCACCGGAACGATTGTCCCGCACGCAACAGGTTTGATGGCGATGGACGAGGGCGGGCTTCAGGTTTACGCCGAAGCGTACACTGCTGCGCCGACCCGGGTGCGCATCAGCCACGAGATCGTGCAGGGGCGACGTACGATCAAAGGCTTCAGCACCGTCTCAACGCTACGGGCGGGGACGTCTCCGTTGGCCGTAAGCTTGCCCCTCGATGGCCTCAGCGCTGGGATGTACCGTGTGCGCGTACGCCTGAGTGCTGAAAACGGTGCGGCGTTGGCCACTGCGGACACCGAGGTGGAACTGGTGCCCAGTGCCAATGGCCCCCGCGACCTCGACGCGGCCATCGCGCAGCTGCGCTACATCGCCCGCGACCGTGAGATGCGCGAGATGCGAAACGCCCGAACGTCGGAGGAAAAACTCGAACGCTTCCATGCGTTCTGGCGGCGGCTCGACCCCACGCCCGGCACGGAGCGCAACGAGCGGCAGGAGGAATATTACGCCCGCGTGGCCACCGCGAACCGTCGCTACTCCAGCATTGAGCAAGGCTGGATGACCGACCGCGGCGGCGTACTGATCCAGTTCGGCGAACCGGAACATGTGGACAACCGCCCCAACAACCAAAGCGTCCGACCCTACGAAGTGTGGTACTATCCGCGCCTCGGGCGGCGCTTCGTGTTCATCGACCGGGGCGGCAACCAGTACCAACTCTTGGAGCCGGTCTGGGACGAGCGCACCCGCATGTGACGCGAACGGATCGGCGGGGCAGGGCGTTTACGGCTTTTCTTCGCCTGCTCCGTGACTTCCCCCGCTGCTTCGCCACGCCTCGTTTTTATGGGCACGCCCGCGTTTGCCGCGGCATCGCTCGACGCACTCGTGGCCGCCGGACTACCGCCGGTGCTCGTTGTCACCACGCCTGACGCGCCAGGGCGGCGCGGGAAGCCCGACCAGCCGTCGGCGGTGAAGGTCGCGGCGCTGCGTCACAGTCTGCCCGTCTCCACGCCCACGTCGGTGAAAGACCCGGCGTTTGCCGACGAGATCGCCGCCGCCGCGCCCGATCTGATCGTGGTGGTGGCCTTCAAGATTCTTCCGGCCGCCGTCTTTACGCAAGCACGCCTCGGTGCGTTTAACCTGCACGGCTCGCTCTTGCCCCAATACCGTGGGGCTGCGCCGATTCAGCGTGCCGTCATGGCTGGTGCGACGACGACCGGCGCGACGACGTTTCTGTTGAAGGAAACGGTAGATACCGGCTCGATCCTGCTCACCGTCGAAACGCCCATCGGGCCGGACGAGACCGCGGGCGATGTGGCCGAACGGTTGCAGCACCTCGGAGCCGACCTCGTCGTCGAAACCGCGAAGGGCCTGCTCGGCGGCACGCTCTCGCCGCAGCCGCAGGACGACGCGCTTGCTACGCCCGCGCCCAAACTGTTCCGCGAAGAAGGTCGCCTCGATGCGACCCGGTCGGCAGAAGCGTTGCACAACCACGCCCGGGGGTTCTCGCCCGCGCCGGGCGCGTGGCTGGCGCTGCCCGACGGCAAGGCACTCAAGGTGCTGCGCACGCAGGTTGGAGCGCCCGTCGAAGCGGAGGGGGGCACGTTTGCATGGGACGGCCCGCACGCAGCGTTTGTGGCGGGCGACGGCAAGGCGCTTCGCCTCGTCGAAGTTCAGCCCGAAGGCGGCCGCAAGATGTCCGGCGAGGCGTGGTTGCGCGGCGTAGGGAGGTAAGGATAGCGTCAACGCATCCGGTACGAACGGCATCCTTAGGATCTCCCCTCGGACATCTACCTCGGCGGAAGCTGACGTTGACACGCGCCTTGTCCGCCAACGGCCGGCTCGGCGTCCTATCTTTCCACAGCTTGATGTTCTCGGTCTCCTTGTTTGTATGTCAACCGTTGCTGCTGCACAGCCCTTCGACCTTGCCCGCGTCACCGACGAGGTGAACCGTCACCGCGAGTGGGTGAATCGTTTGTTCGAGGAGGTGGGGACGGTGGTCGTAGGCCAGCGCTACGTCGTAGAACGGCTGGTGATCGGGCTGCTCGCGGGCGGGCACGTCCTGCTCGAAGGCGTTCCTGGTCTGGCCAAGACACTGGCTGTGTCGGCGCTTGCCGACGCGCTTTCTGTGCCGTTTCAGCGCATTCAGTTTACCCCGGACTTGCTGCCCGCCGACCTGGTCGGCACGCTCGTCTACAACCCGCAGCAGGGCAGCTACTTCGTCCGCAAAGGCCCGGTATTCACCAACCTGCTGCTCGCCGACGAGATCAACCGCGCCCCGGCCAAGGTGCAGTCGGCACTCTTGGAGGCGATGCAGGAACGGCAAGTCACCATCGGCGAGACGACATACAAACTGAGCGAGCCGTTCCTCGTGCTCGCCACCCAGAACCCGGTGGAACAGGAGGGCACCTATCCGCTTCCCGAGGCGCAAGTGGATCGGTTCATGCTCAAAATCAAAGTTGGTTACCCGACCCGCGAGGAAGAGCTGACGATTCTTCGGCGGATGGCCCGTACGACCGGCACGCCGCAGGCCAAGCCGGTGGCGGGGCCGCAGGAGGTACTGGCCGCCCGTTCTCTGCTGTCGGGGCTGTACATGGACGAGCGCGTCGAGGCGTACATCGTAGACCTCGTCGTGGCGTCGCGGCAGCCCGCTCGGTACCGGGTGCAGGGCATGCAAGGCCTCGTCGCCTTCGGGGCCAGCCCTCGTGCCACCATCGCGCTTGCCCTGGCCAGCCGCGCCCACGCTTTCCTGCAACACCGCGCCTACGTCACTCCCGACGATGTGCGGGCCGTGGCCCACGACGTGCTCCGCCACCGGCTCACGCTCACCTTCGAGGCCGAAGCCGAGGGCGTCTCGTCCAACGATCTGGTGCAGCGTCTGCTCGACGCTGTCGAAGTCCCTTAATCCGAGCGGCGAGCGTTGAGCGACGGGTGCACGATGGGGCCTCGATGTTCGCGACTCGCCGTTCGCCGTCCGAACATCCCGCATGCCGTCGGCCAAAACCTTACAGCGAGAATCCGCCCCCCTTGCCTCCGTCGTGGAGCAGATGCACCAACGGGTGGGAGTGGAGCTTACCCGTCTCAACGAGGTGCCCCTGGAGAGCCGCCAGGTGGTAGAAGACAACCTGCACCGTCCAGGTCTGGTGCTGGCCGGATATGCCGATCACTTCCAGCCGCAGCGCATCCAGATTCTGGGCAACACGGAGTCGCGCTACCTCGAATCGCTGCCGGAGGACGAACGCCACCGTGCCGTCCGGCGTTTGGTCGGATTCGATGTTCCGGTGCTCATCTACACGAACGGCAACGTTCCGGGCAGCGATTCGCTGGCACTGGCGACCGAAGCTGGCGTGCCGGTATTGGCGACCGCGATGCCCACAACCCGCTTTATGGCGCTTTTGGACGGGTATCTCAACGACCTGTTTGCGCCGTACACCACGCTTCATGGGTCGTTGGTGGATGTTTACGGCGTGGGCATGCTGCTGATGGGCCGCAGTGGCATCGGCAAGAGCGAAGTGGCGCTCGATCTGGTGGAGCGCGGCCACCGGCTCGTGGCCGACGATGTGGTGGTAGCTACGCGCACCGAAGAGACGGTGGTAATGGGGGCGGGTACGGATCTCGTCCAGCATTTCATGGAGATCCGAGGCTTGGGGCTGCTCGACATCCGGTCGATGTTTGGTGTGCGGGCGGTGCGCTTCCAAAAACGCATCGAGGTGGTCGTGCAGATGATGATGTGGGACAAGGACGAGGAGTACACCCGGCTTGGTATGGCCGACGGGTCGTACGACCTGCTTGGGGTGAAACTTCCCGAGGTCAAGTTGCCCATCACCCCCGGCAAAAACGTGACGGTGATTTGCGAAGTGATTGCCATGAACTACCTGCTTCGGCACTACGGTTACGATCCAGCCGAAGTCTTTGCCGAGCGCCTTGCCCAGCGTATCGCCGATAAGAGCAGCGGCTCTCCCGGGCGCATGGGCGTGTATTTCGAGAACGACCGCGAATAAGCTTGCTTGCCACGCTCGGGAAAGCCAAGTGCTTGGGAAAACGACGGTTGCGCCACGAACCCTCGGTGAACGCCGAGCGAAGTTCGCGGTAAGGAACGGTCGAAATGGCCGTTTGCCGTCGCTGAGCGCCCAAAGGTAACAGACCGGGCAAAAAAAGGGTTGCTTCCGGCTGCTTGGCGTGTTACTTTCGTGTTCCCGCCGCGCTTCCCCCGACGCTCGGGCAGCTTGATACGCTACGCCGCTTGGCGGCTCCAGCCCCCTCTATGTAATGGCACGCAACCGGTATTTTTATTACGACCACGAGCGCGACCGCTACGCCGAAGCGAAGCCGAATCGACCTGGCCCCGTAACCCAAGCCCTCGTCGTGGCTGCGCTTACGCTTGGCGGCACCCTCGGTGTTCAGTCGCTGACCGAGCCGCCGAAGGCGCAAATCGTCGCCAGCGAGACGCTTATGGCCGAGCGCACGGCGCTGCAGCAGCAACTGGCGCTCACCCGGGTCCGCCTTCGCACGTTCGAACGCCGGATCAACGAATTGGCCGACCGCGACGAGCACCTCTACCGCACGCTGTTGCAAGCCCCTTCCATTCCGGAAGAGACGCGCCAGATGGGTGTGGGCGGAGCCGACCCCAACGCGGCAGTGCCGCCGGGGCTGACGGCGGCCTCGGCATCGGTGGTGCGCGAGGCCACGGCCACGGCCGACCAGGTCGAGCGGATGCTCAACCTTCAAGCCGCCAGCTACCGTCAGCTCCAGCCCATGGCCGACCACTACGAGGCCAGTCTCGGCGAGCTTCCGGCGCTGATGCCCACCGCCGGGCAGGTCCTGTCGGGCTTTGGCATGCGCCGTCACCCGATCCTCGGTGTTGTCCAGCTGCACAGCGGCGTGGACATCGTGGTGCCGGTGGGTACGAGCGTGGTGGCCCCTGCCGATGGCGTCGTCAAGTCGGCCGGTCCGATGGGCAGCTACGGCAACGTGGTTGAAATCCAGCACCCGGCATCGGGATACGTCACGCGCTTTGCCCACCTCTCACGCCCGCTGGTGCGGCGCGGCCAGAAGGTGCTGCGCGGCGACAAGATCGCCTTGTCGGGCAACACCGGGCGCTCGACCGGCCCGCATGTGCACTACGAGGTGCGCACCGCCGACAACCAGCCCATCGATCCTGCGCCGTTTATGGCCCCTGGCCTTACACCTGCCGAGTTCCTCAGGCTGAGGGCGCAGGTGGACCCGGCGGCGTCTCCCGTTTCCCTCGACTGACACGCGGCGCGCCCTTCCTGTAAGCCGTCTCGGATGCGATCCGAGGCGGCTTTTGGATGAACCTCGGTTTCCCGGCGGAGAAACACTCCCGGCGCGGAACCCGCACGAATCATCCGGGCTTCCGTCGTCCGACTTCTTTCCATCCACCTTTCCTGCCATGTACTGGACGCTTGAACTGGCTTCCTACCTCGAAGACGCGCCGTGGCCGGCCACCAAAGATGAGCTGATTGACTACGCCGACCGCACGGGTGCGCCGGTGGAAGTCGTGGAAAACCTGATGGCCATTGAGGACGATGGCGAGCCGTACGAGAGCATCGAAGAGGTTTGGCCGGACTACCCGACGGGCGACGACGACTTTTACTACGAGGACGAGTAAGCCGCGTGGCGTACCCCATACCGTTGTATTGCCCAAAGCCCGGAGCGCTCCGCGCCGTCCGGGCTTTTGTGCGTGCCGCCGCTGCGTTGGCGGTAACGGTGGGCGCGGCGCGAGCACAGCCCCTCGTATCCTCGGATACCGCCCGCGTGGTTGAGGTGCGCATCGCCGGGCCAACGGTGCTGCCGATGGAAACGCTGCTGGCGAGCATCCGCACGCAGCCCAACCGCCGTTTCCTCAACCTTCCGGGGGCCACTTGGTGGTTGTGGCTCTACCGCACCGGGGAACGGCGCGGCGGACGGCTTGGGCAGGCGCTGCAAGACCTCGGCGAGCCGCCCGCGTATGTGGATTTGGCGCTTGTGTCGGCCGACGCCGAGCGGCTGCGCATGCTGCTTACCCAAGAGGGCTACCGCCGCGCCGCGGTAACCGCACGCCTCGACACGCTGCGCCGCAGCGGGCACGAAACGCCGGTGCGGGTGGTGTTCGCGATCGCGCCCGGCCCGGTCACGCGGATCGAGCGGGTGGTGGTTGATGCGCCCGCGCCGCTTGCCGAGCGGCTGGCCCGGTCGTCGCTGCTCGTGCCGAAGGGGCCGGTCGAAGACGGCGCGGTGCGGGTGTTCCGAGGGGCGTCGTTTGTGCCTCGCGAGACGCGGTACTCCGAACGCCTACTTGTGGACGAGCGGCAGCGCATTCTCGCCACCCTGCGCGACGACGGCTACGCCGCCGTTACCGCCGACTCGGTACGAGCCTTCCTCGACGGCGCTCCCGAAGACACGACGTTGGCGCTGGCGCTGCGCGTTCGGCCAGGCGAGCGCTACCGCTTTGGCGGGTTCGACGCCGAGATCGATGGGCCGGTGCCGTCGGCCTTGCCGCGTACGAAGGTGTGGAAAACCGGCGACGATCCGCGTCTCGCGGTGACGGTTACCGTCGCCAACGACCGCCGTCTCCGCCCGACGATGGTGCGCGATGCCCTCGGCGGGCGGCCGGGCGCTTCGTATCGGGCCAGCGCCCTTGCCGACACGAAGCGACGCCTCGACGCCTCGGGTGTGTTCGCCTTCACCGACCTTGTTGCCGTCTGGACCGACACCTTTCGGGTGGACGGTGTGCCGTATTTGCCGCACCGTTTGGTGGCGCGTACGCATCCCCGTCATAGCTTGCGTCTCGATGCGTTTGTGCTGCAACGTACGGGGGTGTTGCAAGGCAGCGACGGCGAGGTAGGCACGGGGATTGGCGCGTCGTACGACAACCTGAACCTGTTCGGGCGTGGCGAAGCGTTTCGGCTGCGGGTTGCCGGTTCGGTGGCCGGAACGCTCGACGGCGGCCTCTCGTCGAGCCGTCAGTTCGAGACGTCGGCAAGCGTAGCGGCACCGTACGCGGCCGCCCCGTTTGGCGTGCTGCTGCGCCCGCTCGCGGCGAGGGGCGTGCGCACGACGGCGTCGTTGTCGCTGCTGACGGCCCGCCGCGATGAACTGCGACTGGTTTTGCGGGCGCGACTGGGATTGCGATTGCGCTACGATCTCGCCCACACACCGGCGCTCTCGTCGGCGTTCGATCTACCTGATGCCGCATTGTCCAACCCCGACACGCTTGACGGATTCGGCGAGGCGTTTTTGTCGCGGCTGCCGGCTACGCTCGATCCGGTAGAGCGCGAGCGGCTGCTGGAGGACTACACGCGCCCGTCGTCGAACGCGGCGTTTCGGTACACGCTGCGGTACAGCACAACACAGCCCATTCAGCGTCGCTCCGGCATGGCCCTTGAAGCGTCGGTAGGTGCGGGCGGACTGCTCGAAGCCTTTGCCGATCGGTACATGTTCACCCCCGACACCGTCTCGTCCACCGTGCCCGGCCCGGGGGGCGGCGAACTGGTCTACCGGCCGTATGTGCGGTTCTCGGTGGATGCGCGGCGCTACTGGCCCGTCACCCCAATCACCGTCGTGGCCGTGCATGCCAGTGCGGGCGTGGCGGTGGCGCTGGGCGCGTCGGGGTTGGTGCCGTTCGACCGGCGCTTTTACGCGGGAGGGGCCAGCAGCGTTCGTGGCTGGAGCCTGCGCGAACTTGGCCCCGGAAGCGCCAGCGCCGAGCGCGGCGTGGCCAACATCCTCGGCGGCGATGTGCGCCTTGAGGCCTCGGCGGAAGTGCGACGCACGCTCGTTCCGCTGCTCTTCGGCGCGGAATGGATCGGCGCGTCGTTTGTCGACGCGGGCAATGTGTGGCTGCGCGCGGGCAACCCCGGCGCGTCCACGCAGGGGGCGGTCTTTCGCCTGCCCGACGCGTTGGGCGAACTCGGCGTGGGGACAGGCCTTGGCCTGCGCGTGGCGTACCCGTTTCTTGTGCTTCGTTTCGACGTGGCCACGCGACTGCTCGATCCAGCCCTCCCCGGCACATTTATGCCGTACGGCCTTCGTCCGACCTTTTACTTTGGCCTCGGCCACGCCTTTTGATCCGTATGGCCGTTCCCGGTCGGAAGCGCCCATCCCACACAGATCCGCACGGGCGAAGCGTAACCGGGGTATCCTCGTCGCATGGCTGACATGGCGACGGGACGTCTTCGCTACGCGCGCTTTGACTTTGCGGGATACGTCCCAGAATCCAGCCCACTACCTATGAAACGCGGCGACGTGCTTGACCTCGACCTCACCGCTTTTGCCGACCGCGGCAAGAGCCTCGGACGTGCTGCCGACGGGCGGGTCGTGTTCGTGGCCGGGGCGGTGCCGGGCGACCGTGCCCGTGTGCAGGTGCTCGCTACCAAAAAACGCCACGCCGAGGCTCGGCTTGAAGCGCTTCTCGAACCGTCGCCGCTGCGGGTTGCGCCGCGTTGTGCATACTTCGGCACCTGCGGCGGCTGCAAGTGGCAGCAGGTGGACTACCCGGCGCAACTGGAGATGAAGAGGCAAGGCGTGGAGGATGCGCTCGTGCGCACCGGAGGCCTCGACGTTCCGGAGGTGCGGCCCACGCTCGGCAGCCCCCGCGTGTTTTTGTACCGCAACAAGATGGAGTTTTCCTTCGCCGACGAGCGCTGGAAGACGTGGGAAGAGATTCGAGCGGAAAAGGAGGCCACCACCGAGCAGCTCGATCCCTCCGGCGACAGACAACCGGCAACAAGCACCCCGTCCCCCAAAGATTTCGCCCTGGGACTGCACGCTCCCGGCTCGTTCGCCAAGGTGCTTGATCTGCACGAATGCCACCTTCAATCCGAGCTTTCGGCGGCGTTGGTGAATCGGATTCGTGGCCTCGCACTCGAACGCGGCTGGACGGCCTACGGGCAACGCTCGCACGAGGGGATGCTGCGGCACCTGATTGTGCGGCACGGCGAGCACACCGGCGAGACGCTCGTGAACCTCGTCACGAACGGCCGTTGCGACGACGTCGTCGAAGACGTCGCGGCGATGCTGCAATCCGAGTTTCCGGAGGTGACGACGTTCGTCCGCACCGTCCACACCGGCCTTGGCCCCACCTCCCTTGACGCCGAGGTGGAGACGGTGTTCGGATTGGGAGTGCTGCACGATCGGATCGGCGAGCTGACGTTCGAGATTGCGCCGAATGCATTTTTCCAGACCAATACCCTTGGTGCGGAGGTTTTGTACGACGTGGCCCGGCGCTTTGCCGACCTGCGCCCCGACGATTTGCTCTACGATCTGTATTGTGGCGCGGGGACGATCAGCCTCTTCTGCGCCCCGCATGTGCGGCACGTCGTGGGCGTCGAACTGGTGCCCGAAGCCATCGAAAACGCAACGGCCAACGCCGCGCGCAACGGCATCGCCAACACGACGTTCGTGGCGGGCGACATGCTCACCGTTTTCACGGCCGCGTTTGTGGCCGAACACGGACATCCTGACGTGCTCCTTCTCGATCCGCCACGGGCGGGCGTTCACCCGAAGGTGATGGCCGAGATTGCACGGCTGGCTCCGGAGCGCATCGTATACGTGTCGTGCAATCCGCAGACGCAGGCCCGCGACCTCGCCGTACTGCGCGACGCCTCCGGCGACAGCTACCGCATCGACGCCGTGCAGCCGGTGGATATGTTTCCACACACCAGCCATGTCGAATGCATCGTTCGGCTTAGCCGCCGGGCAGTTGGTACCTCCGACGCTTAGCGCGTGAGGGCGTTGGGGCTTATAGCCTCACGCAAGAAGCCCACGCGACCGGATGGATGTCCGCCGTGGAGGAACCCTCCCGCGCCGGATCGGTCCGAGTCCCGGTCTCATCCTCTATCCTGCCATGTTCGCGTCCGACACCTACCGCGCCCGCCGCAACGCGCTGGCCGAAGCCGTTGGGGACGGGCTGATCGTCCTGTTTTCCAACGACGAGGCCCCGATGAACTACCGCAGCAACGTCTACCCGTACTGGCAAGACGGCTCGGTGCGCTACTACGGCGGCCCCAACCAGCCCGGCTTTGCATTGGTGCTCGACGCCAGCACCGGCGCGGCCACGCTCTACGGCAACGACGTGTCGATGGAGGACATCGTCTGGACGGGGCCGGTGCCTTCGGTGGCCGACCTCGCCGCGCAAGGCGGCATCGGACGCACCGCGCCGCTGGCCGAACTGGCCGGTGCGCTGAAGGCTGCACAGGCCTCTGGGCGCGTGGTGCATTTCCTTCCGCCGTACCGCCCGAACCATTTCGCCCAACTGGCCGCGCTGGGCATCGACGCGGCAGAGGCGAAGGAGCGGGCGTCGCTCGATCTGATCCACGCCGTCGTAGCGCAGCGCGAGCGCAAATCCGCCGCGGAGGTCGCGGAGATCGAGGATGCGCTTGGCGTCACGTCGAAGGCGTTTGAGGCGGCGATGCAGGCCACACGGCCCGGAATCAAGGAATACGAGGTGGGAGGCGTGGCCGAAGGCATCGTCTTGGCACACGGGCGGCGGCTGGCGTACGGGCTGATCTGCTCGGTGCGCGGCGAGACGCTGCACAACGTGTCGTACGACAACACGATGCGCGACGGCGATCTGCTGCTGATGGATCTCGGCGCAACGTCGCCGAAGGGCTATGCCTCCGATCTCACGCGCACCTGGCCGGTTTCGGGCCGCTTCTCGCCGATCCAGCGCGACCTCTACGACGCCGTCTACGCCGCCAACCGCGCCGTGGTGGCTGCGATTCGCCCGGGCGTTCGCTACTTCGACCTGCACCTGCTGGCGGCGCGGACGATGGTGGAGCGGCTGGTGGATTCGGGTCTGATGAAGGGGCGGGTGGCCGATGCGGTGGCGCAGGGAGCGCACGCGCTCTTCTTCCCGCACGGCCTTGGCCACCAAATGGGCCTCGACGTGCACGACATGGAGGGCCTCGGCGAAGACCATGTCGGCTACGACGAAGACCTGCCGCGCTCCACCCAGTTCGGCACCGCGTACCTGCGGATGGCCAAACCGCTCGTGGCCGGGCACGTCGTTACGGTGGAGCCGGGGCTGTACCTCATTCCCGCACTGATCGACCAATGGCAGGCCGGCGGTCGGTTCCGCGAGTTTGTCGCCTACGACGCCCTGGAGCCGCTGCGCGGCTTGGGCGGCATCCGCATCGAACACGACGTCTTGGTGACCGACGACGGCGCGCGCGTGCTGGGGCCGCATCTTGCCGAAACTGCCGACGAGATCGAGGCGCTTGTCGGAAATGCGGCCTGACTCCTTTACCTCTCCGTACCCTCCTTCCTCTCCCCCTTGTCTATGCGTCGCTCTATCGCCCTACTCGCACTGGTCGCCCTACCACTGGCCGCGTGCGACTCCTCCGATTCCGTCGACCCGAAGGCGTGCAGTCTGAACGTGTCCGCCACGGCGGCCGGCACGTCGTTGCTCTACACCTACACGGTGAACGCGTCTGATCGAGGAACCGTCTCTGGGATCAGCTATCGCAGCGCTGCACCGATTTCGGGAAGCACGGGCATCACAACCGTCGCGTCGGTCACGCTGCCGTGGACGGTCACGGTGACACTCCCGGCGAATATTGCACCATTGTTGTCGGTCACGGGTACAGTAACGAGCGGCACGCTCACGGCCAAGGCTGAGGGACGCACATCCGAAACGGCCGCCGTGACGGTGAATGCATCCAACTCGTGCAGTCAAGACGCCTCCTAATCGGACGGTCGGTAGAGACGGTCGCGGGGTGTGGCGTCGAGCGCCACGAGCAGGTCGGCCAGCGCTTCGGCAACGGCGTCCAGCGCCGCCGCGCCCTTCGCGGCAGCAGCGGCCTTCGGGTTGCCCACGCCCGTATCGTCGGTGATCTCGGTCCACGGACGCGGTGCCCACGCCCAGCGCGAGCGCATCGCCGGGATGTGCGGCAGGTGCTCCGTGCCCGGCCCGGCCTCGTCGAGCGGCCGGACGAGGTCGGGGCGCAGATGCAGCATCACGCTCGTTTCCAGTTCGCCCGCGTGGTCGCCCGCCTCGTCGAACAGGGCGTTTAGGCCCGGAAGCGCGTACCAGTTCACCAGCAGCAGATGCAGGCGAAGGCCGGGCTGAAGTTCGCGCAGCATCGCCCGGAATTCGTTGCCGCCGTGTCCGTTGAACAGCACGAGGTGGGCGACGCCACGCCGCTCCAAATCGTGCGCGAGGTCTCGCAGGATGGCCTGTTGGGTGGACGGCAGCAGGCCCGGCGCAAACGACAGGTCGCGCTGTCCCGTCTGACAGCCAAACGGGACGGTGGGCAGCACCATCGCCTTTGCGCCGCGCGCCCACGCCCGGCGTGCGCCTTCGGCGGCGAGGGCGTCGCTTTGGTAGGTGTCCGTGCCGTGCGGCAGGTGAAAGTTGTGCGGTTCCGTCGCCCCCCACGGCAAGACGGCTACCGTCACGCCCGCGTCGGAAAGGGCAGGCCATGCGGTTTCGGCGAGGACGTACGGGCGAGCGGACATGGGCGGAGGGTAGTAGGGGGCGTTTGCGTTGTTTCGGCGAGCCGCGTCGTCAGCGCACCCACCGTCGGGCCATCCATCCGGAGGCTGCCGGGGCGGCATCAACCGGTGCACCGTCGCCAGACGACGAGGCGGGCGAGGCGTAGACGAGCAGCGGCGCGGCGAGGGCGGCGGCGGTCTTGGTGCCGTCGGAGACGGCGGTGAGCACATCGGGCGTGAAGTACCGCTCGATGAACCGGGTGGAGAAATTCCCGGAGCGGAACGCCTCGTGTTGCATCACGAAGCGGCAGAACGGGATGGTCGTCTCGACGCCCGCGATGTCGTACTCGCCGAGGGCACGGTTCATCCGGTCGATGGCCTCGGTGCGGGTCGGTGCCCACGTCGTCACCTTCGAGATCATCGGGTCGTAGTACATCGGCACCGTCCCGCCCTCTTCGACGCCCGCGTCCACCCGGACGAACGGCCCCGACGGCGCGGCGTGGCGCACGAGCGGGCCGGGGTCGGGGAGGAAGCCCCGGCTGGCGCTCTCGGCGTACACGCGGGATTCGACGGCGTGGCCGTGGATCGACAGGTCGTCTTGCGCAAACGGCAGCGGATGCCCCTCGGCGACGCGAATCATCTCCTTCACGAGGTCGAGGCCGGTGATGGCTTCCGTCACCGGATGCTCCACCTGAAGCCGCGTGTTCATCTCCATGAAGTAGTACTGGAGGCCCTTCGGATCGTGTTCGTCCACAAGAAACTCGACCGTCCCAGCCGAGAAGTACCCGACCGTCTTCGCCGCCGTCACCGCCGCCTGCCCGATGGCGTCGCGCAGTTCGGGCGTAAGCAGCGCCGACGGTGCCTCTTCGATCACCTTCTGGTGCCGCCGCTGGATGGAGCACTCGCGCTCGAACAGGTGGACGACGTTGCCGTGCCGGTCGCCGAGCACCTGGATTTCGATGTGGCGCGGCTCGGTGATGTACTTCTCCACGAACATCCGCCCGTCGCCGAACGCGTTTTGGGCCTCGCGGCTGGCCGTCTCGAACGCCGCTTCGAGGTCTTCGGCGCGCTCCACCACGCGCATGCCCTTGCCGCCGCCGCCCGCCGCCGCTTTGAGCAGCACCGGATAGCCGATGCGTTCGGCGGCCTCGCGAAGTTCGTCCACGTCCTTCACGGCGTCGGTGGTGCCGGGAGCCATCGGCACGCCCGCCCGCTCCATCTCGGCGCGCGCGGCGGTTTTGTCGCCCATCACCCGCATCGCGTCGGACGGCGGGCCAATCCATGCCACGCCCATCGCCTCCACCGCCTCGGCAAACGCCGCGTTTTCGGAGAGAAAGCCGTATCCGGGGTGGACGCCGTCGGCCCCGGAGCGGCGGATCACGTCGAGGATTTTGTCGGCCACGAGGTACGACTGCGAGGAGGCCGCCGGGCCAATCTCGTACGCTTCGTCGGCGTAGCGGACGTGCAGCGCCGTCCGGTCGGGTTCGGAATACACCGCGACGGTCTGGATGCCGAGTTCGCGGCAGGTGCGCATCACTCGGATGGCGATTTCGCCTCGGTTGGCGACAAGGACTTTGGTGATGGTGCGCATATGGACGACGAGAATCGCGGGTTGCCGCAAGATAGCGCGTTGGCTTGGGGCTGAACTCAGGCGTATGTTGGGACGCTGGATACCCGTCCCTGGCTCGGGGACACCCTACGCGGGAGTCTCTACTTCGTCCTTCTGCCTTCGACCTTCGGACTTTCCCTTGGATTCCCTCGTCGTCGCGTTTAGCCGCGAACTTGCGCACCTCGAAACGTCGCCGCTGGAGCTGCTCGGCTTTGTCGCCACGCTGCTCAACGTCTGGTTGATGGCCCGCAACAAGGTGGTCGGGTGGCCCGTGGGGCTTGTGGCCGTAGCCGCCTACTCCGTCGTGAATTTTGACGTCAAACTTTACGCCGACATGCTGCTGCAGGGCTTCTTCTTCGTGACAGGCGTGGCGGGCTGGTACGACTGGAAGTACGGCGGCGAGCAGAGGACCGAGCTGCCCATCTCGCGGCTTTCGCGGCGCGGATGGGCGCTCACGGCGGTGGCCATCGTGGCGACGAGCGTGCTGTTGGGTGGGCCATTCCACCTGTTCACCAATGCCGCCAACCCGTTCTTCGACTCCGCACTTGCGGGCGCGTCGGTGGTGGGGCAACTGCTGCTCGTTCGCCGCGTGCTCGACAACTGGCTGATTTGGATCGTCGCCGACATGCTGTACGTCCCACTTTTTATTTCCCGCGGCCTCCTTCTCACCGCCCTGCTTTACGCCTTTTTGGTTGTCCTCGCCACGAAAGGGTACTTGGATTGGAAGAAGGAGATGATGTTGTGATTGTTTGTATGGTTTTTTGTGTATAGGAAAAACAATGTAGATTACATTATACACCATACACCATACACCTTCGTGTCTCTCGTCATCGGCCGGTTCGACCCGCCTACCACCGCAGACCTGGCCTACTTGGACGCCCGCCGTGCCGATGCGCCGGACGGCCGGTTGACCGTGGGCGTGGCGACCGACGCCTCCGACCGCTTCCCGCCGCACGTCCGCGTCCGATGGCTCCGCGAGCTGCTGTCGCACGATTCGGTTGTGGTGCTCGACGAAGCCGCGACGCTTCCGTCTGACCGTCCGGTGCAAGATGGCGACCGTTGGTTGCTGCCGACCGCGCCCGGCGACGCAGTGCGGGCCGAACCGATGGGGCGGTGGGACGATCTGCCTGCTGTCGTGCGTCCGGCCTTCGTGCGGCGCGTCCGGATGTTCGGCGCGGAATCGTCGGGGAAATCGTCGATGGCGGCGCACTTGGCCGACGTTTACCAGTCGGTATGGGTCGAGGAGCGGTGGCGCGATCTGTATGTGAAGCACGGCCATCGCTGGGAGCCGGAGCACGTCTTGGAGGTGGCGATGGCGCAGCTGGAAGCGGAGGAGCAGGCGGCGCTTCGGGCCAACCGGCTGCTCTTCTGCGACACCGACCCGCTCACGACGTTGATTTACGCCCGTGCGGCGTTTGGGACGGCCCCGGCGTGGCTCGAAGCGTACTGCGACAGCGCCGACTACGCCGCCCGCTACGCCGCAACGTTGCTGTTCGCCCCCGACCTGCCGTGGGAGCCGGACCCCGTGCGCGAGGGGCCGGAGGCGCGCGCGCGCTACTTCCCGCTGTTTCAGGCCGAGCTTGAGCTGCGGCGGATTCCGTACACGCTTGTCACCGGATCGGGCCGCGCCCGCGAGCAGTTGGGCGAGGCGGTGGCCGAAGCAGTGCGCAGGGAGGGGTAGCTTGGATGAGGGCGACCTTTTCGCGCGGCCACTCCACGGCGAACCCCTCGAACGAACCGTCGGTGCCCCGCAACCCCGACCCCGAACGTCCGTAAACCTGCGGCGTTACACGCTTGTCTTTATTCCGATGCCCCGCGCCGCCGCGATGCCTTCGTCCTCTTCGTTCCGCGACCTTGCCGCTGGCCTGAGCCGCCTCGCCGCTCGCGAAGGGGCCAAGGCCGCCCGCTGGGCCTACGCCACGGCGCGCGACCCGAAGACGCACGAGGCGCTGCGCGATGTGGCCGCCTCGATCCGGTCGGCGTTTGAGGGCACGCCGGAGGATCTTCGGCTGCGGCAGGCCGTGGCGGCGCGCGGCGACGAATTGCTCCGCGCGGGCGATCCGCTGCTCAAAGACCTCAAACGGTACGGGAAGGGCAAGACGGTTCACCAGCGCATTACCTCGCTCAACGCCCTTGGCCTCGACCCGCACAACGTCCTGATTGTGATCGGCGAAGGCCGCGACGTCGAACGCTACTTCCGTGCTCGCCATGCAGGGACGCACCTGTTCGGGCGCGACAAGGTCTGCACGATCTGCGGCCTCCCGCGCCACGCTGCCGGCGCGGAGTGCGTCCCGGTTTGATTCGGCTTGACGGTGTCTGCACGAACGGGTTCGTATCCTTGGGGATGCCAACTTTTTCGCCTCGGATGCTTCGTCTTGCCCTCGCCGTCCTCGTTTTTGTCCTGGCTGCGCCCGTTGTCTCGGGCCAGCGCACGCCCGCACGGGCCGCCGCTGCACCCGAAGCGTCGCTGCGCCGCGCCGACCTCGAAGCCCACCTGCGCTTCCTCGCCTCCGACGAGCTCCGGGGCCGCGCCCCCGGCACGCCCGGCATCGACGCGGCGGCCCGGTACATCGCCGAGCAGTTCCGGCGGTTCGGCGTGACGCCCGTGCCCGGCCAAGCGGACTACTACCAGCGCTTCGCCCTCACCCGCCTCACGCCGGTGCGCGAGCAGAGCGTGATTGCGCTCGACGACGAGGTGTTCGCAGGCGTCTTGCTGGCTGGTGGCCGAACGTTTGCCACGCACGAGGGCGTGTACGTCGAATACGGCGCGTCGCCGTCGGACTATGCTGGGCGAGACGTGCGCGGCAAGATCGTGGTGACGCGGGTGGGGGCGGAAGGGCAGAACGCGCCCCGTGCGCTCGTGGAGCTTGCCGCCCGGAAACGCCGCATCGCCGACAGCCTCGGAGCCGTGGCGCTCCTCGAAGTCTACGACGCTCCCGCTCCGTGGGCGGCCACCGCCGGACGGTTCTCGCGGCCTCGAATGGAACTGAACTACGCCCCGTCCATCCCGCACCTGTGGATGCAGGACCGCGACGGCAGGTTCCTCCCGCAACTGGCCGCGACCGGCACGCACCCCCGCGTGCGGCTCGAAACGGAAGGCCTCGCCGTCACAACGCTTCCTGTCCAGAACGTCATCGGCTACATCCAAGGCTCCGACCTGCGCCTCCGGGCGGAGGTCGTGGCGCTCTCGGCCCACCACGACCACCTCAGCGCGGGGATGCGCGGCGACGCCACGCCCGCCGACTCGATCTTCAACGGTGCCCGCGACAACGGCACGGGCACGGTGGCGCTGCTGGCCGCCGCCGAAGCGCTCGCCCAGCAGCCGCCGAAGCGGTCGATCCTGCTGCTGTCCTTCACCGCCGAAGAAATGGGGCTTGTGGGGGCGAGGTACTTCGCCGACCATCCGACCGTCGCGCTCGACCGGATCGTGTACGACCTGAACGTCGATACCGGCGGCATCTCCGACACCACGGTCGTCTCGCTCGTCGGGGCCGGGCGCACCACCGCCACGCCGCTTGTGGAACGGGCGATGCAAGCGTTTGGGCTGCGTCTCTACCAAAGCGCCGAGATCGAGCCGCTGTTCAACGCCTCCGACAACGCTCCGCTGGCAGCCAAGGGCATCCCTGCGCCCACGTTTAGTCCCGGCTTCCGCAGCCTTCGCGATCCGCTCGTGGCCCGGTACTACCACCGCGCCGCCGACCACGCCGACGCGTCGTACCCGTTCGGCTACCTCCTGCGCTTCTCCCAAGCCTACGCCCGTGCCGCCCGGCTGATCGCCGACGCGCCTGTACGCCCGCGCTGGACGACCGGAGATGCCTTTGAGTCGACGGCGCGGGCGCTCTACGGATCGTCGTACTGAGCGAGGCGGCCTGGCGAGGGCCGGGAGCCGGAGGATCGGCAGGGCAGGGCGTGAACCTCTTGCGCCGCGCCGCCGTGCAACCGCCTCTTGCCTCGTCCGATGCCATGCCCGACCTCTCCGCCCTTCCGCACGTCGTCGTCATTGGGGCCGGGTTTGGCGGCCTCGCCGCCGTGCGCGCGCTCGCGAAAAAGCCGATGCGCGTCACGATCGTCGACCGCAACAACTTCCACGGCTTTCAGCCGCTGTACTACCAGGTCGCCACCGCCGGCCTCGAACCCGAAGAAGTGGCGCACAACGTCCGCGACATCGTGCGGCGTGCGCCCAACGTGGATGTGCGGATGGGGACGGTCGTGGGGATCGACGTGGACGCTCGCACGCTGGCGTTCGCCGACGGCCCCGACCTCGCGTTCGATTACCTGATCGTGGCGGCGGGTGCGGAGACGGCCTACTACGGCGTGTCGGGCGCAGACACCTTCGGGTTTCCGCTCAAATCGCTGCAAGACGGCATCCGGCTGCGCAACCACGTCCTCAGTCTGTTCGAAGATTACAACGTCTTCGGCAATGCGCTATCCGACGGCACGCTCACGTTCGTCGTGGTCGGCGGTGGAGCCACGGGCGTCGAGACCGCCGGGGCGCTCGTCGAACTGTACCGCATCTCGCTCGCCCGCGACTTCAAGCGGTTCGACACCCGGCGCGCCGCGCACGTCATCCTCGTGGAGCGTGCCGACAGTCTGCTCGCCGGGTACCCCGAGGATTTGCGGGCCTACGCCAAGGAAAAACTGCAGCGACGGCAGGTGGAAGTGCGCGTCAACACGGCGGTGAAGGCCGTCACCGAGAACGGCGTTGAACTCGAAAACGGCGAGACGATCCCCTCCAAAACCATCGTTTGGGCGGTAGGCGTGGAGGCCAGCCCGGTGGCCAAAATGCTGGGCGTCGAGACGGGCCGAGTCGGACGCGTGAAGGTGCGCCCCGACCTGTCGTTGCCGGGGCATCCGAACGTTTTTGTGATTGGCGACATGGCGGAAGTCGAGGGGCAGGAGCGGTTGCCCCAGCTTGCGCAGGTGGCGATGCAGGGCGGCAAGCACGCGGCGCAGACCGTTTTGCGCAGCGTGCACGCAAAGCCGTCGGAGCCGTTTGCCTACACCGACCTCGGCTCGATGGCGACGATTGGCCGCAACGCGGCCGTGGCGATGCTCTTTGGCAAAATCCCACTCAAAGGCTTGCTCGCGTGGTTGGCGTGGGTGTTCGTTCACCTGATGCAACTCGTCGGCTTCCGCAACCGCGTCAACGTGTTCGTCAACTGGGTCGCCAACTACTTCACCTACGACCGTGCCGCCCGCCTTATTCTGGGCAGCGGGCGAAACGACCGTGGGCCACGCTTCCGAGATCCGGCCTGAGAGGTGTCTACACGAGCCGGCTACGATTGGCCTCTACGGTACGGAACCTTGCCGCGGTGGTCTGTTCCACCCGTGCTTCTCGAACGATTGCCCCCATGCCCCGCTGGATCGTCCTCGCTGTTCTTCCGCTGTTGGCCGCGTGCGAGCGGTTGCCCACGATGGACACATTCGGGCGCGCCCTCGACGACAGCCTTGCCGCCGCCGTTGAAGCACCCGATGGCACGGACTACCGGCTCGTGCTGAGCGGCTTTCTTCCCGATACGCTCGAAGGTCGCGCCCGCTTTGGTTTGGCCGTGGACGGCCCCACCGGCGATACAATGGCCGTAGTTCGCCTCGACACGGGCTTCGACTTCGGCGGAGGCGTCTTCCTCTGCCATCCCGGAAGCCGCTGGCCTGCGGCAGGGACGTACCCGCTCGTCGCCTTCCCCGACAGCCTGCGCGGCAAACGGCTCCCCGACGGCTGGTTCGTCGTTTACCGGCGCGGCCTGCTCTTCAACATGGCCTCCACCGAAGGCACCGTGACGCTCGGTGCGGTCTCGGACTCGCTCGTTTCTGGGCAGATTGCCGCCACGCTGGAAGGCACAGGTGCGGCGCAGGGTGGTCTTGTGCAACGTGGCACGCTGGCGGTGGAGGGCGACTTTCGCGCCGATGCCGATGGTACGGGGTTCATCTTGGGGTTGTAGGCTGCCGGTTTCCGCCGAACCCTCGGCCTTGCTGGCGCGTTCTACGACGGTACGACCCCGCCGATGACCTTTTTCGACCGCCTGCGCGACCACGAACGGTACGTTCTAACGACCCATGTTCGACCCGACGGCGACGCCATCGGCTCGACGCTCGCTCTCGCACGAGTACTCGAACGTCTCGGTAAGACGGTGACGGTGGCCCTCGCCGACGCACCGCCCGATACGCTTGCGACGCTGCCCGGTGCGGATGCCATCCAGCCGTTCGACGGCTCGGTGGCCCAGCGCGAAGCCATCGCTCGCGCCGACGCCGTCGTGGTGCTTGATGCCAACCAGCGGAGCCGGCTTGGTGACGTGGGGCCCGCGCTGGCCACGGCGACGAATGCGGAGTCGTTTCTGATTGACCACCACACGATGCCGGAAGACTGGTTTGACCAGCGGTTCGTGCGCGAGTCGGCCTCGTCGGCCGGCGAACTGGTCTACGATATTGTAGAAACATGGGAAGCCGACACCGGCGAGGCACTCATCGACCGCGACGTGGCGACGCTGCTGTACGCGGCGATCATGACCGACACCGGCTCGTTCCGCTACCCCGCCACCACGCCCCGCGTCCACCGCATCGTGGCAGACCTGATGGAGCGCACTGGCCTCACGCCAACGCCTGTCCATGAGGCCATCTTCGACGGGAAGCGCCTTGGGGCACTCCGGCTGCTTGCCGACGCCCTCCGCACGATTACGCTCCACGCCGCCGGGCGCGTCGCCACGATGACGCTCTCGCGCCGCATGCTTCAAGCCTCGGATGCGCACACCGACGAGGCCGAGGGCTTTGTCAACTACGCGCTGTCGCTGCGTGGGGTGGACGTGGCCATTCTCTTTACCGAGACTGCCGGCGGCGTCAAGATCTCGTTCCGCTCGAAGGGCGACCATCCCGTCCACGAGTGGGCGCGGGCCTTCGGCGGCGGCGGCCATCGCAACGCCTCCGGCGCGTTCGTGAAACGCCCGCTCGACGCACTCGTGGCCGACGTGGTGGCCGCCGCGCCGCGCTTTCTTCCCGGTTATGTCTCCGATGCTGTGCCCGACGTGGCCGCAGTCGGGGACGACGACCTGCTCGCCCTCCTTCGCCAAAAGTACACCGGATAGGCGTCAGCCGCAGGCTGCTGACGTCTGGCCTCAAGGTCGGATAGCCAAGCAGCCGGTCGCCAATCGCCAGTAGCTCTTCACCCATGAAAGTCTCCGTAACGTCCCTCCCGCTCAACGAACTCGACGTGGATGTCGTGGCCATTCCGCTAACGGCCGAAGCCACGCAAACCACCCTCGGCCACCTCGCCGACGGTATGGGCGAGGGCTTCCGCCGCGCCCTCGACGACTTCGACGGCTCCAAAGATCGTCTGCTGATGGTCTACCCCGACAAGGCCCGCACCAAACGGTTCTTGCTCGTGGGTCTTGGCGACGAGGCCAAGGTCGACGCCGAGGCGCTGCGCCGATGCGCCGCCAAGGTCGCCGCCGAAGCCAAGACCCTCAAGGCCGACACCGTCGCCTTCACAATGCCCGATCTCAAGCTCGACGCCGACACGATGGCGCAAGCGCTTGTGGAAGGGTTTATGCTCGCTTCCTACCGCTTCCTCCGCTACAAATCCGACGGCGACGGCGGCTTCAAGGGCACCGAGCGCATCGTCCTGCATGCCGAGAAGCAGGAGAAGGCCGGACGGCGCGGCGGCGAGCGTGGCCGCGACGTGGCCGAAGCGGTGCTCACCGCCCGCGACCTCGTCAACCGCAGCCCCAACGAGAAGACCGCCACGATGCTCGGCAAAGAGTTCGAGCGGATGGGCAAGAAGCACGGCTTCGAAGTAGCCATCTGGGACAAGGCGGTCATCGAAGAGGAGAAGATGGGCGGCCTGCTCGCCGTCAACCTCGGCTCCACCGAGCCGCCCGCGTTCGCGGTGCTGGAATACACGCCCGAAAACCCGGTGAACGAGCGCCCCGTCATCCTCGTGGGCAAGGGCGTGACGTTCGACACCGGCGGCCTCAGCCTCAAGCCGACGCCCGACTCGATGGACCACATGAAGGCCGACATGTCGGGCGCGGCGGCGGTGGCGGGTACGTTCGAGGCCATCGCGCGGCTGAAGCTTCCGCTGCACGTCATCGGCCTCATCCCGATGACCGATAACCGCCCCGGAGAGAACGCGTACGTCCCCGGCGACGTCATCACGATGCACAGCGGCAAGACCGTCGAGGTGCTCAACACCGACGCCGAGGGACGGCTGATCCTCGCCGACGCGCTCTCGTACGCCAAGACGTTCAAGCCGGAACTGGTGATCGACATCGCTACGCTCACCGGCGCTCAGGTGATTGCGCTCGGCTCCGACGTGGGCGCGGCGATGACCAATCAAACCGACGCCGCGTGGCGCGACCGCCTCGACGCCATCGAGCGGGCGGGCGAGCGCTCCGGTGATCTTGTGCATCGCCTCCCAACCTACGACTTCTATGCACGACAGCTCGACACCGAGGTGGCGGACATGAAGAACATCGGCGGGCGTGAGGCGGGCACGATCACGGCGGCCAAGTTCTTGGAGGCGTTCACCGACTATCCGTGGCTGCACCTCGACATCGCCGGGCCGGCGTTTTTGTCCAAGGCCAAGCCGTATCGTCCCGCAGGCGGCACGGGCTTCGGCGTGCGGCTGATCGTCGAATTCCTTCGTGAGTACGCTTCGCCCAAAAAGACGAAGAAATAAGCCGGGCAACAAGGCAACACGGTGCCCGAGCGGGTCTTGAGTTCTCTGCGGCAAAAGGCTGCAAGGGTGCAGCCGTTCGTTCGTGTGGAGAATCTCGGTTTTTGTCGCGGCGTGCACCGTCCATTCGCAACAATCCAGAACAGAAGTGCACGGAAGCGCGGCCTCACCGCGTTGGGGCGATGCAGCGTGCCGTACCCTTGCTCTTCCCTCAACCCATTTCTGACCTATGTCTCGCCTCCATCGCCTTTTCGGGCTGCTCGCCGTTTTGGCCCTGGCCGTCGTGCCGCTTGGCTGTGCCCAGCTTAGCGCTCTCTCCAACCTTGCGCAGGTCAAGTTCTCCCTTGACGGGGCGCAAAACGTCAGTCTTGCAGGCGTCTCGCTCGACCGCGTAGGTACCTATCGCAACATCGGCGGAGCCGATCTGCTTCGCCTTGGTACGGCGCTGGCCACCGGCCGAATGCCGCTCTCGATGACGTTGCTGGTGGGTGCCGAAAATCCGAGCAGCAACCCGGTTTCTACCCGCCTCGTCTCGATGGATTATCAGGTGCTGCTCGACGATCGGCAGGCGTTTCAGGGCGTTGTGAACGACCCGGTTGCGTTGTCACCCGGCCAAACGACCCGCATCCCGATTTCGGCGCAAACCGATCTCATGCAACTCGTTGGCGGCAACCTCCAGCAACTCGTAGACCTCGCGCTCGCCGTGGCGGGCAACGGGGCAGGGCCGCGCTTGAAGGTGGTTGTACAGCCGTCCATCCAGACGCCGCTCGGCGCAATCCGTTACCCCAACCCCATTACCATCGTAAGCGGAAACGTGGGTGACCTGCGCAACTAAGCCGTGCCTTGGCGGTGGGACGCATGGCTGCGCCATACTGTTGTGAGTCGTCGATAGAAGCTGGCCACGAACAACAGCGCCCGCGGGGCGCGTCCCACGTCCACCAAACCCATGATTATCGCCCTCGACGGCCCTGCGGCTTCAGGCAAAAGCACCACAGCGCGGCTCGTTGCCCAGCGCCTTGGCTTTCGCTACCTCGACACCGGTGCCATGTACCGGGCTTTGGCCTTGGCCGCCCAGCAGCGGGGAATGACCGACGAGGCGTTTGCGTCCGTGCTTCCGCCGGCACGGCTGGACTTGGGCTACGATGCCGACGGCAACCAGACCGTGGCGCTCGACGGCGAGGACGTGACCGCTGCGATTCGTACCCGTGATATGGGGTTGGCGGCAAGCGCCATCAGCCGCCATGCGCCGGTGCGCGAGTACCTCGTACAGATGCAGCAGGAACTGGGTCGCCGCTACTCGAAGGAGGCCGGAGGGGCGGTGTTGGATGGCCGCGACATCGGGACGGTCGTCTTTCCCGACGCCGAACTCAAGGTGTTTGTCATCGCCGACGCTCGCACCCGCGCCGAGCGCCGACTGGCCGAACTCGAAGTTCGTGGTGAGTTCTATCCCGACCGCGAGGCTGCCCTCGACGCGTTGGAGGCTGAGTTGGTTGCTCGTGACCACGCCGATGCCGCCCGCGCAGCCGGGCCGCTTCGGGCCGCACCCGATGCCATCTTGCTCGATACGACCGAGCTTTCTCCTGAAGAACAGGTGGAGATCGTGGTGCAACATGCTCTGGCGAGGCAGTAGCGGGCACCTGCGAAATCCACGAGCGTTAAGCGTTGAGCTTGCCCGGGCCTCTGCGGCTTCCTCGTCGGGCAAGCATCCATCCACCCAAGTTGCGGCGGGTGCAGGCGTCGATGCGAGGACGATGGCCAGCGCCCGATCCGGCGGTTCCGCACCCGTATCATACCGCCGAACCACCCATCATGGCTGAAGATCAGCTTAACGAACAGGAAGACCGCACACTTGTCGAGCGCATCCAAGATGCTGCCGAAGACGCGGTTGAGGCGGTGAAAGAAACCGTCGAGAAGGCCAAGGACGCGGTCGAAGAGGCTGCCGAAAAGGCCGAGGATGCCGCCGAGACGATGGTCGAGAAGGCAAAGGACTCGGTTAAAGAGGCCGTCGAGAAGACCAAAGACGCTGTTGAGAAGGCCACCGAGGCCGTTGCGAAGACGGCCAAGAAGGCCCGCGCCCGCATCGGCGGCGAGGCCGAAGCGTCTGCTCCCGAAGCCTCTACTCCCGAATCCCGTGGGGGCGACGGTGAAGCCTACGAGGCTCCGGCGCTCAAAGGCTACACGGGCCGCGAATCGCACGAGACGGTGAAGCTTGCCGACCTCGGTGCGCGCGAACTCACCTCCGCCGAACAGACGAAGCGCACGCGCCTCGAAGACCTGATGAACGCCTCCTTCTCCGATATTCCGGAGCAGGACATCGTAATGGGCCGCGTCGTCACGGTATCCGACAAGGACGTGGTGATCGACATCGGCGGCAAGTCCGACGGCATCGTCGCTCGCAACCAGTTTGGCGTTGACCTCGTGCCCGGCCAAGAGGTCGAGGTGTTCGTCGAACGCCTCGAAAACCGCCAAGGCCAGCTCCAGCTGTCGAAGGAGAAGGCCGACGCCACGCTCCGCTGGCGTCGCATCCAGCGCGCGTTCGAGACCGAAGAAGTGCTCGAAGGCGAGATCATTCGCCGCATCAAGGGCGGTATGATCGTGATGATCCTCGACGACACCGAGGCGTTCCTTCCCGGTTCGCAGATCGACGTGCGCCCCGTGCGCGACTTCGACGCCTACTTGGGCCGCCGCATGGAGTTCAAGATCGTCAAGCTCAACGAGACGAACCAGAACATCGTCGTCTCCCACAAAATCCTCATCGAGGCCGACCTCGCCGAACAGCGCCAGTCCATCCTCGACACGATGGAGCCGGGCCAGGTGCTCGAAGGCACGGTCAAGAACATCACCGACTTCGGCGTCTTCGTCGACCTCGGCGGTGTGGACGGCCTGCTGCACATCACCGACCTCTCGTGGGGCCGCGTGCATCACCCGTCGGAAGTCGTCGAGCCGGAGCAGAAGCTCAACGTCGTGGTGCTCGACTACGACCGCGACCGCCAGCGCATCTCGCTGGGCCTCAAGCAGCTGCAAGGCCACCCGTGGGACGGCATCCACGACCGCTACACCGAAGGCCAAGAGGTCGAGGGCAAGGTCGTGTCCATCACCGACTACGGCGCATTCGTGGAACTTGAGAAGGGCATCGAAGGCCTCGTCCACATCTCCGAGATGTCGTGGACGGAGCACGTCAAGCACCCGTCGCAAGTCGTCAAGGAAGGCGACAAGGTGATCGTCAAGATCCTCGGCATCGACGACGACGCCAAGAAGATCTCGCTGGGGATGAAGCAGCTTCAGCCCGACCCGTGGGACGGCATCGCCGAGCGCTATCCGAACGGCCACACGTTCACCGGCAAGGTGCGCAACATCACGGCCTTCGGCGTCTTCGTCGAGATCGAGCCCGGCATCGACGGCCTCGTGCACATCTCCGACCTGTCGTGGACGAAGAAGGTGCGCCACCCCGGCGAAGTCGTCAAGAAGGGCCAAGACCTCGACGTCGTGGTCCTCGGCATCGACGAGAAGAACCGCCGCATCTCGCTGGGTCACAAGCAAGTGGCCGACAACCCGTGGGAGGATTTCCGCGTGGCGTACGGCGAGGGCGTGAAGACCCCGGCGACGGTGGTGCGCGTGCACGACAAGGGCATTGACGTTGAACTCCCGGCGGGCGTGGAAGCGTTCGTGCCGGCGGGTGAGCTCAAGAAGCCCGGCCACCCGGCGGACAATTACCGCGAAGGCGAAGAAATCGCCGAGCTGGTGGTCATCCGTTTCGACGGTACGAACAAGGAGATCATCCTGTCCGAAACCGCCGAGGCCAAGATGGCGCAGCGCAGCGAGCGCGACCAAGCGCGGGCCGCTAAGGCCGCCGAGCGGGCGCAGGAAGCCGCCGCGATGGCGTCGTATCAGAAGCAGCAGCAGTCCTCCGGCGGCACCACGCTGGGCGAACTGTCCGGCTTGGCTGCCCTCCGCGACAAGTTCAACGAGGAAGGCTGATCGCCGCTGCGGCGTAACGTACGCGGGCCGTGGGGAGCATTCCTCGCGGCCCGCATGCGTTTGGCGGCAGATCGAAGCCGAACCTTGGCGAGCAGGGGGCGCTGAGAGCGACGCCCCGGACGATCGGTGGACATACGTCGGTTAAGGTGCGATGTCGCCTCGGGGCGCTTCGGATCGGCGCAATCCTCACGCCTCCGGGAGGATCGGATGGCCTTCTGGCGTCGTTTCTTGGAGGTTGAAAGCGCTTCCTCGTCCATGACCGCCCCGCTGGCCTCCTACGGCTACCTCACCCACGCCAACCAGTCGATCACGCTGCGCGTCCGGCTCGACAACCGCCCCGGAACGCTCGCCCGCCTGACCGCCGCCATCGGCGAGGCCGGGGGCAACATTGGGGCCATCGACATCGTGAGCGTCGAACCGACGACCATCACGCGTGACATCACGGTCTACCTCTCCGGCGAGTCGCCCGACGTGTTCGAGCAGGTCGTCCGGCAGGTCGAGGGCGTCGAGATCGTCAACGTCTCCGACCGCACGTTCCGCCTTCATGTGGGCGGCAAAATCAGCGTCGAAAGCCGCGTGCCCATCCGCACCCGCGACGATCTGTCGATGGCCTACACGCCCGGCGTGGCCCGGGTGTGCCGCGCCATCGCTGCCCGTCCGGAGCGGGTGTTCAACCTCACCATCAAAGGCAACACCGTGGCGGTCGTCACCGACGGCACCGCGGTGCTTGGCCTCGGCAACATCGGCCCCGAGGCGGCGCTGCCGGTGATGGAGGGCAAGGCGCAGCTGTTCAAGGCCTTCGCGGGCCTCAACGCCTTCCCGATCTGCCTTGCCACGCAAGACGTCGACGAGATCGTGGCGACGGTCAAGGCCATCGCGCCCACGTTTGGCGGCATCAACCTCGAAGACATCGCCTCGCCGCGCTGCTTCGAGATCGAGCGGCGGCTCAAGGAAGAACTCGACATTCCGGTGTTTCACGACGACCAGCACGGCACGGCCATCGTGGCGGCGGCGGCGCTGCTGAACGCGCTTCGGGTGGTAGGCAAACGCATCGAAGACGTGAAAGTGGTCGTCAACGGCATCGGCGCGGCAGGTACGGCGGTGGCGATGATGATGGTGAACCTTGGCGTCAAAAACCTGATCGGGGTGGATCGCTTTGGCGCGGTGGGCCGCTCGTCGCCCAACCTGTCGGAGGCGCACCGCGCATTTGCCGAGGTCACCAACCCGAACGACGAACAAGGCAGCCTTTTCGACGTGATGCACGGGGCCGATGTGTTCGTCGGCGTGTCCGTGCCGGGCATCCTCACGGCCAAGCACCTCGACGCGATGAACGAACGCGCCATCGTGTTTGCGATGGCCAATCCCGACCCCGAGATCGATCCGGAAGTGGCGTACGCGCATCCGAATGTGGCCGTCGTGGCGACGGGCCGGAGCGACTATCCCAACCAGATCAACAACGTGCTGGCGTTTCCGGGCATCTTCAAAGGGGCCTTGGCGTGCCGCGCCACCGACATCAACGAGCCGATGAAGCAGGCCGCTGCGCACGCCATCGCCGAAAGCGTCGAGACGGCTTCTCCCGACTACATCATCCCCTCCGTGTTCGACACCTCCGTGGCCGAGCGCGTCTCCGACGCTGTGCGCCTCGCGGCCCTTGCCACCGGCGTGGCCCGGACGGTGTAGACTCTACATCCAGGTGTAGTGGCGCTCGGCCTCGCGGGGTTCGGGATAGTCGAGCGTGTAGTGCAGCCCCCGGCTCTCCTTGCGCATCTGCGCGGAGCGGATGATCAGGTAGGCGGTCGTTACGAGGTTGCGCAGTTCGCCCAGTTCCATCGAGACGCGGGTGCGCTTGTAAAAATCCTCGGTTTCGCGGTGCAGCAACTCGGTGCGCCGCAGCGCCCGTTCCAGCCGCAAATCGCTCCGGACGATCCCGACGTAGTCCCACATCACTCTCCGCAACTCCTCGCGGTTGTGCTTGACGAGCACCCACTCGTCGGGACGCGACGTGCCGGACGTGTCCCAGCCGGGCACGGCGTCGTGCTGCGGCGTCCACGCGCGCGGGTGTGCGGCCATGTGAAGGGCTGCGCGGTGGGCGTAGACCATCGCCTCCAGCAGGCTGTTCGAGGCGAGGCGGTTGGCCCCGTGCAGGCCGGTCATTGACACCTCGCCGCAGGCGTACAGCCCGGCGATGTTGGTGCGGGCGTGCTCGTCGGTCACGACGCCGCCGCACTGGTAGTGCGCCGCCGGAACGACCGGGATCGGGTCTTTCGTCATGTCGATCCCGAGCGACAGCAGCCGTTCGTGGATGTTGGGGAAGTGGTGGACGATCTCGTCGGCGGGTTTGTGCGAGATGTCGAGCCAGACGTGCGCGTCGCCGCGTTTCTTGAGTTGGTCGTCGATGGCGCGGGCCACAATGTCGCGCGGGGCCAGTTCTTCGCGCTCGTCGTACTGGGCCATGAACCGCTCGCCCGCGAGGTTGAAGAGCCGCCCGCCGTCGCCGCGCACGGCTTCGGTGATCAAAAACGCCGCGCCTTCGGATTCGCCCTGGGGGTGGTAGAGGCTCGTCGGGTGGAACTGCACGAACTCCATGTTGGCGATGCGCGCCTTGGCCCGGTACGCCATCGCAAGGCCGTCGCCGGTGGCGACGCTCGGGTTGGTGGTGTGCTGGTAGACTTGGCCGGAGCCGCCGGTGGCCAGAAACACATGCCGCCCCAAAAACACCTCGACCGCGTCCTTCTCCTCGTCCAGTACGTACGCGCCGAAGCACGAAATGTCGGGGCGCTGGCGCGTGACGGTCTGCCCGAGGTGGTGCTCGGTGATGAGTTCGACGGCGAAATGGTGCTCGAAGATGTGGATGCTCGGATGCCGCCGCGTGGCCGTGAGCAGCGCCCGCTCGATCTCGCGTCCGGTGGCGTCGGCGGCGTGAACGATCCGGTGCGCCGAGTGGCCGCCCTCGCGCCCGAGGCTGAGGTCGCCGTCGGGGTCGCGGGAAAATCGCGCGCCGAGGTCGATGAGTTCTTGCACGCGCAGCGGCCCTTCCTCCACCACTATCCGCACCGACTCCGGGTCGCACAGGCCCGCGCCCGCAACCAGCGTGTCCTCGATGTGGGACTCCAGCGAGTCGTTCGGATCGACGACCGCCGCGACGCCGCCCTGCGCCCAGTTGGTGTTGGATTCGGCGGAGGCTTTTTTGGTGACGATGGCCACCGAACCGAGGTCGGCGACTTTGAGGGCGAACGTCAGCCCGGCCACGCCGGAGCCAAGGACGAGAAAATCGAAGCGGTGCGTCACGCGAGGGGCAGGGGTTGCAGGCGACAAGAATACGAAGCCGCAGCGGCGAGGGATTCGGGGAGTGTGTAGAAAGCCCTTTCGCCCATAGGGCAGTCGCTAAATGGACGCTTGAATGTTGCGAACGGAGAAGACGGCGCGGCTTGTAGACAGAACTTGGACCGGACTGGACGCCTCCGCGTCTCGTTGTACCCATCGCAAACGCTCCCCTACGATGCCGACGGCTACCCGCCTCGCATGGATCGTCCTGCCGCTTGGCCTTGCTTCCGTCAGCGGCTGCGTGTCGCACGCGCCCGTAAGCGAAACGGTGATGTTTCACGCCGCCCAAACGTCGCCACGTCATGCGAACAAACGGGGTGTTGGGGTAGCGGTGACGCACTCGCCGACGCCTGAAACCCCGCGGGGAGAATGCGACGACTGTGCGAGAATCAACGGTCTCCCACTCAACGCACGCCAAAACAGCGTGGGGATATACCGGGCAGGCTACGATCCGAAAGGGCGTTGGGCCGTAGGCGCAACGGCGGGCGTGTTCGTCCTCGGCCTGGACGGTACGGTGCGCTTGACCAACCGGAACTACGTCGTCGTGGGCGCCTCGCTTGGGGGAAGTGCACAGGCGTGGGCGATGCACCGAGCACTCAACGTTCCACGCGCTGGGGCAGCGGTGGGGGCCGGCTTTTGGCAAACCGGCTACACCTTTGACGACGAATGCTACTGCTTTCCGCAAGTGTCCGTTCGCAACGTAGGCGTGCGCGCTACGGCCCTTGTGGCGCGCCCTCCAAACGATCCCAGTCGCGCCTTCCGGGTCAACGCAACGCTTGGGTACGCACCCTCGTTGGGCCGCACGACGCTTCAGGTGGGGCTGGTGATGGGAACCCACTGACGGCTGTCGCCGGGGCTACGCAGGGTTTCACTGCCGAAGACCTACCGCGGGGACGCCCCGACGCGATCCATGAGACGAGAAGCAGGTCGCACGCTAAGGGCAAATCGGCGTGCCGATGCCGATGCAACGCGAAGGACCGAGGAACGGCGGGGCAGGGGTTTCGTAGTTTGCCGCTTCGGCCCTGCCCACGTTGCCCGCTCGCGTCCCGTATGCTGCTTCGCCTCGTCTCGTTTGTGCTGCTTGCGGCGTTGGTCGCGCCCGAGGCGATGGCGCAGTACGGCTACACGTTCGGGCGCAACAAGGTGCGCTACCGCGATTTCAACTGGCAGGTGCTGCGCACCGAGCGGTTCGACGTGTACCACTACCCGGAAGCCCGCGAACTGGCGGAGATCGGGGCGCGGATGGCGGAGGAGCAGGCCGTCGAACTGGAAAACCGCTTCGGCCACACGCTCGGCCAGCGCCATCCACTCATCTTCTACTCGTCGAACCTCGACTTCAAGCAGACGAACGTCACGCCGGGCTTCATCCCCGACGGCGTCGGCGGCTTCTTCGAGTTCATGAAGGGCCGGGTCGTGCTGCCCGCCAACGGCGACCTTCAGCGCTTCCGCCGCGTCATCCGGCACGAACTCGTCCACGTCTACACGTTCTCCAAACTCGCGGGCGTGTACCGCGACCACCGCGTGCAGACCGAGACGCCGCCGCCGCTGTGGTTCACCGAAGGACTGGCGGAGTACTGGAGCGGCGAGCCGGACCATCAGCACGCGATGCTGATGCGCGATGCCGTGGCCTCTGGCTACTTCGTCCCGCTCGAAAACCTCGACCGCATCGCCGGGACGTACCAGATGTACAAGGAGGGCGAGGCGTGGTTCAGGTTCGTCTCGGAGTCGTACGGCGAGGCCCGCATCTTGGAGATGGTGCAGGAGGCGTGGCGCGACCCGGACTTCCGCAAGGTCGTGGCCTTTGTGCTCGGCGAGCCGTACACGACGACGTCCGAGCGTTTCACCGCGTGGATGCGCGCGCGTTACGTTCCCGAGTACGCCGACGCCGAGATCGGCAGCGTCGTGGCCGAGCGCGTGTCGGCGCGGGGCTACTCGGCTAAGCCCGCTGTTTGGCGCGACGCTCGCGGGCAGCGCCGGGTGATTGTGGTCGGCAACCGAGGCAGCTACACCAACCTCTACGACGTCCCGGTGGACACGGCCTACCGCCCCACAGGCCGAACGCGGCTGCTCGTGCGCGGCGAGCGGACGGATCGGTTTGAGGCGTTCCACCCGTTCGAGTCGGGGATGGAGGCGTCGCGACAGGGCTTGCTGGCCTTTGCCACGCAGAGCGGCGGCCGCGATGTGCTGCACGTCTACGACCTGAACGCCCGGCGCATCCGCCAGACGTATGGCTTCGACAGCCTCGCTGCCGTGTACTCGCCCTCGTGGTCGCCCGATGGTACGAAGATCGCCTTCTCCGGCATCGGCCTGTCGGGCTTCTCCGACCTGTATGTGTTCACGCTCGCCACGGGCGCGCTCGACCGCCTCACCGATGATCCGTACGACGACCGCGACCCGGCGTGGCGGCCCGACGGCTCGGCGCTGGCGTTTGCCTCCGACCGTGGCCCGGATGGCGAATCGGGTGCGACCAACGTGTTCCTGTTCGACCTGCGCTCCCGTACGATTCGCCCCGTCACCTCCGGCCCGAACCACGACCAGACGCCGGAATGGTCGCCGGACGGGCGGCGGCTGGTGTTCGTCTCGGCTCGCCGCGATTCGACCGGCGCGTTCGGGGCGCACGATCTGTGGGTGGCCGATCTGTCGGCACTCGGCGGGGCGTCGATGGCCTCGACGCAGCGCGCGACGGCTCCGCAGGGCGTGGCGCTCACGCGTGTGTTTGCGCCTACCGCTGCTGCGTACGATCCGGTGTGGACGGACGACGGCGCGCTCGTCTTTGCCACGCTTGAACACTACAGGTTTACCGTCCGCGCAATTCCGCACGTTGCCGACCGCCTCGATGCGCCTGACGCCGAGCGGCTCGCCGTGGCCGTTCCCGCCGTCGATTCCGTGCAGTGGCGCTTTCCCGCCTACGCCGACGCCGCCGGGGAGACGGGGCAGCGCTTCCCGTACCGTCGCCGCTACGCCCTTGACTTTGCGCAGGGCAACGTCTCGCAAAACCCGGTCTTCGGGGCCACGGGCGGCGCGTTCCTCGCCTTTTCCGATCTGCTGGGCGACGACACCTGGTACGCGCAGGTTTACCAAGCGGGCGATCCGACCGGCAGCGGCGGCGTGGAGTTCATCAAGAACCTGAACGTGGCCGTCACGCGGATCGACCAAGGCCATCGGGCACCGCGCGTGCTCAGCCTGTTCCGCCTCGGCGGCTACACCTACGACATCCGCGACCCCGACTCCGACGGCGGGCGATTTCCGCTCTACGAATCGTTGTTCGGCGGCTCGGGCGGGCTGATCTTCCCGCTGTCGCAGTTCCAGCGCATCGAGGTGTCGGGTACGGTCGCCCGCTCGCGCAAACGGCTCATCGAAGACCCGACCAGCAGCGTGTGCGAGCCGGACGCGGTGGACGTGTGCGAGCGCGTGGCCGTGCTGGCCGCGCCGGGCGTGTCGTTTGTGCACGACAACGTCCTCTATGGCTACAACGGCCCGGAAGAGGGCTGGCGGATGAACGTGTCGGCGGCCTACACGACGGACCTCCGCCGCTCGAACGTCAACTTCTACAGCCTCGTAGGCGACGTGCGGCGCTACTGGCGCATCGCCGGGCCGATCACGCTGGCGCAGTGGGGCACGATTCGCTACAACGACGGACGCGATGCAAGGCTCAACTTCGTGGGAGGCTCGTGGGATTTGCGCGGCTTCCCGATGTTCGCCATCCGCGCCCAAAAGCTCTGGCACACGTCGCACGAACTGCGCTTCCCGCTCGTCGAAAACCCCGGCGCGATGGTGCCGCTGCTCGAACCGTTCGGCATCGCCAATCTGCGCGGCGCGCTCTTCGTGGACGCGGCGCGGGCGTGGAACACCGGCTACACCGACGCCGACCGCAACCGCTACCTCGGCGAGACCGTCGGGGCCGTCGGTGCGGGCCTGCGCCTGAACCTTCTGGGCGGGATCGTGCTGCGCTACGACTTCGGCTACCGCTACCGCGACGCCTTCCGCACCCGCGAGAAGTCCTTCACCCAGTTCTTCTTCGGCTGGGATTTTTAGAGGTCGGCTGCTGGCCCCTCCTCGTCGAATCCGCCCTCCCCCTCGGCATCCTTCGCTCTTCGACTCCGTTGCGCCTCCGCACTTCGCTCATCGTCTTTGCTGCCGCCCTCGCTGCCGGGTGCGCCTCGACGCGGTTGCCTGCGCCGTCCGGCCCGACGCCGTCCACGACCGGCGGCCTTGGCGGGCCGCTGCGGCAGGCGTGGCGCTACGACGCGGAGGCGGGTTTTGGCGAGACGCCGGGCGTGATCGTGGGCGACCTGCTGTACGTCGGCACGCGCAGCGGCGAGGTGCGGGCCATCCGCTTGGAGACGGGCAAGAAGGTGGCCATCGCCAAACTGTTCGATTCGATTGAAACCGCGCCGCTCGTGGTGGGCGAGAGCCGGCTGTTCGTCGTCCCCAAGAGCCGCCAGCGCCCGGTGCTGCTGCAACTCGGCGGCGGGACCGTCTGGACGGCCCGCGACCGCGTGGCGGTATCGCAGCCGCCGTCTTTGGTTCAAAACGATGTGCACCTCGTGACGCACGATGGGCAGGCCGCGCAGATCGACGTGCAAACGGGCGAGCGACACGGAGATTGGTTGCCACCGTCGCGCCTGCGATCTTTTGCGTTTGGATACGGTAGCGTACACATGCGCGCTGGCGAGATCCGTCAAGGCAACGGTTCGTGGACATTCGCGCTTGCCGATACGCTCGTTCGTTTCACCGCACCGGTGGAAACGTCAAGTGTGCTCGTCGTGGGTGCGACCGACGGTGCGGTGCGCAGCCTTAATTCCGATGACGGCGACTTGCGTTGGATGCGCGACCTTGGCGATCCGATGACGGCGGCTCCCACGCTCTACAACGGACGGTTGTACGTCGGGACGCTTGGGCGCAAACTGTTCGTCCTCGACGCCGCCACGGGCGAGATTCTGCACGAGTACCGCGTAGGCGGGCGCATCCAGAGCCGCCCGCTCGTCTATTCCGGAGGCGTGATCGTCTTCGCCGAACCGTCGCACGTCTACCACTTCGTCCCCGCCGCCGATGAGACGCCTGCTGCTCGCTAACGTCGCGCTCGTTGCGCTCGCGACCGCGCCGTCCGCTTGGGGGCAGGCTCGGTATGTGCACGTGCGCTCGAACGCCGAGACAGGCACGGTGTGGGCCGTAGGGCCGACGCTTGGGTCGGTGCAGGTTGGGATGCTTGGCGGGGTGCTGGCCGTTCCCGTGGGCGCGACGCACGTCCGGCTGGTGTCGCCTCCGTTTGCCGTGGCCGCCGCGCTGCCCACCACCCGCGACACCGCGCTCGTCCGCATCGACGTGCCTGTCGCCCGAGCGTCGGTTCCGCTGCGAGGCGCGCCCGTACGTTTTGTGAGCCGCCGCGCGTGGGTAGACGGTGCGGCCCTCGCCGTGGCGTTGGCTGGGACGGCGGTGTCGGTGCACTACAAGTTCCAGGCCGACCGGCAGTTCGCCGAGTACGAGCAGACGGGCAATCCGCTGCTTCGCCCCGACATCGAAGCGCTCGACCGCAAGGCCGCCGTCGCGCTCGGTGTGGGCATGACCGGCCTGACGGTGTTCACCGTGCGGCTGGCGTTGCGCTGAGGCGGCAACCGGAGTGGCGTGGGGCGCGTAGGGGAAACGCTCACCTTCCTTTCTCGATGCGTCTCCGTCTGCTCGCCCTTGCCCTTCTCGTTGCTGGCCCGGCTCCTGCTGCGCTGGCCCAGCGTCCCACCGCCTCGCCGATGCAGGTCATCGACCCGGCGGTGCGCACCGGACGGCTGGACAACGGCCTAACCTACTACGTCCGCCGCAACACCGAGCCGCGCAACCGCGCCGAACTGTACCTCGCCATCAACGCGGGCAGCGCGATGGAGGACAACGACCAGCGCGGCCTCGCCCACATGCTCGAACACATGCTGTTTAACGGCACCGAGCGGTTTCCCAAGCAAGACCTCGTCCGTTACCTCGAATCCACCGGAATGCGCTTCGGCGGCGACGTGAACGCCTACACGTCGTTTGACGAAACCGTCTACACGCTCACCGTTCCGACCGACTCGGTGCAGATGTACAACCGGGCCTTCGACGTGCTGCGCGACTGGGCCGGTTCGGCCACGCTCGACCCGGCGGAGATCGACCGCGAACGCGGCGTGGTGATCGAAGAATGGCGGGTGCGCGACCAAAACGCTGGCGGTCGCATCCGATCCCAGACCATCCCGGCGCTGCTTCCGGGCAGCCGCTACGCGCTGCGGCTGCCGATCGGCGACACGTCGGTGCTGCGCCGCGCGCCGGCCAGCGCCCTCCAACGCTTCTACCGCGACTGGTACCGTCCGAATCTGATGGCGGTGATTGTGGTGGGCGATGTAGACGTGGCCGCCACGGAGGCCCGCATCCGGCAGTCGTTCTCGAACCTGCGCAATCCCGCCACGGCCCGCCGTCGGACGACGATCCCAGCGCCGACCAGCACGGGCATGCGCTACCTCGCCGTCACCGACGCCGAGTTTCCGGCGACAGTCGTGCAGGTCAACGCGATGCGTCCGGCGACGCCCTCCCGCACCGAAGCCGACGGACGTTCGGATCTGATCGAGGCGCTGGCCTCGGCGATGCTCAACCAACGCCTCGATGAACTGCGCCGCACACCCAACGCGCCGTTTGTGGGCGCAGGCGTGAGCGGCAGCGAGCTGGTGCGCCCGGCGGAACTGTTCTCGCTGTCCGTCCAACTCGACCCCGATCGGGTGGAAGAGGGCTACGCCGCACTGCTCCGCGAGGCCGAGCGTGCCCGTCGACACGGCTTCACCGAGGGCGAACTCACGCGCCAGAAAGCGGCGGTGCTGCGCGGCTACCAAACCGCCTACAACGAGCGCGAGCGCACGCCCAGCGCCCGAATTGCGCGAGGGCTGCTCGACCACTTCCTCACGGGCTCCGTGCCGCAAAGCGCCGAGGCCGACTACCGGCTGGCAGAGCGCCTGCTGCCTACGATTTCGCTGGCCGATGTGAACGCCGCCGCACGACGCGATCTCGCGCCCAACGGTCGGCTGGTGACGTTCTTGGCGACGGATCGCCCGGGCAAGACCGAACTCAACACAACGACGCTGCGCACGCTCGACCGCCGCGTGGCGGCCCAGATTCGGCGGGAGACGATTGCGCCCTACGAAGATCGCCCGGTGGCCGACGCGCTGATGGCCACGGCTCCCGTGCCGGGCACGATTGCCAACGTAACGGCCTACGATAACCTCGGCACCACGACGTTCACGCTGAGCAACGGGATGAAGGTCGTCGTCAAACCAACGGCGTTCAAGGCCGACGAGGTGCGTTTTACGATGACCAGCCCCGGCGGCACATCGCGGGTGGCCGATGCCGATGCTTTTGCGGCAGGCCTGGCCGCCACGGTGGCCGCGCGTAGCGGCGCAGGCACCCTCGGGCAGACGGCGCTGGAAGGCTATCTGGCGGGCAAGAACGTCCGCGTCGCGCCGTACATCGGTGCCACCGACGAGGGTTTCAACGGTACGGCCAGCCCGCAAGACCTCGAAACGGCGTTCCAACTGCTTCACCAGTACGCCGTGGCGCCGCGCTTCGACGCGGGCACGTTCGAGGCGTTTCGGTTGGGGATGCGCAGCAGCCTCGCCAACGCCGGCGCAACGCCGCAGGGTGTGCTTCAAGATTCCGTTGCGGTGACGCTGCTTCAGCCCGGCCCACGGGTGCTCACCTCCTCGCAGCGCCTTGCCGCCCTCGACGCCGTCACGCTCGCCGATCTCGACCGCATCTACCGCGACCGTTTCGCCGATTTCTCCGAGGCCACGCTTACGATGGTCGGCAACGTGGACGTCCCGACGGCGCAGCGTCTGGCCCAAACGTACCTCGCCACGCTGCCCTCGACGAGCCGGGCGGAAACCTTCGATGCCAACGCGCTGCCGCGTAACCGCACCGACAACGTGGAGGTGAAGTTGTACAAGGGCGTGGCGCCGCAAAGCCAGGTCGTGCTGTTCTTCCAAGGCGCAGCAGCGGCTACCCCCGAAGCGCAGCAGCGGATGGAGGCGCTTTCGAACACCCTTTCGATTCGCCTCCGGGAGAAGATTCGCGAAGAGCTTTCCGGCGTCTACGGCGTGCAGGTGCAAGGTTCGATCGCCGATCGCCCGCGCCCCGAGTACCAGTTTGTCATCTTCTTCGCGTGCGATCCGCAGCGGGTGGACGAGCTCACCGCCGCCGTCCGTGCCGAAATCCTGAAGATCGCCACCGACGGGCCGAGCGTGGAAGAGGTGGAGGCGTCGAAGGCGCAGCAGCACCGCGAGCGGCAAACGGCACTCGAACAAAACGGCTTCTGGTTGAACGCCCTCGACGATGCGTTTGCGTGGCCTACCGGCAATCCCGGCGAGATCGTGGACGGCTACGATGCGCTCGTGGATGCCACCAGCGGCGCGCGGATTCGCGAAGATGCGCAGACGTACCTCGGCGCGAACGCCCGGACGGTGCGCGTTGTCCTCTTCCCCGAAACGATGCGCCCGTCGAACTGACGCATCGGCATAACCGTCGGTAGAGGCGTCGTACCGGGGCGTCTCTACCGGCCACTTGTTCATGGCGTGGCCCAACCTGCGGCGGAAAAAGGTGCGCGGCGCACGTCGCCGTCTACGACGCTGGGCGGCACAGCCGACGCTGCCCGAGGCGCGTATGCTGGGAGGCTACCATTGGGATTGGTGGCGGGTGAGAGCCTCGCCGTGGTCGAACAACACGGGTGCGAGGCCTTCCGTCCAAGCGCTTCGGTTTGTGGTCGAAACCCTCCGTCAACACCTCGGAGCGTGGGCCGAGGTGGGGCGCGCGTGGCACGCCGAGCATCCGCACGACACCGCGCCGGTGGTCTGCCTCTACCTCCAGCCTTCCGACCTGTACAACTGCGAGATTCGGCTGATGGTGGGCGACCGCGCCGCCGCGTTTGGGCGCGACTGGAACGACCCCGACCGGCCGGGGCGGGCGCTACCCAACTGGCTTGCCGCGTCGGCTCCCGACCTAATCTGGCGTCCGTTGTGGGTGTACGAAGCGTGGGAGACCGAGGAGTTGGCCGACTGGACGCCCTTGGAGATGCGGCGGCTGCAACGCTACGGCCCGTTAGTGCCTTCGGAGGTGTCGCCGGGCTACAGCGTCGCCAAAACCGACATCGCGTGGGTGGGAATCCAACCGGTGTGATGGGATGTTGGGCCTTCCGTCCAGCATCCTGCATCGAATGGCACCTTCCGCATCCCTCCCGTGGCGTCCGCACCCGTGGCACGGCCTTACGCCCGGCCCCGACGTGCCTTCGCGTGTCACCGCGTTTGTGGAGATGACGCCGTTCGACACGATCAAGTACGAGATCGACAAGCCGACGGGCTACCTGCGGGTGGATCGTCCGCAGCGCAACTCGGCCCTTTTGCCGGCGCTCTACGGCTTCATCCCGCAGACGTACTGCGCCGAGCGCGTGACGGCGCTCACCAACGGCGCTGCCGAGCGCGGCGACGGCGACCCGCTCGACATCTGCATCCTGTCGGAGCGCACGGTGAACCGCGCCGAGGTGCTGATGACGGTGCGCGTCGTGGGCGGCCTGCGGCTGATCGACCACGGCGAGGCCGACGACAAGATCATCGCGGTGCTCGAAAAAGACCTCATCTGGGGCAACGTCGAGGATTTGTCCGACTTGCCGCCGATTCTCGTCGAGCGCCTCGAACACTACTTCCTCACCTACAAGTGGGAGCCGTCGAAGCCCAACGCGATGCGCATCGACGCCGTCTACGGGCGCGACGAGGCCTACCGGGTGATCGAGGCGGCGCTGGCGGATTACGACGCGCACTTCGGCGACGGCCACGCTCCGCCGACGCCTTAAACGAAGCGTCGGGGCCGATCCTGGATCAACCCCGACGTTGCCGTCTTCAACCCAATCGTCATCGACCGTTCACGCGCGGCGCGTTCGGCACCATCGACGGTGTCCGGTCGGTGATGCCCGCGGGCGGGCGAATCGGCGAGGCCGACACCGGCGGCACGGACACCGACGCTGCCGGTTGCGCGGGCTGTCCCCATACGTTGTTGGCCCGGTCGGTGTCGGGCGTCCATCCCTCGGGATCGAGGCGTAGTCCGACGATACGGCCCTGCACGGCCATCGTCCGGGCATCTGACGAGGCCCACGCGGCGGCGGGCAGGCGCACGCGCTCGGTCGTGCCGTCGGCGCGGGTGACCTCCACCACGGTCGGCAGCACGAGGCCTTCCTTGTTGTTCACGACAAACGTTGTCTGATCGTCGCCAACCGTCACGTCCGAGACGGACTGGTCAAACTTCAACGCCTCGAAAAACCATCCGCGCCAGAAGTACGTCAGGTCTTCGCCCGTCTCGTTCTCGATGGTGCGGAAGAAGTCGGCGGGTTGCGGGTGGCGGTAGCTCCAACGCTGGACGTACTCGCGGAACGCGGCGTCGAAGCGTTCGGGGCCGACGATGTACTCGCGCAGCAGCACGAGGCCCGCGCCGGGCTTGGAGTAGCCAAGCAGGCCGAGGGCGTTGCCGCGCATATGGTCGGCGTAGGTCATCAGCGGCTGGCTCCACAGCGGCGAATTCGAGGCCTGCGCCATTGCATCGCCCGCCGTCCGTCCCGCACGCGAGGCTTGCTGGCCGTAGTACGCGATGTTGGAGTAGCGGTTGATGTAGGTGTTGAAGCCTTCGTCCATCCACGGGTAGCGGCGCTCGTCGCTGCCCACCATCATCGGAAACCAGTTGTGGCCGAACTCGTGGTCGGTGACGCCGAACAGCCCCTGGCCGCGCGCCCGTGCGCCGCAGAACACGATGCCGGGGTATTCCATCCCGCCAACGACGCCCGCGACGTTCGAGGCCGCAGGGTAGGGGTAGGGCGCGAGCATCCGCGAGTAGAAGTCGAGGGTGTGGCGCAGCATCTGCGTCGAGCGCTCCCAGCCCTCGGTGGTCGCCCCTGCCGAGCCGATGCTTTCGACCGGGTAGAAGCTTTGGGCAAACGTGCCGCCCGCCGCTGCCGAGGCCTTCGCCCCGTCCCAGACGAACGCCTTCGAGGCCGCCCACGCGAAGTCGCGGCTGTTCTCGATGCGGAAGCGCCACGTCTTGGTGCCCGCGCTCGGACGCCGCCCCAGTTCGTCGCGGGAGACGATCGTCACCGTCTCGTCGGAGCGCTGGGCCTGCTGCCAGCGGGCGTATTCCTGCGCCGACAGCACGTCGCGGGCGTTTTGCAGCGCCCCCGATCCGGCCACGACGTAATCGCTGGGCACGGTGATCTCCACATCGTAGTTGCCGTAGTCGAGGTAGAACTCGCCTTGCCCGTAGTAGGGAATCGTGTTCCAGCCGTGCACGTCGTCGTACACATACACCCGCGGGTACCACTGCGCCAGTTCGTAGACGATGCCGTTGGCGGACGTGAAGCGCCCGTGGCGATCCGAGCCGTATTCAGGGACGGTGAACGAGTAGTCGACGGTGATGTCCACGGTGCCGCCGTTCTTGGCCAACGGGGTGGTCAGCGGGATGCGCATCCGCGTGTCGTTGACGGCGTAGGCGGGCGTCGAGCGTTGGCCGCTCGTGGTCACCTCAACCTTTTCGACGCGGTATCCGCCGCCCTCGAACGCGCCCGTCCAGCGCGTTCCTGGCGGTTGGAGCTGGTTGCCGAGGCTGCCGGGCGTGTAGATGTTTTGCTCCATCTGCAGCCACACGGCGTCGAGGTCGAGCGGGCTGCGGTTGGTGTAGCGAAGCGTCACGCTGCCCGAGACGCGGTGCGTGGCAGGGTCGAGCCGTGCCGCGATGCGGTAGTCGGCGCGGTTTTGCCAGTAGCTGGGGCCGGGCCGTCCGTCGGCGGTACGGTGCAGCGACGGCGTGGGCAGGTTCAGGCCATCGAACTGCTCGACGTGCGTGGCGGGCGTGACGGTTTGGGCGGCGCGTTGGGCGAATGCGGCGGGCGCAAAGGCCAGCGTCACCAGCAGAAGCGGTCGGCGGAAGGTCATAGGATGGAAGGAGGACAAGACACAGAAGGTAAAGGTAGTCGAACGAACGTTCGGTTGGTTTCGCGCCCTGCCATTTTTTTCGCACCGTCGCATTCGACAACGAGCGTTTGGAGAAGCCGGAACGCTCGCCCGTCTGGTTCGTCCTTGCCCTCGCCCTCGCTTGATCCCCACGCCCTATGCGCCCGCTCATTCTGGTTTCCAACGACGACGGCATCGCCGCGCCGGGCATCCGCGCCCTCGCCGAGGCCATGGCCGAGCTGGGCGATGTGGTCATCGCCGCGCCCATTACCGAGCAAAGCGCCGTTGGGCACGCCATCACCATCCGCGAACCGGTGCGTGCCCACCCGTGGCCGAAGGAGGCGTTTCCGTTTGCCGAAGCCGCCTACGCCGTCACCGGGACGCCCGCCGACTGCGTGAAGCTCGCGCTCTCGGCGCTGGTGCCGCGTCGCCCGAGCCTCGTCGTCTCGGGCATCAACAACGGGCCGAATACGGCGGTGAACATCATCTACTCGGGAACGGTGAGTGCCGCCACCGAAGGCACGATGCTGGGCATCGACAGCGTGGCGTTCTCGCTGGCCGAATTTGGGCAGACCGACTTCTCCGAGGCGGCGCGTTGGGCCAAGCGCGTCGCTGCCGAGGTGCTGGCGCGGGGTCTTCCGCCGGGCTTGCTGCTCAACGTCAACATCCCGCACAACGTGGAGGGCGGCATCCGGGGCATCCAGACGACCCGGCAGGCGCGGTCGCGGTGGGAAGACGAGTACCAAACCCGCCACGATCCGCAAAACCAGCCCTACTATTGGAACGGCGGCCGCTTCGTCAACCTCGAAGCCGACGCCACCGACACCGACCTCGCGGCCATCGAGGCCGGCTACGTTTCGGTGACGCCCATCCACTACGACCTGACCGTTTACACGTATTTGGACGAGTTGAAGACGTGGGGATTCTGATCGGCAAGCCCGATGAGCAATTGGCCTCAGCGTACCGTGTCGGGGTGGCGGTAGACGATCTTGCGGAGCGTGTCGAACTGGAGGTACGGATACTCCTCGCGCAGCGTCTCGATGGCATCGCCTGCCGACAGGTGCGCATCGCGGAGGGTGCGGAAACGAGCGCGGATGGCGTAGTCGCGTAGGCCCTTTTCGGAGAGCAAATGGTGCTGGTCGAGCAAGGCGTACAACTCGTCGGGGATGAGGTCGGCGAGCGGGTTGGCGAACGTCGTGGGCGGGACTTGCATCGGCAGAGGCGAGCGGCGTCGCATAGGATTCAGTGCAAGACTACGCATGAGCCACCGGGGCTGCACGTTGATTCGGGCGAGCCGTCGTTACGGTCGTCTCAGCGGTTCAACGGTCGTCCTGAACGGTTGACGCAGCGGCTTCGCCGGTTTTGGGGTCTTCCGGGGTAAGCGCTTGTTCTTCTGGAACTTCCGGCGGCTTCGACAGCGATAGGCCGACGAGCGCCGCCACACCGGCCAGGGCATAGAGCACAAGCTGTGCGCCGTGCGATAGGACGGCGTAGGTGCTGGCGGGGTCGCGTGGCATGCCGAAGATGCGGGTGAGCGCCTCGATGACGAGCACATGGTACGATCCCGCGCCGCCGGGGGTGGGCACAACCATCCCAAGTGCACCAATCAGCATCACCGACCACCCGTCGAGCAGGTCGAGGCCGTAGGGTTCGGCAAGCCGGAGCATCAAAAACGGCAAGTAGCCGAGCAGTCCGTAGAGCAGCCACATCGTCACCGTTAGCACCACGAGCAGTCCGCGCCGGGGGGCCGTCCGGAGCGTGTAGAGGCCCTCGGCGAACCGGCGAAGCAGCGGGGCAATACGGAGGCCCAGCGGCGAGCCGAGCAGACGGCGTCGCGTCCGCCACAGCATCCACGCCCCGATCATCACGCCCACCGCCAATCCGATCAGCCAGCCTTCGTACCCGGCAAGCGGGTTGCGGGTCATCGCCAGCAGGTGCGCCAGCCGTGGTCCGAGCGTGAGCGGAAGCGTAAGCAGCGCGATGGCCAGCATCGCCACGTCGAGCAGACGGTCGAGCACGACGGTGCCCAGCACCGACGACACGGGGAGCTTGGCGCGTCGCGCCACGATGCCCACGCGCACCACTTCGCCAACTCGTGGGGCAACGTAGTTGACCATGTAACCGACGAGCACCGCGCCCAGCGACGTACCGAAGGTCACGCGTGGGCCTTCAGGAAGACCGTCGAGCAGCAGCTTCCATCGCCATGCCCGGACGGCGTGGCTGGCGAAGAGCACGACCACGAGCAACGGCAGGTACCGATAGTCCGCCGTGCGGAGCGCGTCGGTGATGGCGGCCAGTTCCACCCCGCGCAGCGACAGGCCGAGAAGAACCGCCGCGAGGACGAAGCTTCCGAGGTTGGTGAGCACCGCACGGGCGCGGGAGGGGCGAGAGGCGGGAGCAGCGACGTCGGACACGGACCGGGGTAAAACAAGCGGCGCGGCGGCTCCCATCCGGAAGCGCCGCGCCGCCCTCAACGCCCGCGCAGGGGCGATGGGTCCGCAGATTACGAGCGCAGGTCAACCACCTCGGCTCCGCGTGGCGTGCGGAACGTGAACGTGCTGGCCGGAATTCGTGGGTTGATCTGCAGGTTGCGCAATTCGTAGCGCATCGTCGTGCCGTTGCCGTCGCGCATTTCTACCCGCGAGACGGTGTTGTCGGCGTCGCGCATCGTGAGTGTCACGTTCTGAAACATCTCGCTTGCGCTCCGGGGCGCGAGGGTGAGCGTGTAGGTGCGAGCTGGGCCGCTGCCGCTCGATGCAACGTTCGTCACGCGGAAGCGCTGGCTGGCATTGCCGAAAAACGTCGTCGGCGAGAAGGCCGTTTGGTTGGCGACGTAACGGTTCACCACCACCTGGTTGCGGCGGCTGTCAAACATCCACGTTGTCCGGCCATCGGTCACGAACGTCTGCGGCCCGGCCTCCACGCGGTAGCGGTTGCCTTGCGCGACAAGCGTGCCCGAAAACGTCTGCGCCGCAGTGCCTTCGGCTTGCATCGTCTGGGTGAACTGGGCGCGAAGGCCTTGCAGGCTGCGGTAGCGCGTCTGAAGGCGTTGAAGCAGCGCGTCGCCGGATTGTGCGAACACGGTGGGTGCCAAGAATACCGTGGCAAGCGCGACGGCCAGCGTGCGGCGGAGCGTGGGTGAGGTTGTCATACGTCGTAGAGGGGTTTGCTCGGAGGAACACGTCGACCCAAGGCGAGGATCGTGCCTTGGCCTTCCCGTGACGGGTTCGTCACCCGAGGGCGTCGTTTTACGCCGAAAGTCGGATGCGGTCGCGCAGATGGGTGTCCAGTATGGTGGACGGGGACGCACATAAAAAGCGGCCTGCCCGGCGTAACTGCCAGACAGGCCGCTTGGTCCATCGTGTCGAGCTGAGACGGAGGTCAGCGGACGACGAGTCGGGTAGAGGCCACCTTGCCCGCCGACTCGGCGCGCACCACATACACACCCGACGACACGCCGTCGAGCGACACCACGCTCGTGCCCGCGCTCACCTCACGAACCAGCATCCGGCGGCCCAGCATATCCACCACCGTCACCACCGCCGAC
>Ga0209369_1000235_pt1 | contig 109811 bp, 89 predicted proteins | sample EBPBio142010_DNA_FD_185865 | JGI IMG/M metagenome (GOLD analysis project Ga0209369, IMG submission 185865) | Wastewater treatment Type I Accumulibacter community from EBPR Bioreactor in Madison, WI, USA - Reactor 1_10/4/2010_ DNA (SPAdes)... | ecosystem: Engineered > Bioreactor > EBPR >...
CGGCGTCCCAAAGGGCCTGGATTGTCCTCTCGGCCCTGGCGCGCAGGAGCGCCTTGAGCTTGGCGAAGGCGTTCTCGATGGGATTGAAGTCGGGGCTGTCCGGGCCGTGATCCCGGCGAAGCGTGGCCGTCGCAACCCGGCCCTTCATGATCGCGACAAATACCGCCAGCGCAGCCGTGTCGAACAACTCTTCAACAAGCTCAAGAACTGGCGTCGCATCGCCACCCGCTATGACAAAACCAGAGAGGCCTATCTCGGCTTCGTCAACCTCGTATCAGCATTGCTGTGGCTACCCTTTGTCCACACCGCCTATCACTACTTTGGCAGATTTTTAGAACTGAACCGTCGGCGGCATTGCGGACATCGTGTTGATGGTGGCCGTTCGAGGGCGGCGATGATAGCTGCGCGGATGGCCGGAAGGGTGGGCTGGGGTGGCGGACCTTGGATTCTTTTTTCCCGCTTCGCCTGCTTGAGGCGCCGGGATTGGAGGAAGGCATAGGCGATCATGGTCATGAGCGCGTGCCGATGCAGCCCCGTCCATGATCGCCCCTCGAAGTGGTCGAGCCCGAGTTCCTCCTTCAACTGCTGATGCGCCTGCTCGCAGATCCAGCGCGCCTTGATCGCGCCGGCCAGGCGCTTGAGCGATGTGTCGGCCGGCAGGTTCGAGAGGTAATATTTGCGCTCCCCATTCGAGCGATGTTCGCCGATCAGCCAGGCCTCTTCTCCCGGCAGATGCTGCTGTCCCATATCGCCGATCCTCTGGGGAGGCCCGTCGGCCACCTTGATCCGCACGGCGGCGAAGCGGGCATTCAGCGGCCCCTTGGTGCCGCGCCGCCAACTCAGCGTGCACCAGGACGCCGCCGCCAGCGTCTTCTCCGCCGATACCGACTTCGCGTCGGGCACATGGTTCTTGCGCGGGCGACCGCGCCCGGAGATGGGGAAGACGAGAGCCACATCGACCGGATAGACCTTCTGGCGCGCTCCTATGCCGACGGCCCAGGTGAGGCCACGCTCGCTCAAGGCCTGCCGGAATGGTGCGGAAAGGCCATAACCGGCATCTGCCAGCACGCAGCCGAAGCGCAGGCCGGCCGTGCGCGCCCGATCGATCTCAGCGAGCGCGATCTCGGGCTTGGTCCGATAGCCTCCGTGATCGGCCGGCACGCCGGCTCGGGCCAGTCGCGCGGGATCGCTCGTCCAACTCTCGGGCAGGAACAGCCGCAAGCCCACCATGACTGGAACCTTGCCGGAAGCCGGCGTCAGCGACACCAGGGTCTGGCAGTTGGCGTTCTTGCCCAAGGTCGAGGCGTATTGCGGCGCGACGCCGACCGAGCGCTCGCCCTTCTTCGGAAGGGCTGTGTCGTCGACGATCAGCCAGGTCTCGGCGCCGCCGACCATCCTGTCGGCCTCAGTGAGCAAGGCCTTCTCAAGCGGCGCGGCGTTCCAAACGCCGCTGGCGATAAAGTGATGAAGCTGGTCGTAGCCGACACCACCATCGCGGGCCGCCATTGGCTGGATGCTCTTGCGATCACCGGCGCCGATCAGCCCCGCCACATAGGCCGGGCACATCCGCGCCCGCACCTTGTGCCTCAGAGCATCGAGAAAGGGCGCAAGCCAGCCCTCAAGATCGGACTTCCAGTTCTCGTCCAAGGCCGGCCCTCCAGAAAGCCGACCACCCATGAATCACGCAATCCGCGCCGTGGGAATCCCAAAAACCCGTGCCGCTCAAAAAATCTGCCAAAGTAGTGCTAGCTCAAAGCGATCCAGTTTTAAGGGCTCAGATCATCTCGGATCAAATCCCCATGCGTGCGAGGTACTTAGCCCTGCTATTCATTCGGGGTGGTTTGATGATAAGGCGCTCCTGGATAGACAGGTCAAATCATGTATCACATTCGACAGGCGACCATTCAGGATTGGCCCTCCATTCGGGATTTCATCAACCGAACCTATGGTAGCAGTGCTCGTTATAAAGATTATCCACGGTGGCATTGGCAGTTCTGCGATACTCCGTACCAGCGGGAGCCGGATGACTACATGCCGGTCTGGATAGCGCTTCAAGGCGACAGAGTGGTGGGTCAAATTGCACTTCAACCCAGTCTGCTACGGCTAGGCATGGAGGTAATTCCGGCAAGCTGGATTGTTGATGTGATGGTCGACCAGGCGCACCGTGGCCGAGGTCTTGGTCGCAGAATAAACGATGCGGTCGTCGCTTCCGGACGCTTGCTCATCACCTTAACCATGGCACCGGCCACGCGCAGTATCATGGAGGCGGCCGACTGCGTAACGCTGCCGCCGGTACAGCAAATGGTTCGCCTGAATCAGCTGTCTGGCACCAGCGTGGCATTGCTGTTGGAACGCATTGCCGACAATCGGGCGCGATGGCGACATCCTATTTCACTATTCAATCGGTCGCTGATGGGACCGGCGCTGCTCGCCCGCGCTCTATCACTCGTCGCTCGGTTGCAGCGCGGCGCGGCGCCGAGTAGCTCCTTGCCGATGCGCGAAATTGCCGCTCTCGATGCCGCGACGATCGATCGGCTGGCAGGGTTGCTCACCACCAAGGTTGGTGCCAGCTTCGACCGGAGCGCATCCTTCCATACGTGGCGTTTCAACGGCGCCCCCGATCTCGCTTACCGCTTCGCCGAAGTTGACGCGCCCGCTCGCGCGCTCGTCACCTGGCGCCTGCCACGACCGGTAGAATTGCCAGTTGGAACTCTCGTCGACCTGCTGGCCGATCCGAACGACGGGACCGCGCTACGCGCAGGTATCGACCACGCGATCACGGCGATGGCCAATTGCGAAGCCATTATCGCCGGCGCGTCCGATTTGCGTCTCGTCGACGCGCTGCGATCGCGCGGCTTCGTCACCGTGAAGACCCATCATCCTACTGCGGTGAGTACCGATCGGGCCTTGCTCACCCGCATTGCTGCCGAGGATTGCTGGCACTTCACTAAAGCCGACCACGACTGGGACCAAATCCACCCCGCCACTCACTGACCCTGCGGTCGGTTCCAAGTGTAGACCTCCCACACGGTACCGTCGGCGACGATGTCTTCAAGTCGGCTCCAGCCCGGGCCAGTGAAATAAGCGCGCATCTGCCGTGCCCGCTCGGCATAGTTAGTGACGAGCAGGCGGTCACTGATCTGCTGCATCTCGTCGAGAACGCGGCCAATATCATCTGAATAGTATAGCACTTCGAACGCCGTCACCAGATCGAAGTGACGCTGCGGAAATAACGCCCTGACGTCTTCCGCCGTTCCCACCTTCACTTCGGCCTGCGGATTCATCAGGCGGGCGCGTTCCACCGCCTTCTCACTCACATCAATGCCCGCAACGGTACGACTTACCTGTGCCAGCCATATGGTTTGAAAGCCTTCGCCACAGCCCAACTCCAACAGGCTATCGCAGTCACCGGCAATCCGACGAATTATCGCATTGCTCGCTGCAAAACGATGCTGCTCCTTGGCGCTGCGCAAATTCCATGGGTCCTTGATCGCGTAAAGACGCTGAAGGTCATGGTAGCGACCGCTAAATTTTGATCGGCGCAGCCAGAAGCGCGCCCATTGCGACCTCAGCTGTGCGAGCATTGCCGTTCCTAGAGCAAATGGCGGCGAACGGTCGTGGACGCAGCGCGCCGCAGCCTCTTCGACAACGGCAGGCGATCATCGACTAAGCACATCAACCGCTCCATGGTCATATCGCTTCGCACCGAGGTGCGACTCTTCACGCGCTGATCGGATCGCGAAGGGCCGCCGTCGCTGGTATAGATGTGAGCAAAACCCAGCCGCTTGAGATGGGCGATGACCCGACGGTCGTAGGCCCCAAAGGGGATCGCCACATCGCTGATCGTCCTTCCTGTCGCGATCGCTAGCGCTTCGCGCGCACCCACGGTCTCTGCGTAAAGCTGCTCAGGTGTCGCCTTCCGCCAGTCGACGTGGTCGCGGCCGTGCAGACCGAGCATCATGCCCATGCCAGTTAACGTCACCGCGTCTTCTGGTGAGAGATAGCGCGGATCGTTCAATCGCCCCGTAAGCAGGAAGAACCTGCCCGTCAGCCCGTGTTTGGCAAGGAGGCGGGCACCTATTGTCAGGTCCGATCGGTTGCCGTCGTCGAATGTCCAAGATATGCGGTCGGCATCTGCGCGGGCGAGAACGGCATCGACGATGGACGCAAAAAAGTCTTCGCTTATCCAGTAGGGCCGCTCTGTTGCGTCCACGCCGGCGTGCGGCACACCGATGCCGTGGAAGTTGAGGATGAATTGGTTCAACTTCTATCTCCGAACGCGTAGGCTCGAGCGGTCGCATCGGAAATGCGCTCGCTGACGCGAGCGGGCGGCGGCAAGGCTAGGGTACCGGCGATCACTGCTGCCGCCTCGCCAATAGCGCCCTTGCAAAGCAACTGCGCGCCTTTCGCAAGGCCATAGCCAACTGTGGCCAGCCGGCTGCCGGGTAAAAAGCGACGTACGAAACGGAGGCGGTTCCGAAAGTTGAAGTAATTCGCGAACGCACTTGGTCGGCGGGTGGTGTCGCCCGTCCCGATTGTCGTGCCTCCGCGATGGTATACGACCATGCTAGCCGATACACGCAACGGCAGCGTGCCGCGCCGGAAAGCCCAATCCACCTCTTCGTAATAAAGGAAATAGTCCTCCTCCATGGGCCCCGCTGCCTCGACGAACTTACGGGCTGCGACCAGGCTGGCGCCGGTTATGTAGTCCAACGTCGTCGCACAGGGCATCAAAGTGGTGGCCGATGACCGTCCGGCGTTGACTGACTTGCACGTTCCGGTGCGGCGCGAGACGCGCCCTCCATCAGTCTGAATTTCGCCTGGCCGCTCATAGAACAATGTTCGCCCGCCGAGGAGAGAGAACCGCTCACCCGCCGTCGCATCCATGATCGCTGCGGGCGTCTCCGGGGGCACGACGCAGTCGGGATTCAAGACCCAAATATACTCTATGAGCGGATCGGCGAGCAGCAGTCGTAGGCCGGCGTTTACGCCATGAGCGTAGCCGCCATTGAACGGCGACCTGAGTAGTGTCAGATCACAGGGCATAGCTGGCGCTGCGTCGACGGGCGCATCGACCCAGGCGATCGGCTTAACCACGACCTCCGCGGGAGCAAGAGGACTATCGGCACGGCGGCGGTACGGCACGCGCCCGCTAGCCCAATCAGCTATTACATCGCACGTGGCATCGACTGACGCGTTGTCGACCACCACCACGCGTAAATCTGCTCCCCGAGCGGCAAACAAGCTTTCAAGGCATTCGTCGATGATCGCCGCTGACTGAAAAGCGACGATAACGACACCGATCCTTGGCTCCGCGCTCATTGGCATGGCGTCTGGCCCGGCAAGTTGGGCATACCCGCCACACGATTGCCGCACTGCACGACGTCCGTACCCAGCACCATCAACTTGGCTCGGACGGGGCGGTGCGGTGGTTTGGGCAGAGTCGCGCCTGGAGTCGTGTCGACGACGTTGCCGGTTACCTCGCCCTGCCGCAGTCCGCTCACCGCGATGCCGTTTGGCACGCCTACGCGTACTCGATTGCCGCGGATCACAACGCGATCAAAGCCGCCGTCGTCGATCCCGTCGCGGACATGGTTGCCGAGGAAGATGCCCTGCATAAGTCCATCGGCTTCATTGTCGATAATGGTGAGATCGCTCGTCGGCGGGAAGGCCGGGCGCGACCAGGCCTGAATGCAATCGGCGTGGTCGCCGTCCTTCAGCCGGTTGCCTGCAGCATCGTAGACAGCAGGCGTCGGGCGAAAGTCGCGACAACTATTGCGCTCGATCCTGATCTGTCGCGAATAGGCCACATTGATGCCGTCGGAGATGAGTTCCGTGAGCCTATTCCCGACCAGTGCGATATCCTCGCCTTGGTTCACGACAATCCCACGGTGCGCGCCGCTGATCGTCATGTTTGCGACACGGATATTGCGCGCTTCTCGGATCGACACGCCGTAGCTGCGTCCGCCAGGCCCCACTATCGTCCCGCCATCGATAGTCACACCCGACACCCCTGCGAGTATCAGGCCTGTGAAGCTTGCCTGCTGAGCTTGAATACGGATGGCTGGCGAGTAAATCTTTTGTGGAAAGCGCATCGCGCCATAGTCGCCGGGCGCCAGCACGATAGTCTCCCCACCGCTGGCCGCCTTAAGCATGTTTGATAACGTGGCCGGAGTTGCCAACCCCTCTGCAGGCTGCCCCAGTGCACTGCAACTCGCCATCCCAGCCACCAAAAGCGCTGGGGTGCTCACCGTCCACCAGTTCATCGTCGCTCTCCTCTCACCCGCGTAAACAGCGCGCTTAGAGCCTCGCTATAGGCGTCGAGTAACGACGAGACGCGTGCATTGCCGGCTGACACCTCCATTGCCAGCTCTTCGCGCCGATCCACACGTTCCAGTATGTAACGTGCCGCACCGTCCGCGTCATGACCGGTCTGGTTGAGCGTGTGATGGTAACCTAGCAACTCGTTGAAGAGACCCGCAAATTTGCGGCTATAGGCCACCGGCACGACCGGTATGCCGGCAGAGAAGGCGCCGATGCAGGCGTGCATGCGGGCGGCGACCAACAAGTCGAGGCCGGAAATGTACGACTTTGCCTCCGACGGCCCGGCGAAATCCGGTACCCGGATCGCGTGTGGGTAGCGGGCGGCCAATTCATCGACGATCGTCGCGTCATTATCGGCCGGACGGGTGTGGTCGACGACATGGGTTAGCAAGTGAAGTACCAGGTCCTTGCGCTCCGTCAGTGCGTCGAGCAAGGTGATAGTCATCGCCGCGTAGTCATAGCTGAGGCCGTAGCGGTTACCGGCCTTGCCGCTCTGCGCCCACAGGAGGCCGGACACGTTGATACCGACGTGCGTGCGCCCGTCGTCTGCTGGGATCCTCTTCTTGAACGGCAAGCGGAATGCCACATCGGCGGACAGCAGCCGCTTCGCGCCAGGAGCCAGTTCTCCCGCCACCTCGTAGGACAACGGGTCGCGGGCTACCGTGAGCGTTGCGCCTGACATAATCCTGCCGGCTAGCGCTTTATAGGGCTGACGGGTGAAGGGGCCGATCGTCTGGGGACTGAGCGCCAGTGGAACACCTCGCATGAGCGCCGCTTGCTTGGTGAGCCACATCCAGAAGAAGCGCTTTCCGCCGTAGATGTCGGTAAAGCTATCGCCGGCGGAGATGTCCAGAACACAGTCCAACTGCGCCATCTCCGCCCAATACTCTCGCGAAGTAATGAGCGTACGCCGGTTAATCCGGATCACCACGTCTCCGTCCGCGGTCGTCTCGCGCGCGGTGCCGGCGCCCGGCGCCAAGATCGTGAAGCGCGGTTCCAGGCCCGCGTTGCGAGCGGCGGCCGCGGCAATCGCGCGATTGCTCACCGTCAGCGCATTTACACCATGGTTCCCAGAGTCGAGTGTGTGCCATAGCAAGCCAATGGAGATAGCGCGGTCGCTCATCAGAGGTGCTCGTCTCGTTCTAGCGGCGGTTCTGGACGATGCGGCGCACGGTGCCGAGCCAATTTTTCGCCGTCTCGCTGAACCCGGCGGTGCGTGCCGCTCGCCCGACATCCAGCCCGTTCATGCGCGGCCGCGGCTGAAAAGTCGTTGCACAAGCCGCCAGCCGCGCCGCGACAAGCCGCTTTCGGCGCGCCTGACCTGGCTGCATCAAATCGATCTCGCTGACGGGCAACGGTTCAGCCACGACTGCCCCGGCGGCTTCGGCTGACCGCAGCAACGCGTCCCCTGCGGTCGTACGCGACATGATGAGGCTGCGACCGTCCTGCTCCTCGAACTGCGGGTAGCCGCTCTCGCCACCATACCAGGCATCCGCGCACGCGACGTCGGCAACGCCGCCTATGGCGTCGGGGCATATCTTGCAGCGGAACTGTACTTCTTTGGAAAGCTGTCTGCCCCAACTATCTTCGTAGCGCATTTCCGCCACCCGGCCGTTGTGGGTCTCGGCACGAGTCAGCCCGGGCCAGCCATTTCCGCGATAGCGGAAATGGCGTACGTCGGCTGGTTTGATGCCCATCTCCGCCAGTATTCGTTCGGCGCCATCGTGACTTGGTAGGCCAGCGCAGAAGAACGAAAGCATTAGTGGGACGCGTTCGGCGACACGTGGATCAACCTTGGCAAGTTGTCGCAGGGCCGAAACGTCGCAAGGCTTGCCGACAAACGCAAAGCGAAGCGGCTCGTTCAGCGCCGCATCGATGAAGGACAGAGGCGACGAAGCGGCATAGCGCGATCCCGCGCCCTCAAGCACCTCCTCGCGGCTGTACGACCAGCGCATCCGGTTGCGTGTCGGCTGCGCCGGATCAGCCTCGACATGCAGTACACGGTCGACGTATCCGGTTTCCTGCGCGTGGATCAGCAGGGCGGAAAGCACGCCTCCTGATGAGGCACGGTACCGCACCTCCGCGTCAGTGGCATAGCCGGTGAGGATCCTGAGCCAAGGCCCCCACGACACGTGGCGATTGTCTGCAGCTTGCCATGCTGCGACGACCGCTCCGGGGCAGGCTGCGGCGATCGCCTGCTCAGCCAGAAGCGGCATGGAAGCTCCAGTTGCGGCAGGGCGACTATAACCCGGCGCCACTGATTCCATTACTAAGGCGTCGCCAGACATTCCTGCGCACAGCCCGCAGCCCGTGCACAACTGCCCGGCAAGAACTCGCGACACCGTTGGAGAAATTGTCTTCAAGTGCACGATTCCATCTTGAATTTCTGGAGCCATATAGCTGTTGCCCTTATGGAGGGCTAGCGCGAATGTAACGTCAGCTGATCGAGTTTGCTGATGTAATCCCCGTTTCTTCATGCGTCTGGATCTAGGCTTAGGACCTATTAGTTAGCAATCCGATGTGCTTCAGAGTGCCTTTCGAAGAGGCTTTGAGTGGTCAGCGGGCCATGCCTGCATTTTCGTCGATGCGCTCGCCCGGACGCGGGGATATTGGCGCGCCCCAGAGCCATTCTAATCCGAAGCCTGCCGCGACGACCGTGATCATTCTCTCGTCATCTGGGTCGGGGAGAGGGAAGTTCGGGCCAGCGGTTCGATGCCTCGCTGGTCCTCGGTCCGGCCGGCACGGTCGTTCCGAGCGAGGCCGGCGCAGTCTGATATCTCGGGGTTGGCGTCAGCAAAACGGGGTGATGGTCGCACGCCGGTTCCTGGTGCCGGGATCGCATCGCGCAGCCGTCGAGATCGCGTCGAGTAATGGCTCGCGCGTGGCTGGAACGCGAACCCTCTTCATCGAATGATCGGCGGGGCGTCGCTCCGCCAGTGGCATCCTTATGCGGATAGTATAGTCGCCGCGACGCGTTGTCCGGCTCGGAGCGGAGCGTCCGCAGGCTTGCAGGGCTGGCCAAACCACTGGTGTCATGCGGCTCGCCGACTAGGCGAAGTCCGTAGGGTTTGAAAACATTGACGCTCCATCAGGCGTCAAGCTGATGCTGAATAGAGAATTAAGTTCACGAGGCGGATTTGCGCTAAATGCGAATGCGGTCATCACAATCAATTTTAGAATATCGATGTCATGACTGAGCGTCATGGGGCATGACGAAGAGTTGTCCCACGATATTCATGAGGCGCTCAGGAGTAAATCATGCCTGCCAGTCACGTTGTTGCAGTTTCGAACCAGGCGGAGCTGTCCGCCGCGTTGAAGGGCCGCGGGGCGGACACCGTGATCGTTCTCAAGGAGGGCAATTACGGTGACTTTTCGTTTAATGCGAAGGAAAGCCCGCTTGCTCTCAAGCTCGTTGCCGCCGACCCTTCCAAGCCGCCGGTCTTCAGCTCGCTTTCGATTACAAATGCAAACGGAGTCAGCATCAGCGGCGTGACATTCACCCCCAAGGATGATGTCAAGTTTGCGAATGGCCTGACGTTGCGTGGCTGTGACGATGTGAATCTGACGAACAATACCTTCGTCGGTGGGCCGACCGGCATGGATATGCAGCAGCGTGGCCTGCTGATCGATCGCTCGTCGAACGTCGTCGTCCACGACAACGACTTTTCCGGTCTGATGCGTGGTGCGATCTTCAGCGAGACCCGCGGTATCGAGGTGACCGACAATACGCTCCATGACCTGCGCAGCGAAGGCTTGAACTTCGCCGGCGCCAAGGATGTCGAGATATCCGGCAACGACATGCGGAATTTTCAGCCGGTGGCTGGCGATCACGCCGACTTCATCCAGTTCTGGACTCGGGGCACAAAAACCGTCTCGGAGAACATTCACATCCACGACAATACCATGATCCAGGCCAAGACGGGCCTTTCGGTTCAGGGCATCTTCATGGATAACGATGACAGCATTTCCTATCGGAACGTCGTCATCGAGAACAACGTGATCCAGTCGGGAGCGCCCCGCGGGATCCTGGTCGAGAATGCGATCGGCGCGAAGGTCGCCAACAACGCGGCCCTTGCCGTCGACGGAGCCGACTTCAAGCTCAACATCTCCGTCATCGACTCGTACAACGTGGTCGTCGCCGAGAATACGGCCAATGCCTTCATCCTGAAGGGCAATGCCGGCCAGGTCGACACCGGAAACGCCACGATCCAGAAGACGGTCGACGGCACCAAGTGCCTGACGGCTCAGCAGATCATCGATCTGCGGAACGACGCTCCACTCATCAAGGGAACCGATGCTGACGACAAGTTGAGTGGAACGAACGGCAATGACGTGATGTTGGGCGGCGCCGGAAACGACACGATTGCTGGCGGTCGCGGCGACGATGTCTTGATCGGCGGGGCGGGCAACGACGTCCTGACCGGTGGCACGGGGGCGGACCGTTTTGTATTCACTGCTCCCGGCCGCAGTGCTTACGAGAATGATCGCGTCATGGACCTGTCATTCACGGACGGAGATGTGATCGAACTCGGCGGCTTCGGTGCCAAGATCTTTGGCAAGGCTGCCGGTGTGGGCCTCGCCTCGGACGGCAAGGCGTCTAGCGTTCTGATCGACTCGGTCGCCGATCTCGTCGAATTGTCCAAGCTCGATTCGGTGACGATCTCGCGCAAGGGCAAGACCGATCTCATCACGGTATCGATCCATGATGACAACGGTGGTGTCCTCGATATTCAACTTTCGAACATGTATAATAATTACGCGAGCGTCGGTGGTTCGCTGATCTGAACTTGTGTGAGCCTGGGCTCGATCGTTGAAGTCCGTTGGGCGCTCTTCGGCAAAATGCGACGCACGGCATTGGCGGGCTCATTTTTTGCTCTGGCTCGCTTTTTGCTGAAGCGTACCTTAACGGCAGTCAGCAATGATGTACGAATTTGCCGTCACTGTGATAGATGCTTCAAGGACCTCGGCTGCCGCCCGGGTTTCGGCCGCAGACGAGTAGCCTTGGTAGGTAGAACATGTCGTTCGTCAAGACTGTGATTGCAAACCTGTCAGGCCGACGATCGGAGTTTGCGTCTATCGGAAGGGGGCAGCGACACGATTCGACTCAGCAGCGCGGTCGTGGTCGCCCAACTGATCCTGAAGAGGAGATGGCTTTCCGCTTCCTGGCTTCCGACAACATGCTGGGGGATATTGGGAGCGAGAAGCTGCTGCGCGCGATCAAGTCCTTCGCTCCGAGCCAGCCGACGCAGAGTATCGCGCAATTTGCCGGTCGCGCCAACATCTTGACGCAGGTCATCACCGCGATCGAGGAGCATCGCAACCATCTGGTTTTGTTCGGCGGGCGCGGAACCGGCAAGACCTCTCTTGCCTTGGCGATGTCGTCAGTGGCGCGTCGCGTCGGTTACCACTGCTCATATGTATCCTGTACGCGCGAGAGCACGATCAACTCGATCTTCCGCTCTGCGCTGTCCGAACTGCCTATCCGCTATGATCATCAGTTCGATCCGCGCAATGACGAGGTCGATCCCAGCCTCAGCTTCGAGGCGCTGGCGCCGCAGGGGGAGATGACTCCCCAGATTTTGGCGGACGTGCTGGCGCGCATCAGGAGCACGCGGCTCCTGATCGTGATCGACGAGTTCGACCGGAACGAAAACCCGACCCTGACCCGGGATCTCACAGAGATCATGAAGGTGCTGTCGGATCGTGCCATCCCGGTGCAGATCGTCATCGTCGGTGTCGGCGATGTCGTGGACAATCTGGTTGGCGAGCACTCATCGATTGCGCGGGTGCTTTACGTCGTGCGCTTGACGAGCATGTCCGATCAGCAGATCCAGGACACGCTCGCATTGGCGTCCAGGCATGCCGGTGTCGAGATGCAGCCGGAGGTGATGGACGCTATCGTTAGCATTTCCTACGGTCGTCCCTACATTGCGCGCCTCGTCGGGCTCAAGGCCGCGAAGATGTCCCTTCTGCGGGGCTCTCCGTTCGTCGAGATCGAGGATTTCCGGTCGGGAACCGAGGAGCTTCTTGGCTACCTCGATTCCGCGGGGTTCGGTCAGGCGGGTCGCTTCATAGGGGCCTCGGCGACGAATGCGTTGCTCTTCGTCGCGATGCTCAAGTGCAGGCGGGACTCCTCTGACCGTTTCACGATCAGCGACGTCTGCGAGGGACTGGCAAGCCAGTCGGCCAGTATCGACTTCGCCAAGGGAGTCGAGCAGGCGATCGACCTTCTGGCGTCGCCTGAGTTCGGCTTGCTGACCGTCACGCCCGGTCCCGTGCCGCTATGTCAGTTCGTCGATCCGCGGGCGGAACTGTGCATCTCGATCCTGTGCGGTCGCGCTTTGGGCAGGCTCCCGCGAGCCCAGACAAACATTCAGGCGCTGCATCTCTGAAGGGGAGGGCTGCTTTTGCGATCGGCGGGCGGTCGCCAGGGGGGGGGGCTGCAAGGTTAACCCTGCGGAACTTTCCGTGGCGCGGCTGTTGCTATGCAGCGTAAAAAACCTTATTAGAATAGCATGGCGGAAGCGCGTCAGATCGTTCTCGATAAACTGCGAGAATATCTGAATTAGAAATTTCTGAGCTCGCCGACTGCTGCGGAAAGCATAAATACAGAGCCATCGACGGGCGAGATTATACATGAATCTGCACCAGCTTTGGAAGATATTTCTGAGTCGGCACTGGATCATCTGGTGCGTTTTTGCGGCTTCCGTCCTATCGGCTTTCGTGGCAACGCGCTTCCTGAAGCCGCAATACACCGCCACCGCACAACTTTACGTCAATCTGGCGGATGCCAATGGCGCGACGAATGCGCAGGTCCCTGGCGCTGTCGTGAGGAATTATATCAGCACCCAAGTCGAGGCCATCCGTAGTCGCGGGACGGCGCTGATGGTTGTTGAGCGCGAGAACCTGTCGGCCGATCCGCAATGGCAGGCCGCGTTCGCTGCGAGCCACCAGGACGGCGAGCGGATCGAGGACTGGATCGCCAGCCTGTTGCTGCGCGGGCTGGAGGTGGTGCGCCAGGGGGCGAGCGACGTGATTTCCGTCAGCTACCGCAGCGACAATAAGGAACTGTCCGCTAAAATGGCCAATGCCTTCGCCGGGGCTTTCCTGAGAAAGGATGTCGAGCTTCGGACGGGGTCGGCCCAGGAACTCTCCAAGTGGTACGACGAGAGGCTGGCGCTGCTGCGTGTTCGCTTCCTGGATGTGGAGACGAAGCGATCTGAACTCAGGCTGGAGGCGATTCGTCGGGGCGATGTCGAGGCGGCGGGCGCGCAGGATCCGTTCTCGTCGATGACCACGCAGTTGGCGAATGCGCGCAACGCGGTTCTCCAGGTGAAGGCGGCGCTAGAGGTGGCGCGCAGCGGGCAGAGCCCGGCTGCCGAGAACCCCGAGCTTTTGGCCCTGCGGCGGCAGGTGACCGACACCGAGCTCGCGCTGAAGCGTGAGCTGCCGCTGCTCGGCGAGAGCCATCGGAGAATTCAGTTCCTGAGAACCAACCTGCAGCAGTCGAAGGTTCAGGTCGAGGCCGCTGCCGTGCGGTTGCGTGCGGAGCTGGTCGCGGACAAGGAGCGTGAACTCGCCGCCGCGGAACGGCGCGTGCAGGAAACTGCGGCCCAGATGAGTAGAGACGAGACGCAGCGTCATGACCAGGTGAAGAGCCGCGCTGTCGCGGCCGCGCTTGATCGGGAGCTCGAGAGCCTGCGATCGCAGATCGACGTCCTCGTCCAGCGGCGTGAGCGTTCAATCGTCGAGAGCGCGGCGTCCCAGAGCAACACGAGCATTCTCTCGCAGGCCGCAGTTCCGTCGAGGCCGAGCTGGCCGCGCATTCCGCTGGTCATGGCTCTGGCGGCTGCGCTGGGGCTGGCCTTCGGTCTGGCGCTCGCGTTCCTTCGTGAGATGTTCGACCGGCGGGTCCGCTGCTCGGATGACCTGACGGCTTATTTCAACGCGCCGCTGTTAGGAGATATCAGGGGGCAGAAGCTGTCGAGGGCCATGGCCAAGCTTCCGCCTGGTCTCGATCGATTGGCCGGCCGGGTGCGCGACGATGCGCCCAGGATGCTCGGCCCTGTGGTCGAGGCAGCGATGTGAGCCTGGCGAGCCCTTCCAACGCGCGCAAACCAGTACTTTCAGTCACCGCCAATGTCCGCTGGGCATCGGCGGTGTTGTTGTTCGGCGCGTTGGTCGGGCTGTTCATGCCGGTTGCGCTGGAGGAGGGGCTTGAGGTTTATTTCCTGGTTTTGGGGCTGATCATCGTCATCGGGATCTTCTCGATGCCGAGGAAGAAAGCATTCAACGACAGGACCTGCTGGATTTTGTTCCTCACGTTCTTGTCGCTGTATTCTCTCTATCCCCACTACATCTCCCTGCGGATCAGCGGGCTGCCTTGGCTCAGCCCGGTTCGCATCGTGCTGGCGGCGCTGTTTTTCGTCTGGCTCTACGCCTACCGGCATTCGTCCGAGATGGAGGAGACGCTCCGTCGTCACTTCCGCGAGAACCGGCTGTTTTTCGTTTTCTTCGGGCTTTTCATCGCTGCGCAGATGCTGAGCCTGCCCACGTCTCGCTTGCCCTCGCAATCGTTGACCAAATTCCTCCTGTTCCAGTTCACCTGGACCTTTCCCTTCCTGGCGACGATCTCTCTGATCCGGACCGAGGAGCGCCTCCGGCTCGTTGCCGGACTCTTCGTCGTCTTCGCCGCCATCCAGTGCGGGATGGGTTTCGTCGAGGCCAAGTTTCAGCGCTTGCTCTGGTTGGACTTTCTTCCGCCGGGCTTTGGAGCCGATTCCGAGGTTCTCCTGCGGATCATCCAAGGCCAGTTCAGGGCCGATGGTTATCGCGTTCAAGGCTCCTTCTCCGTAAGCCTTGTCTATGCGGAATTCCTCGTGATGATGCTGCCCTTCTCGATCTTCGCTTTCACGGGAGCGCGCTCTCGCTTCCTGCGGCTTGCGGGACTGGCGACCGCGATCGCGATCCTGCCGGCCCAGTTCCTGTCTGGCTCGCGCCTCGGGACGGTGGGAACGATCGTGGTTCTGCTGCTCTTCCTCATTACTCATGTGGTAAGGGTGAAGAAGGCCGACAGGCGCAGCATGCTGGGGCCGTTCCTCATGCTGATGCTCCCGTTCGCGTTGGCCGCGTTCGCTGCCGCTTATGTCGCAAGCCCGCGACTGCAGTCGATGACCATCGGCAGCGGCCAGCATCAGGCGAGCACCGATGGGCGGCTCGAGCAGCTCGCCCGGGCGATCCCACGGATCGCCGAAAGGCCGGTTTTTGGGCATGGGATCGGGACCGGCGCGGAGACGCTCGGGTTCCGTAACCTGGCTGGTGTCCTCACGATCGACAGCTATGCTTTGAATCTGCTGCTTGAGGTCGGGCTCGTTGGCACGGCAGGCTTCGTCGGCATGATTGCCTGGACCATCATAGCCGGCATTCTGACCAGTTTTCGAACGGATGGCAGGCCTAATTATCTGGGCGGGGCTGTGGCTCTTTCGCTCGCCGCTTTTGTGACAACGAAACTCGTTCTGTCACAAATCGATACGCAGATGTTGGCTTTCGCCACGATGGGATTGGGGCTGGTCATACGCAACGGGCTCTGGCCTTCATCGCAACCCCACGCGGCCGACCCTGCAATCCGTCCGGTTCGGAGACACCCGCTGCGCGCACCGGCTGGAACGGTCGGGTCAGCCACGTCACATGCCTACCTGACGCGCTGATAAATAGCCGGATAAAGACTGCCGTCGGCCTTTCTTGCTGTCTCCAAGCAAGCGCTTCAGCGTGCCTTGGTCCTGCCGGCCTCGCGAAGCACGGCGCCTTCCGCGTAACCGGCGTCGAAATGCTCCTGCAAGATACCCCAGCGCCCCGTCTTGATGTCAGACCGGAGAATCTTCGCGGGATTGCCGCCGACCATGGAGCGAGGCGGAACGTCCTGAACGACGACGGCGCCGGTGGCGACGATGCAGTGGTCGCCGATACGCACACCCGGCATGATGATGGAGTGCGCTCCGATAAAGCAGTTCTTACCGATATGGGTGTCAGTCGTGAGAACCCGCGACATATCGTGCGCCAGGATGACGGCGCCGAAAGCGACATAGGTGCCGTCGTCGATATGCACCCCACTCGGATTGGTCCAGTCGAGATTCGCTTTCAGGGATATCCGGCAACCCGGATGGAGATTCATTCCGAGATAGCGCCGCAGCCACCAGAGCCGCAGGTCGAGCAGGGTGTTGCGAAGCCCTATCGCCGCTTTCATCAATCCACGCTTCGGCTTGGGGAGTCTGGCGCGGTTGCGGAAATTGGCTGAATCAGATGGCGTCATTGCTCTCGCTGTCTTGCTCGCTCTCTTCGGTGCTCCGTTTGAATCACATGCGACGGGCAGACGAAGATGGGTCACCCTACTCGATGTTGAAATTTTTCAATCTATTGCTGGCGACCGAAGCGTCGAAACCCTGCTGAATGAGACATTATTCAATTGTCGCTCTACCTGCCTGCGCCTTTTGTTTGCGAGGCAGATCAAAAAAAGCTGCTGTAGCGTTAGCGCCACAGCAGCTTCAATTGACTGCTTGAATTGGCATCAGGCGGAGAACGAAACACCAAGCGTTGTCAGGTAATCGTTCCACTGGTTGCTGAGGTTGCCCGACCAAGCGTCCAGAAGGACGATCGTTTGCGTGGCGCCCGTCACATCGTTGCGAACGGTGAACGTGATATCGGTGCCGGTTGCAACGTTGTTGTTCAGGCTGGCGCCATTCGCGGTCGTCTCGCAGCTGTAGCCGAGCGTGACGGAGTCGATCACGATGTCCTGCCCGCCGCCGGAGCTGATAAAGCTGAGGACGTCGTTCTGACGAATGTCGAAATCGGTAATGTAATCGACCGCACCGTTCTGGATGTGGCCAGCGCTCCACTGGAAGGTGTCGGCGTCGAGGCCGCCGGTCAACACATCGGAGCCGGAGCCGCCGATCAGCAGGTCGTTGCCGCGGCCGCCAGAAAGGACGTCGTTGCCGCTGAAGCCCTGAATCTTGTCGTTGCCCGATGTGCCGTTGAGTGTGTCATTGGCGTTCGGATTGCCGTTGATGTCTGCCATGTTCGTAACTCCTTAATGCGTGCTTCGAAATCCGCCCTAGGCGCAGGATACGCCGCCGCGATAATCCAACGGCTTGGTGGCAAGGTTTATCAAGCCTTAACGTAACGTTGTCAAGTGAGGCGACCTTGGGTTGCGATGCGGAAGCCGAGAGATTTTCGACAAGTTTAACGCTCAAAAGGAACAGAAGTTCAGTAATTTGTAGATTACGCTAGAGAATTCCGCGGTTTCGCGGGATAAGAGTTCAGTAAGATTTTGCCTGCCGCGCGCGCGTTCTGGCAGGATTTCAAAATAGTCTCGACGAGCCGAGTCGAGGAAGGGCGCGGTAAAGCAATGAGCTGGCAATCAAGCCGCGGATGCAGCCTCCCCGGTGGATCGTTCTGTTGCCTGGTCGCGTTGCTCGACGATTTGAGCAGCCGCCGGGATTCCGCTGGAGTTCAATGGGGCTCTGCGCGCTTTGGGAGACGGGCCATCAAGGTCGGGGGCCGTCCCCGCGCGCCGCCGGGCGCATCAAGATCGTGAGATGGGTGCTGTAGATGTCGAGTTCCCTGCGCCACATCGTTGCGGCGTTGCGGCGTCGCGCGGCCGTGACCGGTTCGGCGCGGCGCTCGACGGCATCGAACGTCAGCGCGACGAACTCCGCTTCGCTTTGCTTCGTGCAATCGCCCAAGAGGGGATCGCCCACGGCAGCGAACAGGCAGCTGAACGTGCGGCTGTGACCGCAACTCCGCTCGTCAGTCGGGTCGTCGCGGCTCGATTCACCCGCCTACCTGGATCCGGCTGGGCCTGCAGAGGCGGCGCAGCCGCCCGCTTCTAGCGCTTGCGGGAGGTCATCACAGGCTTGGTCGCCACCGTTCTCGCAGGCGTGGACGGACAGATCGCGACGAGCTTGCTGCGCCAGAGCATCGAGCGGCGCACGGATGTCTTCTGCGCTGCGATACGGGGCGATCATGGGTTGCCGCGTTCACTGGGAGGGCTCTGTCTCGCCGGATGCGCCGTGACGGCTGGCCGAGGAGCGATCGAGTAACATCACGCGCCACATTTCGACGAAACGATAGCTGCGGATGGCAAACAGGACGCCAATCGCCTTGAGCCGCTCGACAGGCGAAGTCAGCTTCGAGCTGACGGCCGCGTTCCATGCATGCGGCAGTGGCGAAGCAAGCACGACGAACGAACGCGTGATCCAGGCGAAGCGCGATTGTCCGCGCGAGCGTCCATAGAGATAGCCTTCCCGCGTCAGCCGGCGCCATTTGGAGACGAGTTCCGCCCAGTTGCGTCGAGCCGGGTGGCCGATTACGACATCGGGCGCGTAGCTGAGCCGATAGCCGGCCGCTACCGCGCGGTGGCTCCAGTCGACATCTTCCGATATCGCCTTCCGAAAGCCGCCGACGGCGTCGAACACGGCGCGCGTGACGAACATGTTGCCGGAGCCGGTGAAGCTCTTCTTCGTGATGTAGCGTTCGAAGTCGAATGCGAAGACGGATTCGAATGCCTCCGTCGCGCTAAGGCGCCCGGGGGTCTCCGGCAACACGTCGACGCGGCCGCCGACCACATCCGCGCCTTCGAGGCTTTGGACGCCTTTCGCGACCCAGTTGGCGGCCGGAACGCAATCCGAATCGATAAACGCAAGGATCTCGCCATCGGAGGCCGTGACTCCGGCGTTGCGTGCCGGCCCGGCTCCTTGCTCTGTGGCCAGGATAACGTCGGCGGAGGCGGCGACAACGCGCCGAACCTCTTCGAGGCCGCAGCGTGAATTGTTGTCGACGACGATGACGCGATACGCGGAATGGCCGCCCGTCTGACCGTCAAGCCTGTCGAGGCAGTGCCGAAGCCTTTCGAGGTCATTGAAATGGGGGATGATGACCGATACGCGCTTCATTGGGCTCGGATCGCTCCGAGAAGTCGGCGTAGAGCCTGAGAAGCCGGGTCTCCCGCATGGAGAGGCTGCGCCCGTGCTGCCATGCGACCGGAGGCAGATGCGTTATTGACGCGCGCGATGGTGGCGGTCCGCGTGGCTCTGCTCATCATGCTGTCCTCGCTCGCCTGGTTGCCGGGCCGACATCGCTCATGCGCGCCGAATTCGGCCGGGCTCGCATTTGGTGCGCGGCCGCCCCCGCGACGTTCGCCGAACAGGAAGATCCAGAGGGTGCATATCGGCGATTGTGATCTGACATGGCGATGCTTCCTGCCATCGGTGCGTCGGAATCTCAATGGCTTGCATGCCCTTGAGGAGCAATTGTTTGCGGTGTGATTAAAGTTACCGATTTCGGAATTTTACGAGAAAGAGGCAGGAACGGTTAACTGCAATGGCGTGTAGAAACTTAACTACGCTCCGAAACGTCGATTTAAATATTCCAGTATTATCTGAAGATAAATTTTGAAATAGATGGGGGCGTCTCATGAATACATTTAATGGAAAGTCTGGATACAAATTTAGCGCGATTGTTGCCGGTTTGATTGTTGCGGCTCCCGCTTCGTTCCACGGCATCAATGCTGCAGGCGCCGAAGAGGCGATGCCTAGCGTAGAGCAGTCCGCCTCCATCGGAGTCGACGGTCCGCTGTTCACGACAGGGTCGCTGCCCGCCAAGAGTGTCGTCGCCTCCGAGACGACGGAGCGCTTCATCGTGCACCGCTCGGCGGTCCGCACGGACAGTGTTGCGATCTCAGTGGTCACGCTCGACTCCCAGGAGGAGCGCACGATCGCGCTGCCGGGTGTTGTTGGGGTGTCGTTCAACAAGGTCTGCCGCGGTGCGGATGGAGCCAAGATCGCCTGTGGATCGCGGGCGCGGGTTCAACTCGTGAATTTCGTGATGCGCAAGGAAATGACCTGCACGATGGCTACCACTGTCGGCGAGGCGCCGAAGCCGGTCTCCTGCGCGATCGATGGTCAGGATGTCGCCGAGTGGATCGTCCGTTCCGGGATCGGCCGCCCGACCCTCGACGGTCTGCATCTCGCCGCTATGCGCGAGGCGCGCAATTCCGAGCGCGGGATGTGGGCCGATGCCGAAACCCGCAACGGGCTCGTCCTCGCCGCGCAGAGCTGAAATGACGATCTGGCCACAACGATGCGGCGGTCGCGATAGTAGACTGCCGCATGACGGGCCGGCGACCTTTCGGTCAACGCCCGGTGTGGCGGATTAACCGCTACGGCAGGTGAACGAAATTGCGTTGCGTCTTAGCCTTGGAAAGACGGATATTGTACTGCTATAAACGGACTGTCGCCGACTGATCTGGCAATCCGAGCGCCAAATCGACCCTCTTCTTGGCGATCCCGGCAGTCCATGGAGTTGCAATGGCGTTCGGCGATGTATTTCAGCCTGGCCGCGATCGTGCGGGCACGCCGATGGTCGACGCTCTTCGGACCTGCCGCCAGGCGTTCTGGGCGCTCTTCTTCTTCAGCGGTCTGATCAATATCCTGATGCTGACCGGCTCGTTCTACATGCTCCAGGTCTATGACCGGGTGCTGATGAGCAACAGCGTGCCCACGCTCGTCATGCTCAGCATCATGGCCTTGATCGCCTTTACCTTCCAGGCCGGCCTCGAGATCATCCGCACCCGGATCTTCGGGCGCGTTGCCGAAAGGGTCGATCTCGCCAGCGGGCCGGAGCTTTATAATCACCTCGTGCGGATGCAGGCCTCCCGGCCGGGCATGGCGGCCGAGCAGATGCAGCCTTTCCGCGATCTGGAGACTATCCGCGGCTTCCTGTCGGGAGCCGGCCCGGTCGCCTTCTTCGATCTGCCGTGGCTGCCGATCTATCTCCTGCTGTGCTTCGTGCTGCATCCCATCATCGGGGTGTTCGCTTCGCTGTGCGTCGTGCTTCTGGTTGCCGTCGCGTTCGTCAGCGAGGCCAAGCAGCACAAGCCGGCGCTGGTCGCTCACGAGGCCGCTTCGAGCCGCAACGTACTGGCCGGCAATTCGCTGCAGGCGGCGGAAGCCATCGTCTCGATGGGCATGCTCGACGCGATGCGCCAGCGTTGGCAGGCTCAGAACAATCGCTACTCCACCCTGGCGCTACGGGCGAACGACGTCTCCAGCGGTCTGGCCTCCGCTTCGCGCACCCTGCGCATGGTCATCCAGTCGGCGACGCTCGGCCTAGGCGCCTATCTGGTCATAAAAGGCGAGATGACCGCCGGAACGATCATCGCGGCCTCGATCATCAGCTCGCGCACGATCGCGCCGATCGACATGGCGGTTGCGAACTATCGCGGCTTCCAGCAGGCCCGGCTTGGCTACAAGCGACTCACCGCGCTGTTCAAGAGCTCCCCGCCACCCAGCGCCAAATTGATGCTGATGTCGCCGCAGCGCTCTCTCACGGTTGAGAACATCGTGATGGTCGCGCCCAGCGACGGTCGGCCGATCATCAAGGGTGCGACGTTCCGCCTGGAGGCCGGGCAGGGGCTCGGCATCATCGGTCACTCTGCATCCGGGAAGTCTACGCTCGGCCGGGCTCTCGTCGGGCTCTGGCCGCCGGCACGCGGGCAGATCGTGCTGGACGGTGCCTCGCTGCAGCACTGGAATTCCGATCAGCTCGGGCAGCATATCGGTTATCTGCCCCATGACGTGCAGCTGTTCGAAGGGACGATCGCCGAGAACATCAGCCGGTTCAAGCCGAATGCGCCGGCCGACAAGATCCATCGGGCAGCCGTGGCTGCGGGCTGCCACGAGCATCTCCTCGCCATGCCGCAGGGCATGAACACGCTTGTCGGGTCGGGCGGGCTCTATCTGTCGGCCGGCCAGCGGCAGCGCATAGGTCTTGCCCGGGCGCTCTATGACGACCCTTTCCTCGTCGTCCTTGATGAACCCAATTCCAATCTCGATGCGGACGGCGAGCAGGCGGTGACAGCCGCGATCATGCAGGTGCGTCAACGCGGCGGGATCGCGATCGTCATTGCGCATCGCCCCAGCGCGATCGCGGCGGTCGATGCCCTGCTTGTGCTGCGGGAAGGCTTCGTGATCGGCTATGGCGACAAGGGTGAGGTGTTGCGCAACAACATTGCCAATACGGCGGCGACGCAGGTTGCGACGGGCAACGCTCCGCCTGCGGGCCTTGCCCAGGGTCGCGCCAATCCGGGGCTGCCACGCGTTGAGAATGGCCCCTCGGGTGGTCCCCGTGTATGAAATGAACATCCTGTCGGCGCGCAAGGCCGCAACGAGGGTTTGGTGATGACCGAGTTGCTCGAGTTCAAGGGCAGGCAGGTGGAGACCCGGCGGCCCAAGGAGATGGGCTGGTACGTTCGGCTCGGCCTGATCGCGAGCGTGACCTTCGTCGGTGCCGGTGTCGCCTGGGGTACGATGGCCCCTCTCGAGGGAGCGGTCATCGCCTCCGGTACCGTCGTCGTCGAGAACAGCGTCAACAAGGTGCAGCATCAGGTTGGCGGCGTCGTGGGGGCGATCCTCGTCAAGGAGGGGCAGCGCGTCGCGGCCGGCGACGTGCTGATGCGGCTCGATGAGACGGCCACGCGAGCCAATCGGCAGATCGTCCTGAACGACCTCAATACCCAGAGGGTGCGCCAGGCGCGCTTGAATGCGGAGCGGGAGCAGGCGGCCACGATGGCTATCCCTGCGGATCTGAAGGCGATGGCCGCCCTCGATCCCGAGATCAAGCAGGCTCTGGTCAGCGAGACCGGGTTGTTCGAGGCCCGCGCACGCACCCGCGTCGGCCAGCGTGCCCAGTTCAACGAACAGATCAAGCAGTCGCAGCAGGAAATCAAGGGCACGGACGCGCAGTACAAGTCGGCCGTGGAGCAGGTCCGCGTTGCCGAGCTCGAGCTCGGCGACATGCGGGGCCTGCTTGCCAAGAACCTCGTCGCCAAGCCGCGTGTGACGCAGCTTGAGCGCGAGGTTGCGCGCATCCGCGGCACGATGGGGGAGCTCACGGCGCGGGCCGCGCAGATCAATGCGCGGATCAGCGAGACCGAGCTCCAGATCCTGCAGATCGATCGGACCCTCGAGACCGAGGTCGCCAAGGAAAGTCGCGAGGCGGAAGCGAAGATCACGGAGCTCAACGAAAAGCTCGCCACGGCTGACGATCAGTTGAGGCGCATCGACCTGCGCTCGCCCAGCGACGGGATCGTGCATCAGATGCAGGTGCATACGGTCGGCGGCGTGATCGCGCCCGGTGGGGCGGTCATGAGCATCGTGCCCGAGCGCGACACGTTGGTGATCGAGGCCAAGGTCAACCCGGCCGATATCGACCAGATCCATGCCGATCAGCCGGCGCGGGTACGATTTTCCGCATTCAACAACCGCACGACACCGGAGCTGAACGGTTCCATCTTCAGGATCGGCGCCGATATCGCGCGCGATGAGAGAACCGGGGCGATGTACTACGCCGTCGGCGTGCGTGTCAGCGACCAGGAGCGCGCGCGCCTTGGCAAGTTGAAGCTCATTCCGGGCATGCCGGCCGAGACCTTTATCAAGACATCCGAGCGCACTGTCGCCAGTTTCCTGATGAAGCCCCTGTTCGAGCACATGAACCGGGCCTTCCGGGAAGAGTAGGCGTTTCGGACCGAGGTCGTCCCAGCGCGATGCGTCTTGGGCGGGCGGCCTGAGCCGAGGCGGGACTATGCGCTCCTTCGGGCCCGGATCGGTCTGCCTGCCCTTGCGAGAGGTTGGGCATCGCGGGCCGAAGCGCGCGAAGCCCTCCGGCATCAGATGCCGTAGACGCCGCCGGCGCTGGCGAACGCCTCGGCCCAGCCGTTGAGCACGATGGTCTGCTGGTGGGTGCCGTCATCCAGCTTGAGGATCAGCGTGTTGCAGAAGCCCTTCTGGGCGCTCGCTCCGGTCGAATACTTGACGAGTTCGACGAGATCGTCGACCGAGTCCGCCACGAAGCCTTCGCCATAGCGGGCGGGGTTGGTGGGGTAGGGCGCGGTGATGTCGAGATCGTTGCCGATTCCGGTCTCCGTGATCCCGTCCTTGTCGTCGAAGGTCCCGGGCTTGAAGCCGTAGACGACGAGCTTGTCACCCTGCGAGAAGTTGAGATCGGTCACGATATCCGTGTCTCGACAGCCGGAAATCTGGGCGCCGTTGAAGCGGAACTGGTCTGCGCCGCTGCCGCCGACCAAGATGTCGTCACCACCGCCACCGAGCAGCCAGTCATCGCCCGCTCCGCCGAATAGAAGGTCGTTGCCGTTGCCGCCGTCGAGATAGTCGTTCCCCCTCTTTCCAAGAAGAAGGTCGCTTTTGTTGCCGCCGAGGATCGAGTCATCCAGGCTGGTTCCGCAAAGAAGGTCTTTTTTGTCAGTTCCGAGTATTTTATTTTGTTGTCCTGGTACTGCCATTCTACAAAACTCCCCTCAACTGGCCAGCAAGAGATTTTACTGGTTAATGAAGTGTTTACATGGGGATTTTAAGCCGTCAATCGGACTGTTAGGTAATCATGAATCGTAAGCGTTGCGGTTCGTAAGGTGATGCATGTTGCTTTATCGATTTTGGCTCACGCGCTGAAGTGGCCGCTTCCGTTTGGTTAGGGTGTGTTCTTGCTTTGAACGACATGCGGAGGCTGGTTGACCGGCGGATGCATCGCTGCGACTTGCGCGGCGGTGCCGTGGAGGCGCGACGCCCGCAAGGTCGTTTCCACTGCTTTCGCGAAAGGAAGGGCTCGACTCAGCGCTCCCGGAAGGCCCGCGCAATCTGGTCCGACAACGGCTTGAGCAGGAAGGTCAGCGGCGTCCTGTCGCCGGTCTTGACCAGCGCGTCGGCCTGCATGCCGGATCTGACCTCCAGCGGAGCCAGGCGATCGATCTCACCCTCCAGAAGGGCGATCCGGATGGTGTAGAGGCTCGCTCCGGTCTGCTGTTCCCTTGAGACATCGGCTGCCATCCGCGCGACCTTGCCGCGCAGCTCGGGCGTCGTGCGCTGGTTGAAGGCGTGGACGCGGATGACGACCGGCTGGCCCAGCCGCAACTGATCGTAGTCCAGCGGCGACACTTTCGCTTCGAGGTTCAGCTGTTCCTCGCTCGGCACGATCAGCATCACCGGTTCGGCCGGATTGATCACGCCGCCGACATTGTGGACCGCGAGCTGATGGACATAGCCGGATGATGGCGCGCGGATCTCCATGCGCTTGAACTGGTCCTCGGCGGCGGCGTGGCGCTGTACCAGCTCGGAGATCCTGGCCTCGTTCTCGCGCAAGTCGCGCAGGACCTCGGTGCGCAGGTCCTCGTTGATCTGGAGGATCTGGAGCTCCGTCTCGGCGATCTTGCCTTCCGCCTGCGCGATCTGGGCCGCGAGCTGGCCATGGACGCCGTCGATCGCGACGGCGTCGCGCTCCAGCCCGGACAGGCGGCTGAGGCTGACCAGGTTGCGTTTGTAGAGGCCGCGCACGCCTTCCAGCTCGCGTGCCGTGAGCGCCGCCTCGCGCACCTTGGCTTCCATTTGCCCCTTCAGGCCGGTGATCTCGCTGCCGAGCTGGTCGATGCGGCGGGTGAGCTGCGAGCGGGTGCCGTTGCGCGCCGCAGACCTGGCGTCGAACTGGCGTCTCTCGGCAGCCAGGAGCATGGCGAAATCGGCTTCGGACGCGCGGGCGGCGAGCGCTTCGGGAAATTCGAGCCGGGATGCCTGGTCGCGTTCCGCCTCGAGGCGGGCCGAGCGCACGCGCGCCTCGTCGAGCTGGCGGCTGATGATCTGGAGGTTGGTGCGCGTCACGGTCTCGTCGAGACGGATCAGGACGTCGCCCTGGTGCACGAGCGCGCCCTCGCGCACCTTGATGTCGCTGACAACGCCGCCGGTCGGATGCTGCACCTTCTTGGTGTTGTTCTCGACGACGAATTGCGCCGCTGCGACGACGGCGCCCGAGATCGAAACCGTGGTGGTCCACACGCCGACGGTGCCGATGAAGAGGCCGGCGGCGATGTAACCCCTGCGGCCGAGCTTCCTGATGGCGCGCTCGTGATGGTCGGTCCGCTGCGTGTCGCGGTTGGATGACGAGGTCATGAGTGGGCCCTCTGCTCCCGCGCCAGGATTTCCCGGGCCTCTTCGGCGTCGCGCATGGTTCTGGCCATGCGCCTGAGGTCGCGGATGGACGAGTCCGGGTCGCCGTCCCGGAGCATGCCGGCTTCGGCCGCGGCGGGCCGGGGGGCGGGCTCAGGCATCGGTTCACTGCGGGTCGTTGCGGCAAGAACTTCGTCGCGCGGGCCGAAGGCCTGGAGCCTGCCTTCGTTCATGACGCCGACCAGATCGACCGCCGACAGGCCGGAGGGGCGGTGCGTGATCACGATCACGATGCCTTGCCGCGCCTTCACGGCATGGATCGCGGCCGCGAGCGCATTGTCGCCATCCGCATCGAGGCTCGAGTTCGGTTCGTCGAGCACGACGAGGAACGGATCGCCATACAGCGCGCGGGCCAGCGCGATGCGCTGGCGCTGACCGCCGGACAGGGCCGCCCCGCCTTCGCCGACGACCGTTTCATAGCCGTCCGGCAGCGCGACGATCATGTCATGGGCGCCGGCGATTGCGGTCGCGGCGAGAATGCCGTCGCTGGTGGCTTCGGGGTCGAATCGCGCGATGTTCTCGGCGATGGTGCCCGGGAATAGTTCGACATCCTGGGGCAGGTAGCCGATCGACCGGCCGAGGCTGTCGCCGTCCCACTGCGTCATCAGCGCGCCGTCGAGCCGCACCGCGCCGCGGGCCGGCTGCCAGATGCCGACCAGGGCGCGCGCGAGGCTGGATTTGCCGGAGCCGGACGGACCGATCAGGCCCAGCGACTGGCCGGCGCTCAGTTGAAAGCGGACGCTCATCACGATGAAGCGGCGGCTGCCGGGTGGGTTCAGGGTGACGTCCTCGACGCTGATCGCGCGGCTGGGGGCCGGCAGCGACAGAGAGCGCCGGGACGGTTCGTGCTCGGGCAAGGTCTGCTTCAGCCTGGCATAGCCCTGCCGTGCCGCGACGAATGTCTTGAGATGAGCGACCGCAAGCTCGACCGGCGCGAGCGCCCGGCTGGTCAGGACAGAGGCGGCCAGCATGGCGCCGCCCGACATCTCGCCGCGGATGACCAGCAGCGCGCCGAGGCCCAGCACGGTCGACTGCAGGATGAAGCGGAACATCTTGGCGAAGGAATTGACGCCGCCGGTGGCCTGCGAGAGCTGCATGTAGTCGTCGACATGGCGCGCATGGATCAGGTCGAACCGCTGCGAGAACGAGCCGGCCATGCCCAGCGCCGATATCGCCTCCGCATTGCGCCGGCCGGTTTCCAGCATCGCGAACTGGGCGGAGCCGCTCTTCGCGACCCGCTTGCCGGGGGCAGCCGAGAAGCGCTCCGTCATGATCGTCAGCCCGACGATCATCAGCATGCCGCTGATCGCCAGCCAGCCGAGCCAGGGATGCAGCATGAAGCAGACGAACAGGAAGACCGGGGCGAAGGGGATGTCGATCAGCGCGGTCGGCCCCAGGCTCCCCAGGAATGTCCGGAGCGCGGCGAGATCCCGGAAAGGCTGGAGCGCATCGGCAGGGGTGGCGCCATTCACCGGGGCGCTCATCGCGGCGCGCACGGTCAGCGGTGCGAGGCGGGCATCGACCGCAGCCCCGATGCGGCCGAGCATCTGGAGCCGGATATGGTCGAGCCAGCCCTGCAAGGCATAGGCGGCGAGCGCGATGACAGAGACACCGACCAGCGTCGCCACCGACCGGCTCGCCAGCACGCGGTCATAGACCTGCATCATGTAGATCGAGCCGGTCAGCATCAGGAGATTGACGATGGTCGAGAAGACCGCGACGTGAATCCAGGCTCGCGATGTTCCGCGCAGCGCTGCAGAGACGACGTTGCTTGAGACGGAATCGTCGCGAACCATAACTCAACACCGGATACCGGACGATCTCGACGACGCCCCGCCTCGCCGCACAATGGTGGAGCATGGTGTAAAAAACCTTTCCGCGATGCTGATTTCTCGATGGATCGTCTTTGAGGCGACGTTAAGGTATGTGCGCTAGGACAGATGTGGTTCCGTGGCCGCCCTTTGTTCGGGATGCGTCACCTAACTGGACATGCTTTGATATTCAGCCGAATACTCTCGATATGCGCGATCATCGCGCCGGCGGCCGAGGACTGTGAGTGTGTCGATTCGTTTGTTGTTCCTGACTTGCATGCTGTCGATCGGGGTCGCCGCCTCCGCTTCCGTCAAAGCCCAGACCGCCAGCTGCCCGGCAGACCGCGTGACGGTGGGCTCCGTGGCGGAGTTCGACCAGGCGCTCGCCGGCGGCGGCGAAGCCAAGGTCATCGCGCTGAAACCCGGTGTCTACGACGCGTTGACGATCCGGGGCGTGTCCGCGGGAACTGCGGTCACGGTCGTCGCGGCCGAGCCGGCCAATCGCCCGGTGGTCCACAAGCTCTCGATTTCCGGTTCGCGCAATGTCCTGCTGGAGGGGATACGTTTCGTCGGGACGGGACAGGAAGCTCCCGAGACCTTCCTCGTGGAAATCCGGCAAAGCCAGAATATCCGGATCCGGAAATCCGAGTTCAGTGCGCCGCAGGGAAAGACGGCAAGCAACGCCGGCGCTCTCAGGGCGGTCGAGGTCACGACGTTGCATCTCGCCGACACGGTGGTCGAGAACCTGCACCGCGGCATCGTGCTCGACCGGAGCATGGCGGTGGTCATCGAGCACAATCAGTTTCGCAGACTCAATCTCGACGGGCTCGCGATCGTGCAATCGGACGGCGTCACTTTCGACAGCAACCGTCTCGAAGCGTTCCGGCCGGAAACCACCGGCGCTCGCCACTTCGTGACGGCGTCGACACGGCAGACGACCGCGCCATCCCGGAACATCCGCATTACGCGCAACGTCATGATCCAGACGGAAGGCGAGCCGGTTGCCGGCGTCTTTTTCGGAAACGAGGAACAGCGCCCCTATGAGAACGTGGAGCTGTCGAAGAATATCATCCTGACCGGTTCTCCGCACGGCATCACGATCGATCACGCGGTCAATGCATCGATAACGGACAATATGGTCCTGGATTCGGTTCAATCGATCTATAACAACGCGATCCGGCTGCAGAACGCGAGAAACAGCGAAGTCAGCCGCAACATTGCTGTCGCCTATGGCTACAATGCCAGTCAGGTCATCGTGTCGCTGCGGAATGTCACCGTTCCGCGCCAAAATAGCGTCACCCGTCGCCGGATTGTCGAAAGGGTTCTGGACGGACTCAAGCTGCAGGGTTCCGGAACCTATCCGGTGCATGCCGGGCATTCGGTTCTGCCCGAACATCGCGCCGCCGGGCTGCGGTTTTAGCGGTCCGTCTCTGAGAAGGCGTGCGGTCGCATGGAGCTGCCGCACGCTCCGTCGGGAGGTTACACGCTTCTGATCAAACCGCCATCGATGCGGATCTTCGCGCCCGTCACATAGCTCGCCCGCTCGCTGGCGAGGAAGGTGACGACATCGGCGAATTCCTGCGGCTTGCCGTAGCGCCCGGCCGGGATCGCCGCCATCGAGGCCTTGGCGACCGCGTCGCGCGTGCCGCCGCTGCGCGCTGCCGCGGCATCGTCGAGCTGGTCGACACGCTCGGTATGGATGCGGCCGGGCAGCACGACATTGACGGTCACGCCGCTGCCCGCGACCTCCGAGGCCAGCGTCTTCGACCAGCCGATAACCGCGGCGCGGATGCCGTTGGAGAGGGCGAGACGCGGAATCGGCTGTTCGACGCCGGAGGAGGCGATGGTGACGATGCGGCCGAAGCCGCGCTCGGTCATGCCGGGCAGCAGGCGCTGCACCAGGTGAAACAGGTTGGCGGCCATGCCCTCGAAATGCTTCAGCCAGTCCTCGCGCCTGGCATCGCGTGCCTCGCCCGGCGGCGGGCCGCCGGAATTGCCGATCAGGATGTCGACGCCGCCCTCAGTGATCAGCCTGTCGGCGAGGGCATCGACCGAGGCGAGGTCGGTGAGATCGAGCCTGGCGCCGTTGACGCGACCGCGCTGCTCGGCCGGCAGGCCGGCGATCCATCTCTCCGTGACATCGCTGCTGCGGGCCGCGGCGATCACCGTCGCGCCTTCTGCAGCGAGCGTCCTTGCGATCACCGCGCCCAGCCCGCGGCTGGCACCCAGGACGAGGGCGCGCTTTCCGACAAGTCCCAGATCCATCAGCCGATCTCCTTGAGGCGGCGCTCCTGCCGCGCGACGAGCCGTTCGATATCGGCGATATCCGTCTTGGACAATGCTCCGCCGGGCTTGCGTAGCGTGGCGGAAGCGATCGCGCCGCGCTTCGCCAGCGTGTACTTGCGGATGGCGAGGCCAAGGCCGGGCTGCTGCTCATAGCGCGCCAGCGGCAGATAGGCGTCGAACAGGTCATGCGCCCGCTCGACCTGGCCGGCCGCATGGGCCTTCCAGACATCGACCATCATCTCGGGATAGGCGAAGCCGGTCATGGCTCCATCGGCACCGCGCGAGAGTTCCTCCGGCAGGAACATCCCGCCATTGCCGACGAGGATCGAGATGCGCCGGCCGCCCTGGTTGCTCGCCGCTCGTAACGCTGAGATCTTGGCAAGACCCGGCCAGTCCTCATGCTTGAGCATGACGCAGGACGGGTGGGCGGCGACGATCTTCAGGATCACGGCAGCCGTGATCTGCACCTGCGTCACCAGCGGGAAGTCCTGAAGGACGAACGGCGTCTTGGCGCCCAGCGTCTCCGCCACCATGGCATAATAGGAGAGGATCTGGTCGTCGGTCCGCAGGTTGGAGGGCGGCGCGACCATCACGCCGGCGGCGCCGTCGCCCATCACGCTTTCGCTGAGCTCGGCCATCGCGGCGAAACCCGCCGCCGAGACACCGGCGACCACCGGAACGCGGCCGTCGATCCGCTTCAGCACGCGGCGCACGAAGATGCGGGATTCTTCCGCCGTTAGCTTCGGGGCCTCGCCCATCATGCCGAGCACGGTCAGGCCGGTCGCGCCCTTCTCCAAGTAGAAATCGACCATGCGGTCGGTGCTGTCGAGGTCGAGCGCGCCGGTTTCGGTGAAGGGCGTCACCGCGATGACGTAAACGCCATCAGCGGTTTCATCGAGCAGAGCCATGGTGGTCCTCAGTTGCAGGTGGAAGAGGGCAGGGTTTGCCCGGATGAAGAGGTTCTTGTCAGGTTGGCGCGGCCTGCGTCCGGCCGTTCCGTTCGCGTTGCCGCATTCTTGTGCGGTGCGGGAATCAGTCGGTGCGCGGGATCTGTGATGCGACCGAAGGCGCGGTCGTGGGGGTCTCTTATCGCAAATGCTATTCAGTCTTATTCGTGATAGTTGGCTTCAGCCTCCGGTGCGAGGCCGCCCGCCCCAGCCCAGCCGGACGCGCCCGAGCGCCATGGTCACGGCGGCCTGCGTGGGTTCGACGACGGGCACGCCGAGTTCGCGCTCCAGCGGTTCGCGGAAGCGCGCCATGCCGGCGCAGCCCATCACCAGCACATCGGCATGGTGCGTGTCGCGCAAGGTTTTGCCGACGCCGATCATCCGGCCGAGCGTGAGGTCGTCATCGGCCATTTCGGCGATGGTAAGGTTCACCGGCAGGTCGCCGGCGAAGCGATCCGTCACGCCCATGGCGCCGAGATAGCGCAGATGCCGCGGGATCGAATTCTTGAGCATCGCGACGATGCCGAAGCGCTGGCCCAGCGTCAGCGCCGTCAGAACGCCGCATTCGGCGATGCCGAGCACCGGCTTCGTGCTCTGTTCGCGCAGGGCATGCATGCCGGGGTCGGAGAAGCAGGCGACGACGAAGGCGGCGGCCTCGCTCTCAAGGCCCGCGGCGCGTTTCAGCAGGGCGGGGATCAGCCCGTCGACATCGCGTTGCGACTGGATGCCGGGCGGCCCGTCGGCGAGCGTCAGGCATTCGATCGCCGGACCGCCCGCGACGCGCAGCGGCGCGACGGCGACGTCGATCTCGCGGGTCACGCGCTCGGTCGAATTCGGGTTGATGACGTAGATCGTGCCGCTCACGACACCTCTCCTTCGGGAATGGGGGCCTGTTCCCGCTCGCGCCAGCCGTCCAATGTCTGGCGCGGCTCCTGGAAGCGGTCGCCGAGGCCGAGATACCAGTCGGCGCCATGCAGGCGGCCGACGAGGTCGAGCTTGTCGATATCGACATGCAGGCGTTCGTCGACGATGCCGTCGCGGATATGGAGATGGACGATCTCGCCGACGACGAGATTGCGCTGTCGCGTGCCGAGCGAGAGCGAGACCGTTTCGCGACATTCGAGCTGGACCGGGGAGGCTGCGAGGCGCGGCGCTGCGACCTTGGCGCTCGCCGCGATATCGAGCCCGGCAGCTGCGATCTCATCGACCTCGGACGGGAAGTCGATGGCGCAGATCTGCATGGCTGAAACCATGGCCCGATCGACGAGATTGACGACGAAGCCGCCGGTCTCGCGAATGTTGCGCATCGTGTCCTTCAGCGGCTCGACGCCGCTACGCCCCTCTATGCCGAGCACGACCAGCGGCGGTGCATGGCTGAAGACGTTGAAGAAGCTAAAGGGCGCGGCATTGGCGTGGCCATTCTCGTCGACCGTGGTGACGAGCGCGATCGGGCGCGGGAGCACCGTGTTGACCAGAAGCTTGTAGAGATCGCGTTCCGCCAGATCGCTCGCGGCCCAGTCCATCGCCTTCAGCCCAGCTGCGCGTCGAGCAGGCGCACGGTCTCGGCGAGCACGCGGGCGCCGTCGCCGGCTTGCTCAGGCGTGATCGATTCTTCCGGCGCATGGCTGCGCCCCTCGAGACAGGGCACGAAGATCATGCCGACCGGGCCGATATGGGCGATGTGGACGCTGTCATGCCCGGCGCCGCTCGGCAGGTCGCGCGTGGCGAGGCCCAGCGAGGCCGAGGCATTGGCGATGGCCGTGCGAACCTCCGGCGCACAGGCCGTCGGCGCGACATGGCTGATTGGCTCGATCGCGATCGTGAGGCGCAAGTCTTCGAGGGCAGGGCGCAGGTCGCGCACCAGCGTCTCGCCGAAGGCTTTCACCGCCGCCTCGTTGCCGGAGCGGACTTCGAGCGTCATCACAGCCTCGCCCGGCACGGCATTTGACGCGTTGGGGCTGACCTCGATGCGGCCGAAGGTAGCGACGAGCGGCTGGTTGTCGCGCGCCGTCGCGAGTGCGCGCTTGTAGGCGGCTTCAATGAGCTTCGCGGCACCGACCAGCGCATCGGCCCGGAGCGGCATCGGCGTTGCACCGGCATGGTCGGCCCGGCCGGTGACGATGATGCGTTCGCGGCGGATGCCGACGATATCGGTGACGATGCCGATCGGGATGCGCTCGTTCTCCAGCACGCGGCCCTGCTCGATATGGACCTCGACATAGGCCGCGATGCCGTCCGCTGGCCGCTTGACCGCAGCCAGATCCGCCGGCCGCCCGCCGACGAAACCGATGCCTTCGTGCAGCGTCATGCCGTCCGGGCGGGTCAGAGACAGATGCGCCTCGCTCAGCGTTCCCGCGAGCGCGCGGCTGCCGATGCAGGAGAGGCCGAATTCGCTCGGTTCCTCCGCCAGGAAATCGACGACCTCCAGCGTATGGCGCAGCCGGTCGCCGCGCTCGCTGAAGCTCTGTGCGACTTCCAGCGCGGCAAGCACGCCGAGAATACCGTCATAGCGCCCGCCGGAGGGCACCGTGTCGGAATGCGAGCCGATCAGGATCGGCTTCAGGCTCGGATCGGCGCCTGCTAGCCGGCCGATCAGGTTGCCGGCGGCATCGAGCTCCGTCTCCAGCCCGGCTTCGCGGAACTCCGCGGTGAGCCATTCCCGCCCTTCGAGGAAGCGCGGCGTGAAGGAGCGGCGCGTCCACGGACGCTCCGGGTCGGTGATCTCGGAGAGCGCCTCGATGCGGCGCCAGAGCCGGTCCTGATCGATCGACATGGCGGTCACGCTGCCGGGCGCAGGAAGCGGCCGTCGCCGGCCTTGTTGCGAATTTCCTTGCCGTCCCAGGCGAGCTGGCCGCGGACATAGGTCGCGGCGACGCGGACGCGGAACTCGCGGCCCTCCATCGAGCTCCACCTCACAGCCGAGAGGCTCTTGCTGGGGTCGTGGATGAAGCGGCCGGGCTCCAGCACGGTGATGTCGGCATCGGCCCCGGCTTCGAGCCGGCCCTTGTCGGCGAGCAGGAAGGCCTTGGCCGGTCCCTCGCAGAGCTGCTTCACCACGATGGTCGGCGACAGGCCGTGCTCCTCGCAGCCGGTCCAGAGCGCCGGCAGCAGCGTCTCGATGCCCGGCCCGCCCGAGGTGTTCTTGAAGACCATCGGGTCGCCCTTCTTCTCCAGCCCCCAGGAGACGTGGTCGGACGAGATGAAGTCGCAATGGCCGGCGGCGAGATGGCTCCAGAGCAGGTCGCTCTCGGCCTTCGGGCGGATCGGCGGGTAATGCTTGATCTTGGCGCCGAAGCGCGGGCCGTGTTCCTCGGCATTGAGCATGAAATACTGCACGCAGCTCTCGACCGTCGCTTTGGTGCCGGCGCGCTTGTACATGTTGCAGATCTCGAAACCGCGCGAGGTCGAGACGTGGACGGCGTGCGCCCGCGCGCCCGTCTCGGCGCCGATCTCGTAGATGCGGGCGGTGGCGAGGTTCTCGACCAGCGGCGTATGGGCGCGCAGGAAGGCGTCCGGGCCGGTATCGCCGGCCTCGATCAGCCGGGCGATGTTGCGCCTTGTCATCTCCTGGTCCTGGTTATGGACGCCGCAGAGCAGGCCGGTCGGCTCGATCAGCTTGAAGGCCTCGTAGAGCGTGTCGTCGCCGATGCGGGGGAAGCGCGTCGGGTTCGCCTCGAAGGTCGAGAATTTGAAGGCGCAGGCGCCGGCCTCGACCAGGCCGGGAATGGCATGCAGGCCGTTCTCGATGGTGATCGTGGCATAAAGTGCGACATCGACATGGGCGTCGCGCTCGACCACCGCGACCTTCTCGTTGAAGAGCTTGGCGTTGGTGACGGGCTCCGGCTCGTCATAGGGCATGTCGACCATCACGGTGACGCCGCCGGCCGCGGCCGCCCGCGAGCACATGCCGATGCCCTCGTGATTGGCCTGGCTGCCGGAATGGACCTGCCCGTCGATGACGCCCGGGATGATCCACTGGCCGCGGAAATCCTGCGTCTCGCGCGCCGTGGGCGGCGTGCCCTGGCCGATCTTGCCGACCTTGCCGCCGCTGACGGCGACATAGCCGTCCTCGATGATCCGGTCGGACAGCACGATGTTGCCGCGGAGGACGAGATCGAAATCGCTCATGTCGGGTATCCGGTGATCCTGCGGGTAGACGAAGAAGCGCGCTCAGCCTTCGCGACCGAGCGCATAATCGGTGAAGTTCATGCCGAGCGCCTTCTCGACGATCGGATAGACGCTGGGGTCGGTGACGCTGGAGCTCAGCGGAATCTTGCTTTTGGGCACGCGCAGCACCGAGAGTTCCATGCCCTCGCGGACATGGCCGGCACTGACCGGCTGGCCGTCAGTGTCGAGCGTGGTGATCACGTCCGGGAAGCAGGCGTGGCGCCCGCCGTCGGGATCGGTCACCGCCATGTATTCGTTCATGACATGGATGGTGCGGGCAGCGGCCCCGGTGCCGACCTGGATCGTGCCGATGTCGAAGGCTTCGTTGGTGTAGCGCACGTCCTTCTTGGCGACGGTGCCGCGCGCGATGATCGAGCCGCCGGTCTCGTCGCAGATCGCGTCGATCACGGCACTGCCGCCCTTCGGCTTGGCAGCGAGGATGCGCTCGCCCAGCGCTAGTGCCATCGAGATGCCGCCCAGCGCCGCGTTCTTGCGGACATAGGCCGCCGAGACGGGGTTGCGGCAGGAGGCGATGAAGCCGCCCGACATGTCCGACGCCGTGCGCAGGATCGGCGAGATCTTGGCGGTCGCGCCGCGCGTCACCAGCTCGATATACTGGTTCTTGGAGCGGTTGCCGCCGACCGCGACCTGGATCGTCGCTTCCGGGCTGTTGGCGAGGCCGATCGAGCCCATGTCGCCGGTGGGATGGGCGCGGATGTCGCCGACGGCATCGACCACCTTGACTCCGAGGATCGCGCTTGGAAGCCACGCATTCAGCGTGCTCGACATGCCGTTCTGGCCGATGATCAGGCCGTAGATCGGCTTGCCCAGCGCTTCCTGAAGCAATTGCACGGCCTTGACGTAGTCGATGCCCCACATCTCCCACTCGGTCGTGCCGGCGGGGGCGCCGATGGCTGCGGCAGTGGCGATGATCGCGTCGTCGGGAATCTCGTCCATGGTGACGAGTTCGGGCTTGCCGGTATTGACCGCGGCGGTGCCGAGCATGCGGCCATGATCGGCCCAGCCACCACCGCCCGCCGCGAAGACCGATCCGCCAGCAACCGCCGCCTCGACATCCCTGCTCGTCAGAAAGCGTCTCATCGGCCGGCCTCGCTCCTCATAAGTCGAGAGCATTGCTTATGCGAAAAACCGGTTCCCACTTTTTCGCGCAATGCTTGGTCCCGAGCCGGTCGTTGCCGGCACGAGGTCGAGCTTAGGATGCTAGGCGCGAAATGAATCATGCTTATTATGCGGCCGACCATAATCGGATGTTATCCTCATGCGCCTCAATCTCCGGCAGATCGAAGTCTTCCGAGCCATCATGATCACCGGCTCGATCAGCGGGGCGGCCCGTCTGCTCTCGGTCTCGCAGCCCGCGATCAGCCGCCTGTTGGCCTATACCGAGGATCGGCTGGCGCTGCGCCTGTTCGAGCGTGTGCGCGGCCGCGTCCAGCCGACGCCTGAGGCGCGCCGCCTGTTCCAGGAGGTCGACCAGGTTCATCAGGGCGTGGTCAGGGTCAACGAGCTCGCCGACGAGTTGCGCGAGCGCGGCACCGGCTCGGTGCGGATCGTCGCGAGCCCGAGCGTCGGCCAGACCCTGGTACCGGATGCCATTGCCCGCTTGCGCGACCGCTTTCCCGATCTGCGCGTCGAGTTCGAGGTGCTGACCATTCTCGAGATCATCGCCAAGGTCGTGGCAGGCCGTGCCGATCTGGGCGTCTCGATCCTGCCCGTCGACGAGCCGACGCTCGACATGGAGGTGCTCACCGAGGGGCGGCTGATGGTGATCATGCCGCGTGACCATCCGCTGGCGCGATTGCGCGTCGTCCGCCCGGCCGATATGGCGCCTTACCCGCTGATCGGCTTCGGGCCGCAGACGCCCTATGGCGATGTCGTCGGCCGGGCGCTCACCCTGAAATCCGCACCGCTCAGGATCAGCACCGTCGTGCGTTTCACGCCGGTCGCCTGCGCCATGGTGCGGGCGGGAGCTGGCGTTGGCGTCGTCGACGAGTTCGTGCTGCGCGGCCGGACCTGGCCTGAACTGGTCTCGCGACCGCTGGCGCCGAAGACGCGTGTCCGCGCCCATCTGCTGACGCCGCGCTTCGAGCCGTTGTCACGCACGGCGAACGCTTTCGTCGACATTCTGCGCGGCCTGGTGCCGCCGCCGCCAGCCAGAAAGGGCGAGGAAGGTGAGAGTGACGCTTAACATCAGGTTATGGCCACCCGACAATAAATGATTGGCTGGGCATGATTTTGCCCTGTTAGGCTCCCTTTGGACATGGCCGGATTGCTGCATGAAAGGGGTGCGGCACTCGCGGCGTAGCCACCACGCATAACGGGAGCGGGAATCATGAAGCTGAATTCGATCAAGCTGACGCGTGCCTTTGCGGCGGGCGCCGTGCTCGCCGCGATGGTCACCATGCCGGCCATGGCTCAGGATGCCGATCATCCTCAGGGCGAGAAGCTGAAGGTGGCCTGCGATCTCGGCTTCGCGCCCTTCTGCTTCAAGACACCGGCCGGCGAGACGACGGGCTTCACTTATGACATGTCGGCCGCGCTGGCCAAGCAGCTCGGGCGCCCCGGCGTCGAGGTGACGGATTCGAACTTCTCGGCGATCTTCGCCGGCCTGTTCTCCAAGCGTTACGAGATGATCCCGGCACCGACCAACATCACGACCGAGCGCGCCGCGCAGATGCTGTTCAGCGAGCCCTATATGCCGACGGGCCTCGGCTTTCTCGTCAAGAAGGGCGGCAAGATCGCGGGTCTCGATGACCTGAAGGGCAAGGCACTGACCGTCAACAACGGCTCGATCTCGGACAAGTGGCTGACCGATAACGAGGCCAAATACGGCTACACCATCCAGCGCTACAACAAGAACGCCGACGCCGTGCAGGCGGTGATGATCGGGCGCGCCTTCGCCAATGTCGCCGACGCCCCGGTCTCGCGCTATGTCGCGACGCAGACGCCGATGGCGGAAGTTCCCTTCGTGCTCGATGGCGGTCGCAATTTCGGCATCGCCTTCCGCAAGGAGGACGCCGCCTTCCGCGCCAAGGTCGAGGCGGCGCTGGAATGCATCAAGAGCGACGGCACGCTGGCCCAGCTCCATGAGAAATGGTTCGGTGTGAAGCCGGCGGCGGATTCCTCGACCGCCAAGACCTATCCGGGCATCGGCGCGCCGGACTTCGAGGGCTATGACGCGACCCCGCACAAGGCCGCCTGCAAGTGACCTCTGCGCCCGCCATGACGGCTGCATCGTCCGAGACGATCGTTTCGATCGAGGGGTTGCGCAAGAGCTTCGGCCAGGTCGAGGTTCTGCGCGGCGTCGACCTCAAGGTCGGCAAGGGCGAGGCCGTCGTGATCGTCGGCTCCTCCGGTTCGGGCAAGAGCACCTGCCTGCGTTGCATCAACCGGTTGGAGGAGCCGACGGCGGGCACGATCCGCGTCGGCGGGCATGAGGTCACCGGCCCCAAGGTCGATCTCGACAGGTTGCGCCGCGGGATCGGCATGGTCTTCCAGGGTATCCATCTCTACCCGCACAAGACCGCGCTGGGGAACGTTTCCCTGGCGCTCCGCAAGGTCGTGGGCTTGAGCAAGGACGCGGCCGAGGCCAAGGCACGCCACCATCTCGAAGTCGTCGGCCTCGCCCACAAGGCCGATGCCTATCCGGCCGAACTCTCCGGCGGCCAGCAGCAGCGCGTCGGCATTGCACGGGCCATGGCGCTGGAGCCGCAGGTCATGCTCTTCGACGAGCCGACCTCGGCACTCGATCCCGAGCTCGTCGGCGAAGTCCTCAACGTCATGGTCCGCACCAAGGAGATGGGCATGACCATGATCGTGGTGACCCACGAGATGAAGTTCGCGCGCGATGTCGCCGACCGTGTCGTCTTCATGGATCATGGCGCGATCCTGGCCGAGGGCACGCCACAGGAGATCCTGGTCAATCCGCAGCACCAGCGCATCCGCGACTTCGTGATGCGCTCGCACGGCTGACGGTACGCATGGACCAGATCGTCCGCTACTTCTTCGATTTCTCGCTGATGGCGGCCTATTGGCCGGACATCCTGCGCGGCTTCCTGATCACCGTCCAGATGTCGATCCTGACGGTCCTGATCGGCATTCCGCTCGGCCTCGCGCTGGCGATCCTCAGGCTCTACGGCATCCGGCCCCTGAACTGGCTGATCATCTTCTACATCGATTTCTTCCGCTCGATCCCGCAGCTCGTCCTGATCGTGCTGGCCTATTTCGCGCTGCCCTATTTCGGGTTGGTGCTGGAACCGATCACCGCGACGGTGTTGGCGCTGGCGATCGTGCTTTCGGCCTTCGCCGAGGAGATCTTCTGGGCCGGTATCAACGCCGTAGCGAAGGGGCAGTGGGAAGCCGGCCGCTCGACCGGTCTCTCCTTCACCAGGACGCTGGCCTACATCATCCTGCCGCAGGTCGTGCGCATCTCGATCCCGCCTTTGACCAACCGCGCCATCGGCATCAGCAAGGGCACGACGCTGGGCTCGGTCGTGGCTGTGCCGGAGCTGCTCAACGTGACCTCCAGCATCCAGTCCAACGTCGCCAATCCGACCGCGCTGACCGTCGGCGCACTCCTCTTCCTGCTGCTGTTCCTGCCCTTCGTGCGCTTCACGCGCTGGCTCGAACGCGCCTATGCGCATCCGAGGTCATGATGGACGATCTCGTTACGACCTTCCTCAATATCGACGTTCTCAAGCAGGTCTGGCCGCTGCTGCTGCAAGGCTTCTGGATGACGTTGGCGCTGGCCGCCGTCGCCGTGCCGCTCTCGGTGCTCGCAGGCATCGCCATCGCCATGGCGCAGGATGTGCCGAACAGGCTGCTCCGCTTCCTGCTGATCGCCTATGTCGACGTGATGCGGGCGATCCCGCCGCTGGTGCTGCTGATCTTCATCTTCTTCGGCCTGCCCTTCCTCGGCCTGAAGCTGAACGAGTTTACCGCCGCCGTGCTGGCGCTCACCCTCAACGGTTCCAGTTATTTCGCCGAGATCTTCCGCGCCGGCATCGAATCCGTGCCGAAGGGCCAGCGCGAGGCCGCCCGCTCGACCGGCCTGAGCTGGTACAAGAGCATGATCCATGTCGTGGTGCCGCAAGGCACCCGCAACGTCCTGCCTGATTTGATCAGCAATACGGTCGAGCTGGTGAAGCAGACCTCAATCGCCTCGGCCGTCGCCTTGCAGGAACTGCTGCGTTCGGCCCAGCTCGCTCAGGGCCTGCTCTATAACCCGACGCCGCTGATCGCCGCCGCGATCGTCTACTTCCTGATGTTCTGGCCCTTCGTGCGGCTGGTCTCACGCCTGCAGAACCGCACGGCCATGTCCGCTGCATGAGGGCGGCGCTACCCGTCGCGTCAACCCGCGACGGGGAACAGCCGTGTGATGCGGTTCGGATTGGTCTCGGCGAGGAAGATGTCGCCGGCCGGGCCGAGCCACAGGCCATGGGCGCCGTTGAGCACCGGGCGGCAGCGGCCGAGCAGCGTGCCCTCCGCCGAGAGCTGGCTCAGCGTCGGGATGGAATCGCAGACCAGAATGCGGTCCTCGGCATCGGCGACGACATCCTGCGGGCGCAGAAACGCATCCCAGACCGCGAGAAGTTCGCCCTCTGCCGTGAAGCTCTGCACGCGGCTGTTCTCGCGATCGGCGACGATGACGCGCCCGTCGCTAAGGACGCAGATGCCGTGCGGTGTGAGGAAGGCGCCCGGCGCCGTCCCGACCGAGCCCCAGCTCGTGATCAAGTTGCCCTTCGCATCGAAGCGGTGGATGCGCCCGTTGCCATAGCCGTCGGCGACGTAGAAGTCGCCATCCGGCGCAAATGCGATATCGCTGGGATGGTTGAAGGGTTGCCCCGGCCGATGGCTCTCGCCGATCTGCTGCCCTATGCGACCTTCGGGATCGCAGAAGAAGATGCGATGCGCGTCACGGTCGACGATGGCGAGGCCGCCATCGGGCGTCGTCGCGATCTTGTGGGCATCGACGCAGAGCCCTTCGCCCCCGCTCCTGATGAATCTGCCATCCGTCGCGAGCGTGACGACGCAAGGCCCTTGCGGGTCGACGGCGCTGTCGCGGCGCAGCAGGACATGGACGAGCCCGTCCTCGCCGACCGCGAGATCGGTGATCCGGCCCGGCGTCGCGGGCAGGGCGCCCCAGGGACGCTCGACGCCATAGAGCCCGTCGCCGAGCGCGACGCGCAGTTCCGTTTTCATCCTGACCTCGTCGCTGTTTCGCGCGCTGCGGGCTGCCATCGTTTCATGGCCCCGGCCGTATGGAGAGAAAGACCATGAGTGATTTCGATCTCGTCATTCGCGGCGGCACGGCTGTCACCGCCACCGATATCGGGCCGCTCGACATCGGCATTGCCGGTGGTGTCATCGCCGCGATCGGCGCGGGGCTGCCGCGCGGCAAGGAGGAGGTCGATGCGCAAGGCCTGCTCGTCCTGCCGGGCGGCGTCGACAGCCATGTCCATCTCGACCAGCCCTTTTCCTCGGGCGCAGACATCGCCGATGGCTTCGCCAGCGGCACGGCTTCCGCGGCTGCGGGTGGAACGACGACGGTGGTCTGCCATGCGCCGCAGATCCGCGGCGGCTCGCTCGCTGGTGCCGTCGCCGCCTATGCCGAGAAGGCGAAGCAGGCCCGGATCGACCACGCTTTCCACCTCCTGGTCAACGATCCGACCCCGGAGGTGCTGGAGCGTGAATTGCCCGCGCTGGTCGAGGCCGGGCACCGCTCGGTCAAGATCTTCATGACCTATGACAGCAATCGGCTGGGTGATGCGCAGATCCTTCAGACGCTCGCGGCGACGCGGCGTGCCGGCGCGCTCGTCTGCGTCCATGCCGAGCATCACGAGTTGATCACCTGGCTGACGCAGGCGCTGCTCGCGGCCGGGCAGACGGCGCCGCGCCATCTCGCTTGGGCCAAGCCCATGGTGGTCGAGCGTGAGGCGACGCATCGCATTCTCGCGCTGGCCGAAGCACTGGATACGCCGATCCAGATTTTCCACGTCTCCGGCCGTCAGTCCGGCGAGGAGGTTGCGCGGGCTCAAGGGCGCGGTCAGAAGGCTTGGGCCGAGACCTGCACGCAATATCTCGTGCTGGACGAGGCCGATATGGACCGGCCCGGCTTCGAAGGCGCGAAGTTCATGATCTCGCCGGCCCTGCGTTCCGCCGCCGACCGCGAGGCGCTCTGGCAATTCCTGCGCGACGGCGTCATCGACATCGTCTCCTCCGACCATTCGCCGCTGCGCTATGACGACCCGCGCGGCAAGAAGCAGCACGGCGAGAGCGCACCCTTCAACAAGATCCCGAACGGCGTACCCGGCCTCGCGGCGCGGCTCCCCATCCTCTACTCGGAAGGCGTCGCCAAGGGGCGTCTCGACCTGCGCCGCTTCGTCGATCTCGTCGCGACCAATCCGGCCAGGCGGTTCGGGCTGGCGCCACGCAAGGGCGCCCTCGCGGTCGGGGCCGATGCCGATATCGTGCTGTTCGATCCGAACCGGCGCGTCGCCCTCACCAATGCCATGCAGCATCATGGCAGCGACTACACGCCCTATGAGGGTATGGAGCTGCAGGGTTATCCGAGGGCGACCTACCAGCGCGGCCACCTCGTCTTCGACGGTGAAACCGTGCTGGCTGAGCCGGGGCAGGGACAATTGCTGGCGCGCGCGCCTTACGCCGAGATCGCGCCGACCGGCCACTTTCCGACGCCGTTCGATCCGTTCGGCTGAGATCGCCAAGGAGGGCGCTCAGGCGCCCTCCGGCTTTCCGAGGGGGGCGCCGACGCCGGTGCGCTCGGTCAGCAGGCCGTAATGCTCGACGCGGCGATGCCTGGCGAAATCGAAGATCGTCGCCTTGCCGAAGCGGGTGTCGTCGAGATCGCAAGGATGGACGAGCACGCCGTCCTCCTCATGGTCGAGTTCGCCGACGATCTTGCCGTCCGGCGCCGCGATCAATGTGCCGCCGAAGAGGGGATAGCCGTCCTCGTTGCCGGCCTTGGCGACGGCGACGACCCAGGTCGAGTTCTGGTAGGCCCCCGCCTGCACCGACAGGCGGTGGTGGAACATCCGATCGGCCTTCGTCTCGTTGAGCGAGTGCCCGTTGGCGGCAGGGGTGTTGTAGCCGAGCACGATCATCTCGACGCCTTGCAGGCCCATGACGCGATAGGTTTCGGGCCAGCGCCGGTCGTTGCAGATCGCCATGCCGAACAGCCCGCCCGCGAATTCCCAGACCGGGAAGCCGAGATCGCCCGGCTCGAAATAGCGCTTCTCGAGATGTTGATGTGCCCGCTCGGGATCGAACTCGACATGGCCGGGCAGGTGGATCTTGCGGTATTTGGCGACGATCCGGCCGCTGCGGTCGACCAGGATCGAGCTGTTGAAATGCCGTCCCTCGGGGGTGAGCTCGGCATAACCGAAGCTCATGCCAAGACCGAGTTCCCGCGCCTTGTCGAACAGCGCCTGCGTCTCCGGGCCGGGCATGCTGCGCTCGAACCATTGATCCGCCTCGGCGCGATCCTCATGATACCAACGCGGGAAGAAGGTGGTCAGCGCCAATTCGGGAAATACCGCGAATGTGGCGCCCTGCGCCTTGGCCTTCTCCAGCAGCGCGATCATCCGCTCGACGACCTGCTTGCGGCTGTCGGCTCGCTGGATAGGACCCAACTGTGCGGCGGCGACGGTGATGAGGCGGGGCATCGGCAATGTCCTGATGTGGCCTGTGACCTGGTTCTCTCTGGGAATGGCCGCGGGGCCTGTTCCACCGACAAGCTCTAGAGGCCTAGCCTCCATTGTTCTTATGCTTTATTCGGGATCAGGCATAACCTGATGTTATTCGGATTGGAGCGGTCTTCGGCGTCAAGCCGATGGTCGGCGCCGGAGATACCAGAGCGCGAAGGCGCCGGACACGGCGAGCTGGCCGGCGACCAGCAGGAAGGGCCAATCGAAACTGCCGGTCCGGTTCGCGATCACCGCGAAGGCCAGCGGGCCGCAGATCGAGCCGACGAAGCCGAACAGGCTCGCCCCCGAGGTCACGTCGCCGATGAGGGCGGGTGGCGACACCCGAGCCAGCTCCGCCATGTGCACGCCGTTCCAGCCCATCGAGGTCGCGCCGACCAGAGCCATGCAAGGATAGATCAGCCAGGGGATCGTGCCGGCCGTGCCGATCAGCAGGGCGGTGGCCGAGCCGGCAGCCAAGGCCAGCACGCAGAGAAGCTGCAGACCGTTGCCCATCCGGTCCGCCAGCCAGCCGAAAAAGATGCGCGCAAAGGTGCTGGCGATGAGCAGGGTCGCGACGAGATGGCCGGCTTCCGCGAGCGTTCTGCCGTGCCGGGTGACCATGTAGGTCGCGGTGAACGCAGTGATGCAGGCCTGTGAGATCGAGAACGAGACGCCGAGCGCTGTCAGCATCGGCAGCGAGGCATGCGCGCTCAGGACACGCGCCGAGCGCGACAGCGACGAGGGCGACAGGAACATCCGGGCCCAGGCCCGGTTCTGCGTGCCCTTCTCCGCATCGAGGCTCCTCCGGAAGGGTTGCACGGCCAGCGCGCTGATCATGACGACGGCGACCACGGCCCAGATCGCGCCGGTAAAGCCGAGCCCCAGAACCATCGGCGCGACGGCTAAGCCGGCGATGGCACCGCCGAGCGGAACGCCGGCCTGCTTGATCGAGAAGACGAGCGTCCGATGGCCGGCGGGTGCTGTGCGCATGAGGATCTGGCTGCCGGCGGGCGTGTTGGGCGCGAGGCCGAGCCCGATCAGCAAGGCACCGGCAAGCCCGATCGCCGCGAAGGGTTGCGACATGAGCAGGAGACCGGCTGCGACGCAGGCAAGCCCGATCTGCAGCGCCCGTACTGGCCCGTGATGGTCGAGCATCGGATTGCCGCAGGCGAGGAACCAGCAGATGCCGACCGAGACCACGGCCGAGACATAGCCGATGCTTTCGGGCGCGAGGCCCCAGCGCTGGGTCAGGAGCGGGCCGAGAAGCGGAATGGCGGCCCCGGCGAAGGAGCTGACGACCTGGACGAGCAGAGTGGCGCTGAGCGCGCTTCCCCACTAAGGCAGCTTCAAGGCGGTTCCCCCGATCCCGTCGCCGCGCGCCTGTCCCGCTTCCGGGATCGAGCGGGTAAAACGGCAGCGTCGGAAACGTTCATCCGGCAAGGGCCGCATGGGGTCGAGATGGGTTGACGGGCTGGCGGGGCTGCGTCGGGAGCATGCGTGCTCCCGACGCAGCCTTGTTGCAGGGCCGGTGGGTCGACCACCCCTATTTTGCGACCCAGACCCCCCAGGCGCGCGTCTTGCCCGAACTGGTCAGCTCGACGCCGGCGATGCGGTCGGTCGAGGCCTCGACGAGCGGCGTGTTGTAGAGGCTGATGATCGGCGCCTGCTCGATCATGCGCTGGTGCATCTCGTCGAACATCGCCTGTCTTTTGGCCGGATCGAACTCGGTCGCCGAGGCCAGCAGCAACTCGATCGCCCGCTTGTCCTCCCACTGGTTATCGGCGTCGACGTCCTTGGAGCCGACGAAGGTCTTGTAGTTCAGCGACGGCTCGAACCGCGCTGTGAAGCGGAAGGATTGGAGCTGGAAATTGCCCTTGCTGTAGCGATCGAGCTGCGTCGCCCATTCCAGCATGTCGAGCTCGACGTTGAAGCCGACCTGCTTGAGCATCGCCTGCAGGATGATGGCGGTGTCGTAGAGATAGACCAGCTTCTGCGAGGTCTGCAGCTTGATCGGGCGCCCGTCATAGCCGGCCTCCTTCAGCAGCTTGCGCGCGAGCTCTGGATCGTACTTGTAGCCCTGGTCATGCACGGCAGTGTGGCTGCCGCTGCTCGTGGGGATCGCCGACGGATTGGGCTTGCCCAGCCCGTCCGTCCGGTTCTCGACCAGAGTCTTCAGGTCGATCGCATGGGCCAGCGCCTTTCGGATGCGCGGATCGGAAAGAAGCGGGTCGCGGGTCTGGATCAGCAGGACGTTCCAGCTCAGCCCCTGCGTTGTCGCGACCTTGATGCCCCTGGCCGCGCGCAATTCGGCGACATCCGCGACATCGGTGATGATCCAGTCGATCTGCCGGGCCTGTAATCCGGCGCGTCGGGTCGCGTCATCAGGCACCACCATCCAGCGCACCTGGTCGACATAGACTTTCCGCGCCCCGGCATAACCGCTCGTCGGCTCCGTTCGAGATTTATAGCCGGCGAATTTATTCAGCAGGATAAAGCTGTTCTTGCGCCATTCCGCGAAGGCGAAGGGCCCGGTGCCGATCGGCTTGACCCATTCGCCCGCGGCATTGATGGAGTCGCGATGCAGGATCGCGGTCATGCACTGGATGTTGGCGACATAGTGCAGGAACAGCGCCGAGGGGGCAGCCAATCGGAACACGACCGTCTTCGGATCGGGCGTCTCGATCGCCTCGACCTTCATGTCCTGCGTGCCGTCATACCAGCCGCGGCATTGCCAGCGCGTCGCCGGGGCAAGCATGCGCTCCCAGCTCCATTTCACGTCGGCCGAGGTCATCGGTGCGCCGTTATGGAAGGTGATGCCGTCGCGCAGCTTGAACGTGTAGCTGCGTCCGTCCGGCGATATGTCGTAGCTCTCGGCCAGCATCGGCGCGATGCTGAGATCCTCGCGATAGGCGACCAATGCCTCGACGACATGGTGCAGAATCGTGTCGGCATCGCCGCTGCGGCGCACGCCCGGCTCGCTGCTGGTAATATCCCCGGAAATCGCGACCCGCAATTCGCCGCCGGGTTTCGGCTCCTGTGCTGCGGCCGGCGTGAGCCAAGCGAATGCGGCGACGGCCGCGAGCCATCCAAGCTTCATGTCTCTCCTCCTTGCAATGCGCGGGCCCGGCTTTCCGGTGTCTCCGCAGAAATCATCGATCTCGCCGCCGCTATTGCTGCCGGCGTCGCAGCACGTCGGTGAAGAACGCCTTCACCGGCGGATGAACGAGGTATCCGATATGCTCGACGCCGGGTACGACATCGAAACGCACCGGTATCTCGAGCGCCTGGAACGCCTTTTCGAGCGAGCGCAGGCGCTCGACGCGCGTCTCGCCGGTCTCGTTGATCCCCTCGATCCAGTTCGAGGATCTCGGCGAGACGGTCACGTCCCAGGTCTCGATATCGTCGCCGCCGACGACCATCTGGACGGCGACCTCGCGCATGGCGGCGAGATCGGGCTCGCGCCCGAAAATCTCCTTCATGCCGGCTGTGCCGCGCCACCAAGGCTTGTCCGGATCGGGCAGCGTCACAACGCCGGGCGCGCCGATCGACACGGCCGAGAGCCGCTCGGGATAGAGATAGAAGAAGCGGTGCACGAACTGGCCGCCGCCCGAGAAGCCGTGCATCAGGAGCTTGTCGGTCTCCAGCCGGTAAATACCGGCAACCTCGTCGATCATTGAGAGCAGGATTTCGTCGTAGCGGATGCCGCGATAGAGGATGCGCTTGTAGTTATGGGTGTCGCCGGGCTCCTCGATCCCGCAAGGAAAGAGCGGCGCCAGCAGCACGCATTGGTTGGCCTCGGCGAAATCGATGAACTGGTCGCGCAGGCTCGTCGCGTCGCGCAGGCTGCCATGGACGAGCACCGCGAGCGGATAGCGCCGCGTGCCGGCCTCCTCGTAGCTCTCCGGCAGGTAGCAGCAATAGGAGAAGCGCTGGTCGGCCCGGCAGGCGGAAATCGCCGTGCGGCCCATCAGGTAGTAGGAGATCGTCTGGCCGTGCCCCTTGCGCATGTCCAATCCTCGTTCAGATATCGTCAGGCTTGGCTGACGGTCTTGGTCACGAGATAAGCTTCCAGCCCCTCGATGCCGCCCTCGCGGCCGTCGCCGCTGTCCTTCACGCCCCCGAAAGGCGTTTCTGCCGCCGAAATCTCGAAGCGGTTGATGCCGACCATTCCCGCCTCGATCTGGTCGCCCAATGCGATCGCCCGGCTGCCCGAACTCGTGAAGGCATATGCTGCCAGGCCGACCGGCAAGCGGTTGGCGCGGACGATGACCTCGTCGAGGTCCCGGAAGGGAGCGATCGGCGCGACCGGGCCGAACGGCTCCTGGCTCATGATCGCCGCTTCCTCCGGAACGTCGGCGAGCACGGTCGGCTCGTAGAAGAAGCCGCGGTTGCCAACCCTGTTGCCGCCGTGCACGAGACGGGCACCTCGACGCTGTGCGTCAGAGACGAGACTGTCGACCGCTTCGCACCGGCGGGCATTGGCGAGCGGCCCCATCGTCGTCTCGGCACCGAGGCCGTTGCCGACGACGATCCGCCCTGCTGCGGTGGCGAAGGCGTCGACGAAGCGGTCGTAGGCCGTCTCCTGCACGTAAAAGCGTGTGGGAGCGACGCAGACTTGCCCGGCATTGCGGAACTTTCGCGCTGCCGCGGCTGCCGCTACCTCTTCGACCGCGACATCATCGAACACGATCACCGGCGCATGGCCGCCGAGCTCCATCGTGGCGCGCTTGGGACCCATCGCCGCCAAGCCTGCCACGGCTCGCCCGCCTTCGGTCGAACCGGTGAAGGACACCTTCCGGATCACCGGCGAGGTCACGAGATGTCGGGAAACCGCGGCGGGATCGCCGAGTACGAGGTTGACCGCGCCGGGCGGTACGCCCGCATCGATGCAGGCCTCGATCAGAGCAAGGCAGGTCGCCGGTGTTTCCTCCGACGGTTTGATCACAATCGAACAGCCGGCGCCCAGCGCTCCGGCGATCTTGCGCGCCGGCGTCAGCGCTGGGAAGTTCCACGGCGTGAAAGCGGCGACCGGCCCGACCGGCTCACGCAGCACGAGCATGCGGGCATCTGGCACGCGGCTCGGGACGATGCGACCATAGGCACGCCGGCCTTCCTCCGCGAACCATTCGAAGACCTCGGCGGAGGCGACGATTTCACCGCGGGCTTCCGCCAGCGGCTTGCCTTGTTCCTGCGTCAGAAACTGTGCGATTCCGTTCTGACGCTCACGCAGCAACTCGGCGGCCTTGCGGAGGATACGGCAGCGCTCATGAACCGGAGTGGTGCGCCATGCCTGGAAGCCGCTTGCGGCCGCCTGGAGCGCATCATCGAGATCTCCTGGCGAGGCCAGCCTTGCATGGGTCAGGATGTCGCCGGTCGCAGGATCCTGAATGGCGAGGTCTGCGCCGCGCCCAACACGGGGCTTGCCGGCGATGTGCAATGTGACGTCGGGGTACGGGTTCACGACATTCTGACCTTTCGCAGGCAGCTTCTGGCGTCTCAGGCGATGGCGTCGAGCGCTTTGCGGATGCTGGCGAAAATTCGATCGATCTCGTCGGGCTCGATGGTGAGCGGCGGCGACAGCACGATCAGATCGGCGCCGGCCCGGACGAGGACGCCGTCCTGATAGCAGGCCTCGGCGCATTCGGCGCTGCGCTGGCCGGGGCCGCCGGGCCGCGGTGCGAACTCGATCGCGGCGACGAGGCCGATATTGCGGATGTCGATGACATGCGGCGCGCCCTTCAGCGCATGCGCCGCCTGTTCCCAGTGATCGGCGATCTTCCGGGTCCGTTCGAAGAGCCCTTCCTCCTCATAGACCTGCAAGGTGGCGAGGCCTGCGGCGCAGGCCAGCGGATGGCCGGAATAGGTGAAGCCGTGGAACAGCTCGATCGCGGCTTCCGGTCCGGTCATGAAGGCATCGTAGATATGCTTGCCGACGACGGTCGCGCCCATCGGCACGGCGCCGTTGGTCAGGCCCTTGGCGCAGGTGATCATGTCGGGGGTGACGCCGAAGGCCTCGGCGGCGCAGGAGGCGCCGAGCCGCCCGAAGCCGGAGATCACCTCGTCGAAGATCAAGAGGATGCCGTGCTTGTCGCAGATTTCGCGCAGGCGCTTTAGATAGCCCTTCGGCGGCGGCAGCACGCCGGTCGAGCCGGCGACGGGCTCGACGATCACGGCGGCGATGGTCGAGGCGTCATGGATCTGGACGAGCCGCTCCAGATCGTCCGCGAGTTCGACGCCATGCTCCGGCTCGCCGCGCGAGAAGGCGTTGCGCGCGAGGTCGAGCGTATGCGGCAGATGCGCGGTGCCCGGCAGCAGCGGCCCGAAATCGCGGCGATGGCGGCTGATGCCGGCGACCGACAGGCCGCCAAAGCCCATGCCGTGATAGCCGCGCGCCCGGCCGATCAGGCGATAGCGCCCGCCTTCGCCGCGCCGGCGATGATAGGCGAGCGCAACCTTCAGCGCGGTATCGACGGCTTCCGATCCGGAATTCGAGAACAGGACATGGTCAAGGCCGTCAGGCAGCATGCCGACCATGCGGTTCGCCAGCGTGAAGGCTTCGGGATGACCCATCTGGAAGCAGGAGACATAGTCGAGCCCGTCGGCCTGCGCCTTGATCGCCTCGCGGATGCGCGGATGGCCGTGGCCGGCATTGACGCACCACAGCCCGGCCATGCCGTCGAGAATCCGGCGGCCGTCCGACGAGAGATAGTAATTGCCTTCCGCCCCGACGAAGAGCCGCGGCGCGCTCTTGAACAGCCGGTTCGCGGTGAAGGGCATCCAATGCGCGTCGAGGTCATTCGGGTGAGAGATGGTGGCGTGCACGGCTGATCTCGAGAATGGTCAATCTTGATATGTATGATTTTCAAAAAAAGTACAATGTCAAGCGACCAAGTTGATCTGCGCGTCGAATGCGTATCGCCGGAGCGAGGGGATCGCGCCCGCTATCGCGAGCGCAGGGGGCGTGTCAGGTGCTGGCGCATCAGGACGACCGCCCAGTTGGCGTCGCCCTGCTCCAGCGCGTCGAGGATCGCCAGATGCTCGTGGCAGGATTTCAGCAGGTCGCCTTCGTCCAGCGCTCCGTAATCGGCGTATTCGGTCAGGCGCCGCAAGGCGTTCTGGTTCTCCATGGCCTGCTGCAGGAAGCGGTTGCCAGAGCAGGCCGAGAGCATCCCGTGAAAGCCGGCATTGATCTCGAAGAAGCGCTCGGCGGCCGGTGGACGGTCGAGATCGGCGATGAAGGCTTCATGGGCGGCGCGGCAGCGGTCGAACTGGGTCTGGTCGACCCGGAAGCTCGGCTCCAGCAGGCCCATGCATTCGATGATCATGCGAAAGCGATAGCTTTCCTCGCGGGCCTGGTTCGACGACAGCGAGGGCACAAAGCTCCAGCCATGCCCCCTGCGACGCTTGATCAGGCCGTCCTCGGCGAGTTGCAACAGGACCTTCTTGAGGGCGCTGGGGCCAATCCGGTAGGTTTCCTGAAGCTCGGTCTCGATGAGGTGCTCGGGGAGGCTGCCTGCTTCCCGGTCGCGCAGGATGGCGTGGATCACGTTCTCCTCGCGGGCTGCGGGCAGGGATTGCTCGGCCGCGGTGAGGTCGGCGTTCTCGCTGATCAGGAAGAAGCCCTGATTGGCTCGCGCCTCGACCACGCCCTGCTCGGCCAGTAGACCCAGTGCGGCTCGGGCCGGCGTGCGCGAGACCTCGAATGTGCGGGCGATCTCGGTCTCGCGCAGGTGATATCCGGCGGGCCATCGCTGTTCCGCGGCGAGAGTGACGATCCGCCGTGCCAGAGAAAGGTGCAGGCTGCTGCGCTTTTTGTCGGGTTTGTCGGGGTTCATCGAGGGTCCAGTGGAGTGCTTAATGATGTATTGTACTATTATTCGATTATATACATATCCTTGCGACTAAGGCCTGTGAAGCTCCTCTACTCGCCCGTGCGGGTGCCGCGCCCGTTGGATGCCCCGTCGCGGTCATTTCGGCCCGCCCGGCTGTCGCAGAGCAACGCGCCGAAGCGCTGCTCCACCCATTTTTCCGGTGGGCGCAGCTGGCGCCCCTGGCGCCAGAGCATCCGCACCGACAGCGGCGGCAAGGCGAGGGATGGGCAGTCGACCGAGCAAAGAGGCGTCGAGCCGTTCGCCGTCGCCGCGATGTTGGTCGGCAGGATCGCCCAGCCCAGGCCGTCCGCCACCATTTCCGCGATGTTGTAGAAGCTGTCCGAGCGCCAGACCTTGGGGCTGTAGGCGATCGCCTCGACGTCGTCGGCATGGATCATGAGCTGGCGATGACGGGCGAGGTCCCGGCGGCCGACAGGCAGGCGGTCCAGAACAGGGTGCCCGGCCGCAACGAAAACGCCCTGCGCGACCGTGCCGATATGGCGCCCATCGAACTTGGCACGCAACGGACCACGCTCGAAATGGATGGCGAGTTCGGCGCGCTCCTGGTCGACGTAATCCGTGACCTCCTTCGGCGTGCCGTTGAGCAGCGTCAGCTCCAGCGTCGGGTAGCGCGCCGACAGCTCCCGGATCAGCCTGTTCACGGCGGGGCGGGGCAGGGCCTCATCCAGAGCCAGGGCGACTTTGGCATCGTCGCCATTGGCCAGGAACTGGGCGCGCTGGCCCAGTTCCTCGGCCTGGCGCAGGACTTCCGTCGCTTCGAGCAGCAGGAGTCGGCCCGCATCGGTGAGCTGGGCATTGCGTCGGGAGCGATCGAACAGTTCCACGCCCAGATCGATCTCGAAGAGCGAGATGGCGGTGCTGACGGCCGATTGAGCCCTGCCGAGCTTGCGTGCTGCGGCACTGAACGAGCCGCATTCCGCCGCCGTCACGAATTGGCGCAACTGATCCAGTGACCACTCCATCCCGGCAATCTATCGAGATTGATGATGCATTCCATCTTTTTCAATCGGAATGACTGGTGCTTCTGACTGCCGATATGAAACTTTGAGGGGCTCCTCGATGGGCGCTCGTCCCTGGTTGTTCTTGCTCGCCGCGATCGGCTCCGAGCTGATCGGCGTGACAACGATGAAATGGGTGGCGGATAGCGGCGGGCCCTATGCCCTGGCGCTCGTCTATGTCCCGATGGGGCTGAGCTTCTACTTTCTCTCGCTCGCGGTGAAGGTCCTGCCGCTCGCGATGGCCTACGCGACCTGGGAAACGGTCGGCCTCATCGCCGTAACGGCCATCAGCTATCAGGTCTTCGGCGAGAGCCTCGGCTGGCTGAAGCTGGCAGGGATCGCCCTGCTCGTCCTCGGGGTGGTGCTCGTCAATACGGGCGCCCCGGAAGAGAAGGCGTGACGATGCAGAACGCCCAATATGTCCATGTCGCCTGGATGATCTGCGCCATCGGCCTGGAAGTCGCAGCCAACGTCTTCATCAAGCTGTCCGATGGCTTCCGGCGGCTAGCCGTCGGATTCGCCGGAATCGGATGCATCCTGCTCTCCGTGGCGGCACTGTCTCAGGCGATTCGCGGCATCGATCTATCGGTCGCCTATGCGCTCTGGGGCGGTGCCGGAATCGTCCTCACGGCGCTGGCGGCTTTCGCTCTCTTCAACCAGAAGCTGACTGGAGGCGGATGGATCGGTATCGGCCTTGTGGCCGCAGGCATTGCATTGCTGAGACTTGCCTGAACGCAGGTCTCTGGCGAGCGGCTATCCGCGGGGGGCATTCTCGCGGCGTCATCACTTGCCGCCAGCCAATCCTACCCAGTAGCCAGGTTGATACCGGATCGGCAGAAAGCGCTCGTGCAGCTCTCGCAGCGTTGCTTCAGCATCGATGTCGCCGAACAGCTCCGGGTGAAGCCAGCTTGCGATGCGCTGTAACGCCACGAACTGGTATGGGCTGTTGTAGAACTGGTGCCAGATCGCAAAGACGCGCTGCTCGGCGACCGCCTTGCCATGCGCGAATGCTGGACGCCTGGCGAGAGCCTCAAGCTTGCGGCGCGCCGCCGGCAGGTCGGCTCCCGGGCCGAGGCCGACCCACCCCCCGCCGGGAGCCAGCATGTCCCAGTTTCCGCCGGTTACGATGACGACGTCCGGGTCGCGGGCGATGATCGTCTCGGGATTGATCGTGCCGAACGTGCCCGGCAGGAGCTCGGATCCGAGATTGGTGCCGCCGGCCATCTCGACCATGAGGCCGAAATTCTCCCGCCCGAAGCTCATGCAGCAGGCGTCCGAATATCCGGGGATGCGATCCAGCATAACGAGCGGCGGCTTGAGGTTCGGATTCCGCGCGATCCGGTCGGTCACGCGCGCGATCTGGTCCCTGCGGAAGGTGATCAACTCTTCCGCGACCGCCTCGCTTCCAAACAGACGCCCGAGCAAGCGCAAGGACGGCTCCGTGTTCCGCAGCGGCGCATGGCGGAAATCGACATAAAGCACAGCGATCCCCACGGAGGCGAGCTTGTCGACGAGCTGCATCTCGGCGCTGGCCCGCTCGGCTTCGTAGTTGAGCAGCAGCACGTCGGGCTGGAGCGAAATCGCCTTCTCGATGTCGAAATTGCCGGCCCCCACGCTGCCGAATTTCGGGATGTCGGCGACCTGCGGAAAGCGCTCGGCATACGCGCGATAGCTGTCAGGGTCGGACTTCTCGAAATCCTCTCCCCAACCGACGATCCGCTCGAATGGATTGCCGAAATCCAGTGCCGCTATGGCGTGAATCTGCCGCCCTTCGCCGAGCAGGACCCGCCGAACGGGAAGCTGGACCGAGACCTCGCGTCCGAGCGCATCGATGATTTTGATCGGCGCAGCCGAAGTCCGGCCTGCCGCGGTGAGCGGCAGACCTAAGCTGAGGGCGCCGATCAAGTTGCGGCGAGAGAGGCGCAATCCCGCCATCACAGATCCATGGACATGGACAGGAGGTAGGTCCGTGGCGCGCCCTGCGTGAATGTCCCGAAGGAAGCGGCTCCCGCCCAGTACTTCGTGTCGGTCACGTTTACGACGTTCGCCCGGAACGTGGTCTTTCGGCCGGCAAGTTCGGTCGCATAGCGCAGCCCGAGATCCAGGCGCGTCCAGTCCGGCAAGGCCTGCGTGTTGGCGGCATCGACATATTGCTTGCCGGTATGGATGATCGTGGCGCTGGCGGTCAGGCCCGCAATCCAGGGCACGTCCCATTCTGCGCCGAGGTTGAGCTGGATACGTGGCACGCCGATGGGCGTATTGCCGGTACTGGCGATGGACGCCGTCCTTGTGAGCTCGCCGTTGAGAAGGGTCACGCCACCGAGCACGCGCCATTGCGGCGAGATCTGGCCGAAGGCCTGGAGTTCGAGGCCCCTGACCCTCTGCTCCCCGGTCTCCGCGAATCTGCCGGCGGGGCTGAGTTCGCCAATGGGCCGTGTGATCTGGAACGCCGCGAGCGAGGCTCCGAAGCCATTGTAGTCCAACTTGACGCCGGCTTCGATCTGGCAAGCGACGTAGGGCGCGAGGATCTCGCCGGCATTCGTGGCTGTGGCCGGCGCAATATCACCCCGGCTCAGCCCCTCGATATAGTTTCCATAGAAGGAGACGTGCTCCCAGGGGCGAATGACCAGGCCGACGAATGGCGTCGTGGCGCTCTTGTCATAGGAGGAAGCCAACGTCCCGACATTGGACACATAGTTCCGTGCCTGAATGTTCTGACGGCGGACGCCGAGGGTCAGCAGGACGCGTTCGTCGAACGCCGAAAGAGTGTCGGCTGCCGATAGGCTGGTCAGGGTGCTGTCGGAGAGCGGCGCCTGCCGTCCGATGCGCAGAGGCGTGATAGCCGCCACTCGCACGGGATTGTAGATGTTCGAGATGTAGGTCCTACTGACGGCACCGAGTTCGCGCTTCGTCTCCTCATGATAGCGAGAGGCCTGGACGGTCAGGTTATGGCGAATGAAGCCCGTCTCGAATTTCGCCCTGATGCCGCCCTCCACTGTCTGGCGGTCGATGCCCATGCCGTAGAATTGCGGTGAGGTGCTGGTCGTCCCCAAGACGCTGGTAATCGTCGGCGCGGAAGCGAAAAACCGCTCCACATTGCTGTGCGAGGCGCCCGCGTTGCCGAACAGCGTGACGCCGTCCGTGACGTCATACTCCATGCGGAGCAGGCCGCCACGGTCATCGACGTCGGAGTATTCCCAGGGTTGGGTGACATTGCGGCGACCATCCGTAGCCTTCGGAACCGGCACGCCGGCACGCATGAAGAAGGGACGCGCAGGTGCGTTGAAGCGGTCGGATTGAGCGAGGACATAGGCCCATGCGCGGAACCGCTCGCCCTGGTAATCGATGGCCAGCGCACCAACGCCGGCCTGCTCCTTCTGGTGGTCGACAGGCGTCCGGCCATCATTCAGACTCGTGATGGCCCGCACCCCCCATTCCCGATTGGCGCCGAAGCGCCGGGAAACGTCGAGCTGACCGCCGCCCCGTGCGTTCGAGCCATAGTTCAGCGTAAAGCGCGTCAGGTCACCTTCAGCGCGCTTCGGAACGATATTGACGACGCCGCCAATCCCGCCATTGGGCGAAACGCCGCTGATCGCTGCCGATGGCCCCTTCAGGACTTCAATGCGCTCGGCGTAGTCGGAGAAAACGCGAAAGCTTGGCGCGACGCCGAAAACGCCATCGAACGCGATTTCACCGCTGGTCCCCTCATTGATCGGGAAGCCGCGGATGTAGAATGAATCAAACGGCGCACCCGTGCCCTGGGTTGCCCTTACAGAAGGATCGAGTGCCAGCGCCTCGGAAGCCGTCCTGGCCTGGCGGTCACGGATGAACTGTTCGGTGAAGCTGGTGACGCTGAACGGCGTCTTCGCGATGTCCGTGTTGCCGAGCACGCCGATCCGAGCGCCGTTCGCAACCTGTCCGCCTGCGAACGGCGCCGGAACCTGCGAAGGGCGCGTCCCCTCGACGACGATCTCGTCGAGTTGGATCTGGCCCGGCTGCTGCGCGATGGCTGGCAGGCAAAGCAGGGAAAGGCTCGCAACGACGATCGCCGTCGCACCCACCGCTGACGGCGCTACAAAGCGACCGCTTCGCGCCATCGGCCCGATGGAAGGTTTCACAATCGTCATTCCAGCACCATGAGCTATAAGAAAATCGAACAATGTCGCGCTGGATGATATTTTCGATACGAACCTGTCAATAACGCAGGATTTTATTTGAGAATAAGCTCGTTCATGTTGCCGATGAGCATCGGTCATATTTGAATTGTTTAAATCAATACTTCAAATTAAAGCGCAAAAATACAACGCGCATCGTGACCGTGCGCCGCAAATCACTTGCTGCGACATAGCGAGATTGAGCGGACTTTCGTCGATGGCCGTTTCGAGAGGTCTGCCTCTAAAAGTTAGAGGCGCCCAAGCCGATCCCTCCCGGCCAATCCGAGGCAAGGGATGAACCATGTTCGCCGATTGCTGGGACCCGGCCGTATTTTCGCTCATCGCCGGTCACGATCGCGGCCGGGGCGGGGAGCTCCACCGGGCCCGCAGGCGTCTGGACGATGATCTTCCGTAGGTGGGGGTGTGCGGCCAACCCAGCCATGTCGTTGACGCTGGCGTAAGCGATCTTCGCTTCGAGCAGGAGCCGGCTTGCCTCGCGGGCATCGAAACCAGCGAAGGCTTCCGCAACGCAGCGATCGGTCTCACTCCGGTTGCGAACACGTTCGAGATTGGTCGCGAAGCGCGGATCGTAAGCGAGATGGGGCCGCTCCAGAAAGATTTCGCAGAACTTCACCCATTCGCGATCGCTTTGGATCGAGACCAGGATCGGCTGGCCGTCGCAACTGGTGAAGACGCCATAGGGCGCGATCGAAGGATGCGCGAGGCCGATCCGCTTCGGCGTTCTGCCGGCCTGGTGATGGAGCAGGGGAACGGTCGACCAGTCGGCCATCACATCGAACATGGAAACGCGGATATCGGCTCCGTCGCCGGAGATGCCACGCGCGATCAGGGCTTCCAGGATCGCCGCATGCGCCGTGGCGCCGGTGGCGATGTCGACGACGGAGATGCCGACGCGGGCCGGCTCATCAGGACCTCCCGTGATCGAGGAGAGACCGCTCTCAGCCTGTATCAGCAGATCGTAAGCTTTGCGGCTGGCGAACGGGCCTGCCTCCCCGTAGCCGCTGATCGAACAGCAGATCAGGCGGGGATGGCGCTCGCGCAAGTCTGCCGGCGAGAAGCCCAGGCGAGCGAGAGCCCCGGGCTTCAGGTTCTGGACCAACACATCCGCGCGTGCGACCAACTCCGCCAGCTCGGTCTTGCCCCGCGACGTGGCGAGGTCCAGCACCAGCGATTGCTTGCCGCGATTCAGCCAGACGAAATAGCTGCTTTGGCCTTTGGCCACGTCGTCGTAATTCCTGGCGAAATCGCCTTCGGGCCGTTCGATCTTGATCACCGTGGCCCCGGCATCGGCCAGGCGGGAGGTGCAGAACGGTGCTGCGACCGCCTGCTCGATCGCGACGACGAGCAGGCCCTCCAAAGGGCGGCGGGTGGAAACCATGGAGGCAGCCTCAGTTAGCCAATCGTGTCTGGCTGAGAGATACCTCTCGGGAGGCTGTTGCCGTCCATGCCCGTTTTGCGAGGCAAGCCCCTAAAGATCAGAGGCAAGCGGGGTCAGGCGGCGTAGCGGCGAACGAGTTCCCGGGCACCTTCGATCTCGCTGCAGATCCAGTCCTCGACGACCACGACTTCGCGGCGCCTGCGCATCTCGGGCGGCCGGACGAGGTAATATGAGAAGCCGGTCGGAACGGCCTTGCGGATCGGCGTCACGAGCCGTCCGGACTGGATGGCATCGTGCCCGAGAACCACATCGGTTATTGCGACCCCGAGGCCGCACTCGGCGGCGCTCAAGGCCATGTCCAGAGCATCGAAGTCGAGACCCCCGCGGGCATCGAGACCCGTTCCCGATTTTTCGGACCAGGTCAGCCAATCCTGCCTGTCAGGCAGGGGGTGAAGCAGGGTCGCGCCAGTGAGATCACTCTCGCCACCCATCTGTCCCGCGAGATAATCGGGCGCGCAGACCGGCAGGATCCACTCCTGATAGAGTTCGGTTGCGCAGTCCTGCGGCCAGTTGCCGATGCCGTAGCGGATGCCGAGATCGGCGTCGTTGTCATTGAGCGTCATGTCGTTGAGACGCGTGTGGACATTCACCTTGATCAGCGGGTGCCGCTCCTGAAAGGTCCGCAGCCTCGGCAGCAGCCAGCGCAGCGCGAATGTCGGCAACACCTTGATCGTGACCGCATTGCGCTCGTTCCGGAAGGGATCGATGGCATTCGCGATGTGATCGAAGGCCTCCTTGACGCTGAGCGCGAGCCTGCGCCCCTCGTCGGTGATCTCAAGGCCGTTATGGCTGCGGATGAACAGGGGCGCGCCGAGTTGGTCCTCCAGGATCTTGACCTGGCGGCTGACGGCGCTTTCGCTGACGTTCAGGACCAGCGCGGCCTTCTTGATGCTGAGTTGGGCGGCCACGATCTCGAAGCAGCGCAAGGCGTTCAGGGAAGGCAGTCTGCGGCTCATCTCGGCCTCCTCGACAGATCCTTATCAGGCTTTCAGGGCAAATCCATTCGTGGATCAAGCGCATCGCGGAGCCCGTCGCCGACGAAGTTGAAGGAGGTGACGGCGAGCGTGATGGCCAGGCCGGGCAGGATGGCGAGCCAGGGAGCGCTGGTCAGATAGCTTTGGGCGCTTTCGAGCATGTTGCCCCAGCTCGGCGTCGGCGCCTGGATGCCATAGCCGAGGAACGAGATGTAGCTTTCGGCGAGGATTGCATGAGCGACGTTGAGCGTCGCCGCCACGACGATCGGAGCGACCGCGTTCGGCAACAGCTCACGAAACATGATGCGCTTGTTGGATGCTCCGAAGGAAACCGCGGCTTGCGCGAACTCGCGGGTCTTGAGCGAACGGATTTGTGCCTCGACCACACGAGCGACTTCCATCCAGGACGTCGCCGCGATCAGCAGGACGATGGATGGTACCGACGGCTGGATCAGGGCCGATATCGCCAGCAGCAGGAAGATCGAGGGAAAGCACAGCATCGCATCGACGAGGCGCATCAGCGCGGCGCCAACGACGCCCTCGTAGAACCCGGCAACAAGCCCGACGCAGATGCCGATCGCCATGGCGATCATCATGGCTGCGAAGCCGACCGCTAGCGAAATGCGTCCTGCCATGAGCAGGCGCGCCAGGACGTCACGGCCGAGCGGGTCGGTGCCGAGAATATGAGGCCCGGAGAAGGGCAACGCAAAACGGGCGCGAATGTCGATATAGGTGTCGGAGTAGGGCAGAAGCCACGGCCCGACGATGCAAGCGAGCGTGAGCGCGATAATCGCCAACGTTCCGAATACTGCGAGCTTGTGGCGACGGAAGCGCTTGAAGCCCGGCCGACTCCAGAACCGCTGCGCCGGCAGGCCATCAGTCCGATCAATGTTCACGAAGCTCATCAACCGCTCCTGGAGATGCGCGGGTCGGCGATGCCGTAGAGCAGGTCGGCGACGAGAGAGCCCAGGAGAACCAGCACGGCGGTGAACATCAGGATCCCCATCACGACGGGATAATCCCGGTAGTTGATCGAATCGAGGAAGAGCCGGCCCATCCCCGGCCAGGTGAAGATGGTTTCGGTGACGAGTGCGCCGGACAGGAGCGTCGGCACATGCAGGCCGGCGATGGTGATCATCGGCAAGAGCGCGTTCCGCAGCGCATGGCGGATCAGGATCGAGCGTTCCGGCAGCCCCTTGGCGCGGGCGGTCCGGACATAGTCCTGATTGACGACCTCAAGCATCGAGGAGCGCATGTAACGGCTCCACACCGCGGTCGAGACGAGCGCGAGTACCATGACCGGCCCGACCAGATGGTGAACCCGATTGAGCAGGGAGCCATCGCCGATCGTGTAGCGATTGCCGGCGGGCAGCCAGCCAAGCCAGACCGAGAAGACGTAAATCACGACGAGGCCGAACCAGAAGGTCGGGATCGACAGCGCGATCATGGCACCAACGGTGGCAAGGGAATCGAACATGGAGTAGCGGCGGATGGCTCCGAGGATACCGATCCAGGCCCCGATCAGCATCGCAAGCAAGGTCGAGGTCAGCATCAGTTCGAGCGTTGCGCCGATATGCGACGCGATCACGTGAAGCACGGGCTGGCCGTCGCGATAGGAGTGTCCCCAGTCCCCCGCCAGCATGCGCCCGAGCCATTCGGCGTACTGGATCGGTGAGGGACGATTCAGGCCCAGTTGCTCGGCGATACGGTCGAGATCCTGCTGCGCCATCTCGCCGCCAGCCGCGAATTGCGACAGCGGTCCGCCTGGGGCAAGATGCAGGATCGCGAAGCCGATCATCGAAACGATGAAAAGCAGCAGCACGGCCTGCGCGAAACGGCGCAGAAGAAAGGCGCTCACGGTCGTGTCATCCTGTTGGGACTGGTCGAAATGGGCTCAGCGAGCCCAATACCATTCGCGCATGTTCCAGCAATTGGATGAGCAGTTGATATTCGCCGCGAAGCCGGTGAGCCCGTCCTTGAGACCCTCGGCCATGACCGACTGGTAGACCGGCAATAATACGAGGTCGTCCCGGACGATACGCTGGACCTGCCCGTAGGTCTTGCGGCGCTCCGCCTGGTCGAACTGGCTGGCTCCGAGCTCCAGCAACCGGTCCAGCTCCGGGTTCTGGTATTGATAGGTGTTCAATCCAGCGCCCTGCTTGGCCGGTATCGAGCGGCTGCCGAAGCGCGGCGTGACATCCGGATCGCTGCCGATCATGAAGTTCGAGCCGACGGTGACGGATTCGAATTTCGATTTCTGCCAGAACTCGCCCCAGATCACGGCGGCCGGCATGTTCGCGATCTTCATCTCGGCGCCGATCTGCTTCCAGTCCTGCTGCAGGAGCTGCTGGGATTGCTCGCGTCCGAGATTACCGGCCGTGGTCGAGTTCGAGAAGGCGAGACGCACACCGTTCTTCTGGCGAATGCCGTCGCCGCCACGGGTCCAGCCGGCAGCGTCCAGCAGGGCGTTGGCCTTCGCGGGATCATGCTTGTGCACGGCGAGCTGGGGCTCGAAAGCCCAGGACTCGCGCGGGAGGAACGACTCCGTCGCGACGGGCAGTCCGTAATAGATGGCGTCGATCCGCGCTTGCTTGTCCATCGCCAGGTAGAGCGCTTCCCGCACCGCCTTGTCCGCGAAGGGAGCGAATTCGAGATTGAGCGCGATGTGCTCGATGAAGGGCGTCGGCGAACGAATGACGCGAACCCCTTTCAACGCCTCGGCCTCCTTCGCGAAATAGGCGGGGATACCGCCGATCCCGAGATAGTCGACCTGACCCGTGCGGAACTGGGTGTAGAGCGCCGTCAGATCGGGGATGTACTTGAAAACGATCCGTTCGAGATGAGGACCGGAACCGTGATAGGCGGTGCTCGCCTGCAGCAGGACCCGATCGCCAGCGACACGCTCGCCCCAGCGAAACGGCCCTGTGCCGACCGGCGCGCTGTTGAAGGGCGCGGTGTTGGGATCTCCAGCCTTCCCGAGGATATGCCCGGGCACGATGAAGGTCAGCGCCAGGATCGACAGATAGGGCGAGTAGGCGCGTTTCATCCGCCAGTGAATCTCGTCCGGCGCGGCGATGGCGATGTCCTTGACGAGACTGTGACCGACACGGTTGCGCGCACGGAAGCCGGGCGTGTTGATCAGATCGAGCGTGAACTTGACGTCTTCGGCAGTGAACGGCGTCCCGTCATGCCATTTCGCGTCGGTTCTGAGCTTGATCTTCCAGGTCAGTCCGTCCGCCGAAATGCCGCCATTGGTGACGCTCGGCACTTCGCGCGCGAGATCCGGCACGAATTGGCCGTCCGGGGCGATGAACCAGAGCGGGCTGAAAAGCTGCCACCAGACGCCCTGGTCGACTTCGCTGCCCGGCATCAATGGATTGAAGACAGTCGGCTCCTGCGAAATACCGGCGATCACCTGGCCGCGCGGCTTGGCTGGCGGCGCGGGAACCTTGCCTTGCGCCTGCGCGAAGCTGATCGGTGCGAGCAGCGAGCCGGCCCCGGCACTGAGCATCAGCGCCATCAGGTCCCGGCGATGGTACGCCGCGGCCTTCGAGTTTCGTTCGGTCATTGTATCCCCTCGTTTTGACGGGCTGTCTTCAGCCTCGTGGTCTCCAGCGGCCGCGGTCGGCCGATCGGGTTCTATGCCGCCAGCGCCCTCAAGCTCTCGCGGTCCGGCGACAGATCAGCCGGGCCAACGCCTTGGCGTGCAACCGCGTCAGGAAGCGGCCCGCCTGCGACCAGCGCGGCGATGGATTGCCCCATGGCCGGAGATGTCAGGATGCCGCAACCGCCCTGACCAACCAGCCAGAAGAATCCGGGGGTATCCTGCCGCATGCCGGCGACGGGATTGCGATCCCTAGCAAAGCTGCGCAATCCGGCCCATTGGCTGATCGGCCGACGGACATTCAGCCGGGTGTCGCGCGCGATATTCTCGATAGCCTGGGCGACGTCGATATCCTCGGGATAGGCGTCGGATGGTGCGACCGGCACCGCGTCCGCGAGGCTGCCCATCAAGCAGCCTGGCTCCGGCTTCACATACCAGTCGTAATCGACGGTGCCGACATGCGGCCAGGCCCGCGTATCGAAATCCTTCTGCAGCCCAAAGGTGAACGCCGTGCGCCGATGCGCAACGATGCCCAGCGGCGCGAGCCCGGCCAGCCCTGCGATCTCGTCCGCCCAGCCGCCGGCCGCGTTGACGATCGTGTCAGCGAGAATATCGCCATCGGCGCAGACCAGGCGCCAGCGGCTGCCCTCGCGCGTGATGGCACGGATATCGCTGCGTGTCCTGAGAGCCGCCCCGGCAGCCTTGGCGCCGCGGAGATAGCCCTGCAGCAGGACATCGACATCGATATCCATCGCGTCCGGCTCATAGACGCCGCAATCGAGCCGCTCGGGCCGAAGCGCCGGAAACAGGGCGATCGCTTCATCCTTGCCGAGCCACTGCGCGCGGGCACCGACCGACGCGAGATGGGCTTCCAACCGCCGCAGCGTCGCTTCCTGCCCCTGTCGCCCGACGGTCAGGCAGCCGCGCGGCGTCAGGATCGGTTGGTCGGCGAAGCCTTGCGGCGGGTTTTCGAGAAAATCCCGGCTCGCCTGCGCCATCTGCCGCATCGTCCGGGCGCCGATCCCCACGGTGAACTGCGCCGCTGTGCGGCCGGAGCTGTGATAGCTGAAATGCTCTTCGCGCTCGATCAGAGCCACGGAGCCGTGCTGCGCCAGAAAGTAGGCGGCCGATGCTCCGGCAATTCCGCCTCCGATGATCGCGACATTCACTTGCATCGAACCCGTGCCACTCTTCCTTCGGAACGGCCCAACGCCGGACCCCGTCTTCCCCTATCGACAACGTCACCGCGATGACCGGTTGTCGATTTCAATTTGAGAAGCTGAACCCTGAAAAGCGACGGCGCACCCCGAATTCCTCGACCCCCGCCTCGAATTATTGAAATCGACAGTCGCCTGCCTCCGTTGCCTTTGTGCCAGCGAAAGCACTGGAGAGCTCGCTAGCATGGCATTCACGACGAACGAGAAGCACGGTCGCCGCCTGGTTTCCTCAGGCAGCAGCTTCGAGGCGACATACAGCTACAGCCGCGCCGTCGTGGTCGGGCCTCATGTCATGCTGTCCGGCACGACCGGATACGATTATGCGGCCGAGACATTGGCCGAGGGCGCGACCGAGCAGACCCGCCAGTTGTTCCGCAATGCCGAAGCGGCTTTCGCCCAGGTTGGCGCGACGCTCTCCAATGTCGTTCGCGTGCGGATGTTTATCGGTCGGCCCGAGGACTACGAGGCCGTGATGGCGGTTTTCGCGGAAGCGTTTCGCGGTTTGAACCCGGCCTGCACGACTGTCCAGGCCGGGCTGTTCGATCCGGACATCCGCGTCGAGATGGATATGGACGCCTTGCTCGATGTCCACGCTTAGCCTGACCGCCCATGTTCCCGACGATGTGCTCGAGCAGATCGCCCCCGGGCGAGCTGCTTTGCCGGACCGGGTCGACGCTGTGGTCATCGGCGGCGGTATCGTCGGCTGTGCCTCCGCCTATTATCTCGCCAAGTCGGGACTGACCGTCGCGCTCGTAGAGCGCGACACGGTCTCGTCGCAGCAGTCGGGCCGGAACTGGGGCTTTGTGCGAACGCAGTATCGCGACCCGCTGGAACTGCCCTTGGCGGTCGAGGCGCTCTCGATCTGGCCTGATCTGGAAGCCGAGCTCGGCGAGCCGACAGGCTGGCGGCAATCCGGCTGCATCTTCGTTGCCGACGGGGAGGCCGAGTACGAGACGTTCGAGCGCTGGAACGAGGCAACGAAATCGATTTCGGGCCGCGCCGCCATGCTCTCGCCTGAAGAGACCAAGGCGCTCATGCCGAGGCTCTCGAAGCCTGCGAAGGGAGCTCTCTTCACGCAATCCGACGGCCAGGCGGAGCCGGCTCTTGCCACGACAGCCTTCGCGAGGGCGGCCGTGCGGGCGGGTGCGCAGATCATTGAAAACTGCGGCGTGTTCGCGATCGAGCAGATTGCGGGCTCTGTGACCGGTGTCGTGACCGAGCACGGCCGCATCAAGGCGAATGTGGTGGTCTGCGCAGCCGGGGCGCAGAGCCACCGCCTGCTGGCCTCTCATGGCTTCAAGCTGCCGCAGCAGACCGTGCGCAGCACCGTGTCGCTGACCGCGCCATTGCCGCCGCTCAGCGAGCCGTGCTTCTGCGGCTACGGCATCGGCCTGCGTCAACGTGCGGACGGCTCCTGCATCATCGCGGCCGATTCCTGCTCCGACGTCGATGTCACGCTCGATTCCATCCGAGCCATGCGCTTCTTCCTGCCCGAATTCGTTCGCCATCGCAGCGGGTTCTCGCTGAGCGTCGGCCGTCCCTTCCTCGATGATTTGCACCAGCGCTTCGCGATACCGCGGTCGGAGCGCGCTGCCGCCGGGCGCCGGCCGTCGATACCGGCCAATCGCCAGCGTGCCGAGCTGACGGGGGCAGCGGTGCGAGACCTCTTCTCGTCAGCCGGGGGCCTGAAGATCGTGAAATCATGGGCGGGTCTGATCGATGTCCTGCCAGATGCGCTCCCGGTCCTTGAAGCGCCGGGGGCGGCAAGCGGCCTCATCGTCGCGACGGGTTTCTCGGGCCACGGCTTCGGTCTCGGGCCCGCTGTCGGCCGGCATGTGGCGCGCCTTGCCCGGGGCAAAGAACCTGATCCGATCCTCGCGCCCTTGGGCCTGGAGCGCTTTTCACGCGGCACCTATGCGCGCGCACACGCTCCGCTCTGATCATCCCCGACCGATTAACCGGAGCCATTCATGACATCCGCAACCGCCGCCGAATACCACACCATCGCTGCCGGCCTTGCTTTCGAAGGGCGCGCTTTCATTGGTGGTCGCTTCGTGCCGGCGATGAGCGGCGCAACGATGGAGACGACCAATCCGGCGACGGGCGAGATCATCGCATCCGTTGCGAGCAGCCAGGCGGACGACGTGGAGCACGCAGTATCGGCCGCGCGAAGGGCATTTCGCGATGGCGGGTGGTCCCGCTCGGCACCAGAGTGTCGCAAGGCCGTGCTTCTCAAGCTGGCGGAGCTCATCCGTGCCAATGCGAGGGATCTGGCGGTTCTGGAGAGCCTTGATAGCGGTAAGCCGATCCGGGATTGCCTGAAGGAAATCGGCAGCGAGGTGCCCGATGCCCTGCAATGGTATGGCGAACTGATCGACAAGAGCTTCGGAAAGGTCGCGCCAACCGGCGAGGACGCGCTCGCTTTGATCACACGAGAGCCGATCGGCGTGGTCGGTCTCGTTCTGCCCTGGAACTTCCCGTTGCTGATGGCGGCGTGGAAGCTCGGTCCGGCACTGGCCAGCGGCTGCTCCGTCGTGGTCAAGCCGGCTGAACAGACCTCCCTCTCGATCCTGAAATTCGCGGAGCTTGCAGCGGAGGCCGGTCTGCCGGACGGGGTGCTCAACATCGTCCCGGGATTGGGCGAGAATGCCGGGCGGGCGCTCGGCTTGCACCGGGATGTCGACGCAATCTCCTTCACGGGGTCGACGGAGGTCGGGCGCCTCTTCCTTCGCTACGCGGCCGACAGCAATCTCAAGACCATCGGCCTCGAGATGGGTGGCAAAAGCCCCCTCATTATCCTTGACGACACCAGGCTGACGCCGGAGCTGATCGAGCATGCGGTAACCGCCGCATTCTGGAATGGTGGGCAGAACTGCTCGGCCAATATGCGCCAGATCGTGGCCCGCAGCCGGCAGGACGAGTTTGTCGCGCTCGTCGCCGGACGGTCGAGGGCGTTCGTCGTCGGTGACCCTCTGGATCCGACGACGGATCTCGGCCCAATGGTGACTGCGGAGCACCGGATGCGCGTACAAGGCTTCGTCGAGACCGGGAGGCAGGAGGGAGCCCGCTGCGTCGTGCAGTCGGATAGCGCTCTCGCTGATCGCCCAGGCAGCTTCCTGGGCCCGACGATTTTCTCCGATCTCTCGCCGACGATGGCGATCGCACGGGAGGAAATCTTCGGGCCTGTCCTCGGTGTGCTGCCGGTCGACGGGGCGGACGAGGCACTGGCTGTCGCCAACGACAGCGCCTACGGACTTCACGCCACGGTGTTCACCCAAGATATCGACCGCGCCTTGTTCATGACGCGGCGCCTCGCCTGCGGAACGATCGCGATCAACGGCTTCACGGAAGGCGACATCAAGATGCCCTTCGGCGGCTATCGACAGTCGGGCTCGCTCGCCCGCGACAAGGGGACTGAGGCAATGGCGCAATACCTTCAGACGAAGACAAGCTGGATCAACCTGAGGTTGCCGGCTATCGGCTGAACGGCCACCGCACCGCAATGATCGCGCACCTCGATACGGACAACGACCATGAGCATAGACCAGGCCAAGCGCGATCAATTGATGCGGTTCTATGACGGGACAATGCTGCCCGAGGAGCTGGTTGCGACCATGTCGGCCGACCAAGGCTGGTTTCCCTCACGAGTGGTCAAGCGCGGTCATCAGGTGAAGCCGCTGCCGCGCGCATCGTTCGAATTGCCGCGGCTCTCCATCCCGGATCATGGTCGCAGCTTCGACCTGTACGACTATCTCTCGATCAATCGCATCGCTGGCCTGCTCGTCATGAAGGACGGCGCCGTGGTCACCGAGCACTACGGCCTTGGCATCGACGCGGCAACGAAATGGAATTCGTGCTCGCTCGCCAAATCTGTGGCGGCTACCTTGGTCGGCATCGCGCTCAAGGAAGGCGCGATTGCAAGCCTCGACGATCCTGTTACCCGCTACATTCCCTTGGGCGGCGTGTATGCGAAGGTTTCAGTTCGGCAACTTCTGCGCCTGGCGTCAGGCGTGAGATGGCGCGAGGATTATACGGACCCGACGTCCGACCGGCGCCAACTGCTCGAAATCCAATGCTGCTGGGAACAGGGCGGCATCGCTCGGCACATGGCATCGCTGCCGGCCGCGACTGCGCCGGGCGAGTCCTGGGTCTATAACACCGGCGAATCCTACCTCGTCAGCCTGCTCATGCAGAACGCGACCAGCATGAACCTCGCGGAATACTGCAGCACGAAGCTGTGGTCGAAGGCCGGCATGGAATCTGACGCGAGCTGGTGGTCGGAAAGTCCAGAGGGAATGACGATCTCCGGCAGCGGCATGCACGCGACGTTGCGCGACTATGCTCGCTTCGGCCAGTTTGTGCTGGATGAGGGACGGATTGGCGACGAGTTGCTCCTTCCCGGCAACTGGAATGCGGAAGCCGGAGCCCCATTCTCCATCGGAGGCGAGATGATCCCCTATGGATACATGTGGTGGATTCCAACGCTCCGGCACGAGCGTCTGGACGGCAGCTTCCAGGCTGAAGGGATTTATGGGCAGCACATTCACATCAATCCACGCGAACGCCTGGTCGTGGTGCTGCTCTGCGCTCGCTCCAAACCGAGCTTTCGTCAGCGTCTAGAGATCAATGACGACGTCTTTTTCGCAGCGGCCGCATCAGCGCTGCGCAAATGATTACGGACGAGGCGCTCCGGTCCGAATGGACGGTGATAAGCGACTTCTGCGCAGGCGAACGAAAAAATTCTTACTGGTTTATTTGGAAACGTCTGCTTTCGGGTATGGGCTCCATGACAGCTTTTATGTGAAGGGTTTGATCACTGGGCCGGAAACTCCAACCTCCGGCGGTCCAGCAAACGGTCTCAGATCAGTTTTCCCGACCCGGCTCGATAAGCGCAACGATTGGGCTCAAACATGAGCCGGCGTTGTATTCGTCTGCAGTTCAGCCATCGCTCGCCCGATCAGCGCCAAAGCCGCCGCGCGCTCAGCCAATACGTGCGTCAGTGAGAGCTCGACTTCACCACCGCATTCTATCTCCTGCTCCAGTTTTCGTGCTGCCGTCGACAGCGCCGCATATCCGAGCAATCCAGCGCTCGAGGCAACAACATGGGCATCACTTCGCAACTTGTCCTGCCTGGCATCTTTGAAACGCTCAGGCAGATCGTCACGCAAACGCGTCAGCAGTTCGTGCGTCTTCCGCGCGCCGACTAGTCGTAAGAGTTCAGCCAATTTATCGCCAATTGCTGGATAGGCTGGAGGAATAGGGCCACTGCTTGCAACATCTTGGGCCGTATCTCTGCTCGACATGAGCTCCTCGATCTTCACTAGCAGAACGTCTCTCTCGAAGGGCTTGCCGATATGGTCGCTCATCCCCGCCTCGCCATAACTTTCGATCTGTTGCGAGAACACGTTGGCCGTCAACGCGATGATCGGAACCGAGTTTCCACCTGTGTCGAGTTCGCGGATGCGTCGCGTCGCTTCGAGCCCATCCATACCCGGCATCTGTACATCCATCAGGATCAGGTCATGGCGGCGAGCACTGTAATTCGCGATCGCATTCGGCCCATCCGCAGCGATCTCAACCTCGTGCCCCGCCGAACGCAGCATCGCGGCGACAATCTCCTGGTTGATTTCCAGATCATCGACGAGCAGGATTCGCCGTGGCGTGTATGTGTCCGGCACCGTGAGGTTGGAGCCACCCGAGGCCGCATCGGCCGGCGCAGCCGTGACGACGGGAATGTGGAAACGGAAGCGCGAACCAAAGCCGAGGACGCTCTCTGCCTCGATGTCTCCTCCCATCAAGCGAGCCAGCCGTCGGGAGATCGACAAGCCCAAACCCGTGCCGCCATATTGGCGACTGATCGAACCGTCGCCCTGGACGAAGTCCTGAAAGAGTGTGTCTATGCGCCGAGGTGAAATCCCGATCCCGCTATCCTCGACGACAAAGATCAGGCGGCCCACGCCCCAGTCGCAGCAGATCCGCAACGTGACCTGCCCGGCCGGAGTGAATTTCAAGGCATTGTTGAGCAGATTGAGCAAGACCTGCCGGACACGGGTTTCGTCGGCGACAATAATGTCCGGGGTCTCGGGGTCGACGGCACATTCGAGCCGCAGCTTCTTCTCTTCGGCGAGCCAGCGCGTCAGGGACAGGCAGTCCTCGGCCAGCCTGCGCAGGTCCAGCGGCCTCTGCTCCAGCTCCAGCCTGCCGGCCTCGATCTTGGAGAAGTCCAGAACATCGTTGACGATCGTCAATAGAGAGGCGCCGGCCTTCTCGATCAAGGCGAGCTGCCGACTAAGATTAGGGGCAAGATCCGGGGTTCTCTGAGCCAGGGACGCGAAGCCCAGGATTGCATTGAGTGGCGTTCTGATCTCGTGGCTCATGGCCGCGAGGAACTGGCTCTTGGCCTGGCTCGCTCGTTCGGCGACCTCCTTGGCGCAACCGAGTTCTTCCGCCTGCAGCTGGCCGTCCGTGATATCGCGCGCGACGACGAAAATGCGTTCGGGCTCGACACCCGTTGCGTGAACAGGTGTCAGGATGAACTCCCACCAGCGCAGGATGCCCATCATGGTGGGGCACATGCGCGTGAAGCGGTCAGTGTGACCGGCCCTGACACGCCGCAGGGCGAGTTCCGCACGCTCCCGATGCTCGGCCGGGAACAACTCGGTGAAATGCTTGCCGCGGATCTGCTCGAAGTCCCAGATCTCGAAGAGTTCCTGCCCGACGTCGCTGACGAAGGTCACGCGGCCGTCGAGGTCGAGCAAACTGATGCCGTCGGGGCTTGAGTTGATCAGCGTATCGGCGAAGGAAGTGCTCGCCTTCGCATCCGCGGCTGCTTGCCTCTGCTGTGTTATATCCCGGTAGATTCGCATGGTGCCGCCTCTCCGCAGCGGCATCATGCGAATTTCCAGCACCCTGCCGTCGCTTCGGGTCCACTCGTGACGAGTGTCTGGCACGGTTTCAGGTTCCGGTTTCACCTGCTTGGGTTCACGCGGAGAAGCAGACAGCGCCCCGCCCTCGGCCTCGCGGGCTTTGACGCTGTCGAGGGTCAGTCGTGCAGCTTCCGGGTCGTCAGCCAGACCGAGCAGTTTGCGAGCGAAGTCATTCAAGAGTTCGACACGCTGGCCGGGATCGAAGACGATGACCCCCTGCTCCATATGGGCGAGAAGGTCTTGCAGGCGTCTGCTCTCGGATAGCCGCCTTCCTGCATGCAACACGAGGAGCACGAACAGGGCCGCGAAACCGAAGAGGCACATAGCAGCCGCCACGTTACTCATGGGCAGAAGATTCAAGCCTGTCTGAAGTGTCATCGGCAGCCGACCGTGGACCTCATCCGCTAATATCCGAGGAGATCATGATTCGCCCGGTTTCATCGTACAGCGAGGGATCAGGCCGCCGCCGATGCATCGACGAAAACAACCTGGACGCGCTTTAGCGCCTGTTCAATCTCATGTGGCACGGTATCTTGAGGCGTTTTCGGCAACGCGACTTGCGGCCGGGCGCAAATTGCGGCCAATTCGTCGAAACCAAGCATTGCGGCGCAGGAGGACAGCTCCGTCAGCCGCCACCAGCGATCAGAATCGCCGGTCGCCGCTGCACGTTCGACGTCTGCGAGCAAATGTCGGGACAGTCGCTCGACCGTCGCCGCGCCGATGGTATCCATGAGCGCTCCGCGCTTGGTCTGATCGATCGCACACGGCACACTCGCTGAGGTCGAGCTCGTTAAAGACGGTTCCAGAAGCGCATCACACCGCACTGGGAGGGCAAATTCGCTGGGCAACCCGCTTTCTGACACCGCTGCAAGCAGCTCTCCACCGCCGATCTCTACGGAATGGCGAAACAGAGCGGCACGCACCCGGCTAAGTTGCTGAAAGACCTCCGACACCCCGTGACGCGGCCTGACGCCGACCGTGGCAAGTCGGACGGTGACACGGTCAACTCTCGGGGAAACGTCGAGATGAAGCAAAATCTCGCCCCCTTCCCATCGCCAAATCGCTTCATCGAGCATCACCGAGACAAGCTCGCCAAAAAGTGTGGCGTCACCGTTCACATAGTCCGGAAGCCTGGCATTGACGCGCAGTCCTATGGACAATCCGCGGGCCCGAGTACTGACGCGGGCCTGGTCGACCAGAGTTTCCACCAAACGCCGCGGCTCCATGAGCATGACGTCACGGGCAGATGCTGTTGGTTCTGATCCCCCATCATCGCTCAGGCAGGCGGTCAGGACATTTAGTGCTCTGCGGGCTGCGCGGAGGTTCTCCACGCCGGCATACTCGTCCCTGCCCAGCGAGGGGGCGTCCGCAGCCCCAACCGGCAGACCGGTATTTTCGGCCGGCATGGCTCGAAGCTCGGCTTGAGACAGGTCGAGCGACAACGCCGATCCCGGCGCGGCGGGCAGCGATTGCTCGTCGCGTCCCGCGGGCCGGCAAAGCGTGACGGAGTTCGGGCTGCCCTCGGGCAGCGCAGCGACTGCTGCCGGCACCTCCTGACTGGCACCGAGGCGCCTGGCGAGCCACGACCAAGAGTCGATGTCAGAAACCTTGAAAACGGTATCGCAGACATCAGCGATATCGGCACTAATGCCCACAATCGGCAAAGTCGGACCGATTGCAGATCGCGCCGAATGCAGCGCTTGCTTCATACCGTGTCGTTCGATCAACAGCACCACCTCGGCTTCGGCCGCTGGAACGAGATCGAAACACAAGGACAGCGCCGAAGCCTGATCCGGCAGCGGCTCCGGAACGACGAATGCGCGTGGGGTACGCGACAGCCCGTAGCGAGACCAAAGTGCCGCAGAAACTGCGGACACGGACGGCGCCGCCAAACCAGCTATCGCCCGTGCCTCTCCCAGCAATCGAGCAAGCGTCGCGAACAACTCGGCCGGGTCGACCGGTTTCGGCAGGATCGCGCGAAAAACCGCGTCCGAGCCACGGCGGGCGGCCAGTCCGTTGCGATCCGCGGTCAGGCCGATCAGCACAGGCGGCGCGCCTTGCGAGCGGCGTTCGTCAAGCATCAACCGTCCCAGCGCGAAGCCGTCCATCTCAGGCAGGTGATAGTCGACCAGTGCCGCGTCGAAGCGGGTGACACCCAGTTTCTCGAGTGCACCGAACCCGTCAGAGGCAACCTCGACCACGTGACCCTGCCCGGCAAGCAGAGAGCGGATGACCTCCTGTGAGATAGGATCGTCTTCGATGAGCAGCAGGCGGAAGGACATCGGCCAAGTTCCGTTTTACAGGAGATCGATCAAGGGGTGGCGGCGGGCACGATCGGGCGGCTGGCGACGGCGCCGGGGGCGCCCGGCAGACGATGGGTCGGGCCACGATACGCCTCGACCGGCAGCGTTGGGTCGAGCCTTGCATACGCCGGCCCTGCGACCGTCGCCGACATGGGCGCGGTCACCGGCGCAAGGTAGCGGCCCGGCACCGCCGAGACCTGCTCCTCCGCGACGAGGCGACGCTGCCTTGGAGCCCGTTCGATCCGCCCGTCACCAAGCTGCGAGACACGCCGCCTCGGCTGGGGTTGGACCGCGCCGAGATCGAGTTGGTCGAGCGCTGCCGCAATCGTGTCGAGCGGCATGTCCTCCCGGCACAGGCGCAGCCGCCAGACGGCATCGCCTTTGCCCAGCCTCTGCTGAATTCGCGCATCCGTGCCCGAAAGCCATTGCCAGACATAAACGCATCGAAGTTCGCCGGGGCCGGCGACCACGGCAAGTCCGTAAGGACCAAACTGATTGTGGCGAGGCGTCGTGACGATCCGCGCTGACTGCCCCGGAAAGGCCGCCGCAATCTCGGAGCGGATCATCGCCTCGGTTGGCTTTGCGAGCACTGAGCTGCGTCCGATTTCCAGTCGAATTTCGCCGCGGGTGCCCGTACGGCCTCCCAGTGCGATCACCTGGCTCTTGCTGCCGGTGTCACGCCATCCGTCGATCTTCCCTGGTGTGGCCAATGCGGCCGGCAACCGCACAAGCGCAGCCGGACGGTGGCGCGACGCCTCCTCCGGCACCGCCGGGGCGAGAGCGCTTACCCCGGGTGCGCTGGCATAGGCTTCGAGTGAGTTCACCGACGCTGCCTGCTCGGTCCGAGCGGAGCAGCCGGCGAGCAGCATGCCAAGAAAAGCGATCATGGACGGAAGGCGAGCAGGGCGCATCGGTCGAATACCTCTCAGCGGCGGAAGCGCGTGGCCGCGCCGGCGACGGCATGGGCGGGAACAGGAGCGGCGGCCTGTCGCGCCATCGTGTCCTGCTGCGAGGCCCAGAGCGTGCCGCGCGGCAGAGGCTGGGCCGCGGCCGGTATCGTTGCGGGCTGTTCGGCGCCGTCCCAACCGGGAAGCAACGTGAAGCCCAGCTGCTCGTACGGCATGGCGACGACGCCGCCGACGCGGCGCGCAACCAGCACCGGACGCTCGAAAGGTCCCGATCGAGCGGCATCGACGGCCGGCTGGCGCACCGCCTCCGGGAAACGCAACGCGTTCTCGGCCGAAACAGCGACCGGGAAGGCAACCCTGCGCATGAGGCGGCTTGACACGGGTATCGGAGACATGACGGGGCCGGGAACATGGACTGGGCCAGCCGCCGTACGGATCTGTTCAACGGCCAGCGCGGTCGCTGGCCGGTCGCAAGGACCAGGCAGGTCCTCGGTCGGGCCGGCGAAGGCGAGCTCGACCACTTTCGGAAACAAGCCGTCATATCGATTGACGAGTTCAACGAACTCGCGTTGGCGCTTGAGGCGCTGCAGCGCCAGCGCCTGCCCGTAGACCGTATTCTCCTTGGGCTGCCAGGCGCTCGCGCGCTGGAACCAGCCGAGCGCGGTCTCGAACTGGCAGGAATTGTAGGCGTACCAACCCAAACCCTGCGCGCCCTCGGCCGAGCGGATCTCCAGAGTAACGCGTGCGTAGCGTGCCAGCCGCTCCGGTTCGATCGAAGGAGGCACCGGCTTGGTCAGCTCGGTCTCGAGCACGTCGATGAACAGGATTGCGTTGTTGGTCAGCGGCCCCCGCCAGGCGAAGGCAACCTCCTCGACCTCGCGTCGGTGGCCGAGTCTGAGCAAGGTATGGGCAAGACCATGGGCGATAGTCGCGTCGCCACCGCGGGCGATGGCGTGCTTGAACCATTGAAGCGCATCCGGCAGCCGGTTCTGCTTCAGCGCAAGCCAGGCGACGAGGCCAGGCTGGCTCGGGTCATCGGCCGTGCGTGCGTAGTCCTCGAAGGCCTTGATTTCCGCCGGCTCCAGCGGTGCCTCACGCTCGTCATGCAAGATCGCGGCAATGCGTCCGCGCGTCACATCGATTGCCAATGCGGCGAATTCCGAGGTGCCATCCGAGCCCGCTTTGCCCATGACGAGCAGTTGCTCGACATCCGCCATCGGTAGTAGCGCGAGCGCCTTCTGGATGGTGGCGCGACGCTCCTGGGGGTCCACGCGGCGGGTCAGGATCGCGCTAAGAAGCGCGAACGCCTCAGGCTGCCTGTCGCTGCGGGCGAAACCCTCGGCCACGATCCAGGCAAGCTCGACATCATCGACATCGGCGCCCTTTCCGAAGGAACCGGCGAGATCGGAAACCGCGAGCCATTGAGCCTTGCCGGCATGGGTGAGCAGCGCGATCCGCAGCTCCTTCCGCGCGAGCTTGCGGGCGAGATCGTCAGAAAGGCGCCAGCCCGGTTCGGCCTTGCCACGTTCCGCGATCGTCCGCTTCAGACCGTCGATATCGTTGTTGGCGAAGAGCTGCCACAGCGGCTTCTCGTCGGGGGGGCTCGCACGATCCGTCCAGACCTCTGGTGGGACGGTCCACCCCGGATGCAGCGCCATGAGGCGCCGCCCCTCGGCCTCGGCGCGCTCCCGCTGGCCAGTGGCGGCGTAGTAGCGCAAGGCGGATTCGTCGACATCGGCGGCCAAAGCCGGCGATGACAGCAGCAGCGCGAAAAGAAGCGGACCAATCAGTCGCGTAGGCATGACGGATATCTCATTCGTACGGCCGTGAGCGCCAGCAGATGCAGCGTCGTGGGGTAATAGTGTTCGTTCTGCGCGCTGGTGCGCAGATTTGCAGGCCACGCCTGGCTCCGGCTGGCGCAGGCGGACAGCGCCGGCAGCGTGAGATACCCGCGTTCGGTCAGCACTGCCGACGGCTTGCCGTTCCCAATATCGACAAGCGCGAGCCCCTTCCCTTCCCTTCCCCAGGCGGCGAGGAAAACGTCGTGGCTGCGCGGCTGATCGAAGCCGGAAAAAGCCAGATAGAGCGGAATTCGGATGCCATTATAGGAGAATTCGGATGCGAAGCCGGCCGCCGGCTGAGGCGTCCCGCCTTTCAGCGAGATCCAGTCGCTCGGCAGCTGCGACGGTCCGAAGCGCGCCTGTGCGATCAGCCGCAGCCCGGTACGACCAATGCCGGCCCAATCGAATTCGGGGGCAACGAGGGGAAGGCGCGCAAAGGCCGGAAAAACGTAATAGGACAGATTCAATACCGGCCCGTCCGGCCTGTCCTCGGCTGCAAAACCCGAAAGACCGGGGAGGAGCAGCGGCCCGTTCGACGATTTCATAACCACAAGCTTGCGGCCGATTTCGACAGCCGTGCGGCGTGCCGCCACGCGGTAGGAGACCTCTCCCCAGGCCTCGGCCGCCTCGGTCAGCGCCCACGCGATCAGGAGGTCGCCATCGGTGGCGTTGTTCATGTCGGCCACGGCTGGACGCTTCTCCGGTTCCCAACGCCAGGCCGCAAGTGCGTCGTCGCGCACAAAGAGGTTAGCGCGGGTCCAGCCCCAGATTCGCTCGAAAGCGGGCTTGTCGTCGGCAGCGACCGCCAGAAGCATGCCATAGCCCTGCCCCTCGCTGTGACTGATGCCGCCGTTAGCCGTGTCGACGACGCGGCCGGATTCGGTGACGAAGCGGGCCTTGTAGGCGCGCCATGCCTCACGGTCGGAGAGCTGACCATGCAGGGCCGGGGTTGAGCGGTCAGCCTGCGCTGCGGAAAGCGGTGCGACCACCAGCAGGGCGAACAACGCAACGATCGAAAGCGCTAGCCTCCGCATCAGCCCTGCCTCCGACCGGTGTTGAGAACAAGGCCGAGCGTCGCGAAGGCGAGCACCAGCACGAGCGCCAGCGCCACTCCGACATAGGCCAGCGGTTTCAGGGAAAGCCAGCCAGCCAGCACCAGCCGCTTGTTCGGCAAGCTGAAGGTCTGCGTCTCGACGAAACGCTGATCGGCACCGGCGGCGACGATGACGACCTCCTCCCCCTTCAGAGCCGCAACGCGGCCGGCGAGCCGGCTCCACTGAGCAGGATGCACAATGCACTCGGCGGCTGCGGCCAGCGTGGGCGAGTCGGGTGCCGACACCACCGTCCAGGTATGCGCGGCATCGGCGGAGCGATATCCCTGACCAAGGAGGGCCAGCGCGCCGGAAGCAACCGCCTTGTCAGCCGGAACCGTGCCGGGTTCGATCGGCGAGGTCCATAAACCCGCGAAAGGCAGCGAAGCGCTCAACCCTGCAGCGGCGGCAGGATCGGCCGCACCCGGCTTTGCCGGGGCGGGGCCAGACGGTAGCCGACAGGTTCCGGCGAGACGCTCGCCATCAGGCGCCACAGGCGCGGCGGCCGGCTTGCGCCCGTCGAGCGGGCGCCAGGCCGTCTCGACCCCCTTCGGATCGAGCCCGAGTTCGCCCAACATGACCGGATCCAGGCGGGACGCCGGAGAGACGGCCAGCACCGGACCGGCATCGGCCTTCGGCGGCTCGACCGTAAAGGTAAAATCGAGCGGCCGGCCGGCAGCGACGGCGAGCCGCGCAACAAGGGTAAGCGCGGCCCCCATAGTTTCACGATCGGGCTGCGGCACGTAGAGGATCGGCGCCACATTGCTCTGGGTGAACGGAAAAGCTCCCGCGCTCAGCGCCGCCAACTCGGGCGCGCGCCCGATGCGGGCCACGCGCGGCAAGTTGATTTCGGTCGTGTCGAGCAGCGTCAGGCGTGGTGCGGCCGGAGCCGCGCAGGAGGCATCCTCCGGGCGGGGCACCTCGGCCACGATTGCAATCCGATTGTGGCCTGGACGCATCAACGACAGCGGCAGGAAGATGCGGCTGCCGCCGAGATCGCCGGCCTTGTCGCCATTGAGCCGTTGCGTCGCCGCCTGCCGTCCATTGACCGTGACGAGGACATGGGCGTCCCGCGTCAATCCTCCGGCGTGACTTCCGGCAAGGTCGAGAGAAATCCGGTCATAATCGGCCGGCAGGAAGTCGGCCGGCATGACGACGTCGACCCCGTGCTCGAAACGCCGGCCGGCAAAACTCATGCCGCCGAAGCCGGTTTCACGCAGACGGATTTGCTCGGCGAAACCACTGACGACATACCCGGCCTGCAGCGTCAGCGCCTGCCTGCCCGCTTTGGCTCCGACGGCCGCAGCTCTCTGGCGCTCTCCATCCCAGCTTTCGAGGGCCGCATCGAGCTCTGTCTCGTTCCTGCCAGGAACTGAAAAGACGGGGGTTCCCGGGCTCGTTGCGAAGCCGTATCGAGCCCCCCCTGCCGGTGCAGGAGCTCCGTTGCCGAGCGCGAGCACGAGGCTGGGCTCATCCGCGCCATCGGCGCCGATGGTCACGACTGGTTGCAGGGTCCCCGCGGCAAGGGCGGTGATCTGTACCGCCTTGATCGCGCGTTGGACCATTGACGGAGAGAGCCGGTCCCCGGCCGCGAGACGGATCGCGAAGGCCCCGCTCGCTCGTGGAGGTATGGCAGCGATGTCGGCGGGCGAACCATAGCCTGGCTCCGGACTGCCAAGCACGAGCCCCGAGCGCGCAGGATCGAGCACCGTCCAAAGCTCGTACGTCGCGGCCGGCGAGCAGTCGACGCGATGGCGCTGCTCGACGCGAAGGCGCAGCGCATTCGCGCCCGCCTTGAGCAGGCCGGCCGGAACGGCGAAATCTCGGCTCGCGACAGCATCGGCCCGGGCAAGCGATGCGCTTCCGAGCGAGACATCGTTCAGGAACACGGTGACGCGCGAGCCCTCCGGCATCACCGAAATCGCCGACAGGAAGGACAGGCGCAGCGTCGCGGGGGCCGTCGCCTGCGCAATGGTCAGCGAAATCGGCCAAAGCTTCTCCGACCACTCGCCAGCGAAACGCAAACCCGTGGACGTTACCGGCAGAGGTCGCAGCGCAGGTGCATTCTCGGACTGGCGTTTCGGCGCAGCCAGGCGTTCACCTCTAGGCTCGGCCGAGGTGGATGGAACGGACGAATCCGGCAGCACGAAGCTGCGCACCGGGCCGACGCCAACGAAACTCTGGGCTTCGGCCTGCAGCGGCAGCAGCAGAGCCACGCCGAGCCCGGCCAGCGTGGTTGGCCATAAGGGAGACGACGAGCACATATCAGGCAGCCTTCCCGGTCGCGACCACGCCCGGCTCGTTCATCCGAGCGATCGCGACACGCCATACATCTGCATCGATCACTTGACGGGCATCCGCAGCCGGCGGGGACAACGCCAGCACGGCCTCTGCGAAAGCCTGCGGATCGAATGCGGGCACGGCCGCGATCTCCGGGCCGGCGTCATCGGCAGTCGCGGCCGAGACAACCTCCGGCTTCCGGTGCATCGCGTAGCTCAACGCCCGGAAAGGTTCAGTCGCGCCCCACTTGAGGAACAGCAGACTGCCTTTGACGAGGCCGATCGGCTTCCGGCGTCCGGCAACGAAGCGCTGGATTGCCGCAGCATCGCCATACATCAGTTCCGCGATCGCACGATAATGAAGCGATGGCAGCCGCCCAAAGGCGAGCCCGCAGCGAAACGCCGCCCCACCCCGTGTCACGTACGACAGCGTGACCGGTACGGGCGGCTCGGCCGGGTTGCCCTCGCAGGGCTCAATCGCCAGCAGGCCGCTTCCACCACGCTCGATCTCGGCAGCCTCGTCTGGCAATGCATCGAAACGGACTGCGCATCCGCCGGCAGAGACATCGTCGACGGCGACCGGGCGCGATCGGCCACCAAGCGTCAGGGTCGCACGCCGGTTAACGCCGAGGCGCGGATGGCGGTCGATCTGGCGGCGCTCGGCGACCGCACCCAGCGCCGCTCCGGCGATGATGAGATTGAAGGTCGTCCACAGGCCGACAACGAACATAAGTTCAGTTACGCCGGGCTCGAACAAGTAACGCGCGACCGCGACGCCGACCCCAGCCAGCAGCACTACGAAAACGGCAAAGAACGGCCATGCCAGCTCCGAGAGATGATCTGTCTCGAGTGACAGCCCCTTCGCCGTGACGTTAAAGGTAGGCTTGCGTGGCGCAGCGACGACAGAAGCGATCGCCTTCGCGAGGAACACGCCCTGCACATATTCGTAGAGTTCCGAGACCCAGGGCCACCGGACATGGCCATACAGATAGCTCTGCATCAGCATGTTCACGCCAACATAGGCTGCGGTGTAGGCGATCGTTTCGTCGATGCTGGCGACGAAGATCTTCACATCCAAGAAGATGTACAACAGCGGCGCAACCATGAAGATCAACCGCGGAATTGGAAAGAACCAGAAGGTCATGCTCGAAAGGTAGGCGAGACGCTGAATCGGATTCAGCCCGGTCCGCACTGCCGGATTCTTCAGCATCAGGATCTGGAACATGCCCTGGCACCAGCGCGAGCGCTGACCGATGAAGCTCGTGAACGTCTCCGGCTGGAGACCGGCGATGAGCGGCTTATCCACATAGAGCGAGGACCAGCCCGCTGCATGCAACTCAAACGCGGTCTCACAGTCCTCGGTGATGGTCAGGCCCGAGAAGCCGCGTGTCGTCTGTAGCGCCGTGCGCCGCAGCAGCGCCGCGGAGCCGCAGAAGAAGGAACCATTCCACTTGTCCAGCCCGCGCTGGGTCACGCCGTAGAACATCTCGTTCTCGGACGGCATGCGCTCGAAAGTCCGCAGGTTCTTTTCGATTGGATCGGGATTCAGGAAGACGTGGGGCGTCTGGACGAGGAAGAGCTTCGGGTCGCGTGCGAAGTGCCCGACCGTCTCACGCAGGAACTGACGAAACGGCGCGTGGTCGGCGTCGAAAACCACGACGATCTCGCCTTGCGAATGCTCCAATCCGTTGTTCAGATTACCCGCCTTGGCGTGCTCGTTGCGGGCGCGTGTCAGATAGACGGCACCGAATTCGCGGCACAGCGCCTGCAACCTCGTCCTGCGCTGACGCGCCGCGGCTGCCCTGGCCTCATCTTTGTCCGTGCACTTCTGATCCGTACCACCGTCATCGAGCAGCCAGACCGTCAGCTTGGCGACCGGATAATCCATGCCCTTGGCCGCGGCGACAGTCATCGCGAGGATGGTCTCGTCCTCGTTGTAGGTCGGGATGAAGACATCGACGGTGGGGAGCTTATCGTCGTCGTCGCGCGGCAAACTGGATCTGTTCAGCGGATCAGCGTTGATGACGAGGCTGATGGCGAGAACGAACGCACAGAACAACTCGGCACCGAGCAGGACGAGGCCGAAGCCGAGACCGACCGGATCGGAGAGCGGCGGCAACGTATTCGTCAGGCGCCAGTAGAGGTAGCGCAGCAGCACCACGCTGCCGAGCGTGAGAAACAGGTAACGCGTGCTCGCACGACGTGGCAGCTGGCCAAGCACGATCAGTCCGGCAATCACGATGAAGCCGAGCAACCCCTGCGCCTGCACGCTGATCGGCTGCGTCACGAACAGCAGCATCAGCAGACCGCAGGAGCCCCAGGCCACCCAACGGAGCATCGTCCTTGTCGGACCGGCCAGACGCGCGGCCATCTCAGAACTGCGCCCGCAAATCAAACGACCCGTATGCGCCGTGCCCCTGGTCACGGTCGTTGAGGTAGCCGGCCGAAACTGAAACCTGGACGGGCCCGAGTTCAAGGCCGCTCAGATGTGCGCCGATACGAAATTGGCTGTAGAAGGCGTTGCCGAGGAAGGCGATCTCCGGACCGACATAGAGCTGGTGGTCGATGCGATAGCCGCCCTTCAGGCGTGCGAAGTACGCCTTATCGTTTGTGCTGAACGAGCCGTATGCCTGCAGCATGGTCCGATCGCTCGGCCGCACGAACAGATCGAGCGCTCCCTTCACGCCGTAGCTCGTACCGACGACCTGATTGCTCGGATCAGGGAATGATAGCGTGTTGTTGCGGACCGACAAGCCGACGAAGCCTGCAAGCTTCGCATTACGCCAGACCCATTCGTAGCCAACGAGCACCGCTCCCTCGGCCTGGTCTGCAGTGATTTTGCGACCAGTCGTCGCCCGGTACTCGTAGGTCCCGATCAGAGCTTCAACACGCGCCCGAGCGCCGGTCTCCGCCAGCGTACCGCCGAGAGCGGTGGTTGCGCCGGCATGTGCGAAGGCCGAACCGGTCGAGGTCACGGTGGTCGAGGCGTCGAGCGTGACAACCCAGTCTTGCCCCGCCTGCGGCGACGCTCCGGTGTACCAATCGCTCGCCAATGCGCCCGTCGGCAGCATTGCCAGAAGCATCGCTACACGAAGGGAATCCCCGCAATTACAGTTCCCCGAACGCAACGCAACGATCACCGGACACTCCGCTTGTCGTCACCCGAACGTTCGGGTGACACGCCTTTGACGGCACCGATGCTCGGTTCAACGCGCTGAACAAAAGCTTTCCAGAGCGGGCTCGTTTGGGCGGTAAATCGGACTAGTCTGATTTGCCGTTTCACAGGACGACTTAAGCCGTGACCGGCGACAGACGCGCTCCAAATCGAGCAGTTTCCGTTGGCTTTCGGAGTTTGCTTGGCCTTACGGCCGGGTCTCGCTGGAGAAGATCATCTACAATAGTCCATCCGGACTATTCCTTTCGGACTATAAAAATTGCCCCACCTCTGTCGGGCGGCACGACGAGGCGGATAGCCGCAAGGACGACCATGTGTTTAGAGTTAACCAACAGTGAAGCTTCCCAGCCGTTCCCTGCAAAGATTCGTTCGAAGACGCAGCCCTCGCCAGACCCATGATCTCCTCTCCAAGACGTCGCGCCTTGATTGCTGACGACGATGCCTTCTTCCGGATTGCGCTCGGCGCCCTCCTGACCAGCCAGCTTGGCTTCACCGAGGTGCTGGACGCCGGCTCGCTCGACGATGCGCTGGAATTGCTTGGCAACCATCCCGACATAGGGCTTGCGCTGTTCGATCTCTCGATGCCGGGGATCAAGGAAGCCGGAAATCTCTCGGCGGTGCGCGAATGTTCAGGGCACGTCACGCTCGTTGTCGTCTCTGGCTCCACGGCGCGCCACGACATCCTCTCGGCACTCGGTGCCGGAGTGCATGGGTACATTCCCAAGGCGCTCGGTCCTGCCGACCTCGTGAAGGCGCTGCAGCTTGTTCTGGGCGGCCAAATATATGTGCCTGCATGCTTGGCGGAGGCGCCTGTGCAGCCAGTCTCGTCCGCGGACGCGCACCCAGAAGACGACCACGACGCACTGTCGAGTTTGACCAAACGTCAATACGAGGTGCTGCGCGCGATCGTCGACGGCAAGCAGAACAAGACGATCGCCCGCGAGCTCGACCTCGGCGAAGGCACGGTCAAAATGCATGTGGCAGCGCTGCTACGTAGTCTACGGGTTTCCAATCGGGCGGCAGCGGCAGCCTTTGGAGCCCGCCTGCTAAAATAGCCGCGTCAAGGAGCGACGCCATTGCCTTCGAAAAGAGCGCCATCTCCTGCCGACCGACGGCGCTACCGACGGGTCCATCTCGACCTGAGCGGCAGATACGTCCTGCCCGACCGATCAGAACACCGCTGCCGCGCCACCGACCTCTCTCCTGGAGGAATTTGCTTAGTCGCTGATGTGCCACCAACGCCCGGCCAGCGCGTCATTCTCTATCTCGACGAGATCGGCCGGATTGAGGGCGTTGCCCGGCGCATCGATGGCTCCAGCTTCGCGATGACAATAACGGCCAGCAGCAGCTCGCGGGAAGAGCTGACCGCACGGCTCATCTGGCTCGTCAATCGCCGCGAGCTTGCTCTCGACGACGATCGCGGCGACCGTCGCATCGCCCTCCGCAATCGGCAAGGTGAACTGCGCTTGGCCGACGGAGAAACCCTACCGGTGCAAATACTCGACCTATCATGTACTGGCGCAGCGGTTCGCCTGGGAACTCGCATCGAGTTGGGGGCGAGGGTCGCACTTGATGGTCGCGCGGCGACGGTCGTCCGGAATCTCGACTACGGACATGGCCTCGCCTTCGAGCAGGCTCTGACACGCGAAGAGATGAACGCGCTGGCCGAACGCTGATCGAGGGCTTGAGGTGCTGATCGCACGCCTTTGGCCTTCTCCAACAGGCGGCCCGGCTTTAATCCAATGCATGGTGGGCTTGGCGGTCACGGCTGAGATGGCCGGCGAAGCGGTTAGGTTTGCGTAGGCGGCCAGCCCACAGCGACCGGTGCTGGCGACTTGTAGCCGAGCGAGGAGTACGTGCCCCTCGGGGCTAGCGTCGCCGGGCAAGTATCCCTCAATCTGCCGGCAGCTATTCCGCTAAATTGCGACGTCGAATCTGGGCCGACGATAGCGCAAAATGTCGAGCGTGCCCCCTCGGCGACGATCAGCGCCCGGATTTGCGGCCGGCCGACATTGAATCACAGGTCGCTGCGCTGGAGTGTGACCGCCATCTCTTCGATATCGAGATCGCGCTCGAGATCGTGAAGCGTTTCGTCCTCGATCAACCCCGCGCGATGGAGACGGATCAACTCCGCGCGCCCAGCCGCGATTGCAGCCATGACGACGTCGAAATGAGGATCGAGGCCCCGCATCATCGCCTCCGCGTCTTCAGCATAGCGTTCGGTAAAGTTGAGGCGGCGGGTGTATTGATCGAGCAGCATGGGATGGATCAACTCCCCATTCGCGTCATAGGCGAGCTTGGCGACAACATCCGCCTTGGCCTTGGCGATTGCCGCCTCGCAATACGGGAGACTGACTTTGGCCGGCGGATCGGTATCGACGGGGCGAACAAGGCGGATCAGCAAGCCCAATGTGGAGCCCTGGACGATGACCGTGGATAGAATCACCGCGAAGGCCGTGATCAGCATGAAGTCGCGTCCGGGGATGTTGTCGGGCAGCGTCAGCGCCACGGCGAGCGTCACGACGCCGCGCATTCCCGCCCAGCTCAGAACGCTCGCCTGACGCCAGCCGAGCGAACGCGCCTGCCGCAGGCCGAGACGATGCAATGCAGACAAGATTGCGTCGATGCCGAAAACCCAGGCCACGCGTGACAGCGTGACGACGCAAACCACGCCGATGACCGGGAGCAGCATCGCCATGACTTTGGCGTCGAAGTCGCCAATGCGCTCTACAACGCCACGCAGCGACGTGCCGATCAGAATGAAGACAAGCGCTTCCAGCACAAAAATCATGATGCGCCAGAAGGCCGTGCCTTGCAGACGCATGCGGGCGGGGAAGACTTCATGTTGCCGCCAGCCGATCAGGATCCCTGCCGCAACGGTGGCTATGACACCCGAAACATGGAACGCCTCGCCTGCGATGTAGGCGGCCCAGGGGATCAGAAGCGAGCCGGCAATGACAAGCATGTCCTCATGCAGCCGCCGCGCAACGTAGAAAAACAGCCACGCAACGGCGAGCCCGACCGCGACGCCGCCTAGCGAAAGAAGTACAAAACTCCACGCGGCGTCGCCGGCATTGAAGACACCTGTGAGCGTGGCGGCGACGGCGAAGCGGAACAGCACGAGGCCGGTCGCGTCGTTGAGCAAGCTCTCACCCTCGAGCAGTGCCACCAGGCGGCGTGGTAGCCTGACCCCCTGAAGCACTGCGCGTGCCGACACCGCGTCCGGCGGCGAAACGATGGCACCGAGCGCAAAACAGGCAGCCCAGGGCAATTCGGGGACGAGCCAGTGCGTCACTACGCCCACCGCCAACGTCGTAAAGACGACAGCGCCAACCGCGAGCGAAAGGATGCCCGGCAGGTGAGTGCGGAAGCGCCCGAAGGCCGTGTAGTAGGCACCGTCCATCAGCAATGGCGGCAGAAACAGGACCAAAGCCAGCTCGGGATCGAGTTGCCAATGTGGCATGCCGGGAACGAAGGCAATCGCTCCCCCGCCGATCATCAGGGCGGATGCCGGCGGCAGGCGCAATCGTATGGCCACCCAATGCAGCGCGATGGCTGCCGCCAGGAGGCCAAGGACAAGTTCGAATATCTGCGTTGTTGACATCGCGGCTTCCCCTACCCTGTCGATAGGACGCAAGGGGTTGGGCGGCAACTGTGGAGCGTCCGATGCTGGCGTGCCGGCCTGCGAATAATCTGGCTAGAAGCCTCCCGGAACAGTTCTGCTCGCCCCCGGTGCAAGGGACAGGTGGCCTGAACGCCGGAGCGGTCAACCGACGTTCCGTGCGAAGGCCCAATCCGCTTCAGCAGGGCTGATGAAATGCGGCCGGTATCGTGACGTGCGGGGGTAGCGAGTGCCCAGGCGATCTCGACCAAGATGGCTAATACACAGGTCGTGTCGACCCGGCTTCAAGAGACCAACAGCTTGGTCAACATCGCAACCGTCCGTGACGTCGATGCCAGCCGTCGCGAAGGCCGCGTCAAACTCAAAAAGAACAAGCAGGGTGAAAAGTGTAACGAGCCCGCTCTTAAAAACGGAATGGCCGGGCGGCCGACCGAGTTAAGGCTTTGATTTATATGGCGCGGGCGACGGGGCTCGAACCCGCGACCTCCGGCGTGACAGGCCAGAGTTTCCGCAATGATTACAAAGGTGCATTACAGCTGTGGGCGCCAGAACGGGGTGGTAATGCCTAAAAAGTGTAAGGCACAGAGCTGGCTCGGGAAAACTGGACAGTGCGGATAAGTGCGGTCGAGCACGTCTTCCTGGGCCGAGGAATCGGAGAACCGGACGATGCGGTCGTAGCCGAACGATGCGTCGAAGGTGCGAGCGGCTTGCTGGACGGCCAGCAGGCTCTCCGCGCCTTCGATGGCGACGGCGGTCGCGATCGCGGCATCGTTCGACGACATCGTCACGCCGCGCCGACCTCTTTCAGGATCGCGTCGGCTGCGAGCTTGCCGAGGGCGTTGCCGGCGAGAGGGATATCCGCGACCTCAAGCGGAGGCCGCGCCACGCTCGGCGCGGCAGCCTATGGCGGCGGCGCCAACAGGGCGAGCGGGCTCGTCACCTCGCGCAGCGTCTTCAGCGCGACGCGGGTATAAACGGCGGTGGTGTCGAGCTTCCTGTGGCCGAGCAGCACCTGGATCACTCGGATATCGGTCTTCCGTTCCAGCAGATGCGTGGCGAAGCTGTGCCGCAGCGTGTGCATCGACACGCGCTTGTCGAGCTTCGCCGCAACGGCCGCGGCATGGCAGGCCCGGTTGAGCTGGCGCGTCGTGATCGGCTGGCCCGGCTGCTGGCCGGGGAAGAGCCAGCCACGCGGGCGCTTCACCCGCCACCATTGCCGCAGCAGGTCGAGCAGGTCGGGCGCCAGCATGACATAGCGGTCCTTGCGGCCCTTGCCCTGCTCGACCCGGATCAGCATGCGGGCGCTGTCGATGTCGGCGACCTTGAGGTTGGCGATCTCCGAGACGCGCAGGCCGCAGCCATAGGCGATGCTCAGCGCGGCCCGGTCCTTCAGGCTCCGTGCATGGGCAAGGAGCAGTGCGACCTCCTGCGTGCTCAGCACGACCGGCAGCCGCTCCGGCGTTGGAATCCGGGCCATGCGGTCGCCGAAGCCAGCCCGCCCGAGCGTGACATGGAAGAAGAACCGCAAGGCCGTGCAAGCCAGGTTCATCCGCGCATAGCTCGCGCCGAGCGAAGCCAGGTGCAGCTGGTAGCGGCGCAGATCCTCCGGGCCGGCCCGAACCGGCGGCAAGCCGAGGAAGGCCGTGAACTCACGGACCTGCCGAATATAATCGCGCTGCGTATGCTCGCCGAACCGGCGGATCGTCATGTCCTCGATCATCCGCTGGCGCAACGGAGTGACGGTGACAGGATCGGTCATGAAGGCCTCCAAGGTTCAGGGGAAACGACCCCAAAATCCTCGGATGCAGCGCCTCACAGGCGAAATCTCAGCGATGAACGCGCCGCAGCGCCCTCCCGCGAGAGCGGGTTAGTCCAATGGCGCGGACCTACCTTACTTCGTTGACATAGGCGTGCGCGGCGGTCGTGGCGTGATGCCGCCCGAGGATCGTTGGAACACCCGCTTGATCGTAGGCGACCTCGTCGATTGTGAGCACGGCCTGGCGCCCATCCAGCTGGAGCAGTGCCATATCCTCGTCGCTGGCGAGGTCGGCGGTGATCTGCTCGCGAACTGCGGAAATGCGGATACCGTAACGTTCAAGCAGGTGGAGGTACAGCAAGGCTGGCAGCTCCGATTTGTCGAGCGGCCAATCCTGCAACCGTTCCTGCGCCATGACCAGCCTGTCATGCATCACGGGGAGGCCATCGACATGGCGGATCCGGTGGATCGCGATGACGCCGCCGGTTTTGATCTGGAGCGCTTCGCTTTGAGCCTGTGTGGCAGGCAAGGCCTCGACGCTGAGGAATTGGCTTGTCGAGCGCACGAGGATGCCATCGGCCCGGTGCAGGCGAAAATACTGGAAGAAAAAGCGCAGGCTGTGGTGCGGCGTGCGGCCGGTCACGACCGTGCCTGTCTTGCGGCGCCGTGTCAGCAGTCCTTCCGCCACTAGGTCGCTCATGGCGCGCCGGACGGTGCCGACGGCAACGCCGAAACCTTGTGCAAGGGCCGTCTCGCTGGGAAGGATCATCCCCGGTGGCCATTCGCCGACCAGAATGGCCTCCGACATGTGCCGCTTCACGCGCTCATAGAGCGGCGCCGCCTCGCCTATCGCCAGATTTGGCAGGACCGACGCAACGCTCCCGGCCGCCTTGCCCAATCCGTCGGCAGCAGGAGTCTCATTTTTGGCGTTGACAGCGGGCATGCGAAGTCTTCCTATTTCTATATAGTTTATATGAAAGTGAAGGGTCCGCAAATTGGCATTGCCAGCCGCGGCTTTGACCTGGTTCCATTGCAGATCGCCCCGGCGCTGGACAAGCGCGGCGGCTTTGGGCTGAGCGATGGTCGAGACAATGACTTCGCGCCAGGACACGACTGCGCTGGCACGTGCCGGCGCGTGGATCGTTGCGAATGCCGAGGACGCTGTCGCGATGCTCGGCCGGATGATCGCGGTCGACACCTCCTTCCCGCCGGGCCTCGGCTATGACGATTTCGCCGCGCTCATCGAGGAGCTCGTCGCTCCTCTGGACTTCACCACCGAGCGCGTCACCCTGCCCGAGGGCTTGTGGCAAGTGCCGAACGGTCCGGCCAGCGGCCCGCGTACCAATCTGATCGGACGCCGCGACAATGGCCGGCCGGCCTGCGGGCTCTATGTCCATGTCGACACCGTCCCCGCCGCTGCCGGCTGGGCTGGCGATCCGCTTCGGATGGAGCGCGATGGCGAACGCCTGATCGGCCTGGGCGCCGCCGACATGAAGGGCTGCGCGGCGGCGATCGTGCTGGCGCTGCGTGCGGCCCGGGCCTGCGCCGTCGATCTCGCCTATGATCCGGTGCTGCTGTTCTGCACCGATGAGGAGGGTGGCCTCTATCCGGGCGTCCGCTACCTCGCCGAACAGGGGCGCCTGCCCGAGCATATCCTCAATTTCAATGGCAGCGCCGAGGCGCGGATCTGGGCCGGCTGCTTTGGCCTTTTCAATCTACTCGTTCGCATTCACGGCCAGGCCGTTCATGCCGGGGAAGGTAATCGCCAGGGTTCCGGCATCAATGCGATCGACGGTACGCTGCCGCTACTCAACGCGCTCTCGGAACTGAAGGCGCGGGTCGCGACCCGGATCTCGGCTTTGCCGCCGCCGCCAGGCAAGGCGCCGCTCGCGGCCCAGCTCAATATCGCCGCGATCGGGGGTGGGACGGCTGGCGGGCAAGTTCCTGCGCTCGTCGAACTCACGATCAACCGGCGCTATGCCCCGGAGGAGCGCTTCAAGGAGGCGCTGGCCGAGATCGAGGACGTGATCCGCCGCAGCGTCGCAACGGTGCCGGGCCTCTCGGTCGAGACGGCGCTCGTTGGCCATCTGATGCCGACCGCAGATCCGACGGGGCCGCATTGGCCGCGCTGGCAGGCCGCCATGGGCAAAGGCTTCGGCTATCCGCCGGAGGCTTTCCGCAAATGGGGGGCGGCGAGCTGCTCGGACTTCGGATGGGTCCAGTGCGCGACCGGCCGGCAGGAAGTGATGCTCGGCGGGCTCGGACGACCCGACCGCAATATCCACGCGCCCGGCGAACACACGACCGTGCCGGACATCGTCTCGCTCGCGCAGGCGATCCTGTTCTACCTCGCTGCCGATTTCAGGCCGGACCTCAACCCCGATCTCGACCCCAAACTGCCTCCCACGAAAAGCTGAAGGAGCGTCCCATGCCGAGCATTCATCGTCGCGATTTCCTCGCCGCTTCCGCCGCTCTCAGCGGCATGGCCATGTCCGGTCTGCCGGCCTTCGGTCAGGCGCCGCGCCGCGGCGGCACGCTGCGCGTCAGCGTCGATCAGGCGGTTTCCAAGCTGAACCCGCTCGTGACCCGGGTGAACCCGGAATATCTCGTCGCCGAGCTGCTCTATTCCGGCCTGACGCGCCTCAAGCCTGATATGAGCGCCGAGCCCGACCTCGCCGAATCCTGGACGAACTCCGCCGATCTCACCGAATGGACCTTCGTACTGCGCAAGGGCCTGACCTTCCATGACGGCTCGCCCTGCACGGCGGCCGACGTGGTAGCGACCTTCGAGGCAATCCTCGACGCCAAGACCGCCTCGCCGGCACGCCAGAATGTCGGTCCGATCGCCAAGGTCGCGGCGAAAGACGACACCACCATCGTTTTCTCCCTCTCCGCGCCTTTCGCCGATCTGCCGGTGACGCTCGCCTACACCAACGCCAAGATCGTGCCGGCAGCCGTCGTCAAGGAAGGGCTCGGCAAGCTCGACCGCCAGGCGATCGGTACCGGCCCGTTCAAGCTGGTCTCTTTCGAGCCCGAACGGCAGATCGTCGTCACCCGCAATGACGCCTATTATGACAAGGCTCGGCCCCATCTCGACAAGATCGAGGTGGTCATCTTCCCGGATGTCAGCGCCGAGGCTTCCGCACTCATCGCCGGCGACACGGACCTGATCTCGACGACGCCGCCGACCGAGTTCGGCAGGTTGCAGAAGGCGGCCGGCGTCAAGGCGCTGCGCGTCGCTTCGGGCCAGTTCTGCAACGTCAATTTTGGCTGCGACCAGAAGCCCTTCAACGACGTGCGCGTGCGCCAGGCGCTGGCGTTGACGGTCGACCGTGCCGCCATGGTCGATTTCGTCACCGAGGGCTTCGGCTCGGCCGGAAACGACACTCCGCTTAGCCCGGCCTACCGCTTCTACGCCAACCTGCCGGCCAAGAAGGCGGATATCGCCAAGGCCAAGGCGCTGCTCGCAGAGGCCGGCTATCCGAAGGGGCTCGAGGCGACGCTGATCGCCTCGGACCGTCCGGGCCAGCGGACGCAGCTCGCGGTGGCTCTGCGCGAGATGGCCAAGCCCGCCGGCTTCGACATCAAGGTCGAGACCATGCCGCACGCGACCTATCTCGATCAGGTCTGGAAGAAGGGCTCGTTCTATGTCGGCTTCTACAACATGCAGGCGACGGCCGACGCTATCTTCTCCCTGCTCTACACCTCTAACGCCGCCTGGAACGAGACGCGCTGGAACAACGCGGCCTTCGACAAGCTCGTCTTCGAGGCGCGCGCCACCGTCGACGAAGCCAAGCGCCGCACGCTCTACGCCGAAGCGCAGAAGCTGATGTATGACGAGGTTCCCTCGATCATCCCGGCCTTCTTCGACCTTCTCGGCGCGCAGCGCGAATGGGTGCAGGGCTATGAACTGCATCCGCGCGGCGCCGTCTTCAGGCTCGACTTCGTCTCGCTTGGCGCCAACGCGCCGAAGCGCGGCTGAGCCTGGAAAGGGGCAGCGGGCGTGTCGCCGGCCTATATCCTCAAGCGGTTCCTGCTGATCGGCTACACGCTGTTCGTCGTGTCGCTGATCGTCTTCGCGATCACGCAGATCCTGCCGGCTGACGCTGCGGTCATGATGCTGGGCGAGAATGCGACGCCGGATGCGCTCGCGGCGCTGCGGACCAAGATGGGGCTGAACGACCCCATCTGGATGCAGTATCTGCATTGGCTCGGTGGCGTCGTCCGCGGCGATTTCGGCGTCTCGATGCGCACCGGCCAGCCGGTCGCGCCGGCGATGCTGGAGGCGCTCGGCCGCTCGCTCCTGCTCGCCCTGTTCTCTATCCTGCTGATGCTGGTGCTGGCGATCCCGCTCGGCGTCGTCGCGGCGGTGCGGCGCGGCCGCGCCGCCGATCTCGGCGTCAGCTTCCTGTCCTATCTCGGCGTCTCGCTGCCGGAATTCGTCACCGCCACGCTCGTCGTGCTCGTGCTGGCAGACTGGCTGCAATGGCTGCCGGCGACGGGCTATGTACCGCTGACCGAGGACCCGCTGCGAGGGCTCCGGCACCTCGTGCTGCCGGTGCTCACCATCTCGCTGATCCTGATCGCGCATGTCTCGCGCATGGTGCGCTCCGAACTCGTCGACGTGCTGCACTCCGACTATATCCGCGCCGCGCGGCTGAAGGGCCTCTCGAGGCGCCAGGTGCTGTTCAAGCACGCGCTGCGCAACGCGCTCCTGCCGACCATCACCATCGTTGCGCTCGATGTCGGCTATCTGCTCGGCGGCGTCATCGTGGTGGAGGAGATCTTCGCCCTGCCGGGCATCGGCCGCCAGCTCATCGTCGCGATCCAGGCGCGCGACCTGCCCTCGATCCAGGCGGGCGCGCTGATCATGGCGACGACCTATGCCGTCGCCAACTTCCTCGCAGACATCGCCTATGCCTGGATCGACCGGAGGATCCAGTATGATTGAGGTGCTCAGGCGGATGCTGCGTTCGCCGCAAGGAGCGCTCGGCCTCGTCATCGTCGGGCTGATCCTGCTCGTCGTGATCGTTGGCCCATGGCTCGCGCCCTACGATCCCGAGAAGATGGCGCCGCTGATGCGCTACAAGCCGCCGAGCGCCCAGTTCTGGCTCGGCACGGACCAGTATGGCCGCGACATCCTGAGCCGCCTGCTGCACGGCGCCCGTGCCACCGTCGTCATGGCCTTGCTGGCGACGGCGCTGGGCACGCTCGTCGGCGCCGTCATCGGCACGGTTTCAGCCTTCCTCGGTGGGCGCAGCGATGAAGCGATCATGCGCACCGTCGATGCGATCATGTCGATCCCGAGCCTGCTGCTGGCCCTGCTGATCGTGAATCTGCTCGGCAAGAGCAGCCTCAACGCGCTGCTCGCGATCGGGCTCGCCTTCGCACCCGGAATGGCTCGCATCACACGCTCCGTCGCGCTCGCGGTGCGCAAGCAGGATTATATCAACGCCGCCATCGCGCGCGGCGAAAGCGCCGCCTTCATCGTCGGGCGCGAGATGCTGCCGAACGTGGTCGCGCCGATCATCGTCGAGATGACCATTCGCGTCGCCTTCGCCGTGATGCTATTCGCCACGCTTTCCTTCCTGGGATTGGGCGCGCAGCCCCCGGCCTCCGAATGGGGGCTGATGGTCTCGGAAGCGCGGCGCTTCATGCATCTGAGCGCCTGGATGATCCTGTGGCCGAGCCTTGCCGTCGCTTTGGTTGCCATTGGCTTCAACCTGCTCGGCGACGGCCTGCGCGATGCGCTGAATCCGAGGGCATGAGGCGATGACGACGGTTCTCGATATCGCTGGCTACGGGCTCGACTACGCGACGCCGACGGGTTTCACCCGCGCGCTCGACGATGTCAGCCTGCAGATCGCCAGGGGCGAGGTGCTGGGCCTCGTCGGCGAATCCGGCTCGGGCAAGACCTCGCTCGCCTGGGCGATCATGCGCCATCTGCCGACGAGCGCGCGCGAGGCGGGCACTATCCGGCTCACCGGGCAGGACCTGCTGAAGGTGTCCGAGGCCGAGATCGAGGCGGTCCGCGGCCGGCGCATCGGCATGGTCTTCCAGGATCCGAGCACCTCGCTCAACCCGACCTTGCCGCTCGGAGAGCAACTCGCGGAGGTGTTGGTGCGCCATCGCGGCCTGACGCGGAAGCAAGCCTGGGCCGAGGGCGAGGAACGCCTGGCCCATGTCGGGCTGAAGATCCCCAGGCAGATGATGCGGCGCTATCCGCACGAGGCCTCCGGCGGCGAGAAGCAGCGCGTCGTCATCGCCACCGCCTTCGCCTGCCAGCCGGAATGCATCATCTTCGACGAGCCGACGACAGCGCTCGACGTCATCACCGCCCGGCAGATTCTCGACCTGTTCAAGGCCTTGCAGGAGGAGACAGGCGTCGCCTCGCTCTATATCTCGCATGACCTCGCGCTGGTCTCGCAGATCGCAACCAACGTCGCGGTCATTCATCGCGGCAGGATCGTCGAGCAAGGAGCGGTCGGCGACGTCTTCGCCAGGCCGCAGGACGCCTATACGCGCAAGCTGCTCGCCGCTGTCCCGCGGCCGGACCACCGGCTGGTCGAGACGGAGCCTCCTCAAGCCGGCAAACCGCTGGTCGAGGTCGAGAAGGTCAGCGTCCATTACGGCCGCAAGCCCTTCCTCGGCGGGTTGCTCGGCCGCGCCAACACGCAGTTCACCGGCAATCGCGAGGTCAGCCTCTCGGTGATGCCGGGCGAGATCCTCGGGATCGTCGGCGAATCCGGCTCGGGCAAGTCGACGCTCGCCAAGGCGATGACGGGCTTGAATCGGTTCGAGGGCGAGATTCGTTTTGCCGGACGCCGCATCAGGGGGCTTTCCGACATGGACTGCGCCTATCGCCGCTACGTCCAGATCATCTTCCAGCACCCGGATTCCTCGCTCAATCCGCGCCAGCGCATCAGCGAAATCCTGTCTCGCCCCCTCGAGCTTTACGGCGAGGCAGGCGCCCGCAAGGACACGGCAGCCATCGGTGAGTTGCTGGAGCAAGTGCGCCTCCCGGCGTCCTATGCCGAGCGCTATCCGCACCAGCTCTCCGGCGGCGAGAAGCAGCGCGTCGCCATCGCGCGTGCCTTCGCCTCGAAGCCGAAGCTTGTGATCTGCGACGAGATCACCTCGGCGCTCGACGTCTCCGTGCAGGCCTCCGTCGTCGAGCTGCTGATCGATCTCCAGAAGCGCTTCGGTACCGCCTATTTCTTCATCACGCACGATCTCAATCTCGTGCGCCAGATCGCTCACCGTATCGCGGTGATGTATCGCGGCGACCTCGTCGATCTCGTCGATCTCGCGACGCTCTCGACCGGCCCGCTCCACCCCTACACCCAATCTCTGCTCGAAGCCGTGCCCGCCCCGGCCACGGCCGCCTGACATTCGAGGCCCTGACGATGAATCCGCGTGACTTGATCCATACGCTCGACGAGAAGGCTTGCCTCGCGCTGCTTTCGGATTGGGCGCAGCACAAGAGCTACTCCGAGACCGAAGGCGAGAAGGCGCTCGTCCTCCATGCCGTCGACCAGATGAACGCCATGGGCATCGAGGCGGAGGCGCAGCTCTTCGACGACGGCCGCCGCGCCAACGCCATGGGTCGCTGGAAGGGCACTGGCGGGGGCAAGAGCCTGCTGTTCAACGGCCATCTAGACACCAATCCGGCGACCGAGGGCTGGACGGTCGATCCCTGGGGTGGCCTGATCGATGACGAGTTCATCTACGGCATCGGCGTCTCCAATATGAAGGCCGGCGACGCCGCCTCCTACTGCGCGGTCAAGACTCTGCTCGATGCCGGCGTAAAGCTGAAGGGCGACGTGATCCTGACCTATGTCGTCGGCGAATTGCAGGGCGGTGTCGGCACGGTCGCGGCGATCCGCAACGGCATCCGCGCCGACTATTTCGTCAACAGCGAGCCGACCGACCTGCAGGCCGTGACCATGCACGCCTGCGCGTTTTCGTTCGTCATCGAGCTCGTCGGCAACACCCGCCATCTCTCCAAGCGCGAGCAGGCAGTCGACGCGATCATGGCGGCCTGCGATCTGATCCCGCGCCTCAATGCAATGACTTTCAGCGGCGCGCCGTCGCCGGAGCATGAATCCATCAATCGCGTCCATGTCGGCGTCGTCCATGGCGCGCTCGGCAAGGAACTGCACGAATGGCGCTCGCCGCAGGTGGCTGATTATTGCAAGCTCAAGGGCTCCGGCCGCTTCGCCCCGGGCCAGACGCAGGAAGGTGCGCTCGCCGACATGCAGCGCGAACTCGCGGCGTTGGAAGCGCGCTTCCCCGGTCTGAAGACCACAATCCGCATCGAGAAGAAGGAAGGGCACCAGTCGATGCCGGCCTTCGAGGTCGCCAAGGAAGCGCGCATCGTAAAGAGCATCAACGCTGCCTATGAGGCCGTGCGCGGCGAGAAGCAGCCGACCGGGGCGATCAAGCCGCCGGGCTTCTTTGGCACCGATGCCGGCCATCTCTATGCCGAAGCTGGTATGGAGGGCATCGTCTGCGGTCCGGGAGGGCGCTACAACACCATGCCCGACGAGCGCGTCGAGATCCGCGATTTCCTCGACATGATCCGGATTTACATGCTTACGATCCTGGATATCTGTGAGGTCGCGTGAGCCCGCCCTTTCCGGGTGAGGAATTCGCGGCGCGGGTGGCGAAGACCCGCGCCGCGATGGCCGAGGCCGGCGCAGACGTTCTGCTCGTCGATCATGCCGAGTTCCTGGCATGGCTGACCGGCTATACCGTCTCCGAGACGATGTATCGCGCGGCCTTCCTGCCACTTCAGGGCGAACCCTGGTTCGTCCTGCGCGAGCTCGACACCGGGTCTTGCTGTGCCGCCTGCTGGTTTTCCGACATCGTCGGCTATGCCGATACGGCCGAGCCCCATACGGTCATGGCCAAGGAACTGCGCCGCCGTGGCCTAGCTGCCGGCCGGATCGGCGCCGATCACGGCTCCTACGGCTTCACGGCGGCGACGCGCGACCGATTGGCTGCCCTGTTGCCGGAGGCGCGCTTCGTCAATCTGCACGGGGCAAGCGATCTGCTGAGAGCCCTGAAGTCGCCGCTGGAGATCGGTCTAATTGTGGAGGCCGCCGGCATTGCCGACAAAGCGATGGCCGCCATCGGCGCGCAGGCGCGCCCGGGGCTCTCCCCGCGTGCGGCCGCAACGATCGCTGCAGCTTGCTTTCTTGAGAACGGAGCGGACACCGGCGAAACCGGCCCGATCGTGCCTGGTGTTGGGGACCACGAGTTTCTGCATGGCGTCATGACGGCGCAGCCGCTACAGGATGGCGACATCCTGCACGTCGAGCTGATCCCGAAGGTCTGCAACTACGGCGCGCGCCTGATGCGGCCGGTCTTGATTGGCGAAGATCGCCGCGGGCTGGCACCACTCGCAGCACGCCTCGTCGCCCTGCAGGACCGGCAGCTTGCGGCCATGAAGCCGGGCGCCGTCGCGCGGGATGTCGATGCCATATTGCGGGAGGCCGTTCTCGCCGAGGGAATGCGGCCAGCCTTTGATAACGTGACCGGCTATACGCTGGGGCTTTACGGCCGGACACCGCGCCCCAGCGACTTTTCGCGTGTTTTCCTGCCGACCTCCGAATGGCGGCTGGAGGAGGGCATGGTCTTCCACATGTACGTTTCGGCCGGCGGTCTGGGCTTCAGCGAAAGCGTCGTCGTAGACGTGGACGGCGGACGACGCTTGACGAACACGCCGCGCGCCCTCCTTTCCGCCAGTTCGCGATAACTCATCAATATGACCGAATGCACGTGAACGACCGGCACTACTTTGGCAGATTTTTAGGATGGCTGTCGCTTTTGGGATTCCCGCGGCGGCGTTTGCGTGATTCATGGGTGGTCGGCTTTCTGGAGGGCCGGCCATGGACGAGAACTGGAAGTCCGATCTTGAGAGCTGGCTTTCACCGTTTGTCGCTGCTCTGCGCCACAAGGTGCGTGCGCGGATGTGTCCGGCCTATGTCGCGGGGCTGATCGGCGCCGGCGATCGCAAGAGCGTCCAGCCGATGGCGGCGCGCGACAGCGGCGTCGGTTACGATCAGCTTCATCACTTCATCGCCGGCGGTGTTTGGGGCGCGGCGCCGTTGGAGAAGGTCTTGCTCACCGAGGCCGACAGGATGGTCGGCGGCGCGGAAGCGTGGCTGATCGTCGATGACACGGCGCTTCCGAAGAAGGGCGAGCGCTCGGTCGGTGTCGCGCCGCAATACGCCTCGGCCCTGGGCAAGAACGCCAACTGCCAGACCCTGGTGTCGCTGACGCTGGCTTCCGGCGAGGTTCCGATCATGGTGGAGCTGCGGCTGTTCCTGCCCGAGAGCTGGACGAGCGATCCCACACGACTGGCCCTGGCCGGCGTGCCGGACGATCATGGAGGCTACGGACCAAGCCCGAGATCGCACTCGCCGAGATCGATCGGGCGCGCGCTGCCGGCCTGCGCTTCGGCTGCGTCCTGGCCGATGCCGGTTATGGCCTCTCCGCGCCGTCCCGGCGGGGTCTGAGCGAGCGTGGCCTCACCTGGGCCGTCGGCATCGGAGCGCGCCAGAAGGTCTATCCGGTCGACGTGGCTCTCGTCTTTCCTGTCTCCGGGCGTGGCCGCCCGCGCAAGAACCATGTGCCCGATGCCAAGTCGGTATCGGCGGAGAAGACGCTGGCGGCGGCGCCCTGGCGCTCGCTGAGTTGGCGGCGCGGCACCAAGGGGCCGCTGAAGGCCCGCTTCGCCGCCGTGCGGATCAAGGTGGCCGACGGGCCGCCCCAAAGGGTCGGTGCCATGGGACAGCAGCATCTACCGGGGGAAGAAGCCCGGCTGATCGGCGAACGTCGTTCGAATGGAGAGCGCAAATACTACCTCTCGAACCTGCCCGCCGACACGACGCTCAAGCGTCTGGCCGGCGCGATCAAGGCGCGCTGGATCTGTGAGCAGGCACATCGACGGTTGAAGGAGGAACTCGGCCTCGATCACTTCGAGGGACGATTGTCCGCCGTCAGCGCCCTTCAGACCGTTTAGGGATTTTCGGGAAGGGAGGATTTCTGGATCATCGCAGCCATTCAGGAGCGCAGATGAGACAGAAATCGGTGCCGGAGAAAGCTCCGGCAGAGCAGGTGGTGAAGGACATTCGGCCGAACAATCCGATCCAGTCGATGAGCGGAGGTCACCTTGCCCATGCTGCGGTGGTCGCATGATCATCGTCGAGCGCCTCGCTCCGGGCACAGCGCCGCGCACCATCTTCGCCGTCAGGATCGACACATCATGACGACGGCGCCAGGGAGCCACCCAGACGGACCACTGCCGGTCTCAGCCAGAGAGCAGGCAAGCCCGTTCGCCCCGATGGCGGAAACAGAGATCACCACAGGCGCGAATATACCCAATGCGAGGCCAAATGCGGGATCCTGGGCAACTCGCTCAGAGCATCACACCACTGACGCGCGTCTCGCACGATCCCGCAGACCGCGCCGCCCGACGAAATCCCCATAGCACGGCCCCGGACCGCGGCTTCCTCCCCTGGAGGCTTTCGGACGCCGGCCCTCAGCCCGGTCCGAACCCGCTCGCACGGGCCGGCATCCGAAACCCTTCACAGGAAACGGAAGCTCGCTTGATGCCGAGAAGCGGACGTTGCGACGGATTGCAGTCCCTGTTGATAGTTTCAGAATTTCACTGCGAGCCGGGCATTGAAGGCCTGGTCGGTCGCTCGCTGCGCGAGCTGGCCGTCATAGGCCATCGAAATCTCCGCGTCGGATGTCAGGTTCAGCGCCAGGCTGGCGCCGACTGCGAGCGCATTGCGCGCGATCGGCGTGCCCGCGATTGAAAACGGCGCGCCGCCGGAGAACGCATGCTGCGACAGGGGTGTCACGTCGCCCGTCGCATGCCGCCAGCCGAGCGTGCCGCCCAGCCGCATGACCGAGCTGCTAAGATCGAAGCGCGTCTCGGCGCGCAGGCCGAGCGTGGCGAAGGTGACCGACGTGCTCTGTGCCCTGGCGGAAAGCGCTGCGACGCCGCCCGTTTCGGCGAAGTCTCCGCTGCGGAGATTGATATAGGCGAGATTGGCGAAAGGTTCGAAGGCAACTCGTCCCAGGTCGAGGCGATGGGCGATCTCGCCGAAGGCCTGAAAGCTGCGGGCGTCGTAATCCGAGCGCAGGGCTTCGCCGAAGCCGGAAAAGGCGGCGGTGCGTCGCGTTGAAAGCTCATGCCAGGCGTAGGTGGCCGCGCCGGTCAAGCGGAAGCCGCCAAGTTCCGCGCCGCCATAGAGGCCGACATGGTAGTTGTCCGCCGTGCCCTGCGATCCACGGCCCGCAACTTCGAATACAGAGCGCGAGTACCCGGCCAGCGCGCCGATCCGGGCGCCGGATGCCAAGGGGACGTCGAAGCCTGCCAGGATTCCCCCGCTCGAGCGTGTGACGGAGGCGGCATTGCCGTCGCCGCGCGTATGGCCCCAGGAGCCGAAGCCGCGCGCCCAGAGGGCGAAGCTCTCGCCGGCCGGTGCAGCGACGGCACCTTGCCCGGAGGCATAGGCCAGCGTCGCGATGCGTGGGGCACCGATCCCGTCGAAGACGGCCCGAATCCGGTCCGAGACGGCGCCCCGCACCACCTGGCTGCCCTCGATCACCACGGTCTTGGCCGTGGCGTGGATCTCACCGGACAGGCTGTCATAGGCGCGCCGTGCTTCCGCCGCGTCGCGCAGCTGCGTGAAGCTCAGCCAAAGCGGATGGGTATCGCCAAGGCTTTGCAAGCCGAGCGCCGTCTGGGCCTGGTTGCGCGTCTGTGCGATCGCGGCGAAGGACAGGTCGTTGCGCAGCAAGGTCAGGCTGACGGTGTTCGCGTCATAGTCGAGCCGCGGATCGAGGAAGAGATAGCGGGAGCTCACCCCGTCGAAGCGGCCCTCGACGCCTTGATCGGCGGTGATGATGGTATAGCGCTGGTTCGGCCGGTACAGGCCGTCTTCGCCGACATGCACCACCGAGCCGCCGAAGAGGCGCGCCTTGCCGCTGGCATGGATCAGGTCGCTCGACGTGCCGCCCGGGCTGACCTCGACCTCATAGGTCGCGCCTCGTTCGAAGCGAATGTCGCCCGTGACCGAGAGCGTGCCGATCGAGTTGCCCGGTGCGATCGCCCCGCCTGCCTGGATGATGGTCGGGCCGACCGTGCCGCTGCCTTGCAGTCGGCCGCCAGCCAGCACGTCGAGCCCGCCGCCGAGTGCGCCGTTGACCACGAGCGTGCCCGCGGACACCGCGGTGGACCCGGCGAAGCCTGAGCTGTTGCCGGTCAGGGTCAGTGTTCCGCGACCCTCCTTGACGAGGTTGCCGTTGCCGCCGATCGAGCCGCCGAGGACAAAGCCCGTGCCGGCGGCGATGTCGATCGTGCCCGTGCCGGAGACCGTCATCGAGCGGTTGCTGGCGATGTCGGCGAGTGTGGCCAGCCGGCCACCGCCGTCGAAGGCGAGGGCAGAGCCGGCTTGGCCGAGATTGGCGTCGGCGATGACGGCCAACGTGCCGTCGCGGACCACCGTGCCGCCGGAATAGGAATTCGTGCCGGTCAGAAGCAGTGCGCCGGCGCCCTCCTTCAGCAGGCGGCCGCTTCCCGTGATGGACCCGGCATAGAGGCTGTCATCCGTCTGCCGGACCGTCAGATTGGCGCCGCCGAGCGCGATCTCGCCGCCGATGCCGGCCATCAGACGCATCGACAGGTTATGGCCGTTGAGATCGAGCTTGCCGCCGGTCAATAGCCAGTCGGTCATGCCCGGCAAGGCGGTGCTCGCGCCGGCCTGCACGGTGCCGGCGGTGATCAGCGTCCCGCCAGCCCAGCTGTTGTTGCCGGTGAGGCGAAGCGTGCCGTCGCCCCATTTGATCAGGCCGCCGGCGCCGCTCACCAGGCCGTTCAGCGTCAATGTCGTGCCGGCATTCGTCTCGATGGCGCCGGTGCCGCGCAGCATGACGGTCCGGCTGCTCGCCATGTTCGCGGTGGTGTGAAGCGCGCCACTGTCGAGGGTGAGGTCGCCACTGCCTGCGCCGAGATTGCCATCGGCCGAGATCTGCAAGGTTCCGCCGGAAACGATCGTGCCGCCGCTGTAGCTGTTCGCACCACCCAGGATCAGCAGGCCGTCGCCGGTCTTCTCCAGCCCTTCTGTGCCGGTGATCGTCGCGTTGATCCGTGCCGTCTCGCCGTCGAGCACGCGGATCTCCGGCGTCGTGATGACGACGCCGCCATTGTTGTAGCCATGCAGGTCGAGGCTGTCCCCGGTCAGCGTGTAGTCGCCGCCTGCGAATTGCAGCCCGACGGCACCCAGGGGGCCGTTGCTATGGTCGAGCGTGACGATGCCGCCGGGACCGCGGAACACGCCATAGCCGCCGCCCCAGGATGTGGTCGTCGAACCGCCGAGATTGAACCAGTTTGGATTGGCGGCATTCCAGACGCCGTCCGCGCCGCCGGCCGATGTCGTGCCCCAGAGTTGCAGAATGTTCAGGCCGTTCGCGGCCACGAGGACATCGACCTTGCTGGCTTGCGAGGCATCGACCTCGTAGGTGTAGGCGACCGGCCCGGTCGACGGCATCGCCCCGATGATGAAAGTGCCGTTCGATGGGCTCAGCGTGCCGCTATAGGTAATGACGCGATGGTAGCCGATCGCGGGCTGCGCGCTGCTGTCGAGATTGAGCGTGGCGTTGTTCAGGACGAGATTGCCATTGACCCGCGTCGTCGCCGAACCCGGCGAAGACGCGCCGTAGCCGTGCAGGCGGTAGTCGTAGTTGCTGCTGGCATCGAGCGTCAGCGTACCGTTGACGATGAGCCGGGAGCTATCGGACGGCTTGATCGTGCCGGCGCCATGGGCGGTCAGATTGCCGTTGACGGTGAGCGACGTCAGACCCGAAGGCGCGAGCGTGCCGCCGCTATTGATCATGGTCGCGCCGATGGTGCCGCCGCCGGTGACGAAGCCACCGTTCCCGATGGTGACGGTTCCACCGAGCTGCGCGGTGCCCGCCATCTGCAAGGTGCTGCCCGCGACCGTGGTCTGCCCTGAGAAGCGGCGGCTGTCGCCCGAGAGAATGGTCGTGCCGGCGAGCAGGTCGATGGCGCCAGCGCCGGAAAGCGCGTGAGCAAAAGTATAGCCGGGCGTGTTGTGGTTGAAGACGAGTCGGCCGTTGCCGGCGCCGAAATGGATGCCGCTGGTCAGTATGCCTGCGGTGGCGGCTGCCTGCCCTGCCGCCGCGCCGATATTGATGGTGCCGAAGCTGCCTGCGTTCCGGGCGAGTTCGATGGGGCGGCTGCCGCCCGCGCTCACCTTGCCGCCATCGGCGACGGTCAAGTTGCCGCTGCCGGAATTGCCGACCGTGAGCATGGTCGTCGCCAGGCTCGCGCCAGCGCCGCTCACCAGGGCCGATCCCGTGCCGCCATCGCCGAGCGTGAGAGCACCGGCTCCGATATGCGAGCCGTTGCTGATGACGCTGATCGTACCACTGCCACCGGGTGTAACGCCCGCGCTGATCGCGCCGGCCTGGATGTTGCCCCCGGCAGAGACAGCCAGACTGCCCAGACCCTGGTTGCCGACCACGAGCAGGCCGTCCACGGTCCATCGTGCCCCGGCGCCCGCGACCGAAACAGTTGCGGCCGAGCCCGGGCCCTCTGCGATTCCGGCCTTCGCGGCCGTCAGCTGCGTGCCAGCCGCGAAGGCGAGCGTTCCCACGCCGATCGCCATGTTGCCGCGAAAGGCCGCCGGGGCGCCGCTGAGCGTCCATGTGCTCGCGCCGGTCTTGTTGAAATCTGAGAAGCCGAGATACTGGTCGCCCAGTCCGGCAAGAGCGACGCTGGCATTGGTGCCGCCGCCAAGGATGAGGGCTGCGTTGCTGCCGCCATTGACCTTGCCGACGAGGTTGTAGCCCGCCTGCAACTCGACCGTGTTGCCGCCGCCGTTGAGGGCGATCGCCGCGCCTTTCGAGCCGAGGATAGGGCCTTGGCTGTCGCCGCCGCGCACCTCTCCGGCGATGATCAGGGACGTGCCGCCGCGCAGGACCTCGATACCGGAGCCTCCATTGCCGCCGACGCCGCCGGACGATGCCTGCCCGAGCCCTCCACGTCCGCCCCGGACCTGCGCGCCGTTCTGGACGGTGATGGTGGCCCGGCCGTCGATGAAGATGCCGGCGCCGCCGCCGCCCACTGACGGCGTGATTCTGGCATCGCCGCCGCTTCCGCCCACTATGATTCCGCCGGCTATAATAGTCGCGTCGCCGGTGACGCGGATGCCGTCGCCGCCCCATCCCGGCAAGCCGAAAGGCGCGCCGCGTCCGCCTGCGCCACCCAGCGCCTGGCTATCCGAGGACAGCGAAATGACCGTGCTGCCTCCACTCGTCGCCAGGACCTCGATGCCGGAGCCACCGTTGCCGCCGTTGCCGTACGCGCCTGGATTGCCCCAATTGGCCTGCGGCAGGTTATAGCCGTAGGTGGCGCCCGGAGGCCCGCCACCGCCGGCCTCGCCGCCGTCGCCGCCATTGCCTCCGCGGGCGGTCGTCGCGAAGAGGTTGAGCTGCCGCCCGTAGGCAGAGAAGAGGCCGGCGCCGCCCGCGCCGCCATTGCCGCCTCCGCCGCCGGGCCCGCCGCCGCCGGGATACCAGCGCGCGGTCACCGTGCAGATGCCGCGGCCATAGCAGATCGTCGTCTCATAGGCTCCGGAGCCGGACCCACCGTCGCCGCCATTGCCGCCATGGCCGCCATTGCCGCCCTGCAGCACCGCATTCTTGCTCGTCACAACAAGGTTGGGTGGCGCAGTCCAATGAGATCTGCCTGAAAACGGATCCCAGGAAAATTGCGGGCCCGGCAGGGTCAACCCGGAGCCGCCGCCGCCGCCGCCACCACCACCGCCGCCGCCGGCTCCGTCATGCCCTATGAACGGATCTCTGTAGGAGTTGCCGCCATTCGCTCCGGTCCCGCCGCTGCCGCCGTTGCCGCCGGTCAGGTTGATCGTCTGGCCTGCCGTCAGCAATGTCCCGAAGAAATCGAGGCCGGCGGCTCCACCACCGCCGCCGCCGCCGCTGCCGCCGTCATGTCCCGGCGCGCCGGCCGCGCCATGCGAGGGCGAGCCGCCCGCCGAGGCGGATTGCCCGATATGCCCGGCATAACCGGGCGGGATGAGGTACAGGATGGAGGCGCCGCTGACGCCGCCGCCATGGCCGCCGCCATGGCCATGCGCGCCGCTACCGCCCTTGCCGCCGGAGGAGCCGGAACTGGATTCCGCATTGGCTCCGCCGCCGCCACCGCCGCCGCCGCCAGTGAATTCGCTGCTGTGGCTCCCTGCCTTGCCGGCCGTCGGACGGCTGACGCCATGGGCACCGCCAGTTCCACCTTTGCCGCTCACTTGCCCCCAGGCAGGCAAAGTCAGCGCAAGCGGTGCGCAGGCGCCGGCGAGCGCAGCCAGAACGCGCAGCATCGCGGTAGAGGAGGCGAAGCGGCCTGATCTGTGGACGGGGCGGAGCCGGGCGATCATTTACGGCCCTGCTGGCGCCAGCTCGGCCGCCAGATCGCGGATGGCGGTTCGCAACCCCTCGAACATGGCGAAATCGACCTTGCTCGCGACGGCGAAGATGCCGAGCCGGCGATTGGGCGAGAGCACGACATAGCTCATGAAGCCGCCGATGCCGCCGCTCTTGCCGAGGAGAAGCGGCACCCGGTCCTTCGGCCGGCTGACGAGCCAACCGAGCCCCATGCCCTCGGAATCCGTCGCCTCGACGCCGACCAGCCGCTCGAGCCCGTCATGTGGCCGCCAGAGCGCATGCGCGAGCGTCCGTGCCGGCCGTCCCGCTGCATCGTCGGCAAGGTGCCAGCGCATCCACCGCACCATGTCGTCGGCGGTCGTGTAGATGCCGGCGCCGGCCTGCATCACCTCGCTCGCCTCCCAATTGGGATCGGGCTTGCCGAACGGGTCGAGCCCGGTCATCAGCCGCGGCTTCTGCGCATCGGACAGGCGCAGGGTCGTATCCGCCATGCCGAGCGGCCGGGCGATGCGTTCGCCGGCCAGCTCGGCGAATGGCTTGCCGCCGGCCTTGCCGAGAGCCTCGCCGAGCAGTCCGTAGCCGAGATTGGAATAGATCGCGGTCGTCCCCGGACGATAGGCGGGGCGATTCCCGACAATCCAGTCCCAGTAATAGGAGGCCTTGTAGGTCGCGAACGGATTCGGTTCGCCGGGCGGCGTCGCCGGGTCCGGCAGCTCGCGCGGCAGGCCGGCCGAATGGGTCGCGAGATCGAGCAAGGTGATCGGCCGGTCGCCGAAAGCCAGCGGCACCTTGCCGGGCGGAGCATAGCGCGCGAGCGGCGTGTCCAGCGCCAGCTGCCCGCTTGCGGCCATGGTCGCGAGTACATCGGTGGCGAAGACCTTAGAGACCGAGCCGACGCGGACGATCGAGCGTCCGTCGGGCTCCTTGCCGCTCCCCGGCGCCGTCTCTCCATAGCCAGCAACGAAGCTGTCCTCGCCACGCACCACCGCCAATAGCAAGCCGGGCGCCCGCGCATTGAGGAACATCGCGACACCCGCCATCGACGCCGCCTCACGCAAGGCGAGGTCTTCGGATGCGGCCCGCTGCGGGCCGGCGAGCGCCGCGATCGCGAGCGAGAGTGGAAGGGTGAGCCGTGCGAGCGTGTGCATCGACATGCGTAGCGGTCTCGAGCCGTTGGGAGAAGCGGAACGGCGAAAGGTCATAGGCAAAGCGAATCCGTCGAGCGATGTCCGCATTGAGACCGTGCGGCCGCGAGGCGGCAAGTATAGCTCGACGAATCGACATGCAGGTTCGACGAACGGCGCTTTGGGTCGAATTTATCGTGAGCAATCAGTTAAACGGCCGAAGACGAGGATCCCATGCGTCAGCCGCGGTTCTCAGACGCCGAGGCGCTTTCGCAGCTCCTGCCTATATTGTCGCGAGACCGGCCAGCGCTCGGCCATGCGGTTGAGGCCAACGGTCCAGCGATCGCCGGCACGCCGGTCGAGGCCGTTGACCTGCTGCAGGTTGACGATCGCCGTGCGATGAATGCGCAGGAACGAGGCTGACGGCAGCATTCCCGTCCAGAGCGCGAGGGGACGGAGATCCAGCACGATCGAACCATCATGCAGCCAGACCTTCACGTAATCACGCGCGGACCGGACGCCGACTATGGTTTGCGGCTCGATTCCGATGATCTGCCCCGGTCGGCGCAGATAGATCAGCGGAACAAATTGTTTCAGGGCGCTGACGATGGCCCTTCCGTCCTGGAAGGAACCATATCGCGCCAGTGCGATCAGGTCGGCACATTGGAAGAGCGCCTTGATGTCGGCGGGCGGCCAGCGCCGGATCGCGGTGGTCGCATCGAATCCAATGCAGGCGCGTAACCGCCCCTCATGAAAAACCGGCACGCTGAGAACGCTCTTGTCGTTTTGCCTAAGCATCTCGACCTGGAGCGCGCGAGCCGGGCGTGGCAGGTCGATGACGCGGTTGATCATCACCGCCTGGCCCTTCACCAGAAACTGGTGGAGCCAGGCGATCATTGTCACGGACGTGTGCTGCAGATCCTCGACGAACGAGCGTATGCCCTGCCTGCTCCACTCGTGCGTGTTCCGGAAACGGAGCAATCCGGCGTCGTACTCGAACATCCAGGCTCGATCCGCGGCGGCGAGTTCGCCGATTTCGGCGAGTGCAGCAGTGATCGCAATGTCGATCGGCTCACGAAAGAGCCACCGGGCCATATGGTAAGGCCAGTTCGGCGCGGCCTCCTCGCCACATGCCTCTGGTGCATTGACTTCGTAAACGGCATCGGCCGTTGGAGCCGGATATTCCATGCTGGAAAGGACCTTCTGCTCCCGACCACGGGGGCCTATTCGCGGTCTATCCTACAGAAAATCAACTCTCCCCGGATTGCCGGGTTCTGTCACAAATTTTGTTTTGGGACCGAGGGAGGCTTGTTGATGATGGTCTTCAGGCCGCGATAGCGTCGAACTGGCCTGCCCCGATTGAGTGGTCCGGTTTCAATCTAATGCATGGTCGGTTTCACGGCCATGTTTGACGGCGACACGATAGCCGCCGGCGCTGGCGGCTTGTAGCCGAGCGAGGAGTGCGGGCGCCTGGTGTTGTAGTGCTGGCGCCAGCTCTCGATGACGGTCTTCGCCTCGGCGAGGCTGTAGAATATCTCACCGTCCGGAAGCTCGTCACGGAGCTTCGCGTTGAAGCTCTCGCAATAGCCATTTTCCCACGGCGAGCGGGAGTGTCTGAATTTTTGTGTCCGGGGCGGGTTGAGCTTCACGCGATGATGAAGCGATCCTCGAACAAAATGGCGAACTGGGATTTCGCCTCGCCCCATTCGCGCGGCGGCATTTTCCACTCTGCCGTAGCATCGCGCAAGACGAGCCAGATGAGCTTTGTTGCGGCCTCGTCGGTCGGAAAATGGCCTCGGATTCGGACCGCCCGACGCAATTTGGCGTTCAAGGCCTCGATGGCATCCGTGGTGTAGATGATTTTCCGCACGGCCTCGGGGAACGCGAAAAATGGAATGACGCGATCCCAATTCCGGCGCCAGGCCAGGGCAATGGCGGGGTAGTTCTTGCCCCAGAATTCGGCGTCGAAGGCCTCGAGCGCCGCCATTCCGGCCTCGGCATCGCTGGCCCGGTAGATCATGCGCAGCGCTGGCACGACGGGCTTTCGGTCTTTCCAGGACACGAACTCCAGCGAGTGCCGGATCAGGTGAACAACGCAGGTTTGCACGATCGCCTGCGGAAAGACGGCGTTGATCGCCTCGGGAAAGCCCTTCAGGCCATCGACCACAGCGATCAGGACGTCATCGACGCCGCGGTTCTTCAGCTCGTTCATGACGCGCAGCCAGAACTTCGCGCCCTCGGTCGTCTCGATCCAGATGCCGAGGATGTCCTTGGTGCCGTCGGCCTGGAACCGTCTTCTTCGAATAGCCGTTGCGCCGGTTCGCCTTGCCCGCCGCAGCTTCACCGTCAAGGTGATCGTCCAGCTCGGCCGACAGGACCCGGTTCGCCAGAGCCTTCTTCAGCTCATCGACAAGCCCGTCCTTGGCGAAAACAGCCCGTGGGTCACGCCCGGCAAGCAACTGATCCAGTGTGTCCTTCTTGATGGCCATATGCGCCCTCCATCGGCGTCACTATGGCCCCGGACACAAAATCCCTAACAGTCCCCATGCGGGCGCTGTCGATGTCGGCGACCTTGAGGTTGGCGATCTCCGACACGCGCAGGCCGCAGCCATAGGCGATGCTCAGCGCGGCGCGGTCCTTCAGGCTCCGCGCATGGGCCAGCAGCAACGCC
>Ga0209369_1000237_pt1 | contig 109232 bp, 94 predicted proteins | sample EBPBio142010_DNA_FD_185865 | JGI IMG/M metagenome (GOLD analysis project Ga0209369, IMG submission 185865) | Wastewater treatment Type I Accumulibacter community from EBPR Bioreactor in Madison, WI, USA - Reactor 1_10/4/2010_ DNA (SPAdes)... | ecosystem: Engineered > Bioreactor > EBPR >...
AACGCCCATACGAGCGCCGAGGATACGGTCTTCCAGGGTCGGCTGTCCGCCGCGCATCAAGTGAGCCATCACGGAAACGCGGGTGTCCCAGCCCAGTTCTTTTTTGATCTGGTAAGCAGCCCAGTCGCCGACGCGGCGCTCTTTGAGGATGGGGTGGCCGAACGAATCGATCTCCACGCTCACTTCGCCCAAACGGGTACCATTGATGCCCTGTGCGATTTCATCGGCCCAGGCATCCAGGTCCGGATGATCGGCACCTTCGGCGACAACAACCAGCGCATAGTTGCGGCGCTTCTTCACTTCGCGCAGCTTGGCAAACATGCCTTCGAGGTTGGCGGGGTTGCGTTCGGGAACCAGCACGTAGTCGGCATCGGCGGCCATTGCGGTGTAAAGAGCGGTCCAACCGGCTTTGCGGCCGAAAACTTCCAACACGATGACGCGGTTGTGGGAATCGGCAGTATCGCGCAGACGCTCGATCGCTTCCACGGCCAGGGTGACCGAGGTATCGAAGCCAAAGCACTGGTCGGTGCCGTGGACGTCGTTATCCATCGTCTTGGGCACGCCCACGCACGGTACAGGATGCTCGAGGTTATCGCCCTTGGTGAGGCGCGAAGCCACGCTCAGGGTGTCGTCGCCACCGATGGCAACGATGGCGTCGAGACCGAGTTTGTCGAAATTCTTGACCAGGTTGGGCAGGTATTCGGGGTTGTTCTTATTGTAGGCGTTGGTGCGCGATGTGTGCAGGATGGTGCCGCCCTGCTTAATGATGGGGCGCACATCGTCTACGGTGAGCACGCGATAATCGGGTTCATCGCCGACCAGGCTCTTCCAACCGTTTTGCAAGCCCAAAACTTCAATGCCAAAATCCGCCGCGCGGGTGACCACGCCTTTAATGGTGGGGTTCAGTCCGGGGCAATCGCCGCCACCGGTGAGAACGCCAATACGTTTTACCGCCATGATATTCTTCAATCTCCCTAACAGAAATGTTTTTTCAAAACCACAGGAATCTTATCACGCCCGGCGGTTGCGGTCAGTCACGAAGCAAATCCACACCTTATTATTAGTAATGGTTATTAAATACAACTCAGGCATCCGGACTCCCCTTTTGTAGAATATTCGTCTTTTCCTACCTGGTTAATGGGTTAAGTCGTATTACGATGTATTAATCATCTTCTTAACGATTATGTAGTATTCTTCGACCACAGAAATTACTTTCCTAAAGAAAAAGGCTGCTATCGATATCCTGAACTCATTAGCAGGGCAATAATGTTAAATTTAGTTTAAGAAAACGTTAAGTTTCCTATTCCGAGGTTGACACTCGGAAAAATCGTACTTACAATTTTCTCAGTAAATTCCGAGATAAAGTATAGGAATTACAAAAAACAGTGGATTTTTAAGGAGTTAGAGGATGTCGACTACTCAATGTAGCCGAACAGTTACCCCCGCACAGAAGGTCGGTCGTAAAGCTTTTACGCTTATCGAGTTATTAGTCGTTATAGCTATTATAGCTATTTTGGCAGCAATCCTGTTCCCGGTGTTCGCCCGAGCCCGTGAGAATGCACGACGCACATCGTGCATTTCCAATCAAAAACAAATTGCTCTTGGCTTCATTCAGTATTACCAAGATTATGATGAGCGCTTTCCGATGAGCAAAGGCTCTGGCGATGGCTCTAATCACTGGGCGCGTGGATCCTTGCAACCATACTTGAAAAGCACCCAACTACTTCGTTGCCCCAATGACAATAGCTCCGAGTTTCCCGGTGGGGCTAATGCCCATGCGACCACTCCGCGCATAACATCCTATGCCTTAAATGGTCTGTTATTGACCAATACCGATATTTACAATGCTGCAAACCCTGCAACTCAGCGTGCAACATACCCACTGGGCTCAGTGATCGTTGAACATCTTGCTGGTGTTCAGTCTCCTTCAACTGTTATCTTGTTGGCAGAAGCTCCCGATAGAAATAACCACGACCGCAACTATTTCCATTCATTCTGGTGGACCTCTGCGGCAAATTTGGGCGGTTGCAATGCTGAGAATGGTCACACTACTACGGGCTCAGGCACAGGCGTCGCTGGCCGATTCTGCACACGTGTATCAGATAACCGTACCGTTGCCGAAGATATTGCCACCGAACGCCACATGGGTGGATTTAACGTGGCTTACTTAGACGGTCATGTGAAGTGGGTTAAGTGGGAGCAAGTTTATAAGCTCAATAGCACAGACTATACCCCGCCTTTAGTAGGTCAATTTGATCCCCGTAACGGCGCATAATTGTCTTGTCGCATTGTTTTAACTCAAATATCAATGCCGGAGCACGATATCTATCGTGCTCCGGCATTGCTGCATTTTCAACATCGTAGAAAAAAGAAAGGACTGCTCTCATGATTCGTAAATTCTCCACACTTTTAGCCGGCATCTCCATCCTGGCCATCGCCGGTTGTAACACTGCCCCACCCGCCTCCAACGAAACCGGCAGCGCCGACAACGCTGCAGCCACTGCCCCCGTTGCCACCGAAAAAACCGATACGCTCGTTGTCTACAGCGGCCGCAGCGATAAGTTGGTCGATCCACTCATCAAGAAGTTTGAAAAAGAAAAGGGTATCAAAGTCACAGTCAAATACGGTTCCACCCCTGAAATCGCCGCCACCATATTGGAAGAAGGCGAAAAATCTCCCGCCGATGTGTTCTTCGCGCAAGACCCTGGCGGCTTGGGTGCCATCGCCAAGGCTGGTTTACTGGCTCCCCTCTCCGATGAAACCTTGGAAAAAGTGCAGCCGCAGTTCCGCGCCGACGACAAGCAGTGGGTCGGCGTGGCCGGTCGCACCCGCGTGGTGGCCTACAACACCGATAAAATCAAGCCGGAAAGCCTGCCCGCCGATATCGCCGACTTCACCAAGCCCGAATGGAAAGGCCGCATCGGTTGGGCACCTGCCAATGCTTCGTTCCACGCCATGGTCACCGCCATGCGTATCGAGTGGGGCGAGGAGCGCACTTTGAACTGGGTCAAGGGCATTCACGCCAACAAGCCCGTTGTCTACAAACGCAACGGACCGGCAGTGGAAGGCGTAGCGAACGGCGAAGTCGATGTCGCTTTCGTCAATAACTACTACCTCTACCGCTACTTGAAAGAGCACGGTGAGAAGTTCAAGGCCCGCAACCACTTCCTCACCGGCGGCGGCCCGGGTTCGATGCTGATGGTCGCCGGTGCCGGGCACCTGAAGAACGGCAAGAACACCGCCAACGCCCAGACCTTCATCGACTACCTCGTCTCCAAGGACGCCCAGGAATACTTCACCAAGGAAACCAGCGAATATCCGGTAGTTGATGGCGTGGCACCTCCCAAGGGCGCTCCCACCCTGGACAAGCTCAATATCGCCAAGATCAACCTGAGCGACCTCTCGGATGTCGAAGGCACCACCAAATTGCTGCAAAAAGCCGGCGTCATTGAGTAATAGCCGGTCTTGAATACGTCGTTTGAAGCGGAGATAAACTATATGCTTATCTCCGTTTTTTATTAACTCACCACTCTATGCCTTTCAGTCAACGGCTGCCTCGTCTTTTAAGCGTCAATACTCTGTTATGGGTATTGGCGTTTTTGACCGTTTCGACTTTGATGCTGCCGTTGCTCTATCTGGTCATTCGGGGCTGGGATTCCCGTGCAACGCTCCTGGAGGTGCTGGCACGGCCTTCCAGCCTGTTCACCCTCTGGCGCACGATTAGCCTCACAGTGGCTGTTACAGCCGCCTCCACCGCTATTGCCGTGCCGCTGGCCTGGTTCACACTGCGTTGCGATATCCCACTACGCAAGCTATGGATCATCCTCACACCGATGCCGCTCGTCATTCCCAGTTACATCGGTGCTTACCTGTATGTCTCGGCGCTGGGGCCATATGGCCTGCTGCAAAAATCGTTGGAACAAGCCTTTGGCCTCGAACGCCTGCCCTCTATCTACGGGTTCTGGGGAGCGACCGTTACCCTCACCCTGCTCAGCTATCCCTATACGCTGCTGGCCATACGCGGCACGCTGCTGCGCCTCGACCCCGCCCAGGAGGAAGCCGCGCGCAGCCTGGGTTCGGATGCCTGGAGTTCGTTCTGGCGCGTCACCTGGCCGCTGCTACGGCCTTCGCTGGGGGTGGGTGGCCTTCTGGTTGCGCTCTATGCCCTGCGCGACTTCGGCGCAGTTGCCATCATGCGCTACGATACCTTTACCAGCGTCATCTACAACCAATACAGCTCCTTCAACCGCTCGCAGGCCTCCATCCTGGCTTTGGTTCTGGTGGTGCTGACCTTGTTCTTCATTTTCATCGAAGCTAAGACGCATCGCAAAGCCGACTTCTTCCAAAATGAGGGTGGCGGTGCGCGCCAACCACAACTCATCGACCTGGGAATCTGGCGCTGGCCCGCCAGCCTCTTCTGCGGCGCAGTCATTACCGCTGCGCTGCTCTTGCCGGCCGCTGTGCTGGGTTACTGGCTGGTGCGCGGTTTGTTAGCTCAGGAAGCCATCTCGCCCCTGTGGAGCCTTACCTGGAACTCGGTGCAGGCTTCCGGTATGGCTATGCTGTTTACGGTTGTTTTCGCCTTGCCCATCGCGATACTGGCCGTGCGGCAAAAGAACTGGCTCTCGCACCTGTTCGAGCGCCTCACCTACTCGGCCTATGCCTTGCCCGGCGTCGTGGTTGCCCTGGCTTTGATTTTTTTCGGCATCAACTATATCCCCTGGTTCTACCAGACGCTGGCCATGTTGGTGCTGGGATATGTGATCCTCTTCCTGCCGCAAGCTGTGGGAACGATTCGCAGTACACTGCTGCAAATCCACCCCAACCTCGAAGACGCCGCGCGCAACCTGCAAAGCTCACCTGGCCAGGTCATCTGCCGCATCACGCTGCCGCTGCTGCGTCCGGGAATAGTATCGGGAGGAATTTTAGTGTTTCTCTCGGCCATGAAAGAGCTGCCCGCCACACTCTTACTTTCACCGCTGGGCTACCAGACGCTGGCTACATCCGTCTGGTCGTCCGTCATCGAAGCCTACTTCGCTGCAGCCGCCGCACCGGCCTTGCTCATCATGCTAACCTCGTCGCTGCCGCTGGCTCTTTTGCTTTTCTTCGAGCACCGCAAGCTTTCAAAATAGCCGTATCTTATCATTCTGTAAAATAGATTTCTTCCTTATTTTTACGTAGGGAGGGTGCATATATTTGCGAACCCAGAGCGTGAGCGACGGGCACGGGCAATGAGCCTGCCGAAGCAAAGAAAACGTGCCCGTCGCTCACGCTCTGGGTTCGCAAATTGAGTTCAAGTCATCGACGTATAAATGCCAGTAGGGACAAACGCTTATTTTACAAATAAATTATGCCAACCTTATAAATGAACACCCTCAACTCTCCCGTGTTCATAGCACGCAAAGCCTTCGGCCACGCCAACTTCGTCGCAAGTTTTCGCAATTAACGACACACAACGAGAAGGCAACCAGGGAATTAAGTCAGAAGGCGGAATGATGAATGCAGAAGTAGGGAAACCGGACGTTGATGCTCTCCGTTAGCCGCGCAGTCCGTCATCCTCGCGAACGCGGGGATCCAGTACACGGCTTTCTAATAGGACAAAACCAAAGCGCTTATCGTGAGAGGAAATGTACCGTATTCCGACTCCTCTTCTATATCCCGCTAACGAGAAAGGGATTAATTTACAAGATTGGTATTATTTGCTATTTCTTCTCATTACTGAGAATTATCAATTTTTTCGGGGAAATCTCTTGACATAACACCCAATGCGTTTTAGAATACGCGTGGCTAATTCCGAGTTTTCAAATCAGAATTAATTTAGGCGGAGGGGAACCCCCTCTGACAATCAGATTGGTAGCGATTTTGCGAGCAGGCGGAGTCGCTACCGATGACGGGGCGCCCCACGGTTGCTGAGCAGAGCAGCCGTGGGGCGTGGGAAGGCGAGTCGCCTACCCACCAGTCGCCGGAGGTAGCCGGCAACCGGACAATAGAAGGCTATCACGTGCGGCTGAATGATTCAAATTTTCAGTTCGGTTTCGGCTCATAATTTTTTAACCGGCTGATGGAGAAAAATGTTCAGTCCATTGTCGCAAACCAGGCGACGGCCACCGGCCGCACGCCGCGCTTTCACGCTTATTGAGTTGCTTGTCGTTGTTGCTATTATTTCAATATTAGCATCAATCCTCTTCCCGGTGTTCGCCAGGGCACGAGACAACGCAAGGCGTACTACAAGTTTGAGTAATATCAAACAGTTGGGAATGGGGTTCCAGCTCTATATGCAAGACTACGATGAAAAATTTCCCAACGTAGCTACATTTCCTCCCGCGAATCGCTGGCCGTATAAGCTCATGCCGTATCTCACAACGACATCGCTACTAGTTTCCCCTGCCCAACGGAATAGTTATACCGAAACAATCCCCCTTTATTACAACCCGGGCCACCCGACAGATGCCATTTCTTATGAGCTTTCGGTTTTCCCGGATTATGGCTTCAACTTCAATTACTTAGGCAGAACCCCATCGATGACCGGTCCTATGGGAACAACTAACGTAGCATTGGCAGCGGTTATGTCGCCTTCAGAAACAGTTATGCTCACCTCCAGCGCCTTTGCTTCAACACCGCCAGGTGGCTTCTATCACATCTCTCCACCTTCCATTTCAAGCGATGCCATGTCGAGTTACGTTTCCCCTCGTTACCTGGGGAGAACAGCGGTTGTAGCCTTCGTGGATGGTCATGTCAAAGCCATGCGTTATGAAAGTTTGAGAGTTCGAAATCCCAATATTGCCGAAAGCAGTAGCGATCCACGTTATCCTTATCGTTTCGATACGTTATGGGACTTGGAATAAGGGGGTCCCGTTAACATGGAACGTAACGTTCAGCCTTGGCACATCGGTATTGCCCTTACCTTTTTCCTTATCCTTTGCTTCAGTCTGTGGTATAAGAATTTCGCTATTCCGCCCCAAGCATGGCCCGATCATGTTCCAGAAGGCGACCTGGCAGCTACACGAACTCTGGGACATGATGAGATTATGGGAAGAGAACGGCTAAAAAAACACGGAGCGCAATTAAAACCACTACCCGAAGAACAAGCGAACGCAACCGCTAACTGAGGGAATTGACTTTATTTTAATTCGATCCAGAAAAAATTCACTGAAAGACTAGAAATGAAAAAACTCGGACTTTTTTACGGAAGCGATTCCAGCAACACAGAAGATGCAAGCAACGAAATGGCCGAACTGCTCGAGCAGGCCGGCCATGAGGTCGAAGTGATCGAAGTGATCAACCGCATGGACCCCGCTCGCCTCAACGAATTTGAAAACGTCATCGTCGGCTGCCCCACCTGGGATATCGGCGAACTGCAGTCGGACTGGGAACGCGTCTACAAGCATTTAGGCGATATTCGTTTCGACGGGCAGAAGATTGCCCTCTTCGGTTGCGGCGACGCTGCGGGCTACCCCGACACCTTCCAGGACGCGATCGGCATCCTGGGTAAAGAGTTCCGCGAGCGCGGCGCTACCATCGTGGGACTGTGGCCGACTGAAGACTACGACTTCTCGCAGTCGGAAGCACTCGAAGACGACCATTTCCTCGGCCTGGCACTCGACTACGACAACGAAGCCGACAAGAGCAGCGAACGCATCGCGACCTGGGTTGCACAGATCATTCGCGAATTCGAATTATAAGCTCAATGGCGCAATCGGTATTTCTCATTACAGAGAATTATCAATTATTTTCGCCTAACCACTTGACGCCGTGCCGCAAGAGACTTAGAATACGTCCAGTTAATTCCGAGTCGGCATATCGGTTTTAATTCGAACCCACGGAGAGGGCTGCTTATTCCCTGTCCTTTTGCAACAGATTGGTGGCGATTTTGGGAGCAGCCAAAGTCGCCACCAATAAAATGAGAATAAACGCCTTCTGGAAGTTGAGCAGAATTTACAGGAGACGTGGAAAGACGAGCCGTCTTTCCAACAGTCGCCGGAGGTAGCCGGCAAGAGGGCCTATCCATAGATAGCCCTATTTCCCCACCGCGACTGACGTTAAATTTTTCGTTCCGGCTTCGGCTCTAATTTCTTTTGCCGGGCGAAGGAGATACATGTCCCGTCATTCGTCACACATCACGCCTGCACGTCGTGCTTTTACGTTGATTGAGTTACTTGTCGTAATTGCTATTATAGCGATTCTGGCATCAATCCTGTTCCCGGTCTTCGCCCGCGCTCGCGAAAACGCCCGTCGTTCCTCTTGTCAGAGCAATTTGAAACAGTTGGGATTATCCATGACGATGTATACCCAGGATTATGATGAGCGGCTCATTTCTTCCGAATATGCAGCCATCCCTGGCGACCACCTTTCCACCCAACGTTGGCCGCAAACTTTAATGCCATACATAAAATCGCGTGCGTTCGTGGTATGCCCCTCAGCTAACTACAACAAGGAAATCGCTGCAGGCTTGACTTTCGGTGATGTCGTTGCGAACGACACTCCTGCCAACAATTATTACTACGGCCTCTATCCCAGCTATGGCTACAACTACGGTTATTTGTTCTCTTACACCAATTGCCCTGATGGTTGGAGCGATAGCGCTTGCGCTCCCACGGTCGGTTCCGGCACCACGCCTGGTACAGGTGGCAGCGGCCCCTCTAATGGCGTTGGCTTGAACCTGTCCGCTCTGGATGAACCCTCGCGAACAGTCGCTTTAACTGATAGCATCTCAGCTCCGACCGCTACTCCTACCGATCTTAACTGGGGCTACTATATCATTCGCGCACCACAACGTTGGTCTCCCGTTCCCCCTGCTGCGCCAATACCCGATACCTACGGCCGCGTGTCCCCGCGCCATCTTGATACTGCTAACGTGCTGTTTCTCGATGGCCATGTAAAAGCGATGAAAATCAATTCTTTGCGAGATGTCAGCCTGTGGAGCGCCAGGAAGTCCGCTTCGTAATTCGTAAAATTATTATCTTTATCGCGGCCGGACTATGCCGGCCGCGATAAAGATGATTCCCACTATACCCACGCCGCAGTCTTGTTTCATTAATAACATCGCGACGAAAAATTCTTACAGCTCTATCATTCTTCTTAGATTGCATATATCATAATAAGATATAGTAGCCTGAGACGAGACAATCTCCAACCGCATCCTGCTCTTTGCGGCGACAGATCAAAAAATTTCCACTTGTAGAAAGGAACCCACACCCCATGAAACTCCGACGTTTGATGTCCTGCGCCTTTGCCCTGTGCACTGCTCTTGCTGCCAACCCTGCCCACGCCCACTTCCTGTGGGGCGAAGTCACACCTGAAACCCCGGCTGTTGCCAAGCTGGCCTTTTCCGACGGCCCCGGTGAAGTCTCCGAAGGCAACCTGGTCGAGCGTATCGAAGATGCCAAAGTCTGGGATGGCAAGGGCAAAAACCTGAAATTCAAAACCGCCGACGCTGTGCGTAGCGGTGCCCTGAAAGACAGCCGTGTTTTCGCTTCTTCCCAGTTCTACGGCGTTCTCGACAAGACCAAGGAAGGCCGCGGCATTTTCCGCTTGATGTATTTCGCCAAATCCGCCCAGACTCTGGCCGATGCCAACGCTACCGTGAAACTGCCGGTGGAACTGTTCGCCCAGGCAGATGGCGGCAACGTTGTCGTGACCGCCAAGCGCAACGGCCAGCTCTTCGAAGGAGCCAAGGTCGATGTCTACCTCCCCGGTCAGGACAAGGCAACTCCGTTCACGACCGATGCCAAGGGCGAAGTTCGCTTCGAAGCCAAGGGGTCGGGCCTCTACGGCCTCAAGACCCTGTGGACCGATGAAACTCCCGGCAAGGCCGAAGGCAAGGAATATCCCTTCACCCGCAACTACAGCACCCTGACCTTCCGCTACTCGCCGGTGGCCGTCGCCAAGAGCGACATTCCCCAGAGCGGCGAAGCCTCCATGGGCATGGGCCGCCGTCCGCAGTTGCCGCCCGGGCCGCACCCGCAGGTCAATAAGAAAGCCTATGACTTGCTCAAGAACGCCAGTGAAAACCGCCAGACCATGCCGGAAGATTTCGTCGGCTTTTCCGCCAATGTCACCTACATCAATGGCGATGCAGTGACCAACGGCACCCTGGTTTACCGCCGCAAAGGCGAAACGCAAATCAACTTCAAGGACCTGGAAAAAGGCGAACAGTCCTGGGTCAGCGACAAGATCTTCAACCTGCTGGGCCACCGGCGTGGCGGCGGTTTCAACAACGGCGACGGTCGCTATCCGCTCTCGCTCAACGCCCTGCCCGCCAACAGCTTCGGCACCCTTATCGATGTCAACGACGGCATGCGCTCGCAGTATCGCGTGAAAGATAAGGTCGTGCGGGAAGTCACCCGCGAAATGGGCGGCACCCGCTTCACCATCTCGGTAATCGAAACCATCGAAACCGAAGGCGGCAAGTATTTGGCCAACCACTTCATCGTTTCTTACCGCGATGCCAAGACCGGCAACCTGAAGCAGGTCGAAGGCTATCACGACACCTTCTCGAAGTTCGGCGAAGTGTGGCTGCCCACCGCACGCCACGTCTTCACCACCGACGCCATCGCGCCCGGTGCTCCGGATACTCCCAAGTTCCAGATCATCAAGTTCAGCAACGTCAAAATCCTCAAAGCCGAGAAGTTGGCGACCGCCACCGGTTCGGCTGCGCAGTAAGAAGCAACACGCCCGGCACACAATTTTAGAGCCGAACTACTCAGGCATGGCAGCGAAGAATTCTCTTCGCTGCCATGCCGTTTTTATTGACAGAATACAGTTATTACGAAATTGCAAGAGAACCGCATTATCGGGTCCTTGACAGAACATCTGCAGAGTTCTAAAATACGTCCACGTAATTCCGAGTTCTGCTCTCGGGATTTAATTTAACCAGAGGTATTGAAATGAACAGTCGACTGCTCTCGACACAGAACGTAACCAGCCGCCCACGCACCGCATTCACTCTTATCGAGTTACTTGTCGTTATAGCAATTATAGCAATATTGGCAGCGATCCTCTTCCCTGTTTTCGCCAAGGCGCGAGAAAATGCGCGGCGTTCGTCTTGCCAGAGCAACCTCAAACAATTGGGAATCGCATCCACGATGTATTCGCAAGATTATGATGAAAAGATGGTGCCGGTTCAGGCTACCAGTACCGATCGTTGGGTTAATAGCCTGGCACCTTACATCAAAAATCGTGGTTTTGTACGTTGCCCTTCGGCTGATTACACTCTGCCCTTTACGGGTAATGCCAGTATCACCACTACTGTAACCACCCCCGTTTACTATGATGACGTGGTTAACAATCCTGCTGTCAGTGAATATGCTTACGGTACGTTTCCCAGCTACGGATATAATTACGCCTATCTCTCGCCCCACGTTGATTGCCCCGATGGCTACGACAGTGTTGGCACCTGGACAGGTCCAAGTTCAGGAAACTGTAATCCAGAATTAGGGACTGCATTTTCCGGTAATACCTATGGGCGAGGCGTTGCTTTAGCCTCGATCGATGCCCCGGCAGAGACTGTTGCGATGACAGATAGCATAAGTGTTCCCACCATCGCCGGTGGCGGTCACACAAACGAATATCATTGGGGATATTACATAAGCAAGCCACCGCATATTTGGGATGTAACTAAGCTGGCAGATACTTATGGCCGCATCGCAGCATCGCGTCATCTTGACACCACCAATGTTCTTTTTGCCGATGGTCATGTAAAAGCAATGAAAATCGATGCTCTGCGCGTTAAAAACCTGTGGCGTCTTCATAAAAAAGACCCAAGTGAAGATTAATCTGTAACATCGGCATAAACAATACACTCTGTCACACCATATCTTCAAGGAATTCTTAAATTAATGAAACACATTCTGCGCACCTCCCTACTCGCCCTCACCATCTCGGCAACCGCCATTTCCGGCGTCGCCCATGCCGATTTAGCCGCTGATAAGCCCGATCCCAAAGCCTACGCACTCCTCAAGCAAGCCTTCGAAGCGCGCCAGACCATCCCCGACGATTTCCCCGGTTTCGATGCGGAAGTGGTTTACAAAGAAGGCAACACCACCGTCACCGGCTCGGTCAAATACCGTCACCTCCAGAAATCGACGGTCGATATTACCGGCTTGCCCGAAGAAGACCTCAAATGGATTAAGCGTCAGGTCATCAGCATCATCACCCACCGTAACGCCGGTGAGTTCGACGATTCCGAAGGCCGCTTTCCCCTGCGTTTCGCTGAGAGCAAAGAAACTGATTATGGCGTTTTGGTGGAATATAACGATCCCGAAAAACTCACCAGCCGCGTGAAAGATGGCGTTTCAATGGAACTCACCCGCACCGCAGGACCCAAGCGCTTCTACATTTCGGTGCTGGAAAATAAAGAGTGCGATCCCGGCAAAGTCATCCCTACCCGTTACCTCGTGACCTATTTCGACGAACACACCAAAGCCCTGCAGGGTGTCAACGTCTTCGAGAATAGCTACGCCAAGTTCGATAAATATTGGTTGCCCACCTCTCGTAAAGTCGTAACGATCGATAGCGTTTTAGGCGATGGCCTGCGTGTGCGCAATTTCTACTTCAACAACATCAAGCTTCTTGAAAAGAAATAATCTCTGCCTGTTTTTAGAAATTTTAAAGCTATGAATCTCCGCAAACTCACTCTTTCCGCCATTGCCCTTTGCGCTGTCGCCGGTGCCAGCCCGGCTCACGCCCACTTCCTGTGGGGCGAAGTCACGCCCGAAGCAACGCCGATTGCCAAACTCGCCCTGTCCGATAGGCCAGGCGAACCCTCTGAAGACGATATGGTCGAACGCATCAAAGGTGCCCAGGCCTGGAACGGCAAAGGTCAAGAGATTAAGTTCACCAGCAACGACACCATTCGTTTCGGTTCGCTCGAAGGCAGCAAAATCTTCAGCTCCTCCCAGTATTACGGTGTGCTCGATAAGACCAGAGAAGGCCGCGGCGTCTTCCGTTGCATGTATTATGCGAAAGCCGTGCTCGATATCAACGATGCCGGCCAAAACCTGAAGTTGCCTTTCGAGCTCTTCGGCCGCCGCGACGCTGACGGGCACATCGTCGTCACCGCCAAGCGCGGAGAAGCGATTTACGAAGGTGCCAAACTCAACGTTTTCCAGCCCGGCCGGAAATTGTGGGTTTCTTACGTCACCGACGCCAAAGGCGAAATCCGCTTCGAAACCCCCGTCCCCGGCATCTACGGCATCAAAGCCGCCTGGATCGATGAAACACCGGGTGAAGTCGAAGGCAAGAAGTATCCGTTTACACGCAATTACAGCACCCTGACGTTTCATGTCAAATAAGTCGCCGGGCTGCTGCTCAATCGACAGCTCTTCAAGAATAAAGGCGCGGGCGTGAAGTGATTTCTTCACACCGCGCCTTTGGCGTCTGTGAACTCATTTTGTAACACCAATCCTGTAAATTAACATCCTCACTCTTGCTCCGTCCCATAGCACGCAAAGCCTTCGGCTACGCAAACTTCGTCGTAAGTTTTCGCGATGTTTGATTGAATTAACCACAGATGAACACCGATAAACACAGATGGGAACGGCAGAATTGAGATTTGATACCAATTCTGAGAGTTACCCTCCTCTCGTTGTGAGAGGGGCAACCAGAAACAGGAAATCTATTCCTGAGATGAGCGGTTTGGTTTTGCCCTAAGCGTTTTGTCGTGTACTGGATCCCCGCGTTCGCGAGGATGACGAACGTGGGATGCTTGCGGTGACCATCAAAGTCCGGTTACCGCCCTGTTTCCTGTATTCTGCCTACTGTCTACCTGCCGGAGAGGAAGACCATTCCTGGGATTGGTATAAAGCGACTTCACCGCCCCTTAATCGCGATGTGCTTAATAATAGCACTGTGAAGTACTCCAATGTTATTCCAGCATAGCCGCATCTGGTAAAATTAATTCGACGTTCTCCTCCAAAAACTGGAAAAAATAAAGGAGCACCCTTGTCTAAAAGCGCTCAAGCCACGATGGAAGATTTCTTCTACCGTGAACTTATCAAATATCTCAAGTTAGCCGAAGAAAAACGTCGCTGGAACGTCTTCAAAGACATCCCCTGGCACGAGGCAAATCCGATGTCGTCGCCGGAAGTGGCACAATGCACCGAAACCTTCGGTGCCGTGGAAATGTATCTGCCCGACTTCACCGCCAAACTGCTGGTGATGATTCGCCGATCGCGCGGTCGCGCCTGGTTCCACATCAACTGGGGCTACGAAGAATCGAAGCACTCCCTGGCGCTCGAAACCTGGCTGCTGGCCTCGGGCCATCGCAGTGAAGCGCAACGTCATGCCTTTGTCGATTCGCTGCTGGGCCAGGAATGGGAACTGCCCTTCGACCACCCTCGCCAGATGGTGTGCTACACCATGATTCAAGAGTTGGCGACTTTCTGGAACTACCGCAACCTCGAAAAATTTGCGGTACAGGAAAAAGACAACGCCCTGGTCACAGCGCTGCGCCTGATTTCGGTCGATGAACGCGTCCACTACAACTTCTTCCGCAACACCGTGAAAGAATGGATGAAGCACGATGAAGAAGGCACCATTGAAGACTTGAAATACGTCTTCGACAACTTCACCATGCCCGGCCACGCCCAGATTCCCGGCTACGAAGAACGCGCCCGCATCCTGGCCCGCACCGGCATCTATGGCCCACGCGAATATGTTAAGCTGGTCAAAAACCCGGTTCTGCAAGACCTTGGCCTTTCAAAGAGCTACGAAAAGCTGGAGAAGAACGAAAAGGCCGACAAGGAAGCCGCAGACGACCGCATCGAACGACTCAAGCGAGAGAAGATCTATCTGGGCAACGGCGAAGCGATCCCCAAAGATTCCTCGCCGCTCAACGGCATTTCCAAATATGCCGAAAAACCACAGCCTGTACGCTCACCGATGCTCGAAGCCATCGGCTTTTCCACCGACTTAATGGATTCGCTCACCGAAGTTGCCCATCTGCGCGACAGCGCTCAGGGCACCCCCTTTGCCAGCGAAGGCAGCCGTGGCATGCCGCGTCTCGATGAACTCGATCAGCGCCTCATCGCTCTGGGCGATGAGATGTCGAACAACGCCGAAGAAATGCGTGCGGAACGCGAAGGAGTTCGCAAACGCGTGAAGAATATGCGTTATCGCAAGAAAGACGGAGAAGAATAACGAAAAAAAGCGGTCTGCCTTATTGGCAGGCCGCTTTTTTTAACTCGCTTTTGGAGTGCGGTAACTTGTCACCGCGAGGACATAACAGCCACGTCTTCATTCCAATAAAGCATCGACACGACGCGGTGACAAGTCACCGCACTCCAAAAAGTTAAGCCTAAGCAATCGCTACAACCGTTGTCTGATGCGGAGCCAGCATAATACGGCCTGCTTCCAACGGCGTTGCCCGGGCCGTTAGCGGCTCAAGCACAAACCGCTCCCCTGCCACGCCCAATTCCACCTCAAACTCAATCGCGCTTTCGCCTTCGTTGAAAAGCAGATAAAAATCCACTCCTTCCTTGCGAACATGACGGTAACGCAAATCGGGTTGCGGCAATATAAGCGTGAGGTCGCGCGGTGCGATTTTGTCGAGTGCTTCAATCAGGCTCTCATCTGCACCGGGCGCATAATGCAATACCCGACCGGCACGATCTAAAATTTCCAGCGCGGCTTTTTGCTCGTTGTTTAAAGCGTAATCTCCTTCCAACACAACGGCTTCATAACGCATGCCCTGCAGGAAGACACCCTCTTCATTTACCAGGGCTGTTTCCAAATCGCGTACTTCGAGATAGTTGAAATCGCGTTGGTTCTGGAAACACACTTTAGCCGATTGCCACGGCAAGCGGTCGGCCTCGCCCAGAATCGCGACGTTGGCAATATGCGTGCTATCGGTGTTGAGCCAGCAAAGGCGACGGGCGTAGAGTGCGAACTCTTCATAACGATTCCACCAGGCGCTGTTCGGGCCGACATCGGGCGGACGTTCATCGAAACGCGGGCCGCGCACGGAATAGTAAAACGCATGCGGTATCAGCATATTCACACCGCGCACCAGACACCAGTTCGCTACCCACCACATCTCCTGCTCGGTGAATTCATGCCCGTAAGCGCCATAACACTCGTTGCTATTGCGGCGATTGCCTTGATGGAGCATTGCCGAAGCGCTGCATTTCGCCTGTGTGCTCTGCTCGCCTTCGAGCGCAGTGGGTGAATTTGGCACCACGTAACGCCACACCAAATCTTGACCCGGCGTGTGGAAATACTTCTCTCCCCCGATATCATCCGGCTCGGAAGGATGGCCCATCAAAGACACGCCGTGTGCCTCGCACCACTGGCTCAGGCGCGAATAGTAGGTTTCTTCCAGACGCTTTTTCACGGCGCGTTTATAATCAGCACGGTAGCGCGCGGCATCCGGTTCGTCATCGTGCCAGAGCGCAGGCAAATGAGGGGTGAAATCATAACCAAGGATACGGTTAACATGTTCGAGAATCCCCGTAGTGCCCGGCCACACATTCCTTTCGTCGCACTTGCCAAGCAGCCCTGGCTCATCGGTGAAGACACCAATAATCGTGGAGCCAAACCACTCGCCTAAATGCTGATAATAACGGTTGTAGACCAGGCGCACGAAGCAAGCCATCGCGTCCGGGTTCAACAGGTCGGCTGCCGGAGGTGCATCTTCATCAGGGCCTTCGCCAATAAAATGCAGCCCCCGAATCGTCGATTTCACCGGCCGATCCAACACGGTGATTTTTTCGTTTTTGGAATTAACGACTTCTGCAACTACATTCACATCTGCCGCCGCTGCAAAGCCGCTATCAAGGGCTAAAGCCCGGCAGGCGTAGGCCGGATTTTCTGCGACCACCTGGCCGCACGAAGAGCCTGAAGGATACATACCTTCGTCATACAACACCACCTGCATGTCACGGCGCGCCGCTTCCTGAACCGCGATTTTCATGAAGCCGAGCAGCTTTTCCGACATCCAACCCGTATCGCGCGGCAAGCCCACGCGTGGGTGAATCACGAATCCATAAACGCCATGCGCTTCAAAATCGGCAATCTGGCGCAGGATTTCGGCTTCGTTTAATTCGTCATTCCAGAACCAAAACGGCAAAAGGCTCAGTTCACGCGGGGGGCTTGTGAACTGAGCAGGCACTTGCAGGCTATTTTCTGTCAACGTTGTCATTTATTAATGAATAGCCCATTACAACCCAATTGCAACGGGCATGAGAACCTTCTAATTTTCCTCGCGAATCAGGATAACACGCTCGATATAAATTTTCTCCACCGCCGGGTCGCTCAGCGGGGCAAACCAGATGTACATGCCGCCATCCAGAGTTTGCACGCCCAGATCGACCTGTTGATAATCACTTCCCGCCAGCTTGCCCCACGGCACGTAGTTGCTGCTAATAGCGACGCGATTCTTTAAATCATAGACCCCGCTTTGGAAAGCTCCGCCCTTGGGTTTAATACCAGGCTTTGTCACGACTCGCGCCATTGCATAAATGCGCCACTTTTCACGCAGGGTCGACTTCAGGAAACGGTTCAGATCGGCCTGGATCGCCCAGGCATTGGTCGCACCGATAATGCTGGCCGCCACACCACTGTCTGCATTCTCATCCGCTTCCAACTGGCTCTCCGTCCCACGCTTGAACAAATTGAACTCACCGGCTTGCAAGTCGATGACGTCTTCGGGCGGATGAGTTTTTGCAAACTCCGGCAGTTCCACTGGCGGGACATTCATGCTCAAAAGCAACGGCACCTGCGTCGCAAACGGCACGCCTTCCTTGTAGTTGCGCACGCCATAGCCCCGTGCGGCTTCCACCCACTGTTGCATGGCCTGGCGCGCATCGTTATTACCGGGCACCTGCTGCCCGGTTGCGGCGGCTTCGCGGCACAAAGCCTGGAATTGATGCAAGCGTGCAAACTCCAGTGACAAGCGTGTGCGCTTGACACGTTTTGTCAACGCTTCGTCGCCTTGCACGGCTTGTTCGGCCTGGTCAAAAAGTTGCACCGAGCGCTGCATTGTATTCAAAGAGAAGAAGAACATGTCGGGGTTGAATGTGTTCAGTTCCCGGTTTTGCGCTCGAAACGATTCTTGAACAAGATCAATATACTGGCGCAAATACGGCGCGGCCGCTCCGTAATAGCCTTGCAGGAATTCGTTTATCAGCTTGTCCTGATCGAGGTTGGGGTTCCACATCAGCTTGCTCATCAGCCAGGTGCGCAACTGCACGAAATCGCCCACGCCGTTGGTGTAGGCATCGCCCTGCTCAAAGACGCCCGTCACTTTATGAGCGGCAAAGAAACGGAGATCTTTGGCCAGGCCGTCCCAGTTGGGGTGTGGCAAGGCATTGGCGCGAAAGTTGGTGACATAGTTCCAGATGAAGAGTTGGGGTGCAATCTCAGCCCACGCCTTAATTCTGTCGCGTGTGCTTTGATTCCACTGGCTATCGAGTGGATGGCCGTAATCGGAATTGATAGGGGCCAGGCGAATGATGACGTTCTTCGCCGGACGAATGGTTTTGGGCGGCGCTTCGCTGTAGTAATAAGCCAGGGTTTCCACCAGAAAATCGGGATGCTGCTGGTAAATGCGCTCGGCTACCTGATTCACAAATTTAAGCAGGGGCCCGGAAGGCGAACCTTCGGCAGCAGTTACTGCCGCGCATTGGGGGCAGCGGCAGTAGGCATCACGGTTATCGTTTTGCGAGATGGAAATATAACCTGCCGCCGGATTTTCCTTGATCCACGCCAGCGCGTTTTTCGTAACTTCTTCAAGGACCAGGGGGTTGCTTAAATCCAACTCCGTTTTTTGTGGCGCAGGCATTTTCGACGCAGGCGTGCAAAGCGCAAAACCGTTGGCGGGGTCGGTATACCATTCGGGATGCTCTTTGAAATACTTCTCCGGCGGCAGCAATTTGCTGAACGTGTGAACAAACCCCAGCATATTATAGTGCCCGCCCCACTCGTTGCTCTGGGTCTGGAAGTGACCATTTTCGCGCAACACGGTGGCAAACTCCGGGTTCTCACGCACAGCGGTGGTAAAGTGTTCGCGATAGTTAAACGGTGGCACGTAAACGATATTCTGCGGTTGGATTTCCAACGTTGTTTTACGCGGCACGAAGTTTTCGGTCGGCGTCCACCAACGGCAGCCTACAGCCTCTTCCAAAAATTGGAAAACCGCATACAGCGTTCCCCTGGGCCTCCCGCCCGCCAACACTAAACTGTTGCCGACGGTTTGAACAACGATGCCGTCTGCGCCCAACGCTTGCCAATCCTGCTTTGGCAAAAGAGCTTTAGCGCGCGCGCCGGCACCGACGATAATCTGTGGCGCACCTGCCGCGACTTCCGTCTCTCCCTGAAGTGTGAAGTTTGCTCCGGTCACTTCCTGCAAATATTTCTGGAGCTGCTGGGCGGCAGTTTTCTCGGCGGGAACGGCATCGGTCGCTAAGGCAATGACATAGGAAGTCTGCCCGTTCTCAGCGAGCTTTAACGTGGCTGCCGCATGAGAAACCGAAACCAAAGAACAGACGATACCCAATAAAACAAAGAATTTCTTCATAGCATTTAAGACAACGTTTGTTGCTAATTTGTGAACCCTGAGCCTGAGCGGCGGGCACTGGCTCTTTGCTCACGAAAACTCAGCGGTCGTGCCCGTCGCTCACGCTCGGGGTTCGCAAATAAAATCTCACTTTCGAATCGAACACCACTGCGGCAAGTCCATCAAATTCTCCAACTTTTGCCACTTGGCATGGCCGTCGGCATAGAGATTGTTCACACCGCCGTTATGCAATGCTGCCTGCGGGCGATAGTATTGGGTACGCATATTCGTACTGGGCAAAAAATAGGTTAGCTCCGCAGCTTTGATGGCGTTGGCTTCGGTCCAGCTCTGGTTCACTGTTAAATAATAGTAGCGAAGCGAGGCTTCGGTCACCACGATCGACTGTGCCGGTTGCGTCACGACCGATTCGAGAATGCCATCGTAAACAAACTGAGCGCCACAGATATTGGAGAAATTTACCTCGGTCCCCCGGCGAGAAGGCACAATCTGGTCGCCGGGAAAATAGCCGAACGATTGATTATAGGAATAGCCAATACCCCAATTGCTCGGCATACTGGGGCAGCGGCTCACCGGCTCGCCTTTGATGTAGGGAGCAAGATAAGCGTCGTACCAGTGCTGTTGTGGCAACGGAGCATATTTGCGGCTAAACGGATAGTAGCCGTCGTAATCTTGCTTGTACTGCTCGATCGCCAGGCCAATCTGCTTCAGGTTGGAAAGGCACGATGAAGAGCGCGCCGTCTCACGCACTCGCGCAAACACCGGAAATAAGATAGCGGAAAGAATAGCTATAATAGCAATAACGACCAATAATTCTATCAATGTAAAGCCTTTGCGAACGCGGCTTGTCAAGTATTCATGCTTCATATCAACACCCTCCGGGTTTAACCTAATAAAAGTATGCCCCCTTTCTCATGGCTTCAAACGTTCTTTATGGATACTCACAGCATGTATCGGATACAATTAATTCTTCTCATTTTCCCCGTCTCGCATGGCAAGCCGATATTCGCTGGGAGACTGCGCCGACTGTTGCTGGAACAATACCCGCAAGCGAGGCGCAGTGAGACCAACGAAGAGGCTGACTTTTTCGATGGGCCATTCCGTATCCTGTAAAAGCGTTTTGGCGGCTTCCAGACGGCATTCGGTGACGTATGCATTAAATGTTTTACCGGTAGCGGCACGAAAACGCCGCGTAAAATAGGCTCGCGACATATACACATAGGCCGCCACCTGATCGATGGAAAGGTTCTCTTTCAAATGGCTGCGCACATACTCCTGGGCACGCATGATGGGGTCTTGTTGCGACATCGATTGAATGCCGGATATAGCCTGACTGGCCCGCACCGGCTGAAAAGCGCGCAGTTCCTGAATTTCACGCAGCAATAACCCCACCAACACCCGCACCAAGCCATCGCAAATCATGCGAAAATGCGGTCCCTGCGCACTCGCTTCTTCGGTCAGCATTTCCAGGGCCAGCCGGGCTTTGGGGTTAAGGACGTAACAAAATTCGCCCACGGAGCCGTGGCTCCAATGTTTGCCTTCGCGGGTATGGTTGACCCAGCAGGTGATGCCATCGCCCAGAATTTTAAAAGAAAGCATGGTACAAGCGTCGTCTTGCTGGAAGCCCTCATCAACGCACAAATGCGAGCCATCGGGGTGCGGCGTGCCCGGTAGAATGAGAATGCCCTGCCCCGGCTTGCAGCGCAGCATATAGTCGCCCAGCGGAATGGATACCCTGCCGGTGACGACGAACATCAGTATCGGCATGCGGTTGGAATGCAAACCGTCTTGAGGCCAGCGCGCATCGAGGGTGGCGCGGGCATTGGCGTAGTTGCGCCGGCCGCGAATTGGAGTGCGCTTCGATTTCAACGGCTTGTGAACGAGTTGAACGTCTTCGGGCAGCCGGTCCTCGCCGGCTTGCATAACTTCCCAGGTCGGGTGCGCCACCACGATATGATGCATGCCCGACTCTTCCACAGTCGGAACAATCTGTTCCTGTAAAATGCTCAGAACCGGTGACGATGTCGATGGAAAAACGGGTAACATAAGGGAAGGAGAACGAGTTTTCTGCTCCTGCATCAGGATAACACGATAGGCATTTCCCCTTTCCTTTCAAATGAATAGGCTGCACCTGTAGGAAAGAATCATCGGTTAAACTACGACATACTTAACCGATAAAGACAAGGGGACACCCATGAAAAGAACGCTGCCCGCTAAAGCCTGTGCTTTGCTCTGTTACCTAATGCTCTTTTTCAGCACACAAGTATTTGCCGCTGACACGCTGCCAATGGCAACCGGCACCTTCTGGCAGTTGGGTGCAGCGCGGCTGGGCCAACCCCAGTGGACAGACGCCGGGCTTGCCGCTGAGGTTGCCGCCGTCAAGCAAGCCGGGATGGATACCATCATTATCCATTATAACGCCCACTGGAACGCGGCTGCAGGCAAATACGAAACTTTCGTGCTGGGCAGCAGCTTTCCGCTATTTGCCGGTTTGGAAGGCCGAAACCCGTTGCGTGCCATCTTCCGCGCCGCCGAAAAGGAAGGGGTGAAAGTCATCATCGGTGATTTTCTGGTGCCAACCGATCTCCGTTATACCGAGGCGAAAAAGGCTCTTGAAATCTGGACTTCGCCTGCCGCGCAGACTTTTCGCCGTCAACTCATCGAAGAGTTTAAAGACTGCCCCAGCTTCTCCGCCTACTACCTGGCCAACGAACCCAACCAATATCGCATCACCAGCGAAGCCGACCGCAAACTGTGGCTCAGTTCAACCCGGAAAGTGGCTCGCTTTATCAAAGAACTCAAACCCGACCTCAAACTGATTCACTCCATCGGTCTCTACGCCCAGTGGCACCCCGATGCCAACGGGGTTTTGAAACCATCACCGCCCTCACGCGAATATCTCGATAGTTTCTGGCGGCCCTGGGTGCAGCAGATTCCCGAAATCGATATCTGGGTCCTCATCGACGGCATCGGCACTTCGATGTCGGTGCTCAAACACACCGATATGGCCCAGCAGTGGGGCAAGGAACTCGTGCGCGAAGCAGGAAGGAAGTATTGGGTCGATGTGGAGAATGCGGTGATGAACAGTCGCGGCTACCACGCCTTTTCAATGGCAACGCTGGCCGATTCGCTGCAGGTAGCCGCCAAACACGCCGATAAAATCGTGCTGTTTGAGCATTTGAATTATATGTCGGCTAACAGCAGTAAGGATGCGTCGAAACAGCTTTATCGGGATTATTTGGAGTATCGGGAGAAGATTCTGCGTGATACCGCAACTCCAAAATAATCTGCCTGTCGACGGAAAATAAAAAGGTTGCTGAACTTTGATGCCAACTCGTAACCTGTAAGGCTCGTCATCCTCGCGAACGAGGCTGTGTCAAAACTCAGGCTCAAAAAATGGGCCAAAAATTTTTTACGTTTAAATGCCCGTGATGGCATTTGTTTGGAGTAGACAAGGTGTTTTGATCCCCCAAAAATGCAAAAAATCGTCGTCTCTTTGAGTTTTGACACAGCCTCTTTCGCGAGGATGACGGGGTGGTAAGCCAGCGGCAGAATAAGACGTTTTTCGTAACAGCCAACCCCCACCATTACTCCCTACCCAACTCAAAATTCTCCGCGATCTCTGCGTCCTCTGCGGTGAATCAATCAATCTTCGATGCCTGCTTAATCTTCTTCCAGTGCGCTGCTTTCACGCGTTCCACATGCCCATCAAGAAACAGCACGCCGCGCAATTCATCGGCACCGGGCTTTGATTCATAAAAAACTGCAAAACTTTGCGGATTAGGAATATGAGCCGGGTTTTTATGGCTCAGAATCTCATTAAAAAGATATGGCTCTTCCGTTGTGGGATGTAAAAACCAACGTTCATCGCGCACGTAAGGATAAAACTGGCGGCGCGCCTCGTAATCGAGCGGATTTTTCAGTTGAGGAAAACGACCGCGCGCGCGTAGATAGCGCAAAACGCCCTGCCCTAACTGCCGTAAGGTCGCAGTCGAATCGACATCAGACTGAGACTTACTCTGCTCAACGGTTTGCTTGTTATCTAACGAGGGGTGTTGCGCGAGGCTAACGGAAGAACTCGTTAGCAACGCCAGGGTCACGATCGCAGAAAAATATCCCGCACTCATCTGTTTCATACCGATTCAATTCTCTGGCTGCTATGAGCAAAGCCACTGGCGTGTAACGTAGCTCCTCCCCCTCAGGGGGAGGTTGGGTGGGGGAGTCGGAGCTTAATACTGAACGATGAATTATGAACGATGAATGAACGACAGCGCACTTTTACAGTTCATCATTCAGCATTCATAATTCATCTTTTCTTCTACTCTCGATCTCCCTCCCCCGGCCCCTCCCTGAGGGAGGGGAGTTCCTCTTGCCCTCGCAAAAATATTATGCTCACGCACCACAACCGGAAGCAATCACTTCCTTCACGGCTCCACCCTGCACTTCAAAAACGCTGGTGGCACCGCCTTCGTAGTAGTTGCTGTTCACCACGATTTCCATTTTACCGTCGCCGTTGAGATCATAAACCCCGGCCAGAGTGTAGGCATTGGGTGCATTGAACACTTTCGCTTTCGGATACACCTCTCCGGCGATAGGAATATTTTGCACCTTGCCATTTACGACTTTGCGCAGCATCACGATGGAGTATTCCCCTGCCCCGGCATTAGCACTGATGGAATACGGCCCGGATTTCATGCCTTTGTAATTGGTAGCGGTGAGCAGCACTTCCTCGACGCCATCGCCTTCCAGGTCGACCCGCCAGTGCTGGGTAATGTTCACTTTGGGATTCTTGATGCCACGCTGCCGAAGAGTGCGGGCAACCTCATCGCGATAGACCTTCTGCTGTGTACTTTGCGCACGATAGCGGCGCGGCAGGGCGTTCCATTTTCCGCCCACCGCCAGCACGCCGTTGTAGTTTCGCTGCAAGCGAACCCAGTGCGTCTGTTCACACGGCGCTTCATCGGTGCGGGTTTTGGAACCGGTCGTTTCCCCCAGGCGGGAACTGGTGCCATAAACGCGATACGGCTCGCCCCCTTTCAGGGAGCGAGCCGTATCTTTATCGTCAATCCATTTTCCGTTGCGAGTGCCACCCAGCAAATAGCCGATTTGGGCATCCACGACCGGAACAATCGGCGCGTCTGCCGCCGGAACATTCAGCACAAAGGCACTCGAAAGGCCCACCGCCATAGTTACAGCAACAATCGCACCGATTTTTTTCATGGTTTTTTACATTCCCAGGATTTGATACCCACCATCAACATACAGAACCTGCCCAGTCATCTTGGCCGACATGTCCGAAGCCAGGTATAAACCGGTTCCGGCCAGGTCGTCGGCCTTACCAGTCCATTCCAGCGGAGCTTTCTCACGCACGTGTCCGAGCATACCGCCGAAACCGGAAATACCACGAGCGGCCAAGGTGTTGGTCGGGCCAGCCGAGATGCAGTTGACACGGATATTGTCCGGCCCCAGGTCGGCAGCCAAATAACGGGTGCTCGATTCCAGCGCGGCTTTGGCAACGCCCATCACATTGTAGTTCGGCAACACTTTTTCTGCGCCGTAGTAGGTCATAGCAACAATGCTGCCACCGTTGGTCATCAGCGGCGCGGTTTCGCGGGCCAGAGCGACCAACGAATAGGCCGAAACGTCGAGAGAAAGTTTGAAGGCTTCGCGCGAGGTTTCGCTGAACCGACCGGCCAACGCTTCACGCGGCGCAAAAGCCACCGAATGGAGCATCATATCGACCGTATCGGTCTTGGTTTTTACCATGTCGAAGAAGCTGCGGATTTCTTCATCGGAAGTGACATCGCAGGGAGCGACAATGGTGTCTTCGCCGAAAGTAGCAGCCAATTCTTCCACATCTTCTTTGACGCGTGCGCCCTGATAGTTGAAGATCAGGTTTGCGCCTGCTTCCTTCCAGGCCTGGGCAATGGCCCAGGCGATGGAACGCTTGTTTGCTACGCCGAAAATCAAACCGGTCTTGCCGGCCAAAATCTGGTTACTCATAGGTGTTGTATTGTACTGCAAAGGGCGCAAAGAACGTGAAGTTTTTCAAAAAGAAAGGCTGGTCGGCATAACACCGGAAGCTGTCTTATCTTTTTACTCTTCGCGTCCTTTGCGCCCTTAGCGGTAAATTTAATTTAATAGCTGGTACGGAGTGCGTTGCGACGCTGTTCGTTGAAGAAGTCGGGATCGCCAAAGATGTAGATGCGAATCACGCGGTTATTGCGGATGGTGAACACCACGTTGTAGCTCTGCTCGTAGCGCACTTCAAACGTGCGGAAGGCCGTGTTGGCTGCTCCACCGCCACCGGCTGCGGCACCAGCAGCAGCTTCGCCGCCCGGTGCGCCCGGCTGCTCGGGCAAGCCCGGCTGGCCTTCGGGTGCGCCTTCTGCCGGAGCAGCGCCACCGCCACCGGCGGCTCCCACGCTGACACCAGCCGAAGCGTTGATGCTATAGGTCTCGATGGTATCGGGGTAACCGTAGCGATAGAGCACCTTACGCAAGTCGTCGCCCAGCTTCACGGTGTGAACCGGATCTTCCAACTGGGTGCGGGCAATCGGCGACTGGATACCGGCCACCACGATGGCATCGACATAACCCAGGCGGTCGACTACGAAGCCCATCGAATAGGTTTCACGGCGATAGAGCCACTGGACGTGGTTGTTATCGAGTTGGACGGTAATGGCTGCTGCCCAGTCCGGCAGGCCGCCACCGGGATCGTTGGGGAAGAGGCTGGCCACTTCGGGCGGCTGTTGATTCACCGAAACCGCTCCGCCACCGGCCGTGGGCACCACGACTGCAGTGGGGTTGCCGTGAATGGCAAACAAACCATACCGGTCGATACGGTTGAAGCGATCTTTATCGACCGCCTTGCTGCCCAGGCCGATACCGGCCAACTGGAACTCCAGCGGGTAGCGCACCCAACGCGGGGTGACGGGACGGCGTGGCGTGCGGCTCACAGTGGCCGGAGCAGTTCCCGGCTGCGGAAATGCCTGGGCCAAACGCTCACCGTTCATGCTGCCTGCACTGGCTTCGACACCGGCTTCGACTTCGGCGACCTTGGCGTGCACGGAGATGACGGGCGGGTTGGTTGCCAGGTCGCGCATGTCGCGGCCCTTAAGGCTTTTGCCGTCGATCAGCGGAGCCAGCACCGGCAAGGGTTCGGCTTTGTTTTCTTTTGCACGCTGTGCTTGCAGCCTTTTCAAATCGCTTAAAGGCAAATAGCGCGAGTTGGAAATCGGCTTGGCCGCATTCTTCTGCGGTGCGGGTTTAGCCGCGGGCTTTTTCTTTGCCACCGGCTTTTTCGCAGCAGTGTTCGCCAGAACAGGAGTGCATACGGCGGGAACACTCAGAGCGGCAACTGCTACAAGGTAAGAAATACGATTCATGGGCTGCGTTCCTATTTGAAATCGATAACGATTATTATTCTTCTGCACCAAAATACGGCTTGATATATTTCTGTGTGAAAAGTACTTCCTAAAATTCGTTACGGCAATTTTACAACGAAATGCCCGGTAAGGCTAATCTCCCTCTTACCGCGATGCACTTCGCACAAAAGCCGCTCCACGCGGGAACTGCGCTGTCAGCCTTCCGGACTGCTGTACAACGGCTAACGACGAGGTTTTACCATCGACCATAACCTGCTGCAGCGGAGCGTTTTGAGTCGCTCCACGCGAGGCCAAAGTGGCGCGCTGTGCCCCGCCACCCTGCAAACCTTCGCGCACTGCAAAACGCGTCCCCGGCGTATCACAGTAGAACTGCCAATCATCACCTTTGACAACCAGCTCAAAGCCGCCGCCACTGAGATAAACATCCAGCAGCGGGCGATTTCCCACCGTCACGGTAACGGGCACCGCGCTATTCTTGCCATCGGTCAGAACCGGGCCACGTCCCAGAACAGTAATATGAGACTGGCCGTTCGCCTGCTTGATGAAACGGGGATCACGTTCAGCCACATCGTCGGCATTGCGCGCTCCTGTCACCATCTTTACCACAAAATGCTTGCTTTCTACAAGCGATTTGCCATCTAAAGCCAAAGCCGCAATGGTGCCATATTTGAGATTCTGCACCTGCAATCCCTGTACGGCGGTGCGGCTTACCCCATTGAGATTACCCGCCAACACTTGCACGCGCGGCGTGGAAATCGTCAAACGGCCGTTACCGGAATCGCGGCGCAACTGGCCGGTATCGCTGGCAAACACGTTCTGCTCGTGCGCTAAATGCGAACCGTTGACACCATGAAACAGGCGGAGCGCATCCAATGCGGCGCGCACCGTGTCTTCACCCTGCAAATTGCTAAAGACCAGGCGTTTGTTCTTATTATCGATAAAGCCGTTGGCCACGCCCCACTGACGGTTGACGCCAATCGGCTTGTATCCGGCCTCTTCGACGCGCTTGACGGAAAGGCTGAAATCCAACTTACGCTGCACCTGGCGGCCTGACGGGTAGAGAGTACCGTTATAAGCCAGTGCCAAATCGACACCCGGGCGGGCCTCCAGTTTATATTCGCTTAAATATTCTGCCGTCGCCGCAGAACGATTAGTCAGGTCGCGCGTGCGGTTCGAGGTCTGCAATATCGCCGGTGCCCCTTCCAGCCGCCCATAGCCACTACGGCCGGGCATCATCAAAAGATCGGTCTCGGGATTACCTCGATACACCTTGTCATAGAAGGCATTCTCCATACGCATCGTCCAACCCAGCGCATACATCGGTTGGTGGTAACGCGTATAGGTAAAAGTATCAACGGCGTTATAGGGGACGACGATACGGTGTTTGGAAGGCGATACCAGGTATTTCAAGAAAATAGCCGCCCCGATGCCACACAGCCCCCAGCGCGCGGGGTCGCTGCGCACATTGAAATAGGAAACCCGCGCTGTCGGTCGCGTTTCGTAGACGAAGAGAATCATCGCGTCCAGGTCGTGCAAAGCGGCATAACTGGCCGCTTCGATGATACCGGCAGCACGGTTTTCATTGGGCCAGCAGTAGTTCCACTCGCGAACGACCAGCGGTGAGCCTTTGACGCGCGCCAACGCCATCTGCGCGGCCATCGAGCGGTCGTCGATATCGGTGAGCGGGTCCTGGTTATGAAAATACGAAGGCGGCTGCCAGGCGGGCTTGCCGGTGCCCCAGTAGGGATGATCGTAATAGAAGTTGGTGCCGACGAAATCGAGTTCGTCGGTGATCGATTTCAAATCGGCCACGTCGTCGAAGCGGCCCGTCACCGAAACCGGTATCCGCACCCCGATGCCGCGCAGATACTGCTTCATATCGCGGAAATACTCGCGGTGGATGTGATAGGCGAACACTGCGCCATCGTTGCGGCGCGGCAGCATGGAATAGATGCGTTGATTCTCCGGCACCTGGTTGGGCGTCCAGGTCATCACCGGCAGCTCGATATTGCCGCGCTCCAGGCTTTCGCCCTCGGTTAAAGCCGAAACGCCCTTTTCATCGGCCCAGGCATGCAAGAGGGTTTGGGTATTTTTATAACGCTGGCGCAGCCAGTCGTTCCACAGCTTCTTGAAGTTGGTGGAGTAGGGTTCGGGCATCTCACGCCACACGCCGCGCTTCATGAAGAGGCCCGATTCGTCGTAGATTTCCAGCATCACCACTGCCGGGTCTTGAGCATAGGAAAGGCCGGTATATTCGTTGACGTGATCGCTCAGCAGCATTTTCGCATACTCTTTCTGCAGCTCGATCAGGCGTGGGTCGAAGACGTTGTAAGGACGGGCGGCACGGCCAATCGCTTCGGCATTGGGCACGCCGTCGCCCTCTTTGAAGCGGCGATAGTCGAGCAAGTCGAGATAGACGTATAGCCCGGCTTCCTTGGCTTTGTAAATCCAGTAGTCCAGCTTTTTGAGGCGCTCGGGCAGGAAGCGGCGTGAATCGGGAGCATCGAGGTCGATGATGCCGCCGCGCTCGTCGAAATGGTGCAAACGCACCAGGTTAAACCCGGCGGCGCGGAAGTTTTGAATCATGGCCGCGATATCGGCTTCCGATTCCTGCAAACTGGTGTTGGCGACGTTGATGCCCCAGAAACGGGCGCGGGTGCCATCCTGATAATAAAAATGGCCGTTGCGCGATTCCACGAATCCACGCTTACCGGCCGGGGCTTCCACCAAATCGGAAAAATCGTGCAGCGACGAGCGCGGATAGATGGTGGCGTTGGGGTCTAATACGGGAACCGGAGGGATAAGGTTAGGATTACTGGCCGCCTGCACCCCACCCTGCTGGGCATTGGCCCCACTCACGCCACTTGCAACAACTCCGGCCAACAACACCCCGGCCAGCAGCCGGAGCTTCAACTTTTTAAACAACAAACCAGACTCCTTAAATTAGATCTTAGGTCAAATTAGATCTTAGGTCTTGGATCTTAGATCTTAGTTTATGCCCGTATAACTGCTGCGGCATGGCGTGCAGTGTTTCGGTTTGTGCCAGCGCCTCGTGCCCAGCCACCCAGCGCCTTTAAAGACGCGTTTCTACTTCTCCGACAACAGCTTCGTCGATTACAGCTTCAGAAGCAGCGAAGAACTGGATGCCTTTTCCGGCGATGACCGAGGCCAGGAAGCCTAACAAGAGGAGATAGAGCACGCGGAGGAATTCGGAGCCGAAAACGATGATGCCCGAAAGCACCGCTTCGCCAGTTCCATCGCCCTGCACGCGGCGCAGTTGTAACGAGAGATAATCGGGCCGGGTGAAGTTGCCAAACCCGGTGAGCGCCTGCCAGAACACCCAGGCCAGTAGACCGGCACCAAAAAGGAAAATGCCCAGCCCCAGCCAGCGCGCTACCAGCCGCCATTTACCACCGGCCATAAAGCGGGAGAGTGCGACTTCCTGCACTACGGTGGAAGAAGCAATCAGCGGCGCTTCGCGCAGTTCGACGATTTCGTTCTTTTCAGAAGATTGAGGCATGATAAAACAGGCTCCTTTGCCGTGTGGGAAAGTCTAACAGAGGTCGGTTTGAGGCCAAAATTTATATCCTGATTCGATGAAGTCTCCTGGAGCGTTGTTCCACAAATGCAGGTTCTCTCGATGAGAGATTGCATTTGCCCGGTTCAGAGGGCAGACTTTTGAAGATTTCACATGCGTGTTTCATTCCCGGATATTCTGCGCCACAAACTCATCCCGTGGTCGCAACAAAACGCCGACGAACGGTTTATCGTCGCGCGCCCGCAAATGAAACAGAACGCACTGCCTCCAGGCGTGCAACTCTCCCGCCGGCCCATCACCGGCTCACGCGTCATCGTGAAAAATAAGCGCTATTATGACAATTTGCGCGGTTGCAGTGCGCTCTGGCCCCAGGCCAAAATGTGCGAAGCCGAATCCTACAAAATGATTTCGGTGATTACCGGGCCTTTTAAATTTCAATTCGGCAATCACCTCATCCGCTGCAACGAAGGTTTCTTTATCGTAGTGCCGCCCGGTATGCCCATCACCAACGGGGCGCTGGTGCCGTTTCACCAGCCCGGTTCCGCTTGTGAAATCCTCACCCTGCTCCTTTATCGGCACGCCGTGCAGTGCGTCATCACCCGCTCCAGCGACGAAGTTCCCGGCGAGGAATACAAGGAAAACTATCTTTTCAAGAGCAGCCGGTTGACGGCTCTTTTGCGCACCATCATGGAAGAGCAAATCGAATCTTCCATTCAAGCCAACCCCATCAGCGCCACGCTCCTGGCCGGTTTCTGGCAAATGCTGCAACGCGAGTTTCACGAAAGCAAATACATCACGCCTGGCCCGGCCTACCGGCCTCATCAACCCCGCGAGGAAAGCGCCAAATTCAAAGACGAGCTGCTGGGCTACATCGAAGCGAATGTCGGGCGGCAACTGCCCCTGGAAGAAGCGGCCCGTGCCATGCATCTCTCGCGCACCCAGTTCGTGCGCCGCATGCGCGAGGAAACCGGGCAAACCTACATCGAATTTCTCACCGACTACCGCATCAAGGAAGCCAAAACTCTCTTGCAAGATTCCGATTGGACCATTAGTGCCATCGCCGGATTCCTGGGCTTCAAAACTCCTTCCTACTTCCGCACCGTATTCCTGGCCCGCACCGGACAGACCGCAGGCGATTACCGCACCCGCAATCGCTCTTAAAATGCGGCAGATTTTGAACGCTGTGGTCTAATATTGACGTTTCGCGAGATTAGGAAAGGGGAATAATAGAAGATGAGTCCGTTGGAAACTTTATTCACGAAGTGAAATCTCCTTCAGCAAGGTGCATCATGACACAATCCAAATTCAAATCAATACAGGGCTTTACACTCATCGAACTTTTGGTCGTTATTGCTATCATAGCGATACTCGCCGCTATCCTGTTTCCCGTTTTTTCACGGGCACGGGAAAACGCGCGGCGCACCTCGTGCCTGAGTAATATGAAGCAGATCGGCATCGGCATTATGCAATACACCCAGGACTACGATGAGCGTTATCCGCGTTTCTGGGGCGGCATCGGGGCCGACGACCGCTACGCCAACCCCGCCGATATCGAAACCGATACCAGCAAACCGGGCGGGGTTTTTCTGGTTTCGCCCAATCCCGGCGGCGGTGCCGGACATTATCGCACCTGGATGGACTTCGTGTATCCCTACGTTAAAAACGTGCAAATTTTCATCTGCCCTTCACGCGGCCAGGAAAGAACTACCTACGGTTACTCGGTCGCCTTTAGCGGCTACTCCACCTACACCTCCATGTTTGGTGCCCCCAGCGCGCCCTCCATCCCTATCAGCGCCGCTGCAGTGACAAACACCGCACAGGTTATGCTCGTCGTGGAATACACCAGCCCCTATAACTACACTACCGATCCTTACAGCGTCTATTCCAACGCCATTGTCACCACCAACGATATTGTGACTCCGCACCTCGAAGGCGGCACGGCGGCCTATGCCGATGGTCATGCGAAATGGCGTCCACGGGGTGCAATTATCAAGGAAGCGCCCAATGTCGGCGGCAACTGCAACTTGAGCGCCCCCAATTTCGCCCTTCGCTACTGCTCGCGAGCCTGGAACCCTTATATTCCTTAACAAACCAATCCTACAATGCTCAACATATCCATTATTCCGAAAACTGTTGTTATTGCTGTCGCTTTGCCTATCGCCCTGTGTCTGCCGTCTATACTTTCAACGACGACAGCCTATGCCGCCCCGACCAAGCAAAACCGCACCGGCATTATCCAAAATGGCGATTTCCGCGAATGGTCGAACGGCGCCCCGGTAGGCTGGAATTTGGGCGAAGGCGCGCAATACGAGCCTGATACCCAGATGTCCTACGCCACAAGCCAATCGCTCAAAGGAGTGCAGGTTCCCGGTGACGCAGCCTTGCCCAGCGTGCGGATCTATCAGGATGTCGCGTTGCGCCCCCATGCCAAATACCGCTTGAGCCTGGCAATGGCCAAGCACGGCACCGGTGCGGTGGCGATTCGCGTCCAGCCTCTGGTCAATGGCACAGTGCCCGGGAACGTGGCCGCGCCGCTCAATTGGAGCAATATCTGGAGTTGGTATTTCCCCTGGCAACCGTTAGCTCTGGAATTCGAGACAGGCACGCAAAACGATTATCGGGTTACCATTCAAAGCTACGGCAAAACCGGCGAACCGGTGTGGATTGAAAACGTAGCCATTACTTCCGCAGCGGCAAGCCTTCAACCGAGCGAAGCCGATACCACAGGCTTTAAGCTCTACAGCCAATCGCTCATGCAGCCCTTCGAGGCCAATGCCGCGCCGCTCACTCCTCTCCCGGCAACGGAACTGTTCGCCACCGGCACACGGGGCGATTTTTCACCGGTCTTTATTGGCTTGCAGGCACAAGCAACGTTGCGCAACGCGCAGCTTGCCGTCTCCAAAGCTCCTGCCAACCCGCAGGGAGTCGTTATCCCTGCCGAAAATATCACGATTCGCATGAGAGAGCCGCAAGCGTTGCTGCCTCTCTCACGCCCGCGCCAGGCCAATGCCGGGCAAAACCTGGGCTGGCATGTCACGGCGCGCATTCCCGAGAATCTACCATCTGGAACTTATACAGGAGAACTCACTCTCACCGTGGAAGGCAAAGCAGCCACTCCCATCCCCTACACGATACGCGTCGAAGATTTCGTTCTTCCACAACCCGATATTCCCCTGTTCGTGTACCATTCTGAAGACTACTTCCCTTCCGGCAATTTTTTAAGTCCGCAGCTTCGCGAAGCCTATTATCGCGATATGAAAGAGCACGGCATGAACACCGTCACCATCTACAACAATCCCGATATCAACGGCACCGAAGTCGATTTCAACCGCGATTACCGGCATGTTCTTTCGGGTAAAACCCTCGAGGATAAAAAGAAAAAACGCAATTTAACCGATCAAGATCTGCACGAGCGTTCCCAGTTCGGCCTCAACCAAACCATGGCGCTGGCGCAGAAAAGCGGCTTGCTTGCTTCCCGGCACCCTCTGCTCTGGCTCGTCGTCAAACAGAACGAATATAACTGGGGTGCCATGCCCGGCCCGGCTCTCAAGAAAGCTCTCCAGCAATGGAACACGCACACCGACTGGCCCAAGCCCCTGCTCTATGTGCTCGACGAGATAGACGGCCACCCCGACCGCATTGCCGCAGCCCGCAAGGTCCTGGATAACGTCAAGCAGTTAAACGTTCCGGTGAAGACCGTCACCGCCGGTGTCGCCGTGGAAGAATTGGGGCATGAGTACGATGTCTGGATTCAGGCCGAATCGAGCACGACTGCTGCCATGGCGCAGCAAGCCCAGCGTTACAACGCCGACCTCTGGACCTACAACTGCAATATGCCCACCGACAACGTCCAGTTTACCCGTGCATACTACGGTTTCTGGGCCTATCGCAGCCAGGTAAAGGGCATCGGCCTCTGGGCCTATTACGATGCCGGAAACTGGTATGCCGATGAGGAAGGCACCGTTCACGGTAAAAACGGCCCGGCCAACCTCTCGCGCATTTGCCCCTCACCAACCGGCCCAATCCCCACGCTATCCTGGGAAACGACGCGTGAAGGCATCGTGGATTACCGCTATGCCCTGCTCTACGATCAACTGTTAGGCCAGCTTAAAACTAAAATCGGCGGTATGGAAATGGAAGCTCAAAAGGTTTTGGACGCCCAGGCCATAAGCGCTTTAAAGGCAGAATTTGCCGCGCGTAAAAATCCGCCCGCATCGCGCCCGCAACCCTGGAAAGCCACGTCACCGGAGGAAAACAAGGCAGCGGCCCTCTATCGGCAAGCCCAGGAATTGGGCGAAACGCTTAGCATCGCGCAGAAGATTCGCACCAAAATCATCGAATCGATTCCCACCGATGCCATGACGATTATGAAGGGCATTCCGTGGAGTGCCGAAAACGGCAAATTCGTGCCCACACTCGATTCCGGCGATCCTCTCCTGGCTTCTGAACACAAACGCAATAACCTGCGCGCTTATATCCGCTATCTACGCACGGCGTTGCAGTCTTAAAGGAAAACCACAGATACAAGGAATATAGAAAATGCCCGTCTCTTAATCAGCGGGTAAATTAACCTTCTTCTTACCTTTTATCCAGGACAAGTGCATTTATTTGCGAACCCCGAGCGTGAGCGACGGGCACGATTTCTTTGCTTCACCGGACTCATTGCCCGTGCCCGTCGCTCACGCTCGGGGTTCGCAAATTCAATTCAAGGCATCGGCTACACCCGTGTAAACTTAGCTCGCAGAGCATTACTATTGCGTAACTTAAGTTTTATTCTTCTCGTTGTCCAGCGATTAAAATCGCGGCAGGAGGGCGCTGCGCGCCGAGTGTCCGCCTGCGCGGACACTGTGTCCACGCAGGTGGACACTCAGCCGAAGGCTCTCCGGCCGCGAATTCATTCGCTGGGGTGAGAAATAATTTAAGTTACGCAATAATTACGTCCGCGATTGCAGCGAGTCGATAATATCATCCTGAATATTGGAGTTGACCGGCCACAGATCGCTCATCAGCACAAAGATTTTATTATCGGCTTCATCGTGCCAGGCCAGAAGCTCGGGCGGCGGGGTTTTACGGCGCAGCACCTTATCCATCACCAGGCCCCAGAAATGACGGCGGAAATCTTTTAACCGGCCTGGCGCATCGACCGCCTTCCAACCGGCGATTTCGGTTTCTTCAAAATCTTTGAAACTGAATTTTTTCCACATTCCAACTGCCACGCGTTTGGCCCAGTCTTCCAGCGATTCGTATTCCAGCACCACGTTAGCTGCCGAAAGACGGCGCAGCCCCAAGCGTTCGGGCCTGCGGGTCCATTCCGACGGCGAGAAAACGCCAATCGCCGAGGATGCCGTTGCGGCGCGCTCCCAGTCGAATTCTAACCGCCCGGTCTGCATTTTGGCCGAAGTCAGGCGGAACTCTTCGGGAATTTCGACTTGCAGGCCAAAGGCGCTCCAGGTCTGCCAGCCGCCGGTGCCATGCGACTGGAAAGAACTCAGCACTTCGGCGGCCAGGCGGCGGGTTTTTTCAGGGTTTTCGCCTTCGCTGCCCACCACGTGAGCGACTACGACCCGGTTGCTCTTCTCGCAAAACCAGGCCGAGCCGTAACCATGCGAAACCGCCTGCGTGGCATCACCTTTCCAGCCGAAATTGGTGAGTTGCTCTTTATCGGCGTGTTCTTTGCGCGAGCTTGGAATGAGTTTCGGGCTTTCCTCGATGGTGAAGCTGTGTTTTCCCTTTTTGGCAGTTTTTTCAATATTCTTGAGCAGCAGTTCCACCGAACGTGCCACGTCGGGAGTGCCCTTGAACTGCTCCCAGAGCACTTCCATGCGCAGCTTATCGTCATCGGCCATGCGGAAATTGCCTTTGAGATTGTCACCAAAAAATGCCACTAAATTCCAGGTCGCAGGAACGGTAACCGTCAGTCCCTGCCAGCCTAAAAGCTGGGTCGGTTTGCCAAAGAGTTCGGGTAAAGGAGAAGACGACATAAATTAGAATGATGAACGATGAATAATGAATGATGAACTAAAGTAATTCATCATACGACGCCTGACGTTTAGCTGAAACCGCCACGTTTGCGGCGCAGGGAAATGCTTTGCAACAGGCCGGCACAGAGTGAGAAAGCCAGGAACGACGAACCGCCATAGGAAAAGAACGGCAACGGCACACCGGTAATCGGCATGATGCGCATCGTCATGCCGATGTTCTGAATGATGTGAAACGCTAATAGCACCGTGAACCCACCGGCGATGAGCACCCCGAAATAGTTTTCGGTGCCGTTGGCGACCATCGCGGTGCGGAAGAGCAACATAAAATACAGCCCGAGAAGAATAACTGCTCCGGCGAACCCATACTCCTCGGCAACTACGGTGAAAATGAAGTCGGTTTTATTTTCGGGGACATGGCCCGAGCGGTTCTGGATACCCTTGCCGTAGCCCTGCCCAGTCAACTGCCCGGCCCCGATGGCGATCTGGCTTTGCTTGATCTGATAGCCTTCGCGCGAGCCGGAAAGTGACGAATCACTTTCTAAAAACACCGCCAGGCGCTCTTTCTGATGCGGCTTGAGCACGCCCGCCTGCCATACGATACCGAACAGCAAAATGCCGCTCACCGCAACGATAGCCAGATGCGAAAGCCGCGCCCCGCCAAAGAACAGCATGCCAAACCAAATCGCCAGAACCGCCAGCATGGTGCCGAAGTCGGGTTGTTTGAGAATCAGCAATAATGCCGGAGCCAGGTACAGCAGCGAGAGTCCGAAAATCGAAAACTCCTGGATGCGCTCCTGCCGCCGCGCCAGGAACGCTGCTAATGAAACGATGGTGGCGAATTTACAAAACTCGGCAGGCTGCAGCGCGATTGGCCCCAGGCGAATCCAGCTTTTGGCGCCGTTAATGACAGGGGCCAGCGATTCGGGGAGCAGGAAAATCGAGAGCAGGAAGATGATATTGAGCAGGTATAGCCCGAACTGGAAATGCACCAGCCATTGATAGTTGGAAAGCGCCAGCGCCAGCATCGCCACAAACCCGATAAAGACCCAGGCAACCTGCTTGGTGGTATCGGATATTCGTTCCGATTCGGCCGAAACCGGCGGCGTAGCCTGGACATCGGCACCAGGAATGGCGCGCACCAGCGAGGCTTCTTCGCGGGGCAGTGTTGCCGAACGAATGGTGAAACAACCCCACACCGCAATCACCAGCACCACGACCAGCATAATCCAATCGAGATTACGCCAACTGCCGTGCGCCGAATTCGAACCTAAAGCAATGGGGGAAGTGAGAACGGCCATTTCGAGTAATTACCCGGTCCGTTGCTTTGTGCCTCGCGTTACAAACGGATGACAAAAAGCCTGGACCAACAGTAAATTTTAGTACACTTAACGCCCCGTGACGACTCGCGACTCCACTTCCAAACCGGTTCGTAAAACCGGGAAACTCGTTCCGCCACCGGTGCAAATTCCCGCACCGGCCAAAGACGAAACTCCCCAGGCCCCGCCACCACGACTCAACCTGGCAGGTGGCGATTTGCAGGCAATCACCAATACCATCTTCGCCCCCGACGGACTGCTGGCCCATGCCCTGCCCTCGGGCAAGAACGGCGAAAACCGTGAGTGGGAAGACCGGCCCGAGCAGCGCGAAATGGCCCATGCCATTGTGAAAGCAGTGGAGAACGGACATCATCTCCTGGCCGAAGCCGGAACCGGCGTCGGCAAGAGCTACGCCTACCTGGTTCCGTTCATCCTCTGGGCAATCCGCAATAACAAGCGCGTTCTCATCGCCACCCACACCAAGGCGCTGCAACAGCAGCTCAACGAGCGCGACCTGCCGTTTTTGCGGCAACTCTTTCAGGAAAAGCTGGGGCTCGATTTTAAGTATGCGCTCTGCCTGGGCACACAAAACTACCTCTGTCCGCGCCGTCTGGGCAAATCCGAATCGGTCGGGCTGTTTGCCGCTTCCAACGATTTAGCCGAGTTACGCGAAATTCACAACTGGGCCAAGCACACCAAAACCGGGCGTGGCATCGATTTGCCCTTTGAACCCAGTGCGCATTTATGGTCGCAGGTCAACCGCGAAAGCGACCTCTGCCTGGGCCGCGCCTGCCCTAAATACGATGATTCTTTTTTCTACAAAGCACGCCGCCACCAGGAAAGCTCACAGGTTCTGATCGCCAACCACCACCTGCTCTTTGCCCATTTGGCGGCAGGCGGCAACGAAGCCGGGGCGGTGCTGCCTTCATTTGACGCGCTGGTGATCGACGAAGCCCATCAAGCCGAAGACGTGGCAGCGGCTTACCTGGGCCTGGAAGTCTCCAACCTTTCCCTCGCCCGGCTCATCGAGTTGCTTCACCACCGGCGCAACAAGAAAACTGTGCTCAGCACCGCTCCTCTGTCCGATCGCGCCGAATTGGAAGAACGGCTGATGGCCGTGGCCGACGAGGCACGCGAGGCCACCGGTGTCTTCTTCGAGAATCTACAAATCGCCCTGAGCCTGGATGCCGGCAAGCCCCAGAGTATTCGCCTGCGCAAACCACGCGTGGTGGAAAATACGTTGGACGAACCATTGGCAAAACTGGAAGCAATTCTGCGCTCGGCCCGCAAAAGCGCCGAACACATGAAGAACGAAGAGCTGATGCGCGAACTGGAAGGCTATGCCACTCGCTGCGACGACATGCGCACCAGCCTCAAGGAACTGCTGGGCCAATTGCGTGAGAACTGGGTGTACTGGCTGGCCTGCCAGCCGCGCCAGAGTCCTAACCCCAATTTCCAAAGCGCACCACGCGTGCCGCGCCTCTCCCTGCACGGCGCTCCCATCGACGTGGCTGCCGCCATGCAGGAATCGCTGTTTGGCAAAGTGTGCCCGGTGGTACTCACCTCCGCCACGCTCACCACCGGCAGCACCTTTGAGTTTTTGCGCGAACGCTTAGGACTCACCGAAGAACTCTCTAATCGTGAAGTAAAAACCCTCAGCCTGGGTTCGCCCTTCGATTACGAAAGGAATGCCATGATCTACATCGGGCGCGACCTGCCCGACCCTTATCAGGTCGCCCCGTTCGAAGAGGCCGCCATCCGGCGCAGCGCCGAGGTTTTGCTTCGCACGCAAGGCCGGGCGTTCGTGCTCTGCACCAGCTTCCGCATGGTCGATGCCACGGCGAAATACCTCTCCAATGCCTTGCCGCCCACCATTAAAGTGCTACGCCAGGGCGAAATGGCGCGCGGCAAGCTGCTCGATACCTTCCGCAAGGATATTTCTTCCGTGCTGGTAGGTACCACCAGCTTCTGGCAGGGCGTAGACGTGCCCGGTGAAAGCTTGAGCTGCGTCGTGATTATGAAGCTGCCCTTTGCTGTGCCCGATGATCCGCTCGTGCAAGCCCGCATCGAAGCTCTCAAACAGCAGGGCCGCGATGCCTTCAACGGCTATCAGGTGCCCCAGGCGGTGATGATGTTCCGCCAGGGCTTTGGCCGCCTGATTCGCACCGCCACCGACCGGGGCATCGTGGCAATTATGGACCCGCGCGTTTCCACCAAGAAGTATGGCCGCACGTTTCTGGAATCGCTGCCCGACTGCCGTGTGACCGATGAGTTGGACGCGGTGCAAGCGTTCGTGGAGCAAAAGGAAGAACCACGCGCGTAAGCAAGTGGACTGGGTGGACTTTTTGCTTATCCCAAGCCCGAAGAACCGCGCGCGTAAGCGAGCCGGATTGTTTAGGTTTCTTGCTTATTCCGGGCTTCATTACGTCCTATTAAAAGGCTGTCACAGTCCACTTGCTTACGCGCGTGGTTCTTCAGACTTCAAGTGGCTTTTCACTTTCCAATGCCATTTTTACCCCTGCCATAATACCGGGGACAAGCAAGACGTAAACCTCATAAAAAATACGCATCTCATCGAAGCGGCCCACGACGAAGAGCAATCCGGCATAGACCAGCCCGACAACACCCATGCTGCGAACCAGGCCATCAGCGTGTTTCAATCCCCACATCGCCAGCAATAGAGGAGCAAGAATCACGACCAGGCGCGGCAAAAGGGCGAGCGGTTCGCCCAGCAAGTACCAGAGGTTATACCAGAGGGAAAACACCATGTTCTCGCCGGGAAAAAGCAGTGCTAAACCAACCCGCACCGCGAGGTAAATCGCCAGCAGCGCCCCGGCCCACAACCATTTTTGCTGTTTTTTCTCAAAAGGAAGCGAAGAAAGCAAAAAGACCGGAATTAAAAGCCCGATCGATTCGCGAAAGAGGGTGCCGATAGTCATAATCGGTAATAGCCAAACCAGTTTGCGATGCAGAATCGCCAGCAGCCCTAACAAGAGGTGAAGCATGGCCGGATAGGAATCGATCACCTGGTTGGTGAAAAACCCCAGCGGTAACAAAACCGCCAGTAACAGCGCACCTCCGAATCCGAGTGCTGTTCCCATCATGTTCGCCACCAGCGCGAAAGTCGTAATCAGAACTGCCGAAAGAAAGATGAAACGCCCGGCGTATTCGATTTCATCCAGGCCGATACCGGTTGCTTTTTGCGCTTGCACCGCCAGCCACGGAGCCAGAACGCGATGTTGATAGGGAGGTTGACTGCGCAATTCGCCAATACGCACCGTGGCATAAGGCCCCTGAGCGTTGGGGGCATTGAGCAGGCGCAAACGATACTGCAGCGTCGCCAGCATCAGGGCAATCGTTATCAAGACGACGACGGGAAACCAGACCGATTTCATCGCGCACCTCAAAGGATAAGTCAGAATGATGAATGCTGAAGTAGGCAACCGAACAGCGATGAATATTGACAGAATAATAATTGATATGGATGGCTTACTTTTTTGTTGCTTATTTTCTGTTTTCCGCCTTCATTATCGCACAGAACATCCCCCAAAAAATAAAAAAATACCTCGCTCCTAAGAAGGAACGAGGTATTTTGATTTTAGTTTAAGATTGCTTAGCCGGTTACGCGAACGTTGTCGGCACGCAAACCTTTGGCTTCCTGGGTGATGTCGAATTCAACCTTGGCGCCTTCCTGCAAGGAACGATAGCCATCTACCTGGATGACGCTGTGGTGAACGAAAACATCCTCGCCGCCACCTTCCTGCTCGATGAAGCCGAAGCCCTTCGAATCGTTAAACCACTTTACTGTACCTTTTGCCATTTGTGACTTTCTCCTGTGCTGCCTTTGTGCGTTGAACGTGGCTCAAAAGTACAGATTGGTTCTCAGGAAAGAACCTTATACTCCGACTGGACGTAGGAATGACGCAATTCCGGCAACAAACTATAATTAGGTCTTTCGACCGTCTCAGCTATCTTAACAGATAGAAAATCAAAAATCAAATTATTTTTTCACTTTTTTTATTGCTGTTTTTTTTCCTGCTGGCGGCGATAAATAACACGCACCAACGCCTCGGCATCGACGGCATCTGGCTCGGCTGCCAGCGCTTCTTGCACCAAACGTTCGGCATCGCCGCGTTTGTGGCCCAGCATCACCAGCAACTGCAGCGCTTCGGCCGCCACATCGTGTACAACCGGCGGTGCGTTGAGCTTGCGCACGAGGTCGCCATCCTGCATCATGGCAAACATCGTCACCTTGCCCTGCAATGCCGCCACCATCTCACGCGCTTTTTGCTTGCCTACACCGGGCAAGGTTTGCAGCGTGTTATAGTCGGCCGTTTCAATGGCACTGGCGATAGTAGAAACCGGCAAAGCAAAAGCATTGAGCGCCGCACGCGGACCGACTTTGGGTACTGTAATCAGCTTCTCAAAAAACTCTTTCTCGATACTGTTCTGGAAACCAATGAGAATGGGCGTGGCGCGCGTCTGCTCCAGGGCCATGTAATAAATCGTTTCAAGCGCCAGCGAATCGCCCAGCGGATACGTCTCCAGGGCCTTGCTCACAATGTGAGGCAGCATCACTTCATAACCCAGTCCACCGGTTTCGATGACAACGGAGTTTTCTGTGCGGGAGAGCAGGATACCGGAAATACGAGCAATCATAAGATGGAGGTGAATTTAAGAATAATCGACCTGCGGAACAGAGAGGAAGTAGACAGTAGATAGTAGACAGGAGGTAACCGGACTTCAATGGAGAACGTTACCATTGCAGTTCGTCATCCTCGCGAACGCGGGGATCCAGAACACAGCATATTACTTCATGCTCTGGCAAAATGCGAACTGGCTCCGTAATCCAAGATCTAAGGTCCAAGATCTAAGATCACTCCGTTGAAAACGGAGTTCATCGCGCGGCAATCGCAGATGGCACGGCGTCCAGCGCCAGCGGATACACCACTGACTGGAAGGCAATCATGCCCAGAACACCAACGGCGCACAATGCCACGGCCAGGACAAGGCCCACGGAAAGCCCGCCTGAGCGCACGGCCACGGCCTGGCCGTCTTGCACGGAGATGGCCGAAGAAACCTCGCTTTCATCGGTCGAATACATGGCGACCACGGGACGCAGATAGTAATACACCGAGATCACGGAATTGAGCACGCCCACGATCAGCAGGCCGATAAGCCCCTGATGCATGGCTTCGAGGAAGATAGAAAACTTGCCGAAGAAACCGGCTGTCGGCGGAATACCAGCCAGGGAGAAGAGGAACAAGGTCAGCATCGCCGCCATCAATGGCGAACGCGAGGCCAGGCCTTTCACTTCATCGACCTGAATATTGGAGTTTTCCTGGTTGGAAAGCTCCTTACTGCGCGCATTTTCCAGATACACCACCACGGCAAACGCACCGATGGTCATGACGGTGTAGATCAGTAAATAGAACAACACCCCGGCATACGCGCGCGCCACGGCATCTTCCATCCCAATTAATCCGCTGTTGCGCACCGCAGCGCCGCAGGCCAGTACACCCACCAACAGGTAACCGGCATGGGCGATGGACGAATAGGCCAGCATCCGCTTGAGGCCGCTCTGGGAAAGTGCGATCACGTTGCCGACCGTCATGGTGAGCACCGCCAGCACCAGCACCAAATGATGCCACTGTGCCGAAACCACTTCGTGTCCGAACGCACCCGGAAAGATGCGCAAAATGGCCGCAAAAGCCGCTGCTTTGGCACCGGTCGCCATGAATGCCGTCACCGGGGTGGGAGCGCCTTCATAGACATCGGGCGTCCACTGGTGGAACGGCACCGCCGAGGCTTTGAAGCCCAAACCGATGAGAATGAGCGCGATTCCGGCAAAGAACACCGGAGCCGATGCAGAACCTAACAATTCGCCGGAAGGCACGCCCTGCGCCAGCGCACTGGCGATGTTGGGGAACAAGGTGGAGCCGGTCGCAAAGTAGACCAGCGCAATACCATAGAGCAAAAAGCCCGAAGCAAAACCACCGAGCAGCAAATATTTGAGTGCGGCTTCGTTGCTTTGCCACTGGCGGCGCGAAAAACCTGCCAGGATATAGAGCGCGATGGAAAACGTTTCGATGCCCAGAAATACGATCAGCAAGTCGCGCGCGCTGGCGACCATCATCATGCCCACCGTCGCCAGCATGAGCAAGGTATAGAATTCGCCGCTCACGGAATGCTCGTCGCCTTCACGAGCGACCAACAGGCGTCCGCTAATGAGGATGGTCAACAGCAATCCGGCCAGGAGAATGAATTTGAAGAAAAGAGCGAAATTATCGGCAATATAGACGGCGGTCGCCGGTGAACCGAAGATGAGGTTTTGGTCCCAGATCGAAGTGCCCACGCCAAACGAACCGGCCACGCCCAGAATGGCCAGCACCGGCAAAACGCGGCGTTGCAGCGATTCGCCGATAAACACCCCGGCCAGCAAAACCACCAGAGCCGAAAGCGCCAGCACCAACTCGGGCGCAATCGCCTGCAGGCTGTAATGCGACATTAATTGTTCTAACGTTAATTGTTCGGGCATATCTCTTTCCTGTGACTTTCAGGCCGTTAGTATGTTGGGTCTATTGCTGCCTCAGGGCTGGGTCGGTGCAGCCGATGCTGGATCGGGTTGGACTGGAACTTCAGGAGAAGCTGCCGGAGCAACCGGCTCACCACCCGCACCGGGAATGGGCAATGCCTCAGGCGTGGGTGCCGGAGCAGCCAAGCCCTCGGCAGGTAAGCTGGAAGCGGGTTGTTCTTCTGGAACCGGAGTAACCGATTCCTCACCCGACTCAATCGGAGCCTCGGTGGGTAATGCCGCATCAATCGATTCTTCACCGGGTTGGGTAATCGCCGAAACTCGCTGCGCATCGGGGTTGATCTTATCGAGGATGGTCTGTGGCGCAACGCCAATCCACACTGCCACCGCCAAGAGCACGGCCAGGGCCGCCGTTTCGCGTTTTCCGGCATCGGCCCAGCGGCGATGCTCTTCAAAAACCACTTCGCCATACATCACGGTGCGGAACAGGCGCAGCATATAGACCGCGCCCCAGATGACGCCGGTGGCCGCTAATGCGGCAAAACCGAAGTTCACCGCCATGGTGCCTTGCAAGATGAGATATTCACCCACAAAGTTGCAAAGCCCCGGCAAACCGATGGAGGCAAAAAGCGCCGCCCAGAAGAGGACTGTGAAGCGCGGCATGACGGCAGCGATGCCACCGAACTGGTCGAGATGGAGGTCTTGGCGACGGTCGAGCAACACTGCGGCCACGCCAAAGAGCGCTGCGGTGGAAATGCCGTGCGCCACCATTTGAATCACCGCACCGCTCATGGCAACTTCGCCATACTCGGGTGCCAGAATGGCAGCGAACACGCCCAGCACCACGATGCCGAGGTGGGAAATCGAAGAATAAGCAAAAACGCGCTTGATTTCGGTCTGCCTGATTGCCACGATTGCACCGTAGATGATGCTGATAACGGCCAGCGTCATCAGAACCGGCGCAGCCTTGACGGCGGCATTGGGGAAAAACGGAATCGCAAAGCGGATGAAACCGTAAACGCCCATCTTGGAGAGAATGGCTCCCAGCAAAATGGTAGCGGGAGTGGGCGACTGGTTATAAGCCGCCGGTTGCCAGGTGTGAAACGGAAAGAGCGGCACCTTAATAGCAAAAGCCACGGCAAAAGCCGCAAAAAGCCACAAGGCGATATTGGCTGTATTGGTATCGACACTTTGAGCCGCTGTTGCCAGGGCCGCAATATCGAACGAGCGCACATCGGGCGCTTGCTGGAAATAGATATAAAGCAGCGCAATCCACATGAACACACTGCCCAGCATGGTGTAGAGGAACAGCTTGATGGCCGCTTTGGCACGGTCGGCACCGCCCCACCCCACAATCAGCAGATAGGCCGGGATGAGCACCGCTTCATAGAACACATAAAACAGAATGACGTCCAGCGCGCAAAACACGCCGATCGCCGCGCTCGACATCAGCAAAATATTGATGCAGAAAGCGCCTTCGCGGTTCTTGATTTCATTCCAACCCAACAGCAGTGCCAGCGGCGTGATGAAGGTGGTCAGCAAGATTAGCCACAGGCTGATGCCATCGACACCCAGGTGAAAAGTCAGCCCCATCGAAGGCAGCCAACTCAGAGTCTGCTCGAAGCGGTAGCCGGTCGAAGAGGCAGCACGTTCCCAGTTCGCCCACAGGTGCAGCGAAAAGATGAAGTTGAGAGCGGCAATGCCAAGCACGCCATAGCGCGCCATGCTGCGCGGCAGTAGAGCCAACACCACAGCGCCCAGAATCGGCACTGCGATGAGAATCGCCAGAATGAGTTGATCGATATTGAAATTCATAGAAACCAAACCGCAATGCTCACGGGCCGACTTTTTGCGTTAAGAACCAGGCGATCACAACCAACGCGCCCAGCGCCATCGTCATGGCATAGTTACGAACATAAGAGGTCTGCATCGCGCGCAACGCCTCACCGACCTGGGTCACAAATACGCCCACTCCATTGACGATGCCGTCCACGATATTGTCATCAATCCATTTCAAAGTGGAAGCCAGGGCAAAGCCGACGCGCACCACGGTGGCATTATAAGCCGCATCGAGGGAAAGCACATTCGTGCTCTGTGGCAGCAAAGCGCCTTGCGCACCCTTGCCCAGCGAAACACCGGCAATCCAACCCAACCAACCGATAGCAGCGCCGAGTAGCAACAACAACATGTTCGGAGCATGCGGCGTGGCATGGTCACCGGCATGGGCACTGAGCACCGGGGCCAGCCAGTTTGGGAAAGCATGCAGCGCTTCGGGCACGCCCGGCAAATGCGGCACGCCCAGGAAACCGGCAAACACAGCGCCGATTGCCAGAATCCACAGCGGGACGGTCATGACGGCCGGAGATTCGTGCGCGTGTTCATGCAGATGCTCGTCGCGGGCCTCACCTAAAAATACCTGCGCATACTGGCGTCCGGTATAGAGTGCGGTGATGAACGCCGTAAGCAAACCAACGACGCCAAAGACCGTATAAATCGAATCGTTGGCACCAGCCGCAAACACCAGCGCGATGATTTCATCCTTCGAGAAAAAGCCCGCCAGCGGCGCGGCACCGGCCAGCGCCAGGCCCGAAAGCAAGAAGGTAATATTTGTCGCTTTCATCTTGCGCGACAGGCCGCCCATCTTGCCCATGTCCTGCTCGCCATGCAACGCGTGAATCACACTACCCGCCCCCAGGAACAAACAGGCTTTGAAGAAAGCGTGGGTAAAGACATGGAAAATAGCCGCCGTGTAGGCTCCGGCCCCCAGCGCCATGAACATGAAGCCAAGCTGCGAAACCGTGGAATAAGCGAGAACCTTTTTAATATCGGTGTGCGCCAACGCGGTGAGGCCGGCAAACAGTGCGGTCAATGCACCGATGCCGCAAACGATGAGTTTGGTCTCGGGTGCAATTTCAAACAGCGCCGAAGAGCGAGCCACCACGTAAACACCTGCCGTCACCATCGTGGCGGCGTGGATGAGCGCCGAAACCGGCGTCGGACCGGCCATGGCGTCGGGAAGCCAGGTGTAAAGCGGAATCTGCGCCGACTTGCCGCAAGCCCCCACCACTAAAAGCAGAGTGATCACGACGATACCGCTCACGCCCATGGTGGCCAATACGCCCACATTGAAGGCAGAGGGATTTTCACTGACTACGCGAAATACATCGGCATATTTAAGCGAACCGGCAGCCAGGAAGAGCAGCGTCATGCCCAGCAAAAAGCCGAAGTCGCCGATACGGTTGACGATAAAGGCTTTCTTGCTGGCCTCGGCGGCGTCCTGCCGCTTGAACCAGTAGCCGATGAGGAAGTAAGAGCAAAGGCCCACGCCTTCCCAGCCGACGAACATTAAGAGATAGTTATCGGCTAATACCAGCACCGACATGAACGCCACGAAGAGGTTGAGCCAGGCGAAGTAGCGCGCGTAGAGCGTGCCCTCCTTGTCTTCATGGTCGTGCGCCATGTAGCCGATGGAATAGAGGTGAATCAGGAAACCGATGCCGGTAATCACCAGAATCATCACGGCAGATAATGGATCGAGCAGGAAAGAGACATCGACCGAAAACTTCCCGGCGCTCATCCAGGTATAGGCGGTTTCGACGATGGTGCGCGAACTCTCAGGCTGCGAACTCAGCTCGAAGAAGCGGAGCACCGCCACCACGAACGAGGCCAACACCGCCACCGCGGCAATGGCACCGGGAAGCGGTTTCTTGAGTTTGGCACCGAAGAGGCCGTTGATGGCAAACCCCAGCAGCGGGAAGAGAATGATGAGATAAAGAGGAAGCATGGGAACTTGTCTCAATACTTGAGAAGATTAACCTGATCCACGTCGACAGTTTCTTTATTACGAAACAGCGTCACGATAATCGCCAGACCGACAGCGACTTCGGCGGCGGCTATCACCATCACGAAAAACACAAACACCTGACCGTTCATCTGGTTCAGGTGCCGTGCCGCCGTGACGAATGCCAGGTTGGCCGCGTTGAGCATCAGTTCGATGCACATGAAAATCACGATCGCGTTGCGGCGCGTCAGCACGCCCAGGACACCGATCGTGAAGAGAATTGCGCTAACAACCAAGTAGTAAGAGATAGGAACCATGAGCAGAAGATGGAGCAAACAGGGTCACAAACGACGCTTCGCCAACACCACAACGCCAATCATAGCGATGAGCAACACAATGGAGGTCGCTTCAAAAGCAAACAGATATTGCGTGAACATCGTGTTGCCGACCGCTTTAATCGAGCCGAACGGCACGCTCTGGCTGGTTTCGCCGGCCGCCGCAATCACCTGCACCGGAGTGGGGTTCGTCGCTACCACGTTCTGCGGGGCGCGAACCATGAGATAGCCCAACTCCAGCACCAGCGCCAGCGCAAACACCGCGCCCAGCCATTTCGAGATGCCACGCCCTCGTTCACCGGGTATCGGTTCGTTCGCTCCCAAAAGCATGATAACGAACAGAAACAGCACCACGATGGCTCCTGCATAAACGATGACTTGCGCCACAGCCAGAAAGGAAGCGCTCAACTGAAAATAGAACGCTGCCAGGCCCAAAAATGTGAGTACCAAATACAACGCGGAGTAGACGGGATGGCGGTTCACCACCACCATCAAGGCACTGGCAATAACCACAAAAGAGGTGAAGCCAAAGAGTATCAGGTCAGGAGACATAAGATTTCTGGAACCAATAATGGAGCGTTACTCCCGTGCTCCCAAGGGCGTTCTCGGCTATTTTATCAACCTGTGCAAAAATGCACAATGTATGAAAATTGTGTTAAAAATCCGACTTATTTCATCAGTTTTTCTTAATACAGCACTGCTCTGGCGGGCATAATTCCCCGCACGACAAGGGGTCATTGTAACCGGTATTCACTTCATTTGCCTATAAAGTCACAACTCTTCCTCCACTCTCACCGGCATATGAGTGTCGTGGAATATAAAAGCATTATTCCACCTCCCGGCAGGCAAAGCCGAACTATTCATAACAGAAATTAATAAATTATATCTCTGCGAAACAGTATTCCATCTCAAATTCACCAGTAATTCGGTTATTCTATAGTTAAGATGGTTTCCTCTTCACTCGCCCTCACCCTGCTCAAAAATTGGGCCAACTCCTCCTCAAAATATTGGACGTCCTGGCCAGAAACTTCCGGCACCGGCTTCTATGGAACCGGTTTCAACAGTTGGGGCGTACAAACCAACCAGAAATATTTCGCCGCTTTAGCCACCCTGGCCACCCACCCCGCTTCACCCGCCGACCGGCAATGGGCCAAAGACCAGGCCCTGGCCGCGTTGCGCTTTTCGCTCGCCAGCCATAAGTCCGGCGAGGGACGATGTAGCGACGGTACCCGGTGGGGTCACACCTGGATCAGCGCTTTGGGCATCGAGCGCATGATGTTTGGCGTGCATGCCCTCCGCGAAGAATTCACCGACGCCGATCGCGAAGCGTTGCGCCGCTTGCTTTGCAGTGAGGCCGATTACCTGCTGCATCGCTACTCGCGGGGCAATCACCAGGGAATTACCGGCGGCGTGTGGGCAGATAGCGGGCTAAACGCACCGGAATCGAATGTGTGGAATGGTGCCCTGCTCTGGCGCACTGCTGTTGCCTACCCCGATCATCCTCACGCCGACGATTGGAAAGAGCGTGCCCACCGCTTTCTCATCAACGGGGTAAGTATCGCCGAGGATGAATATAGCGATGCCATCGTCGCCGGCAAACCGGTGCGCGAGCGGTTCGTGGGTGCAAATTTCTTCCCCAACTATGCGCTCGACCACCACGGCTACCTGAACGTCGGCTACATGGTGATCTGCACTTCCAATGCGGCTATGCTGCATTTCGACTTGAAAGCCGCCGGACTGGAACGTCCGGAATCGCTCGACCATCACCAGGCCGATCTCTGGCAGGCCATTCGCCGCATGATTTTCCCTAACGGCCGCCTGGCCCGCATCGGCGGCGATACGCGGGTGCGCTACACCTATTGCCAGGAGTATCTGCTGCCCTCGCTGCTCTATGCCGCCGATCATCTCGGTGAAAGCCACGCCGCGCAGCTTGTTGAGGCCCAAGTGCAGATGATTGAAGAAGAAGCCACTTACAGTGGTGATGGCAGCTTCTACGGCAAACGACTGGAACAGCTTGAAAAAGAGAATCCCTACTATTTCACCCGCCTCGAATCCGACCGCGCCTGCGCATTGGCGATGCTGGCTGCCTATGAGCCGCTCACTAAGCCTATCGCTCCACCAGACACCGATTTTGAAACTTCAGTTCACGGCGGTTGGCACGAAGACGAGCATGGCGCGGCGTTGCATCGCTGCCCTACCCGCTTCGCTTCGTTCGCCTGGCGCAGCTATGGCCGCACGCAGGGGCTTTGTCTGCCGCCCGATAAGGGACATTTGGCCGAATGGCAACAGAATTTAACCAGCGTTGTCCGCTTCCTGGGCGATGACGGAGATGCCGCCACCCAGCGCAAAGTGCTGCATCACACGGTGGAAAGTTTTGAAGGCGGTTTTCTCACCTGGGGCGAAATCGCCGAAGGCATGAACCTCAAAGTCGCCGAAGGCTGGCTGGGCACCGACACCGCGCGCCACCACATCGCCTTCGCCGCTCTGCCCGATGGGCACACCGTGGTGGGCATCGAGTTCATCCGCAACGCCGACAAGCTGTCTTACCTCACGGAACTCAAGGGATTGCATCTGGCCTTTGCCAACGATTTTTACAACGGCAGCCAACGACTACTTACATGTGCCAATGGCGAGCAGCTTCTCACCTCACCTGCCCCAACGGATGAAGCCATCTCACTGGGCGGCAACTGGGCCAACATCGAAAAAAGCATCGGCATTGTGGGGATTTATGACGCTGCCGAACTCACTTTGCACCGCAGCGCCGGGCGGCGCGGTGGAAAGTTTCACTCACTCGCCACCGAAGAGGTTTGCTATCCCTGCGAACTGGAGACTCGCATCTTGATGCCGGGACAAACCATTCTCGATATCGGCTGGGTGGCACTTTCAAATATAAATGCGACTCAAACCAAACAGATTGCAGCAGTTGCCCTCTCCTTCTCACAAGATCAGGTGCGCGCTTTACGCGTGCCGGGACAAGATGGGAAAACCTATGTCGTGGTCTTCAATTTCGGACAAGAGAACTTTGATGCCGCCACACTCGATTGGGATTTACCTGCCAATTCGGTAGTGGCCGCTCAAAAAGCTCAAATTTTTGTGCTCTCTTAGCCTTTCCGCGTGCGCCAGGCTTCGTTATAATGGAGTTGCTCGCGCGTTACAGCGAGTGGCCGGGTCGTTAGCTCAGTTGGTAGAGCAGGGGACTCTTAATCCCAAGGTCGCAGGTTCGACCCCTGCACGACCCATTTAATTTGGTTTAATAACTAAGCAAAGCATCACTCGATTGAGTGGTGTTTTTTTGTTTTGTGGTTCATCCACATATATCCTAATACCAACACCTGTTTCCTACCGCTCATTAGTCTGTAAATTAAGTTTCTACTTGTCTGTTTTCCTGAAGAACCACGCCCGTGAGCAAGTGGAAGGACTCGTCATTTTTACTTCTCCGGCATTTCTGGAGTCTGTAAGAAGCTTTGGCTCTTCCGGCTTGCTTACGCGCGCGGTTCTTCATTCGTGCTCCTCGTTTATAAATGCGAAGAGAGGAGACACTTATTTTAGGGACTAATAACTCCCAGCTTTCAACTTCATCGCCCAGTTCATTTCATACAGTCTGAAAATTTTTTAAATTAAAGGTTTAAAAACTAACATAGGGGGGTATAATACAGAGAGTTCCCGCAGAGTTCTCCTTTTCAAATAGACATGACCACCGAAATATTACAGACCAGGCCGCGGCTACGCTATGCGTATGACGAGTTAACAAATTTAGTGGAAAAGCTCGGCCCAAACGCGCAACTACCCACCATGGTACAACTGCGCGAAGATTTGGGCGTGAGCATGAAGACTCTGCATGCAGCTTTACGTGAATTAGAAAGACAAGAAATATTACGGAGCGTACATGGCGTCGGTATTTACGTTCAACCACCGAAAAAGCGCACTTTAACCGGAAATATCGGCTTTATTGGCAGCGCTGCCTTCAGAGCGCAAAAATCTCCGTTTTACGTGCACATTGCAACGGGTGTTCAAGAGGCAGCCCAGCAACACCAACGGCATGTCATGCTACTGGGAACAGATCGCAACTGGGACGTGACCTCTTTTTCGATGGTGGACGGTCTATTACTCAGCGACCATAGTGATGAAACCAATCAAAAGATCAAACATGCTGCTCCGGCAGGGATGCCTCTTGTTTCGATGTTCACTGCCAGCGAAGGGATGAGTTGTGTGCTGAGTGATGACTATGGTGGTGCAAAGCTTGCTGTCCGACATTTACTGGAACTCGGTCATCGCCGCATCGCTTGTCTAATGGCAACAAGCCCGCTTACTCTTCGAGGAAGATTTACTGGTTATTGTGATGCCTTGCAAGCAGCTAATATCACAGTCGAGCCGGATTGGATGCGACTGTCGGATATTCTTCCGCCTCAGGGATTAGCCCATCGAGAATGGGCATACGAACAGATGGAGGCCTGGCTTTGCGAGGGTTGGGAGAAAACACGATGCACTGCTTTGTTGGTTCAAAATGACCAGGCCGCTATCGGAGCCATGCAACTATTACAGCAAAAAGGTATTCAAATTCCGGCACAAGTTAGTGTAGTTGGTTTCGATGGCACCGAAATCTGCGATTACGCCTCCCCTCGTCTCACTTCGGTGCAGTTGCCTCTCGAACAAATGGGGCGCGAAGCCGTGAACTTATTAGTCACCCAAATAGAACAGGAGCATATCGAGCCACAAACAGTCATTGTTCCGACCCGACTGCACGAAGGCGATTCGGTAGCGCCCCCTACCACAGCCTAACCACCATCGCACTCCGGCCTTGGAGAAATGCTTTAAATACTGAACGGCATGGTTCGCCCCGTGCCAAAGGAGAAAATCATGTCAAATCAAGAGGAAAGACGTACCGGTTTTACGCTCATTGAGCTATTAGTTGTAATTTCCATTATAGCTATCCTGGCTGCGATTCTATTTCCTGTGTTTGCCAGAGCCAGGGAGAAAGCGCGCCAGGCGTCCTGCCAGTCGAACCTCAAGCAATTGGGCATCGTCGTTGCCATGTATCTCCAAGACTATGACGGATATTATCCGTTTGCCAACATGAACTATACAGATGCTGCAGGTGTGAGTATGTGGTGGGCGAATCTCTATGATCCCTACGCTAAAAACAAACAGGTATGGATTTGCCCTACGGCAGGTCGTTTTTCTTCTGCATCAACCGTGACCACATACGGAATTAACGCTTTCGGCGGAAACTATACGCGCGCCCAGACGGCACCATATCATGCAGGCGGATTCGGCTATCGCTCGACCCTGCCGTGTACTCCTAGTGGTGATGTTTTGCATGAGGCAGCAGTTCTCAATCCTTCGCAAAAAATCTATGCGGGAGACCCCGCCAGCAACGGCAACACCGATTATAACGGGCGCTCACTGGTTGGCTATAGTACCGCTGCCTATATTCCCGTCCTTCATGGTGGGCAAGTTGGGCCGTTTTACGAAAATAATACCAGCGTAACCCCCAAAAGTGATGAAGGTGGTGGCAATTATTTGTTCGCCGACGGTCACGTGAAGTGGCTTGCTGCAAAGACTCTTATTCCATCAGGAGCAAATCGCCGCAAGTACTTTGACGTAGATTACGAATAGGAGATACCTAACCGATATTTAGAAGCATTCAGAAAGGAACCAATTTATGAACCAGAGGTCATCCCGTAGCTTAAAAACACTCTTCGCGTCTTCGAGCAATTGCGTGCTGTTGTTATCAGCGGCATCTTGCGCCTTTGCCCGAACACCGTCAACTAACATTGCCTTAGGCAAACCTGTAGCGTTCAGTGCCAAACCCAACTATACGCTGGCAGTCGATCCCGACGATAACATCCAGCTCACCGACGGCAAATACAGCAGCGAAGGCAAACTGCAGGAAGTTGAAAACACCAACGCTCTCTGGGTGCAAAAAGGGACGGTCGGCTGGCAAGATGTCATGCCGGTGAAAATCACCATCGACCTTGGTGCCGTGCAGCCGATCTCGGGAATATCCTATAGCACGGCTGCAGGCCGCTCCAATGTGAGCTGGCCGACAGCCTTATATATTGCGGTGAGCGACGACAACGAGACGTGGCATGCAGTGGGCGATTTAGTTTCGCTTTCCCGTAAAAACGGCGCGCCGCCTCTCGAAGGATATGCGAATTTTCGTTATCTTACACGAGATCTAAAAACACACGGGCGCTATATCTCGGTTATTTCTGCCAGTGTGCCTTTCACTTTCGTAGATGAAATTGAGGTTTACGCCGGAGACCAACAGTGGTTGAACGCTCCGGCTGGAGGCACCGTATTCCGCGATTTCAAAGAGTATGTCGCGCAGAATATGGACATCTCGGCTACAAGGCGGCGCCTTTATAACGATGCCGATGCCGTGCGTTCGTTAGTGCAGGCATCCGGCATCCCGGCGCAACGCCGGAGTGCTTTGCTCACACGCCTGGAAAAACAAGTGGCTGCAACCGGCAATCTCACTTCCCTGCCCGCCGATTTCAAAGCCATCGTCCCTCTCAACGACATACACCGCGACATTCTCGCAGTCCACGGCGAATTGTTGGCGGCGCAAGGCGTGAATCCGCTCACGGTCTGGAAACAGCATCGTTACGATTGGTTGCCGTTGATTGCCAAGCCTGCGCCGGCACCGCAAACCGAACTCAACTTTTCGATGCTGAGAAACCAATTCCGCTCGGATGCCTTGCTTTTGACTAACGCCGGAACCAAGCCCCGAACCGTGAATTTGAAGCTCACCGGGCCACCCCACAATGTGCAGACGGATTGGCTCAAAGTCGATTCTGTTGAATGGACAGACACACAAAGTGGCCTGGTTGTGCCGGACGCGCTCATTCCGCTAACAGCGCGCAATGGCGAATATTCCGTGACCATTCCGGCAGGTATGACGCGTAAGGTCTGGCTGACGGTCAATTCTTCCAAGGTCCCGGCTGGCAATACCCGCAGCACTCTGGAAGTCTCCGGCGGTAGTTCACAAATTCGGGTGCCGGTTACGTTCAACATCTCCAGTATTACCATGAACAAGCCGCGCCTTTCTCTGGGTATGTGGGATTACACCAATGCAAATGGATACTATGGCATCAATCCTCAAAATCGAGACGCGGCGATTGCATTAATGCGCTCACATTTTGTGGACACGCCCTGGGGATCGCCCAAAGTGTTGCCACGTCCCGATGCAGCAGCGTTCGACAAGCAGAATAACCTGCAAGCAAAACTCGACTTTTCCAGTTTCGACGAATGGATTGCGCGCTGGCCGGGGGCCAGGCGTTATTTCGTGTACGCTAATGCGGGCAGCACTTTCGCCGATGTCCACAGAGATACGCCGGAATTTCATGCCCGTGTCGGCAGTTGGGCCAAAGCGCTTTCGGCGCATATGAAAGAGTTGGGATTGCAGCCCAATCAACTCGGAATTCTATTGGTAGATGAACCCAAAAGCGATGCACAGGATATCCTCATCGCAGCCTGGGCCAAAGCCATTAAAGCCACTGCCCCCGAATTGACGCTCTTTTCAGACCCGGTTTGGCCCAGACCCGACCAAACCAAAATTCAGGAAGCGATCACCCAAATGGATGTGCTGACCCCGAATGTGCCGAAGTACTATGCCGGAGGAAAGCTGGTACGCGACTACTATCAGAAGCTCCGCGAGCAAGGTAAAGAGCTGTGGTTCTACCAGTGCAGCGGCCCGGTGCGGCCTTTCGATCCGCAAGTCTATTACCGCTATCAGGCATGGCACACGTTCTCCATCGGCGGCAGGGGCCAGGGCTTCTGGTCCTTCGCCAGCACCGGCAAGGCCGTGTCCTCCTGGAATGAGTATTCCGCTCCCGGAATCAATTTCGCACCCGTTTTCTTCGATAAAGAGACAGTTCACAGCAGCGTTCATTGGGATGCCGTCCGCGAAGGAATGCAAGATTACGAAGAACTCGCCATGTTGCAAGATGCCATCGCGGCTTCAAACGATGCAACGCTCAAAGCACAGGCGCAAAAAACACTCAACGCAGCCGTGAAAGCCATTACCGATACTTATAAATATCAATCGGGAAATCACGATTGGAGCACGAAAAGATATGTTCCCGAGTTGGCCGACGGGCATTTACAGAAGGTGCGCGCGATGTTGGAAAAACTCAAAGTTTAAACTTACACGCAGCCACTCTCTAGCGAGTAAAAAGATTCCCGCCTGTGTCTTCCTCAAGATACAGGCGGGAATTTTGTTATCGGGTCGAACAGATATTCATCAATATCCACACGCCCTCTTTCTAAGCTTAGCTTCTTCTCTTCTGCCGTTAATCGCGTTAACTTGCAACGAAATTTGCGAAGTTGAAGACTTCGTGTGCTATGAGCACCTGGAATAAGCCACCAGAAATAAGAGGTTAGTTGGTGGGATAGATACGACCTTTACCTCTTCTCGTAATTCTTCCCGTAATACTGCTGATACGACTCACCCGAAGTAATCGGACGCCACCAGTCTTCACGGTTTTGATACCAGACCACTGTCTGCTGCATGGCTTCTTCAAACGAATGCTGGGGCTGCCAGCCTAACCCGCGCAGTTTGGCGCAATCGAGGGCATAACGTCGGCCGTGGCCGGGGCGGTCGGCGACTTGCTTGATAAGCGATTTGGGTTTTTCTGTCAGTTCGAGAATTTTGTTAGTAATCTCGTGGTTGGTGCGCTCGTTGCCTCCCCCGTTGTGACCAACGCCATCGACGATAAGCAACTGCCTGTTTAGGGCGACGGTTTGTAGCGCCGCGACTGGCTGTATGTCGAAGACCATTGCTCGGGGATTTTGCTGGCCAGCGAGAAGGGTGAGGCAGGTCAGGCCTATAACAAACAGCGGAATCAGCTTTTCGGGGAACTGGTAGGGGCCGAAGGTGTTCGAGCCGCCAAAGCCTGCCTCGCACCGACGGAATCGCTTCAATCAACGGTTTCAATTGCGTCATATCATGCACATTAGCTCCGCTCTTGAAGATATAGAGAATTACACTCAATGCAACCCGATTACCAATCGGCTTGCGGCCAGGATAACGAAAGCGGCGTGGTTTGGCGGCTGGCAGCAAAGGCTCAACCACTGTCCATAGCTCATCAGGAACTAACAATTTAGACATAAATCACTCTCCCAAAAACCCGGGAAGAGCAAATATTCAATCTCCTTTTATTTAGGATCTCTAAAAATTGAGGATTATTGTAATATGTCTTCGCTTTTTTCCAAAAGAATGGAAATTTGAACAGTTAGCTGGAAAAGAATGGGCAAGTTGTAGAAAATAGGGTACGAATAGAAGTCATGGAAAAACTATATCAGCGAGTCACCTTTTTTCAGAACAAGCAAAGTTCAGCGGCTTTTCTGATAGTGCTATCCACCATTATCATCGCTCTCATTTCATTCTTGATTTTCTTCCATACACAAACCAACACTTTGTCGCGGTTCACCCCCGAGCATGTTTCATCGTTGGGCATGGTTGAAAATAGCAATGTCAGACGAGCCTTCCTCTTATCGATTGTTTCCCTACTCGCAGCCTCTTTTTTTCTAAAAAGCTCGCTAATAGAAGGAGAATTCCGCCTCATTAACACCATTTTATGCTGGGCCTCCGCTGCCGTTTTAGGCGGCTTTATTTTTTACGCGGTATGGGATATTTTCTTCCCCCTCTCCCAAGCGAGCTCTGTTGGATTAACAGGCATACTTTCATGCCTGATAGCCCTATTACTGATATTAACTTCGCATCTTCACCAGACGCGCTGGTGCAGGGCGAGCTTTTTAATTGCCACGATTCTTGTTCTGGGAGCGATCGTCTACCCGGGTTTGGCCCAAGTGCCTCAGGTGCCGGCGCAGCTTTTGAAAAACACAGAGTGGCATTATAGCTCTACTCTGGCCCAGGCCGATAGGCTCGCCTACGGATTCACATTGGGAAAGGAAATCAATCTTAATTACGGGCTCTTGAACACGGCACTCATAGCCGCATTACAACAGAAAGTGGGATTTTTAGATCTCACCAGCAAAATGCGGCTTGTTCAAATGTATCAAGTCGTGTTTCTGGTTCTTGGCTGCCTCTCCTGTCTTTTATGGAGCAGAAGTAATTACCTGTTCGCGCTCTTTTCCCTCGCATTCTGGGGTTTTTGGGCAGGAACAGACCACGTAGCCATTCTTCACCCCAACCAAACCGGTTGGCGAAGCGCCTGCCTGCCAATATCGCTATTAGCCCTGTGGTTATGCCGGAAAATCGACAATCGTCTGGCCCAGGCCGCATTTTTAGGATTTATGGCACAGGCTTGCATCCTTTATAACCCCGAGACAGGTCTATGTATCGCACTCGGTTTTGCCGCATTTTTATGGGCGGCAGACGAATCTAACAAACTCGCAGTAGTCATCTCTTATTTTGCCGGGATAGCCTGTGCCATTCTTACTGCCACCGCCCTATTCTTCCTTTTGTTCGGTCGGTTCGCCCCGTTCGCAGATGTTTTCGGGTTGAATTTAATTACACGCTTTAGCGGCGGTTACGGCAGCATGCCTCTACAATTCGATATCATGGCCGCGCTTATCTGGATCCATGCGATGTATGTATTCTCCCAAAACATTCTCAAAAAACGCCAGGAGGGGCGCCTCGCCTTTGAGGATAAAGCCCGTCTCTGTATCGCAACGATCATCCTATTTTGGTTCGCATACTATGTCAACCGGCCGGATTTCTGGAACCTGTGGACCTATAAATTTCTGTATGTGTTCCTGATCTCCAATTGGTTCACACCACTTTTTTTCCAGCAATTAAAACTGGATGGATGGCGGGCCGTATTAAATCCAAGATTAGCAGTTCTTATCGCATTGCTCATTCCCAATGCACTTTTTCCAGAAGCAACCGCACACAGGCCACTCTCCCACCAGGGACAAACAGCCAACTTCCAACAACAGAAAAAAATGGCCGGGTATCTCATGCATCAGGAACCAAGCACTATTTTTCTGACCGAGCATTCCTATAGCGTTCCTCTGCTGGCCGGGCGGTTTACTCCCATCAACACCAATGACGCCTATGCCGAAACGATAACGAATCAGGGGTTTCTTCTTCTTTTCGAGGATATCTACCGCCAGAATGCCCCGATAATTTTGCTGGACGAAAAAAATTCTACAAAAGAATATCGATCATTTTATGACCGGCTCCGCAAAAAACTGTCTCCGGTTTATTACAAAGCAGGAAACGCAGCGGGGTGGGAAGTGTGGCACAGACGCTCTAACTCCAAATAAAAATCTTGATCTTGCCTCCCAAAAGTATTCCAAAATGAGCGAGAATTTCAGTTGTGTGTGCTCTATCGTTTGCGGTGGCAGATCGAGCACTTATTCCGTTTATGGAAGGAAACTTTGTAATACGTCAGGGGGTGGAAAGTATTGAAAAGTCTTAGCTTGATGCCTATGGGGCATCCCTTGTGGGTGCCCGCGACGTGAGAGCTCGATTAACAGGATGCGCTGTCTCGAATGCACCGGGCACCCATAAGGGGAGCCCCTACAGCGGCTGCGATAAGCGACGTGTTCCACCTCAAATAGCAAGCTCCCGACTAAGCTTGGGGATGGCTGCTAAGCACGACACAAGCTGTTATTTACTTCATCTCTTCTCGTAATTCTTCCCATAATACTGCTGATACGATTCACCCGAAGTAATCGGACGCCACCAGTCTTCACGGTTTTGATACCAGGCCACTGTCTGCTGCATGGCTTCTTCAAACGAATGCTGGGGCTGCCAGCCTAATCCGCGTAGTTTGGCGCAATCGAGGGCGTAGCGGCGGTCGTGGCCGGGGCGGTCGGCGACTTGCTTGATAAGCGATTTGGGTTTTTCGGTCAGTTCGAGAATTTTGTTGGTAATCTCGTGATTGGTGCGCTCGTTGCCGCCACCAAGGTTATAGGCCTGGCCAGCTTCGCCCTTCTCGCTGGCCAGCAAAATCCCTGAGCAATGGTCTTCGACATACAGCCAGTCGCGGCGCTGCAAACCGTCGCCGTAAACCGGCAGTTGCTTATCGTCGATGGCGTTGGTCACAAACAGCGGAATCAGCTTTTCGGGGAACTGGTAGGGGCCGAAGGTGTTCGAGCCACGTGTCACGATCACCGGCACATTGTGTGAAACGAAATAAGAACGCGCCAGCAGTTCGCCACCGGCCTTGGCCGAGGAATAGGGAGAACGCGGTTCCAGCGGATCGGTTTCGACCGAGTGTCCGGTTTCGACATCGCCGTAAACTTCGTCGGTCGAAACCTGCACGAATTTCTGCACACCGAACTTCTTGGCCGCTTCGAGCAGCACATAAACGCCAAACACATCGGTCTGCACGAAAGCGCCCGCGCCTTCTTCACCGGCCATCAGCGAACGATCGACATGCGATTCGGCAGCAAAGTTGTAGACGTGAGTGCAACCGTCCACGACCTGGTTCACCACTTTGGCATCGCAAATATCGCCCTGCACGAAGGTGAGGCGCGGGTCGTCGCGCACTTCGGCCAGGTTTTCCAGCCGCCCGGCGTAGGTGAGTTTGTCGAGCACGCGCACATTCCAATCGGGACGCTCACGCAAGACCAGACGCACGAAATTACTGCCGATAAATCCGGCACCGCCGGTGACGAGGATAGTGTTCATGAGAGAAAGTTTCCGATGGAATAATAACGATCAAATTTTATCAGAATTTTATGGTTTCCCGCGCGATGTCGGCCTGGGTGTGGTGGTCGTGCGCCACAAAAGTGACCTGGCCGCTTTCGATTTCCAAATGCCGTGAAAACAACCCTTCATGCCGCTGGGGAATGAGGTGCTCGCGCGCCCAGCGGGAATAGCCCCAACTATCGGGGCAGTGAATCTGCCAGACGTTTTCCTTGAGTTCATACGGCGAGAACAGGTAGTGGTCGGGCCGAAGATGAATATGCCCCGACATCCAGAACAGAGGCGCGCGGCGCGAAGTCATCTGCTCGAAGATTTTGCCTTCCAACTCCACGCAGGCGGTGCGCTCGTTATCGTAATAGGTCATGTCTAAGCGCCGGTCGAGATAGAGCGGCGCGTGGCAGAACACATAGGTCGGCACGTCGCGGGTTTCATGGAGCGCGTTTTCCAAAAACAGCAATTGCAGAGCGCTCAGAGTTTCGGGTTTGGTGAATTCCACGCCATCGAGTCCCAGGAAAATAAACGCGCCCAGTTCGTTACGTTCCATGCGCCACAACTGCTCGATGCCGAAGAAGCTCTTAAATTTTTCAAGCTGGGAAACTTTCTCGCCCAGCGAACCTTCTTTCCAGAGGCGACGATAATCTTCCGAGTTTTCGTGATAGACCCGGAAATAAAACTCATGGTTACCGTTGATGGCGCTGTAGGGCTGCTCTAAACCGCCCACGAACTGCTGCAACGCCGCATATTCACTATCGGTGCCATAGTTGCCCACCATGTCGCCCAGCAACACCACGTGGTCCATTTGCGTGAAATAATCGCGGTTGGAAACGATTTTCTGGGTAGCGGTAGGGCTGGCGGTTAAATGCAAATCCGAGAGCGGTAACAGTTTTAAACTGCGTGCAGGTTCACGCAGAGAAGACGGGCCGACAGGAGCTTCAAGTTTCAAGTTCGACAAAACACATCACGTCCAGAATAAATATTTCAGCGAGATCAAGCCGATGAAGAAATAGACGGCTTGCTTCAACTTTTCGGGGTCGGCGCGACGCAGAACTTGCGAACCCGCCCATAAGGCTGTGAAAACCGGTATGGCACCCCACAAGATTAGTTTAATCACATCGGGCGTAAAGAGGCCGCCGCCCAGCATCGTAGAAAACCGGATTGCACCACTGAACACGAAGAAAGCCTGTAAGAAAGCCATCTTGCGCTCCTTCGACCAGGTTTGGGCATAGGCATACGAGACTAATGCCGGGCCTCCGGCATTGAACGCTCCCGATGCCGCCCCGGAAAAAACCCCGACCGGAAAAGCGCTCCAGCGTGGAAAATCGACTTTAAGCTGCGGACGGGAATGGCTATACAACTCGTAAGCGGCAAAACAGAGAAACATCCCTCCCAGCAACTTCAACAAGAGGGGGCCGGGAGCAATCGTGAGCAGGTAAACCCCCAACGGCACGCCAACGATACTCCCCAGGAGCAATGCCCAACTATCGCGCCACTGGAAATGACGCCAGTAGCCACAAAATGCAAACACGACAACAGGAAGAGTGAATATGACGACAAGCGGAGAAGCCTCTTTGACCGGCAAGGCCAACGGCAGAAGTGCCATTGCGACAATGCCAAAACCAAAGCCTAAGGCACCCTGTGTAAATCCCGCCAGCGCCAGGGCGATAATACACCACCAGATTTCCAGCCTTCTCTCCTTATCCTACCCTACCGATTTAATGCAACACAACCGGAAGCGCAAGCGCTCGTGCTCCCCTCTCCTGTTCTGGGAGAGGGGTGAGGGGTAAGCTTCTTACCCTGTCTCAAACACCAACCAAATATAAAACGCTCGTTCCCCTCACCCCAACCCTCTCCCCGAAGGGGCGAGGGGGCATGCAGCAACTGCCTGAACGCACCACGCGAAGCGTTATGGATCTTCCCTACTTTGCCAACGCCTTCACCGCACTTTCCACATCACCGTTATTTTCATCCAACGCGCGGCGGGCAGCCTCGCTATCCACACCGGCCAGGTTCATCACCAGCCGCTCTTGCCTGTCCACCAGCTTCTCACACCACGCCTGCACCTTGGTCATCAGGTTGCCTTCGACCTTGCCCAGCCGCAGCATGACGCCAGTGGAAATCATATTCAGCACCAATTTCTGCGCCGTGCCCGACTTCATACGTGTGCTGCCCGTCAACGCTTCGGCCCCTACCTGCGGGGCGATGAAAATATCGCAGTATTCTTTCTGCGCCGCGTTGGGATTCATGGTGAGGCCAACGGTGAGCGCACCCAATTCACGGGCATACTGCAACGCCCCAATCACATAAGGCGTGCGTCCCGAGGCCGCGATTCCCACCAGGCAATCGCCCGCTGAAAAACCGCGCTCCTGCAACTGCACTACCCCGCCCTGCACTTCATCTTCTGCACCTTCGCGGGATTTGAACACCGCTTCCAGGCCACCGGCAATAACACCCTGCACCAGTTCCGGCTCGGTGCCAAAAGTTGGCGGGCATTCGCTGGCATCGAGAATACCAAGTCGCCCCGACGTGCCTGCGCCAATGTAGAATAAGCGGCCACCGTTTTTCAGACGTGCTGAAATTTCATCGACGGCCCGGGCGATTTCATCGATACACTCGCGCACCGCTGGCGCGACTTTCTGATCCTCATCGTTGATGAGCAGCATCGCTTCACGGGTGGAAACACGCGACAGATCGCGGGTGTTTTCATTAATCGCTTCAGTGGGAAGATGAGATAAGTCCATGATGATTTCGTTTTAATAGGCCGCAAGCCTTGCACGCGAATTTCATGCGCAAGTTTTCGCAATTTTTAAAAATTGCATTTTTGCGAACGAAGTTTGCGTCTCGAAGTCCAAACTCCCCTCCCTCAGGGAGGGGTTAGGGGGAGGGAGTGGAAGAGTAATAGTAACGATGAATTATAAGTTTCTGCGCCTTTCATTCATCGTTCATCATTCAGCATTATTCTCCGACTCCCCCACCCAACCTCCCTCTGAGAGGGAGGAGTTACGTCATCCTATGCCTTTTACATCCGCTCGATGGTTTCTATACCCAGCAAATTTAAGCCCTGCTTGAGGACATCACCTGTCAGTTGTAACAATGCCAGACGCGATTCACGCAGTGGCGATTCACTCTGAATCACAGGGCAATTCTCGTGGAAGGCGTTATATCTCTGTGCCAATTCAAACAAATAGTCTGTTAGCGCATTGATCCGATAGTCACTCAAAGCCGTGTCAATTGCCAATGGAAACTTCAAAAGGAATTTAGCCAACTCCAACTCGGCGGGTTCCTGCAAAATAATCGGCGTGCCCGGTTCAACACTCACTCCGGCCTTACGGAAAATCGAGCGAATCCGTACATAGGCATACTGCAAATACGGCGCGGTATTACCCTGCAAAGCCAGCATCTTGTCCCACGAGAACACGTAGTCGGAAGTGCGGTTCTGTGAGAGATCGGCATACTTCACCGCACCAATGCCGGTGACGCGCGCAATCTCTGCCAACTGCTCGTCGCCGGCTTCGGGGTTTTTCTCGCGGGCGATATCCTGCGCGCGCTTTTGCGCTTCAGCCAGCAAATCGACCAGCTTAATCGGCTCGCCGGTGCGGGTTTTGATCGGGCGGTTATCCTCGCCCAGAATGGTGCCGAACGCAATGTGCTTCAACTCCGCATCGGAGAACTGCGCCTGCCGATTGGTTTCAATCACCTGCATGAAATGGTTGGCCTGGCGCGCATCCACCACGTAAACCACTTCATCCGGCTGCCAGCGCTCTTCGCGATACTGAATCGTCGCCAGGTCGGTGGTGCCGTAGGTGGCTGCGCCATCGCCCTTCTGAATGACCAGAACTTTATCGGCAATCGCGGGCGGGGCCTCGAAACGAATAATGATGGCACCTTCGCTTTCGTGCGCGATGCCCTTCTCTTTCAACTCTTCGACTACGCTTTGCAACCGGTCGTTATAGAAACTTTCGCCCAGCACTTCATCGAAGGTTACATCGAGCAGCGAATAGATGTGGTCGAACTGGTCTTGCGAAAGCTCACGCAATTTCTCCCAAATAACCCGGTTTTCTTCGTCGCCGGCTTGTAACTTCGCAGTTTCCTGGCGCGCTTGCTCGGCGACGGCTTCATCGGTTTCGCTCTGCTTGTTTACCAACTGATAAAGCCGTTCCATTTCAGCAATGGGATCGGCGGCCAGCTTTTCATCATCGCGATATTTCTTCCAGCCGATAATCATCTTACCGAACTGGGTACCCCAGTCGCCGATATGATTGTCGCGCACCACGTTATGCCCGGCAAAGGCCAGCAGGCGCGCAATGGCATCGCCAATCACTGTCGAGCGGATGTGCCCCACGTGCATCGGTTTGGCGACGTTGGGGCCGGAGTAATCGACAATGACTTGGCGCGGCGTCTCCGTGACCGGTACGCCAAGACGCACATCACCCAGAATGCCACCGATTTTTTCTTGCAGGTATTCACGCTTCAAACGAAAGTTGATAAACCCCGGCCCGGCGATTTCCGGCACTTCGGAAATCGCTTCCACTTCGAGCTTTTCCAGAATGCTGGTCGCCAGCGCACGCGGGTTCTGCTTGAGGGCTTTGGCCAACGGCAGCGAACCGTTGAACTGGTAGTCGCCAAACTGCGGATTGCCGGTCGGCACGATGCGCAAGGCATCGGCGCTGACGGCGGAAATATCGGTATCGCCCAGCACTGCTTGAAGCGCAGCATCCACCTGGGCCTGGAGTTGTTGTTGAACGGTCATTTTTTTATCTATTTAGACTATAAATTAAGTGTTTACGGATACTTAATAGTCGAGGTCTTGGACTCAATTTGGAAGCCCCGAGCGTGAGCGACGGGCACGATTTTTTTGCTTCGTTGAGTTCTTTGGCCGTGCCCGTCGCTCACGCTCGGGGTTCGCAAATAAACGTATCTGTCCAAGTGTATGTGACAAGTAAACACTTAATTTACAGACTACTACTTCACCACGACTGGGCGAATACTTCGATCTCTTCACACATCTTGCGGGTAATCCGCTCGGCTTCGGTCTGGTCTTGCGCTTCGCAAATCACGCGCACAATCGGCTCGGTGCCCGAACCTCGGATATGCGCCCAACTGGTGGTAATGCCTTCCTTGGGCCATTCGATTTTGAGGCCGTCGCGTTCATCGAAGCGGGCGGTTTTTTCCTTGGCCTTGAGCCAATCCAAAAGCAGTTTCAGCTTTTCGCGCGGGAATTCGATGGTTTCCTTGCTGTTCCCAAAACGCGGGATGGTGGCATCGAGTTCACTGGCCTTGAGGCCGCTCATGGCCACGAATTCCAGCAGGTAGGCGATACCGGCGATACCGTCGCGGCCCAACTGCAAGTCGGGCATGATGACGCCGCCGTTGCCTTCGCCCCCGATGACAGCATCGGTTTCCTTCATCATGGTGCTGACATTGACATCGCCCACCGGCGAGCGGTGGACTGGGCAATCATATTCGCGCGCCACGGCATCCACTGCCATCGAGGTGCTCAAGTTGGTGACGACCGGGCCACGTCGTCGGTTCTTCAAGCAATGCGCCACTGCCCACACCAGCGAGAAATCTTCACCGATGGGCTGCCCGGCATCGGTCACCAGCGCCACGCGATCGGCATCAGCATCGTGCACGAAACCCAGGTCGGCGCCGTGGGCTTTCACGGCTTCGCAAAGCTGGCCCAGGTTCTTGTTAAGCGGCTCGGGGTTGTGCGGAAAAATGCCGCTCAGGTCGGAGTTGATGTGAATCAATTCGCAGCCCAGTTCGCGCAGCAACAGCGGCGAAATGGTGTTGCCCGCGCCGCAGCAGCCATCCAGCACGACCTTGAATTTTTTGGAGCGAATCAGGTCGGCATCGACATATTCCAGCACCCGTGCCAGATGCGCACCAATGGCACTTTCATCGTGGGCCAGGGTGCCCATGTGCTGCCAGTCGCCACAGTCGAAACCGGTCTCTTCGTGGGCGTCGTAGATGTCGAGCACTTCCTGGCCCTGTGCCTTGTCGAGATACATGCCGGAAGGCTGGAAAAACTTGAGCGCGTTCCACTCCACCGGGTTGTGCGAAGCGGTAATGCAAATCGCGCCATCGGCTTCGTGGCGAGGCACGGCGAACTGCAAAGTAGGCGTGGAAACGATGCCCAGGTCGATAACTTCGCAGCCGCTGCCCAGCAAACCGGCCAGCACGGCGTGCTTCATCATTTCACCGGTTGGTCGGGTATCGCGAGCCAGCAAAACACGGGGTTTGTGGCGCGCGGAACCGCTTTCGCTGATCTGCTTTTGCAGATACAGGGCATAAGCCTGCACGAAATTCATTGCCATTTCGGGCGTGAAGCCATCACCGATGACGCCACGAATGCCCGATACGCCTTTCATCAATCCGTTGGAAGCACTCAAAAAAATTCCTTTAAACTTTTATCGTAATGTGAGCGTTAAAGTGTAATCGAAGGCTTCACGAACCGCATTTTGAAAAATGCGATTTCTCAAAAAGGTGAAGAGCTGGCAAGAAATTTGATCGTTACCAGCACGGTTTAAAACCAAGGAGAAAGTTCCATGAAAAACAACAGTATGCGAATGACAACGAAAAAGGCAGCGACCATGCTGGCCGCCATTGCCATTGCCCCCTCGGTTCTGGGGCTTTTACCCACCTCGACTCAGAGCACGCCATTGGGCATCAGCAGTGCCCAGGCCCAACCACGCTGGGGCACTCCCGATTGGGAGCGTAATCGCGAATCGCGCCGCGCCAGGGATTATCGTGATAGCGACCTGGCCCGTTTGAGCTGGGCTACGGTGGAAGGCACCGTGAACAGCAATCCAGCCAACGATTATTTCGAGTTTCGTGCCAGCAACGGCCAACAGTATCGCGTTCTGGCTCGCTCCAACGTCTCGCTCCGCGGCATCAACCGCAACGACCGCGTGCGGGTCTACGGCAAGCGCGACGGCAATATTCTCATCGCCTATAGCGTCACTGAACTGGGAGGCTCCAACAACAGCGGAGTCATCAACCTGCGTGCCCGCGTTGTCGATAATGTTTCGGGCAACCGTTTCACCATTCGCCATAACAACGCCATCCGCACCGTGGTTGCCGAACGTGGCGAACCCAACGGCCTGCGTGCCGGACGCGAAGTGGATATGACCGGCCGCTGGCGCAACAACGTGTTTTATGCTTCGAGTGTTCGTCTGCGCGACGACAACTGGGGTGGAGGCGGAGGCTGGCAGGATGGGCAGACTCGCAGCATTCGGGGCATCGCACTTTCGGGCTTGAATAATCGCCGGTTCACGTTCCGCATAAACAACGGCCAGACCATTAATATTTCGACCCGAGGCTCCCAGAACTTTAGTTTCTCGCGTGGCGACGAACTGGAACTCATCGGGCGCTGGGATCGTAGCAGTAACCAGTTCGAGGTGTCCAGTGGTAGGGTTATTCGCAGAGGCCGCTAATCACTTGAGTTTTGGCAGGTGGGACGTAGTCGATGTCGGCTAAACATTATGTCCCCTCGCGGATGAATCGCGATTAACCTGGTTTACAGCAAAAATAACGACGGAGCACAGCAATGTGCTCCGTTTTTATTTTTTGTCATTTTTCTCAAAACAATCGAGTAGCACTGGGCGTCTGCACTCCAACAGCAGTTCAATACACCTAATTTTTTGCCGAAAAGAAAATGACTAACAAGAAAACCGCACTTCAACGCACTACTGCCGCATTCGCAATTTTTACTCTTACGCCCACACTCTGGGGCATATCGACAGCAATGGCCCAACCCCGCGATTCACGCCCCATCGGCAACTACCGCGTTGCGAGCCTCCCTCGCCCGGGCGCTCTCAACATAAACGGCCAAATCACCAGTGACCCCACCAACAACTCTTTCGAGTTCTATGCCGAAAACGGCACCCGCTATCGGGTGCTGGCTCTTTCTAACGTCTCGCTCCGCGGCATCGGCCGTAGCGACCGGGTGCAGATTTCGGGTAAGCGCGACGGCTACGTTTTCCTCGCTTCCAACGTCACCAGCCTGGGCGCTCCCAACAGTGCCATCATCAACTTGCGCGCCAACGTCGTGGAAAATATTACCGGTAACCGCTTCACAATTCGCCAGGGCAACAGCATCGCCACTGTCATGGTTACAGGTGGTAAGCCTCTCGGTTTACGCAATGGAAGCGAAGTAGCAATGGCAGGCCAGTGGCGCGGCAACATTTTCTACGCTTCGAACGTCCACCTGTTTGCAGATGGCCGTGACGCTAACTAACGAGTTCGGCCCACCTGCTCCAGTTTTTAAAATGATGGAGATTGGCACGAAATATGATATTAAGAAGTGCCGGTCAATTTTGGGGAGTGAGGAAAAGAGATTATGAATAAGATAAATATGAATAAGAATAAGATAAAAACGACGGCCCGGCGCACAGCGGCATTACTGGCAGCCCTGACGATAGCTCCGCCACTCATGGGCGCCGTGGTTCAAAATACATCGACTGTCTCGTGGGGCACTTCAACTGCGCAGGCCCAACCCCGTTGGGGCGATCCCGATTGGGCAAAAAATCGGAATTCGCGCCGTGCAACTCACTATCGTGACAACGACCTGTCACGTTTGAGCTGGATTACGGTACGCGGCGAAGTCACCGACGACCCCGAGCGGGATTATTTTGAATTCCGTAGCGACAGTGGCGACCGCTACCGTGTATTGGCACGCGCAGATGTTTCATTGCGCGGCATCGATGACGACGATCGCGTCGAAGTGTATGGCAAACGTGACGGCGATATCCTCGTCGCTTATCGAGTCCAAAAATTGAATGATAATAATGGTGGTGGCCGCGACGACAACCGTTTCCGCGCCACCGTCGCCGACAACCTGCCCGGTAACCGCTTCACGATTCGCCATCGCAACCGCACCACCACCGTGATTGCCGAACGCGGCGAACCCTATGGACTGCGCGCCGGGTCTGAAGTGACTCTCGAAGGCATCTGGCGTGGCGACACTTTTTATGCTTCCAGCGTGCGCCTGCGTGATAATGATTGGGACGACAATTGGCAGGACGGGCAAAGCCGCCGTCTGCGCGGCACAGCTGTTACCAACCTGAATAACCGGCGCTTTACTTTACGAACTCGCAACAATCAGACCGTTGAAATCTCAACTCAAGGTTCTTCGCAATTTAGCTTTAACCGTGGCGACGAACTGGAACTCACAGGACGCTGGGATCGCAACAGCAACAAATTCGAAGTCTCCAGTGGACGCGTGCTAAGCAATAACGGCTGGGATGACAATTGGCAAGATGGGCAAAGCCGTCGTCTGCGCGGCACAGCTGTTACCAGCCTGAATAACCGACGCTTTACTTTACGAACTCGCAACAATCAGACCGTTGAAATCTCAACTCAAGGTTCTTCGCAATTTAGCTTTAACCGTGGCGACGAGCTGGAACTCACAGGACGCTGGGATCGCAACAGCAACAAATTCGAAGTCTCCAGTGGACGCGTGCTAAGCAATAACGGCTGGGACAACGACGACGACAATTTCCGCAACGGTCAACGCGTCGACTTTAAAGGCCAGGTAACCAAAGCCGGCAAAATGTTTAATACCTGGTTCTACACCGTGCGCACTCGCCGTGGCCGCGATGTAACAGTCCGTTACAACCGCGAGTTCCGCGTCGGCGACCGTGTCGAGGTAGAAGGAACTGTCCGCGATAACGTTGTGATCGCAACCAATATGGATCGCGACGATTAAGCGAGTCATCACCAGTTGCAATAAAAAAACGGAGTGCCTTTTGGCACTCCGTTTTTTATTTAATCCAACGTCACAAAAATTGTCTTGCGCAGCTTATTATTCGTGGTGCGGCTACGATGACCCTGCCCGGTGGTATCTTCGAAGAGCATCACGTCACCGGCGCTAAAATGGCGTTTTTCTCCACTGCCCACCTCCACTTCCAGTTCGCCTTCGAGCATAATGATGAACTGCCGTTGCGGCACCGGATGCCAGTCGTAATCGTAGCTTGGCTCGGTTTCGCGAAATAACGCCGGTGGCCGGAATCGTTTGTGAAAGCCGCCCGATAGGCCCACTGTCGTGAAGATCGTATTCCACATCCTCAAAGTGCGACTTGCCATCATCTCCGGTGTAAATGCGTGTTATTTTCATGATTCTCCCTGGGAATTAAGTCAGAAGTCAGAATGAGGAATGCAGAAGTGGGCAACCGGACGTCAATGCAGAGGGTTATCCTCACCGTCCGTCATCCTCGCGAACGCGGGGATCCAGTACACAGCAAAACGGGTAGGATATGACCCATATGCCTCTCCCAAACTTCACTTCTGCATTCCTCATTCTGACTTCTGACTTAATTTACCGGTTGCCTCCTTCATCATTCAAAATTCAGCATTCATCATTCGCCGTTCCACCCACTGCTGCGCGGCCACGATTTCCTCCTGCTCCAAACCATGACCGGCTTCTTGCCAGCGCAGAGTGACATCGGCTCCGGTCTGTTGCAGCAAGGCCGCCAGGCGCTCGATGCTGCTGTGGGGCACGAGTGGATCATGACGTCCCGAAGCCAGCAGCACTGGCACGCCCATTAAATCCGGCACAATCTCCGGCTCCAGGGGCAGCATGGCACGAAGCAGAACTGCACCGGAAAGGACACGTGGACGCAGCAGCAGCGTACTGGCCGCGATGTTGGCCCCGTTGGAATAGCCGACAGCCACTACCCGCCCGGCATCGAGGCCGTAGTGTGCAACCGCAGCTTCGACGAAATCGGCCAGATCGTGCGTATTCAGGCGCAGGTCATCCAGATCGAAGACCCCTTCCGCCAGGCGGCGGAAAAAGCGGGGCATGCCGTTTTCCAGAACTTTTCCGCGCGGACTGAGCAAGGCCGCTCCCGGAGCGAGGGTTCGGCCAAGCTGTAATAAGTCGGTTTCGCTGCCGCCGGTGCCGTGCAGTAAAAGCAAAGTGGTGGCGACGGTATGATCGGTCGCCGGAACGAATCGATGAATATATCCCAGTGTATTTTCACTCATGATGCCCTTTCTCCTGAGGCTTGCGGTGTGTGCAACCTCACCAAACCGGCCTCGATCTGGTCGCGCTGGCCTTCCAGCCACGGTGGGAGCACCAGGGTTTCACCCAAACGCTCCACTTCTTCATCGACCGCAAAGCCAGGGCCATCGGTCGCCAGTTCGAAGAGCACGCCGCCCGGCTCGCGAAAATACACCGACTCGAACCAGAAGCGGTCGATGAGCGTGGTGGGCCGCAAACCGCTACTCTGCACTTTCGCGCGCAGTGCCATTTCGTGCTCGACATCGTCGGTGCGCCACGCCACGTGATGCACGCCGCCCACCCCCACACGGCCGCGTGGTAGACCGGGAACCTCTTGCACTTCGAGTATCTGGCCGGAATCGCCATTTTGCACTCGGAAACGGTGCCAGCCGTTCTCTTCGCCCAGCCTGGAAAAGCCCATCAACTCCAGCAGTTGCTGTGTCGGGGCCAGCTCGCGCTCCAACAAACGAACTGAGTGCATACCGCGCACCTGATATTCCGCAGGTACCGGGCTTTGCGGCCACGGAGCGAAAGAGCGCTCATCGCTAATTTCCACCAGAGTCAGGGCCAGGCCGTGCGGATCGGTAAACGGCAAGGTTTTCTCGTTGAAGCGCAGCTCGACTTCCCCGGCGGCCACTCCGTGATCGGCCAGGCGCTGCTGCCAGTATTCCAGGCTACCCGCCGGAACCGCCAGCGAAATATCAGCAACGGCACCTGCACCGGGAATGTTGGGACCCATCTCCGGCCATGGGAAAAAAGTCAGGTCGGTTCCGGGAGTGCCTACCGCATCCGCGTAGAAGAGATGGTAGGTATCGGTTGCATCCTGGTTGACGCTTTTCTTGACCATACGCATACCCAGAACTCCGACGTAAAAATCGACGTTCTGCTGCGCGTCGCCCGAAATGCAGGTGATATGGTGAATGCCGGTCGTATTTGTGTTCATTGTTATTTCTCTCCCAGGCACGTGCAGGAAAAAAACTGCCGTGCCCTACTCTCTCGACTACGCGGATACTATTGACTTATTTGGCATCTGGCGCCTTGGGCCGCACCGCTTCCAGATCGAGGCTGATACGCACGATGTTATCGATCATCAGACTGCCATTATCGAGCACACTGTTGTAGCTCACGCCGTAATCGCGCCGATCCAATTCCAGTTTGGCTTCCACACCGATGCGGGTAGTGCCAAAGGCATCGACCACCGGGCCATGCAATTTAAACGGAATGATAATCGCCTTCGAAACCCCGTGCATGGTTAAAGTACCAAGAGCGCGCAGGTTATCGCCGTCGCGCTCGATGCGCGTGCTCTCGAAGGTGATTTCAGGAAACTTTTCCGCATCGAAGAAATCGGGGCTTTTTAAATGCGTGTCGCGCGCGGCCACGTTGGTATCAATCGAAGCGACCCTGGCCTTGAACTTCACCGACGACTGGGCGGGGTCTTTCTCATTGACCAGAATCTGGCCTTCGAAGTCGTTAAAAGAACCGTGAACATCGGCGATCATCAGGTGCTTCACTGCAAAACCAATGCGCGAATGCGCCGTATCGAGATTCCAGATTCCGGCCACTGCAGCGGGTTGCGGCAGAGTGCTCACCTGTGCCGCAATTGCGGTATTTGCACCGCTCTGCGCGCCGATGACCGGCAAGCCAATGGCGGGAATAGCCACCAGGGTTAAGGCAATCAATGTGGAACGAAGGGTTGAGCGTTTCATGTTTCTCCTGTTTCTTGAAAGTAGTTGCATCTGCAACTATACGGAGGATTATAGTGCAATTTAATTGCATGTGCAACTATTTTTCAGTAAAATTTTTTCTATGAGCAATCAAGAAAGCGCCACACGGCCACGCAAGACAAAACCGGTTGCGGCAGTGCCTATCCCTTCGGACCAGCACGCCGCCTGGTATCAATTATTGCGGGCACACGGAAAGCTCCTGCACGGCGTCGAGACGCGCCTGCATAGTGATGGGCAAATTCCCCACCATTGGTATGACGTTCTGGTTACGCTGGAAAAGGCACCCGGGCAGCGTCTGCGTTTGAGTGAATTGGCCGAGCATGTCGTGACTTCGCGCAGTAACCTCACCCGCCTGGTCGACCGTCTGGAAGCCGAGGGATATTTGCGGCGTGAGGCCTGCCCTGACGATCGCCGGGGTTCGTATGCGGTGCTTACCGAGGCCGGGGCGCAGGCCCGCCTGGCCGCCTGGCCCACGGTTTCACGGGCCATTGTGGAGCTGTTCGCGGCGCATGTGGGTAATGCAGAGGCAAAAGTTATTACTCAGGCCCTGCAACGTGTGGCTGATGCTTCGGAGTGATTGAATGTGATAATTTGAACTCTATTTTGGAGGCCCCGAGCGTGAGCGACGAGTTGGCGTTGACGCTTACGAAATTGTGAGGTTAGCCCATCGCTCACGCTCGGGGTTTGCAAATAAATGCGCTTGTCCTGTCTCAAGAATAAAAAATTTAATCTGGATTGGCAAGAAATTTGTTCCACTCTTTCCCAATGCCGTCGAAAAGAAGGAAATTGCAAGGAGACCAAAAATGAATAAAACCCTCTCAGCGCGCCGTGCTGTGGCGCTATTGGCAGCCGTTGCTGTGGCACCATCACTTTGGAGCATCGGTGTAGGCGTTCACAATTCCGATACTCCCTCCTGGGGCATATCCGTAGCAGAGGCCCAACCACGTACGAGCGGTAAAGGCCAATGGAATCGCCGTGATCGGGACGATGACGACGATTTCCGCAATGGCCGCCGCGTCGATTTCGAAGGCCGCATTACTAAAGCCAGCCGCTCAGGCCGTGGCTGGGCCTATACCGTGCGCACCAAACACGGCCGCAACGTCTCCGTGCGCTACCATCGCCAATTCCGCGTCGGCACCAAGGTAGAAGTCGAGGGCACCATGCGCAACAACGTGGTGCATGCTTCGAAGATGGAGAGGGACGATTAGAGACAGTAGGTGGTAGATAGTAGACGGTAGACAGGGAGGTAACCGGACTGTAAGTCCCTCTCTTGTTGGTAAATAGTCCGATAAAAAACAGGAGGCAACCACGCGTGGTTGCCTCCTGTCTACCGTCTACTAACTACCGTCTACTGCCTCATTTCACTTCCCCAATCATCGCCGCCGCATCGCCCATCGTCGTGGTCTCATTGGCTTTGAATTCATCAGCCTTGGCAACCTCGGGGCGCGCCGGGCGTTCCTTGCGGACGCGGGCGGGAGCCGGGGCCGGAGCCTTTTCGGGATGAGGCACCACTTTGTGGAACTTCTTCAACTCGGCTTTCCAGTTGGAAAGGATATCCGAAGCGCGCGGTGAGCCGGTCTCCTGCAGGTGGCGCTCGATGAGCTTGCGCAGTTGAGCGACATCTTCTTCGGCTTCCACCGGCTCGATACCGATCATATCGGGGTTGAAGCGAATGGCGAAGTTTTCCTTCTCGTCGTAAACATAAGCCAAACCGCCGCTCATGCCCGCACCGAAGTTGCGGCCGGTTTCGCCCAGCACAACCACCACGCCGCCGGTCATGTATTCGCAGCCGTGGTCGCCGATACCTTCCACCACGGCGGTGCCGCCGGAGTTGCGCACGCAGAAACGCTCACCAGCCTGGCCTGCAGCATAGAGGTGGCCGCCGGTCGCACCATACATCACGGTGTTGCCGATGATGGCATTCTCGTGCCAGACATAAATCTCGTCTGCATGCGGCTTCACTACGATAGTGCCGCCGTGCATGGTCTTGCCGACGTAGTCGCAGGCTTCACCGGTGAGTTCCAGGCGCAAGCCGCTGATACAGAAAGCGCCAAAGCTCTGCCCGGCTGAACCGTTGAACTTGATGGTGAGGGTGCCCAGGGGCAAACCACGGTCGCCGTAGCGATAGGCAATTTCACCGGCCAAACGCGCACCCACGGTGCGGTCGGTGTTCTTGATGGGATACTGCAGCACCAGTTCACGACCTTCGGCGATGGCATCGCGGGCATCCTGCAAGATGCCTTCGTCTACCGGCCAGTCTTCGGGGCGGGTGTTCTTGCCCACCACACAACGGTGCGGGTTGTTGTCGTTGCGGTCGACGCGGTAGAACAGCGGTTCCAGATCGACGTTCTTGGTCTTGGGATAGAGCGCGTTCTCCTTGACATGCAACAACTCGGCACGACCGATGATGTCGTTGAGGTTACGCGCACCCATAGCTGCCAGATATTCGCGCACTTCATGGGCCACGTGGGTCATGTAATGCACCACGTGTTCGGGCGTGCCGGGGAACTTGGCGCGCAAATCTTCGCGCTGCGTCGCCACGCCCACCGGGCAGGTGTTGAGGTGGCACTGGCGCGCCATCACACAACCTTCGGCCATCAGCGCCTGGGTTCCAAAACCATATTCTTCGGCCCCCAGCAGCGCGGCAACCACAATGTCGCGGCCCGTCTTCATGCCGCCATCGGCGTGCAGTTTCACGCGGCCACGCAAACCGTTCTGGATGAGAACCTGCTGCGCTTCGGCCAGACCCAACTCCCAGGAAATGCCGGTATTCTTGATGGAGCCAATGGGGCTGGCACCGGTGCCGCCATCGTGGCCGGAGATGACGATGGTATCGGCATAAGCCTTGGCCACACCGGCAGCCACGGTGCCTACACCGGCCTGGGCCACCAGCTTCACCGAAACGCGGGCGCGGGGGTTGACCTGCTTCAGGTCGTAAATGAGCTGCGAAAGGTCTTCAATCGAATAGATGTCGTGGTGAGGCGGCGGTGAAATCAGCGTCACGCCCGGCACCGAATGGCGGATGTAAGCGATTTCGGCCGAAACCTTGAAACCGGGCAACTGGCCGCCTTCGCCGGGCTTGGCACCCTGGGCGATTTTGATTTGCAGTTCCTTGGCGCAGGCCAGGTATTCCGGCGTCACGCCGAAACGTGCCGAAGCGATCTGCTTGATGGCCGAGTTGCGCCAGTCGCCGTTATCGTCGCGACGGAAGCGGCGCGGGTCTTCGCCGCCTTCGCCCGAGTTGCTGCGGCCGCCGATACGGTTCATGGCAATCGCCAGGCATTCGTGGGCTTCGGAACTGAGCGAGCCGTGGCTCATGGCACCGGTGGCCAGGCGACGGAAAATCGCTTCAATGGGTTCGACCTGTTCCAACGGCACAGCCGGCCCCAGCGGCTTCCATTCCAGAAGATCGCGCAGTGCAATCGGCTTTTCGCGCTCGTTCACGGCCTTGGCGAAAATTTTGTATTGTGTTTCGAAATCGTTCTCGCGAATCGCCTTGTGGAACGGCTTGAACCACGACGGGGTAAAGGCGTGCTGCTCGCCATCCTTACGATAGCGCAGGAAGGCGTGGTTATCCAATTTGGAAGGTACGCTGGGCGTGCCATCCTCTTCGGCTTTGGGCCAGGCGGTGGCGTGGAAACGCAACACATCGCGGGCGATTTCTTCATAGCTCGAACCATTGAGGCGCGCCGGAGTGTTCTCAAAACAGGCATCGACCACTTCGGGAGCCAGACCCAGAATTTCAAAGGTTTGCGCGCCCATGTAGCTGGCCAGGGTGCTGACACCCATTTTGCTCATGATCTTGAGCAAACCGCCTTCAATCGCTTTGCGGAAACGGGTCAGTGCCACTTGCACGTCGCCTTCATAGCCACCGGCTGCGCCGCTGCGGTGCAGTTCGGCTACGGTGGCATGAGCCAGCCAGGGATTGACGGCGTTGGCACCAAAGCCCAACAAACAGGCCATGCTATGGGAATCGCGGGCCTCGCCGGTTTCGCAGATCAGCGAAGCGCGGGGACGCAAACCGGCACGAATCAGGTGCTGATGCACGGCACCGACTGCCATCAGGGCTGGAATGGCGGCGCGGGTTTCACCGGCGCGCTTGTCGCTCACCACGAGCAAGGTCGAGCCTTCTTCCACCACCAGTTCAGCGTCCTGCTGCAAGCGAGCCACCGAAGCACGCAAGCCTTCATCGCCTTCGGCAACCGAGAAAGTCGCATCCAGAGTTACCAGGCGGAAGGTGTCGTCGCCCTCGTCGTCATCGAGAGAGCGGGCATACTGTTCGCGCAATCCGGCGACTTGTTCATCGCTGAGAATCGGCGAGGTAAAGCGGATGCGACGGCAGGCTTCGGGCCGCTCGTCCCACAGGTTGGTGGCCGGTCCCAGGTGCGTATCGAGGCCCATGACGAGCTTTTCACGCAAGGGGTCGATAGGTGGGTTGGTGACCTGCGCGAAACGCTGGCGGAAGTAGGTCGAGAGCAAACGCGGCTTTTCCGAAAGCACGGCCAGGGGTGTGTCGTCGCCCATGGAGCCGATGGCTTCGCTGGCCGAACTCACCATCGGGGTGATGAGGTCTTCTACATCTTCGGAGGTGAAGCCAAACGCTTTTTGGGTGCGCAGCAGTTCGAGCGCCGCCACTTCCGGTTCGGCATCGACGGGCTGCGCCTTGCTGGCCTGGAACTCGGTACCTTCCTTGAGGAAGCTGCTCACCCAGTGGCGGTAAGGAGCCTTCTTCGCGTAGCGCAGCTTGATGTCGTCGTTCTTGAGGATTTCGCCGGTAGCGGTATCGAGCGCGATGATCTGGCCCGGGCCGAGGCGTCCCTTTTCAATCGCCTTGGCACCTTCCATTTCCACCGTGCCCACTTCACTCCCCATCACGAAGAGGCCGTCGTTGGAAATCTGGTAACGCGCGGGGCGCAAACCGTTGCGGTCGAGCGTGGCACCAATGACGCGGCCATCGGTAAACGAAACCGCCGCCGGGCCGTCCCACGGCTCCTGCACGCAGGCGTGGTATTCGTAGAAAGCACGCACGTCTTCGTCCATATCGGGCGTGGCGCGGTAGGCTTCGGGCACCATCATCATCATGCTGTGCAGCAAGTCGCGGCCACCCAGCACTATGGATTCCATCGCATTGTCCAAGGCCGCCGAATCGCTGCCGCCCGGCTGGATGAGGGGTTGTAACTGCTGCAGTTCCTTGTGCGAACCCCACAACGAGGCATCGCGCGAGAGGCTCTTGGCGCGCATCGAATTGAGGTTGCCCTGTAAGGTGTTGATTTCGCCGTTGTGCGCCAGCATGCGGAACGGCTGGGCCAGGAACCAGGTGGGGAAGGTGTTGGTGGAATAGCGTTGGTGGTAGAGCACGAGCGAGGTTTCGTAGCGCTCGTCATCAAGGTCGCCGTAGAAGCGATTGAGCTGCGGAGCCACCATCAGGCCCTTGTAGACGATGGTACGGCTGGAGAAGCTGGGAATGTAGAAGCCTTCGATCCCTGCAGCAGCGACGCGGATTTCCATCGCCTTGCGCAAACGGTAACAGACGCGCTCGAACTCTTCATCGCTCATGTTGTCGAGACGGGCCAACAGCAACTGGCGAATCTCGGGGCAGGCACCGCGTGCGTTGTCGCCCAGAGCACCCTTATCGGTGGGCACCAGACGCCAGGACAGGAAGATAAGGTCGCTCTCTTCGACGACCTCTTCGCAGATGCGGTAGGCGCGGTGACGGGCATCGGCATCGAGTGGGAAGAACATCATTGCCACGGCCAGGTCCTTGTCGCGGCGCAGCAGCTTCGACTGTCCGCGTCCCAGGCCACCGCGCAGAATCTGGTAGGGAATCTGGGTCAACAGACCGGCACCGTCACCGGTTTTGGCATCGGCAGCAACTGCGCCACGGTGGGTGAGGCAGCAAACCGATTCCAAACCTTTCTTGAGAATGCGGTGGGTGGCGCGGCCTTCGATATCGGCCACGAAACCAATACCACAGGCATCGGCTTCAAACGCCGGGTTCCATAATCCACCGGCTGGCGCAGGCGGCATTCCATAAGAGAGGCCAAAATTATTCTGGCGACGATCCGTCGAGTTCTTCACGGGGACTCCTTGAACAACGATTAGCGGCCAGAAGGCCACTCATCATAAAAATAGTCGGTTTAATGAACCGTTACGAGTGCCGACAAAGCCGGAACTCACACAAGACAACAAGTTAGGGGGTTAGGCTGAGGTGCTCAGCAAGAAGGAAGTTCGCTCTTACGAGCGTTTGGGGGCGCCGAGCTTGGCCGCGCGTTTTCGCGCATAGCGTTTGGAACGCACACACGGCAGCATGGCCGTGGCGTCGCATTTCCGGGTTGTGATGTGCGAAGCGTTCATTGCTAATTCCGTTTCCTGAAAAAGGAGATTCAAATTCTACGACAGTTGAATTTTCTCTACAAGAAACCAGTTTATAAAAATATGCCACGAATCGTTCTTAGAGCAGAAAATGGGCACCGCCCATACTTCTGGGATAAGAAGGACAACAAACATATTAATCCAGCAATATTACGGGAATGTTACAAGAACTTTAATTTATTGTTTCGGGTTTTAGTATGTTAGGAATAAGTGTGTTACAGGAGGTGGGGGTTGGGAGGTGGGAGATGGGGGCAACCGGGGCGTTTTTGGAGTGCGGTGACTTGTCACCGCGAGAGCGTATCAGCTACGCCTACCTTTCAATTCAACACCGACACGGCAATCCTGAAGAACCGCGCGCGTAAGCGAGCCGGGTGGACGATACCTTCTTACCAGGGCTAAAGCGAGCAGGAGTCGGCATTAAACCCACCCCACCCGGCTTGCTCACGCGCGCGGTTCTTCATCTGGCAGATTATTCCTTGGTCCGTTTAAAAAATTTATCGGGCGCAATGCTTTTACCGTCGAAAGTGCGTGTCACAACTTCTCCTGGATTGCGACCTGTTTCTGCTTGAAAAGTGATCGTATCGCCCTCAATGACATAAGTCCCCGTTTCGAGGATCTTAAATTCGCCCTTACGATCGGTGCTCAAGCTATAAGTGCCATCCGATTTGAGTTCGGTCGTGTTCTTATACTTCCCGACAATCTTGCCGTCGTTATTAAATTCAACCGAAGTGCGACTGTACTTCCCTGCGGCATCAGAATTTACTGATCCGGAACAACCTGTCAGAATCGGGCCAATCAAGAATAGCGCTATCAGGAGTTTTTTCATGTCGCGGTGCGTTCAATGTGAAGTGCGGCGACTCGTCGCCGCGAGGGTGTATCAGCTACGCCTACCTCTCAATTCAACACCGACACGGCAATTTCGAAGAACCGCGCGCGTAAGCGAGCCGGGTATGCTGGGCTTTACGCAGACTCCTGCCACTTGTGCCCTTCGTAAGAAGGCATCCCCCACCCGGCTTGCTTACGCGCGCGGTTCTTCAGCCAAACGCCGGGAGCAAATCGCTGGGAACATTGCCGGTGAACTCAGCTACGATTTCTTCGTGAGTCAGAGAAGCCAGCGAATCGACTACTTTGCTTGGGCCGTAGGCATAATTATCCAGATGCTCGGTTTTGGTGGTGCCACTGAGCACCAGGATGGTATGATAGCCCATCTGCACGCCACCCAGAATATCGGTTTCCATGGTGTCGCCGATCATAATGGTGTGACCTGCATCCAGGCCCAATTCCTTACGCGCGGCGCGCATCATAATGGGGCTGGGCTTACCCACCGAAAACGCCTTCTTGCCGCTGGCGGCTTCGATCATGGCAACAATTGCACCACAACCAGGGCGCGTGCCCTTGCTGGTGGGGCAATTGGGGTCCATGTTGGTAGCGATGAGCTTGGCCCCGCCCAGCACCAGGTTGAGCGCAGTTTCGATCATCTCGAACGACATGGTGCGCCCTTCGCCGATGACGACGTAATCGGGGTCTTTATCGACGATGGCATAGCCGTGCTTATAGAGCGCCTGCAACAGGCCGCCCTCGCCGATGACATAAGCGGTGCCATGCGGCTTCTGGCTGGCCAGGAAACGAGCCGTGGCCATAGCGCAGGTGTAAACATGGTTTTCCGTCACATCCATACCCAGACGCTGCAGCTTGATGGCAATATCGCGCCGGGTGCGCTGGCTGTTGTTGGTGAGGAACATAAACGGAATGCTCTTCTCCTGCAAACTTTTGATGAAGCTGGCCGCCCCGGGAATGAGATGGCTATCGTGGTAGATAACGCCATCCATGTCGATCAAATATCCAAAATCCATAAGTAACCTGTAATCTTTAAACTTTCTTAATCAATAAACAGGTTACATTAAGGGTATTGCCGGAATGTTACGATGGGTTTAATTTATTGTGTCATAACATTTTGGTCTTTGGTCTTTGGTCTTTGGACTTTGGACTTTGGGCTTGGATTAGAGAAGGAATAAGCGATTTGATTTGGTCTTAATCGCTTTGCCGTGACCTGCCACCCGGAATTGGTGAGGATGACGGGCTTGGAGGATAACCGTCTACATCAATGCCCGGTTGCCTCTCCTATATTCCGTCTACTATCTACCATCTACTCACTTCCTGCCCTATTATCGCACACTCAAGTCTTGTTTAGCGTTAATATGCGAACCGGGAATGGCGGGCAGGCCCAGGAGGCCAAGCGCCAGGTTGCCGCCGTCGCCGTTGCGGATGGGCTGGCCGGTGGGGGCATAGGCGGGGCGGCCTTCGCCGGGATTGAGGCGGCTGGTCTTGTTGAGTTCGTAGAGATCAACGCCTTTCGCCACGCCTTTACCCCACACGATGAAGGGGATGGTGTAGTTATGCGGATGGTCAGCTTTGCCGTGGCCTTTGGTGCCAGGCTCACCGCCGTGGTCGGCGCTCAAAATAATGACGGTGTTGTCCTTCCAGGCCGGGTCGTTTTCCACTAATGCCAGCAGTTCGCCCAGATAACCGTTCACCATTTTTCCGGCGGTGCGGTATTCATCGCCCAGGTAGCCAAAGGCATGCCCTGCCCCATCCATTTCCGGGTAGTGCAAAAAGGTGTAAACCGGCTTGTTGGTTTTCATGTCTTCCATCGCCTTGGCGTGGATGGGCCAGTTCACCACCGAATAATCGATCTTGTTGCGGCCTTTTTCATGTTCTGCGCCGTGCTCGGCACCGTAGCTGATGGTATAAACCTTGAACTTCGACTTACCCGAATACATCGCCGTGCTCAGGCCGTTGTCATGTGCCACGTCGAAGCTACTGGCAACATAGCCGCCGGGGTTGTTGGCATGAATAGAGGCGGGGGCTTTTTCCGAAGGGAAGTTGCCGTTCCACTCCCAGAAGTGTCCGGTGCATTCCTGCCAGTCGTCTGGTGTTTTCACCGGGCGTCCCGTCACCATGCAGGTGTGGTTGGGCAAGGTGTTGGTGTGGGTGAAATCGGTGCGCGCATTGAGCGTGGAGGCGCCCTCTTTAATGAGGCGGGCGAAATTGGAAAAATCCTCGGGCGATTCCTGAAGGAATTTTTCGAGATACTTGCTGCCCAGGGCATCGACACTGATGTGAATAACGCGCAATTGCTCCTGCGCACTCACTTTCGTCCCATTCTGGCAACCCACAACCAGCAAAACCAGCAGCACTGCCACAGCTTTCATGAGACGGCTCATTTTAAAGGAGCCAACAGTAAAAAAGTTCGGAGAAGTTTTCATGATTCGGTTATCGACTGCGCAACTCCTCCCCCTCAGGGGGAGTCGGAGCTTAATACTGAACGATGAATTATGAACGATGAATGAAAGACAGCAGGCTTTTACAGTTCAGCATTCATAATTCATAGTTACTACTACTCTCGACCCCCTCCCCGTGGACTTACAATTACCCACACCTCCAGCGAATGAATTCGCGGCCGTAGAGCCTTCGGCGCAGTAGTCCACCTACGTGGACACCGTGTCCGCGCAGGCGGACACTCGGCGCATAGCGCCCTCCGGCCGCGATTTTAATCGCTGGAATGAGAAATTAGCAATAAGGGGAGACATGTGGGTAATTGTAAGCCCTGAGGGAGGGGAGTTTGCTGCGCGTGTAACAATGTGCGAAACGGAGAATAATTTTCAGTCTTGGTTCTACAGCACACCGTAAATCATAAGCGATACAGGTTAATCACTCATTAAAGCAAAAAGCCGGAGCGCTTAAAGCGCTCCGACTCAATATTCACTGCTCTACTCGTTCGACTCGCCCGGCTCTTCGGTCGGTGCCTGCGGCAGCATCGAAGCGGTGTCAGATTCCGGCAGAAGCTGGACGGCGGCTTGTGTCCGCAGCCCCAAGCCCCACAGGCTGATGAAGCCCAGGGCGGCATCGGAATCGAACTTGTCGCCGGTGTCGTAGGTCGCCAGTTCATACTGGTAGAGCGACTTGGGACTCTTGCGGCCGACCACGATGGAGAAGCCCTTGAACAGCTTCACGCGCACCGTGCCCGAAACGTGGCGCTGGCTCGATTCGACGAAAGCACGCAAATCCTGATGCAGGCTGGAGAACCAGAGACCGTTGTAGATCATTTCCGAAATCTGGTTGGAAACCTGTGCCTTGAAACGGGCCTGGTCGCGCGAGAGCGTCATATCTTCGAGCGCCTGGTGCGCCTGATGCAAAACCACAGCGGCAGGCGATTCGTAGATTTCGCGGCTCTTGATGCCGACCAAACGGTTTTCCACGTGGTCGATACGCCCCACGCCATGCTCACCGGCAATATCGTTGAGGCGCTGCACCAAAGTGACGCCATCGAGCTCTTCACCGTCTAATGCAACCGGAATACCCTTTTCAAACTCAATTTCGATGTATTGCGGGGTGTTGGGTGCATCTTCGGGGTTCTTGGTCCACAACCACACTTCATTGGGCGGCTCGGCCCACGGGTCTTCCAGAATACCGGCTTCAATGGAGCGGCCCCACATGTTGACATCGGTGGAGTATGGTGAATCGACAGTGGCCGGAATCGGAATGTTGTTCTGGCGAGCGTATTCAATTTCTTCGGGGCGCGACATCTTCCATTCACGCACCGGAGCGATGATCTGCAAATTGGGGTCGAGCGCCTTCACCGAAACGTCGAGACGGACCTGATCGTTGCCCTTGCCGGTGCAGCCGTGAGCCACAGCGGTGGCACCGTGTTCGTGGGCCACATCGACCAGCAATTTGGCGATGAGCGGGCGGCCGATGGCAGTAGCGAGAGGATACTCTTTCTCGTAGATCGCACCGGCCTGGAGTGCCGGGAAAGCGAAGTATTTGAGGAACAGGTCGCGGCCATCGACCACCAGGGCATCGACAGCACCGACGTTCAGCGCGCGCTGGCGAATTTCGGCCAGGTTGCGTTCGCTACCCAGGTCGATGGTCAACGCGACGACTTCCATGCCGTCGTATTTTTCCGGAATCCACTTAATGGCGACCGAGGTGTCGAGACCACCCGAATACGCCAGAATCACTTTTTTCTTGCTCAACTGTTTTTCTCCCTGTTATTATCCACGTCTTCCTGCTCTTGCATTTTCTGCAATTGCGCTTCAACTTTCAATTCGTTTTTCCTCATCTCATGCTGCAAGCCAGCGATGCGCTCGGAGATGGCGTTGAGACGGCGCATAATCGCCGTTGCCAACCCCAGCACAAGAAACACCAAAATTACGAGTATGAAGAATTTGATCATTTTGAACGGCTGGTCTTGGGTCTTTGGGCTTTGGTCTTAGGTAACCATAAGCGTGAGGACTTCAGGCCTGCTTACAACGTATTAAGTGACTACTGCGTGCTATTAAACCGCATTCCTTCCAGCCCGTCATCCTCGCGAATGCGGGGATCCAGACCATAGCATAGAGGATAGAGACTTAGCCTTATAACTTTGCATGCAGTACCCTGCACCGCAGTGCAGGGTACTGCACATTTCATCCACTATCCGTTTTTATCAACAAACAACAACTCTTCCAACTGGATCCCCGCCTTCGCGAGGATGACGAGCGTCGGCGACACAACCCGGCGATTACGTTTACAACGCAAAAAAGTTACCACATCACCATGCTCATAACTTTTCAAACTTTCAAGGCTAAAAATAAAGCCGACAGCCCTACAGCCCGTCATCCTCGCGAAGGCGGGGATCCAGTACACGGCTTCTTGATTAGGATAATACCAAACCGCTTACCCCAAACCTAATCCGTCCTTAACCGAGCAAATGCAGAAGCACCGCTTTCTGCGCATGCAAACGATTTTCCGCCTGCTCGAACACCTTCGACTGCGGCGATTCCATCACTTCGTGGGTGATCTCTTCGCCACGATGCGCGGGCAGGCAGTGCAGCACGATGGCATTGGGGTCGGCTTTGGCCATCAGTTCGGCGTTGACCTGATAGGGCGGGAACACTTTCAAGCGCTTTTCGGTTTCTTCTTCCTGGCCCATCGAAGTCCACACGTCGGTGTAAACCGCATCGGCATCTTTCACGGCCACGGCGGGGTCGTTCGTGATCTCGACTTCGCCTTCCTCGCGTGCCTTATCCACCCATTCCTGCGGCATTTCATAGCCTTCGGGTGTGGCGGCGGCAAAGCGCACGCCCAGCTTGGCGCACAGCAGCATCAGTGAATGGCTCACATTATTGCCATCGCCGACATAAGCGATTTTGCGGTTTTCCAGCCCCCGGTTTTCATCCAACGTCAGCAAATCGGCCAGCGCCTGGCAGGGGTGCTCCACATCGCTGAGCGCATTGATAACCGGCACTTTCGAGTATCCGGCGAATTCCACCAACGCTTCATGCGAAAACACACGTGCCACGATGCCATCGCACATGCTCGCCAAAACGCGCGCCACATCGGCCACGCTCTCCCGCTTGCCCAATCCCACTTCCTGCGGCGACAGATAAACCGGATGTCCGCCCAGATGCGTGATACCGACATCGAACGAAACGCGGGTGCGCAGGCTGGGTTTTTCAAAGATCATCCCCAGCGTCTTGCCCACCAGATACTCCCGCTGATGAGCGCGACGAGAATGAAACTCGTCTTTCAACCGATCGGCCTCAGCCAGTAAAAACCGGGCTTCATCACGCGTAATGTCGTTAATGGAAAGTAAATGTTTCATGTTTTTAATTCACCGCAGAGGACGCAGAGCACGCTGAGGATTTTGAGAAAAAAGAGAGCCTAATAAACTTCAGTCCGTTCTAAATTTACCACTAAACTTTTAACTTACTTTAAACCCTCTCTTCTCTCTGCGTGCTCCGCGTCCTCTGCGGTTAAACCGCTGTTCTTGCCTGTTCCAGTTTATCGATGGCCTCGTCTACATCGTTTTGGGTGATGCATAGCGGGGGCAGGAAGCGCAGCACGTCGTCGCCGACGGCGTTGAAGACGAAGCCGTTTTCCAGCGAGGCTTTCATGATGTCTTTGGCGACCGGCTGGGAAAGCTGGGCTGAAAGCATCAGGCCACGTCCACGCACTTCGGCGATGAGGCCGTTTTCGCTACCCCACTCGCGCAGGCAGCGCGCGAAGTATTCGCCCTGCACCAGGGCGTTTTGCATCAGTTCTTCCTCTTCCAGTACTTCGAGTGTCGCCAAACCGGCGGCGCAGCTCAGGAAGTTGCCACCAAAGGTGCAGCCGTGGGTGCCGGGGGAAAGCGCCGTGGCGACTTCATCGGTTGCCAGCAGCGCGCCAATCGGCACACCGTTGCCCAGGCCCTTAGCAAGGGTAATGACATCCGGCGTCACGCCGCTCCATTCGTGGGCGAAGAACTTACCGGTGCGGCCGATGCCGCACTGCACTTCGTCGAAGATGAGGAGTACGCCGTGCTCATCGCACAGCTCACGCACCGCGCGTAAATACTCGTCATCGGCGGGGCGGATACCGCTTTCGCCCTGAATCGGTTCGAGGATGATGGCGGCAGTCTGCTCGTTGATGACGCTGCTGAGCGCTTCGATATCGTTGAGCGGCACATAATAAAACCCTTCCGGCATGGGACCAAAGCCCTCGTGATACTTAGGCTGGCCGGTGGCTGAGAGGCCGCCATAGGTGCGGCCGTGGAAACCATCTAAAGCACTGATGATTTCAAAGCGCCCGGTGCCTTTATTATGCTGCCACTTGCGCGCAATCTTAATCGCCGCTTCGTTGGCTTCGGTGCCGCTATTGCAGAAGAACGCCCGCTTGCCGCCCGAAAGTTCGCTCAGTTTTTCGGCTAACTTCACCTGCGGCTCGATGTAAAACATATTCGAGGTATGCAGCAGGGTATTGGCCTGATGGGTGATGGCAGCGGCCACTTTGGGGTGGCTGTGGCCCAATGTCACAACGGCGATGCCGCCCAGAAAATCGAGATACTCCTTCCCGCTCTCATCCCAAAGGCGCGCGCCGCTACCTCGCTTAAACGCCACCGGCAGGCGTCCATAATTCTGGATGCCGCATCGGGCGTCGATAGCCTGAAGCTCTTCGAGCGTTGCTGGCGCAACGGGTTTTTGGTCTTGGGTCTTTGGTCTTTGATTTTCCAGTGACCGAGGAGGGATTTCTTCGATTTGTAGTGACATTTTCTTCTTCTGTGTCTAATCCTTTATTATTGGGTAATCATGGTGCCGCAACCATTGTCGCTAAACAGCTCGACCAGCAACGCGTGCGGCTCGCGTCCATCGACGATATGCGCGCGCTCCACGCCCTTATTCACGGCGTGGGTGCAGCAGCGCACCTTGGGAATCATGCCTCCGGCGATGGTGCCGTCGGCGATCAGTCCTTCCACTTCATCTACGGTGAGCGAAGGAATCAGGCTGCCTTTGTCGTTCACATCGCGCAGCACACCGGCCACGTCGGTGAGGAAGAGCACCTTCACCGCACCAATCGCCCCGGCAATGGCCCCGGCGGCGTAGTCGGCGTTCACGTTATAAGTCTGGCCATCGGCACCCGGTGCCACCGGCGTGACCACCGGCACAAAACCATCGCGCGCCAGGCTGTTAAGCAGCCGGGCATCGACGTGCTCGATTTCACCGACCAGGCCCCAATCGGCTTCGCCCTGGAACTTGGTAGCGCGCAGCAGGTTGCCGTCTTTGCCCGAAAGCCCCACCGCAGGAGCGCCGTGCGTACCCAGCCAATGAGCGATGGACTTGCCGATTTGCCCCAACACCATTTCGGTGATGCGCATGGTAGATTCATCGGTAACACGCATACCCAGCACAAACTGCGGCTCGATGCCGACTTGCTTGCACATCGCCGAGACTTCCGGCCCGCCGCCATGCACCACGACGACCTTCACACCGACATAATGCAGCAGAGCAATATCGCCCATCACGGCCGCTTTGAGTTTTTCATCGGTCATGGCCGCGCCACCATATTTAATGACGATGGTCTGCCCGCTCAGGCGGCGAATATAGGGAAGCGCCTGTGATATAATCTGCGCGCGAGTGGCGGCATCGTGGCTGGAAGAATCGGGGATACTCATTTGAATATTATTATCAGGAAACACGGTAGTGTAGAGAGTTTGTGACGATTTTACAAACAGAAAACCCTAACTATGAACGATGAATGATGAACGCTGAATTCCGGCAACCATAGCCTGACGCTATAACGCAAACCTAATCTGCTTTTCTTCTTCGCTCAGGCGGGCATAGGACACAGCATATTGATGAGTCACAGTCATAAACCGCTTATCCTGAACCCCATTTCATCATTCATCATTCCACATTCATCGTTCCTAAAATTATGCCCTCCCGCATCCTCCTCACCACCTACGGTTCCCTGGGCGATTTGCATCCCTTCCTCGCCATCGCACTCGAATTAAAGGCGCGCGGGCACCGGCCGGTTATCGCGACTTCCAGCCTGTATCGACCAAACGTGGAAGAACTCGGAATCGAATTTCACCCCATCGCCCCCGACATGACACCGCCCGAAGAATGGAACGCCGCCAGTATCAGCGCTATGCATAGCAAGAAAGGACCGGAATTGTTCATTCGCTATGTGATGATGCCGGCTCTTCGGCAATCCTACGCCGATTTACTGCCCGTCATGCGTGAGGCCGATCTCACCGTTTCACAGCGCCTTATCATGGCGGCACCGCTCTGCGCACAGGTCTTGCAAAAACGGTGGCTCTCTGCGGCACTGTCACCTGTGGCATTTGGTTCGACGACCGATCCTTGCTATTTTCCCGGCTCACCGCTCAACCAAAAGCTCCGCGCCACCCCCTACTCGCGGAGGATTTTCAAGGCCTGGGCGCGCATGATCAGCTCGCGCTGGGTAAGAGAAGTCGCCCGTTTTCGCGCTGAACTGGGCCTGCCGCGCGGCCCGCATCCACTCTCTGAAGCCTCGCTTTCGCCTCACGGCGTGCTGGCGCTGTTTTCCAGGCAATTAGCCGCCCCCCAACCCGACTGGCCCCAGAATACGATTCAAACAGGCACTTGCTTCCATAACTCGGCTGAACAGAACAACTCCTCCAGCACACTGGCACCCGAAATAGAAGCTTTCCTTCAAAAAGGCGAAGCACCGGTTATTTTCACCCTGGGTTCAGCAACGGTCTACCTGCCCGGCAATTTTTATATCACTGCCGTCGAAGCCATTCGCAGCTTGAATAAACGCGCCCTCTTGCTGATCGGCCCCGAGGCGAATCGCCCGGCCAACCTGCCGCAAAATGATGAGCAAATTGCCGCTTTTGAATATGCGCCGTTTAGCAAATTGTTTGGACGCGGCTCAGTCGTGGTGCATCAAGGCGGTGCAGGCACCACCGGACAGGTGCTGCAAGCCGGTTTACCCAGTCTCGTCATGCCGCAGGTAAACGACCAGTTCGATAATGCCATGCGCATGCAAAGAAGAGGAGCCTCGCGCATGATGACGCGCACCGATTGCAACGCGCAGCACATGGCACAGCAGTTGAACGAACTTTTAAATAATCCGCAATATACCCGGGCCGCACAAGAAATCGGCAGGCAGGTGCAACAAGAAAAAGGCAGTGCCGCCGCAGCCAATGCAATCGAGCGGCAGCTCGCGGCCAATTAAAGAATAAACGAACTTCGTGATGGCAAATATCCTCTTACCGACATTCGGCACTCTGGGCGACATCCACCCCTTCCTGGCTATCGCCCTCGAACTGCAAGCACGCGGACACCGGCCCACCATCGCCACGCTGGAAATCTACCGTTCCAAAATCGAAGAGGCAGGCATCGGCTTTGAATCCATCCCGCCCCATTTCCAAAGCAAGGAAGAATGGATGGAACTCGTTGCTCGCCTGATGGACGGCCAGGAAGGGACTACCCGCCTGTTTCGCGAAATTCTGATGCCCAACCTCAAGGCAACCTACGAAACCTTACTGCCATGGGTGCAGCAAACCGATTTAGTGGTGGCGCACCCGATCGTTTGCGCTGCCCCCATTTGCTGCGAAGTGTTGGGAAAACCCTGGCTGAGCGCAACGCTGGCACCTGTCGGTTACTGGTCTGTCTACGACAGGATGTTTCCGGTGGGCTTTCGCGGGGCGGAAAAAATCAGAACCAGCCCTTTTGCCCAGCGCATCCTGAAGAAAATCCTCGCCAAACGCTCGCTGCCGCTGGTGCGCGAAGTAAACGATTTGCGGCGCGAACTCAAACTTCCCCTGAAAGGCCACCCGCTTCTCGATAGAGCCAATTCGCCTTACGGCGGGCTGGCACTGTTTTCCAGAGAATTAGCCGCCCCCCAACCCGACTGGCCTGCCAACACGCAACAAACCGGTTTCTGTTTTTACGACCGCAAAGACAGCTCTGGAGATGGCAACACCTGTGCCCTGCCGCCTGCCATTGGCGAGTTTTTGCAGGCCGGTGAGCCGCCGATTGTTTTCACGCTGGGTTCGGCCGCCGTGTTCGATGCCCGTAATTTTTACGAGGCCGCCGTCGAAGCATCTCGCCAACTCAAACGCCGTGCTCTTTTGCTGGTGGGCTTTGAACCGAATCGACCGGCCAACTTGCCCGAAAACAATGGGCAGATCGCCGCCTTTGAATATGCGCCTTACAGCGAGGTTTTCCCACAGGCAGCGGCAATTGTGCATCAGGGCGGAGTCGGCACCACCGGCCAGGCCCTGCAAGCCGGTGTGGCCAGCCTGTTCATGCCCTGTTCGCACGACCAGCCCGATAACGCCTGGCGCATACAACGGCAGGGCGCGGCACGGATTATGGATCGCAATCATTGCAATACAGAGCACATGACCCAGCAACTGAGCGAACTCTTAAATAACCCGGAATACGCACGAAATGCACAGGCCATCGGCCAGCGCATGCGAAAAGAGAACGGTACCAAAGCAGCGGTGGATGCTATCGAACAGCAGTTGGCCTGACGAGGTAAAATGCTCTTTCCCCTCACCCCAGCCCTCTCCCCGAAGGGGCGAGGGGGCATGCTGCACATCCTTGTGCGCGCCACACAGAGTGAAGTGTGGAAGCTCGTGCTCCCCTCTCCTGTTCTGGGAGAGGGGTCGGGGGTGAGGGGAAAGCCTCTTACGCAATGTATTAACTGTCCATAGATGGCCAGTTTGCATCAAGGTCTGAAATTTCCCATAATCCTCCATCATGCCTTGCCCCTTCACCATCCTCCTCCCGACCTACGGCTCCCTGGGCGACATTCATCCGTTCCTGGCAATTGCACTCGAATTAAAAGCGCGCGGACACCAACCGGTGCTCGCCACTTCCCAGCTCTACCGCGCCAAAATCGAGGAACTCGGCATCGGCTTTCATGCCATCGCGCCCGAGATGCCGCCCACCGAAGAGTGGAACACCGCCATCCCCCGCCTCATGGACGGCAAGAAAGGCACGCGGCGGCTGTTTCGTGAAATCTTCATGCCTTCGCTACGCCAGTCGTACGCCGACCTGCTGCCCGCCATGCAAGAGGCCGACCTCACCGTGGCGCATACCATCGTGTATGCTGCACCGCTGTGCGCGCAGGCTTTGCAGAAAAAATATCTTTCGGTGGTGCTGGCACCGCTGGCGTTCTGGTCGGCCTATGACCCGCCGTTTGTCGCCGGGGTGCCGTTGATGGAAAAGCTGCACACCAACCTGCGCGCCCAACAGATGCTCAAGCGCCTGGCGCGCAAAGTTTCGTTGCGTTGGGTCCGCGAGGTGGGCCGCTTTCGCGCTGAACTGGGTTTACCAACCGACGAGCACCCGCTGTTTGAAGGCTCGTTTTCGCCGCACGGCGTGTTGGCGCTATTCTCGAAAGAGCTGGCCGCCCCGCAGCCCGACTGGCCCCCTCACACCACGCAAACCGGCTACTGCTTCTACGACCGCAAAGGCACGCTCTATGGCGATGATCGCTATATTGGCAGCCTGGCTTATGATATCGAAACCTTCCTCCAACAGGGAGACGAACCGGTAATTTTCACGCTGGGTTCGGCGGCGGTGTTCGATGCGCGTAATTTTTACATCGCAGCCGTGGAAGCGATGCGGGCTTTGAACAAGCGTGCAATTTTACTGATCGGCAACGAAGCCAACCGCCCCGCCAACCTGCCGCAAAACGATGGGCAGATTGCCGCTTTTGAATACGCACCGTTTAGCGAGCTGTTTCCGCGCGGAGCAGCCGTGGTGCATCAGGGCGGTGCGGGAACTACCGGGCAGGTGATGCGCGCCGGAGTGCCCAGCATAGTAATGCCCTACTCGCACGACCAGCCCGACCACGCCATGCGCCTGCAACGGCTGGGCGTGGGCCGCACTTTGCCGCGTCCGCAATACAATGCGGCAACTCTGGCCGGTGAGTTGGGGACGCTGCTGGGCGATGCGAGCTTTGCCTTGAAAGCCCGGGAGATTGGCGCACGGATGCAGAAAGAAAACGGCACGGTTGCGGCGGTGGATGTTATTGAAAAACAGTTGGATATATAGGGTCAAACGCTCTTTTCCCCTCACCCCAGCCCTCTCCCCGAAGGGGCGAGGGGGCATGCTACACTCATTTTAGCGCACCACACAGAGTGAAGCATGGAAGCTCGTGCTCCCCTCTCCTGTTCTGGGAGAGGGGCCGGGGGTGAGGGGAAAACCTTTTACGTAAAGCATTGGCATTCCGGTTTGCATCACAGCCACAAATCACCCATAATCCACCATCATGGCTCGCGCTTCCACTATTCTTCTCCCCACCTTCGGCTCGCTGGGCGATATCAACCCCTTCATCGCCATTGCCCTCGAACTCAAGGCGCGCGGCCACCGGCCCATTGTTGCCACCATGGCGATGCATCGGGAAAAAATCGAAAGTGAAGGGCTTGATTTCGCACCCATCCCGCCACATCCGCAATCGCGCGAAGCCTGGTTGGAGATGGTGCCCCGACTCCACGACCCCAAGCAGGGCAACACGCGCCTCTTTCGCGAAGTGCTGATGCCGTGCCTGCGGCAATCTTACGAAGAACTATTGCCACTGGTTGAGCAGGCCGATCTGGTGGTGAGTCACCCGCTGGTTCACGCCGCTTCTCTGTGCTCTGAGAAATTAAACCGCCCCTGGATGGCGGCGGTGGTTTCGCCGGTCATGTTGTGGTCGGTGCATGATAGCATGGTGCCGGTGGGCTTCAAAGGCGCTGAAAAGTTGCGCACCCATATCGGTTTCCAGCGGCTGTTGAAGAAATTCGCCGCTCGCTCATCGCGCGCCAAGCTGCGCGAAGTGCAGGGGTTGCGACGCGAACTAAAACTTAATACGAAAATGCCCTGGCCCATCAATCACACCGCTTCAGCCAGCGGAGTGCTGATGCTTTTTTCGCCCGAAATCGCCGCGCCCCAGCCCGACTGGCCCGCCAATAGCACCCAAACCGGCTTTTGTATCTACGACCGCAAGGGCATCGTCAACAGTGCGCAACAAGCTGCTGACGGCCTCGCTCCGGAAATCAAAGAGTTCCTGGCCGGTGGAGAGCCGCCGCTCGTTTTCACGCTCGGCTCGCAGGGCGCACTCGAAGCCGTCGAATTTTACAGCGCAGCCGTGGAGGCCACGCGCCAACTCAAGCAGCGCGCTCTTTTGCTCATCGGCAACCAAACCAATCGCCCGGCCAACCTGGCACAAAACGATTCGCAGATCGCCGCTTTTCCCTACGCGCCCTACAGCGAACTATTTCCCCACGCCAAAGTCATCGTCCATCCCGGCGGCATCGGCACCATCGGGCAGGCGCTGCACGCCGGTTTGCCCAGCCTCATCATTCCCCAGATTCACGACCAGTTCGACAACGCCTGGCGCGCCCAGCGGCGCGGCTACGCCCGTATCACAGGGCTTGAAAACAACAGCAGCCAACAGCTTGCCCACCAACTGGAAGCCCTGCTGGGCGACCCCCAATACGCCCAAAATGCCAAGGCAGCCAGCCAGCGCATGCAACGGGAGAATGGCGTTGCTTGCGCCGCCGATGCCATTGAAAATATCTTGAACCAAAGCGCGCGTTAATCGTCTATACAGATCACCCCCATTTTTTTCCCAAGCGCGCGAGACGTTAATTTGAGAACGTCACTATCAGTTGTTGAAACGATGGCAGCAAGACGTCATGCTGACAAGATGCTGACGTCAGCACACAGAGAAGAAGAGGATAGAGTACAAACAGCGCACGCGCATTTGCGTCCTGCTTTCGTGTGACATAACGCTACAATTCGGCAATAAGCCCGGTTATGTAACCGTTATGTGACGGTGACATAACGGGGCAGAGAAGAGTACAGAAGAATAGAATAGAGTACAAACAGCGTACGCGCTTTTCGACGCTCTTTTTTCTTCAATTGCAAACAAATCACCCCTAAACACCGTGTCCGTGGACGTCCGGGGGATATCCACCGGATGTCCGGTGGCAGAGGAGAGGAGAAGAGAAAAGAGTAGAGAAGAAGCGATGAGAGGAGAGTACAGGAAAGCGACGCGCTTTTGACGCAGACGGTTAAAATCTAACTATGAATTCATCCACCATCATTGCCCGCAAGGCAATCGTTTCCGGTTTAGTGCAAGGCGTGTATTTCCGCCAGTCGTGCAAAGACACCGCACAGCAGCACGGCGTTTTTGGCTCAGCGACCAACCTGCCTAACGGCAACGTCGAAGTGTTCCTCGAAGGCGAAGAAGCTGCTGTTGCCCAGGTGTTGGAATGGTGCCGCCGCGGCCCCGAAGCCGGGCGTGTCGATGCGGTGGAGATTACCGAGGAAGAACCGCAGGGCGCAAACGGGTTCGATGTGCGATAATCAAGGCAAACCGCCAGGAGAAAACGCCCGTGGAAAATCAAGGATGCTTCACCCCTACCCTTCGCTACGTGACCGCTTTCTGCCTGGCCTGTCTGTTTGCAGCGATTCTTTTTCCCCTGTTCGCTCGTAAAAGCGGTAGCAAATCTCCCAGTTGCCAGTCGAACCTCAAACAGATTGCATTGGGCGTTTTTCAATACACCCAAGACTACGACGAACGTTACCCCATCGTCGAAGTGAATGATAGCCACGTTAGCTCTGACAACCCACACGGCTGGGCGGATGCGCTGCAACCTTATTTGAAATCGACCCAGTTATACCAATGCCCTGCGGAAAACGCCTTGGCCAATGACAACAAACCGACTCGTAGCGGTTACACCGACTACTGGTACAACGCGCGGTTAAACGGGCTGGAACAAAAAGCTGTGCGCCATGTTGCCAGCACCTTGCTGCTGGGCGATGGCAACGACGGCACCGATGCCACCAACGCGCGCTACAGCTTGAAAGAGCTTCCGGCAGCCTGGCGCACCGATGCCAATTCACCCGCCATGCGTCACCTCGAAGGCGCAAACTACGCCTTTGCCGATGGGCATGTGCAGTGGCTCAAGCCGGAAAAGGTGAGCGGGCAAACGCCAAAATCCAATGTAGCGACGTTTGCAGTGAAGTAGACGGTATCTTTCATGAAACAGGAACCAAATAAATCAAAACGATTGACGACTCGCCCCTTAAATGGCACTGTGTCGCGTTCGGTTCTTGTGGCTATCAGTGCGTTTCTGCTCTTCGTTCTTTGGCTTTCATTTCCCAGCTTCATCGACTATATGAAGGGACCGACTCCGCGCACCACCTGTATGTTACGCCTTAAGAACATTGCATTCGCCCACATGCAATATACCCAGGACTTCGACGAGCGCATGCCACTGGTTGCCGTTCACGATGCCGCCATTAGTCCGCAGCGCCCACTGGGTTGGGCCGATGCGTTGCAGCCTTATCTGAAATCAACCGAAGTCTTTCAGTGCCCTTCGCAGGCCGATACCGACACTTCCCGCACGCCCAACCAAAACGGCTACACCGACTACTGGTACAACGCACGACTGGCGGGCGTGGAACGAACAACGCTGCGCTACCCGGCCAGCGTGCTACTCAACGGCGAAGGCAACGACGGCACCGATGCCGCCAATGCGCGCTACAGCCTGAGCGAACAACCAACGGCCTGGCGCAATGCCGACTCGCCGGTGATGCGCCATCTCCAAGGTGCAAACTACGCTTTTGCCGACGGACATGTGAAGTGGATGAAGCATGCGCGCGCTATCAGCACGCAGTCGCCGGATGAGAAAAATGCGACTTTTGCAGTGAGGTAAACGAGATATGAAAAGGATATTCACCTGGCGCACTCTTGGATTAACCATACTCTGGCTATCTGGCCCGCTGCTGTTGTTTGCGATCATCTATCCTGTTTTTAAGCGAGCGGAAGAGAACCACCGTCCCCCCTCCTGTCAGAGATACCTCAAGCAAATTTCACTCGGCGTTTTTCAGTACCTCCAGGATTACGACCAACATTATCCGCTTGTCGATGTGAACGACACCGGCATCTCCGACTCAAACCCTTATGGTTGGGCCGATGCGTTGCAACCCTACCTCAAGAGCACGCAAATCTTTCAGTGCCCGAGCGAAGTAACCAGCCCTGTCCTCGCTACTTCGGGGCCATTCAATGGACAGCCCGACCCGACAGCGAAAAGCTATACCGACTACTGGTACAACACCCGCCTTAATGGGTTGGAGCAAAAGAAGATTCGTTTTCTCGCCAGCACCCTCATGTTTGGCGATGGCAGCGACGGCACCGATACCACCAACGCACGCTACAATTTGAATCGATTACCGGACGCGTGGCCACCCTCTCATCGGCATTTAGACGGTGCCAACTACGCCTATGCCGATGGTCATGTGAGGTGGAGCAAACCTGCAGCGGTCACAATGAAGAAACCGGATGGGAAGAACACGACGTTTTTAGTGCAATAAAACTTGCCTATCAACAATCATGAACGATGAAATAACCAGCAACTCCTGGCTCGAAACGCTCTTAAGACATCTGGCTTTCCTGACAGTAGCCGGGCTGATTTTCGCTTTACTCTACCCGATATACGCCCGCATGGAAGAAAACCGGCTGCCCAATATGTGCCAAAGCAACCTCAAGCAAATGTCACTCGCCGTTTTCCAATATTCGCAAGACTATGACGAACGGTTACCTTTGATTAATGTAAACGATACCGCCATCAGCGCCACTCACCCGTTGGGCTGGGCCGATGCGCTGCAACCCTATCTTCACTCGCCCCTTATCTTGCAATGCGACAAAGAAAGGGACCAGGATGAAGCCAAAAAACCTGGCAGCCAGGGCTACACCGACTACTGGTACAACGCGCGGCTAAATGGACTGGAACATAAAAATATTAGCTCTATTTTCAGCACCTTTATGTTTGGCGATGGCAACGACAGCACCGATGCCACGAATGCGCGTTATAGCCTGAATAGCCTTCCAGCAGCGTGGGCACCCTCGAAACGGCATCGAGAAGGCGCGAACTATGCTTTTGCCGATGGGCATGTGAAATGGCTCAAACCCGATGCAATTACGACGCAGAAGCCGGATGGGAAGAATGTGACGTTTTTAGTTAAATAGTAATCCACTATTGAGAAAACTAAAAAATTATGCCTCCGAAAACCTTCGAGCGACCTAAAATCTTCGTACCGCTTGCTTTAATTGTAACCTTGGGACTCATCGCAATGTCTATCTTCCCGACTTTGACGCGAACCAGTGGTTCCAAGCGGGCCGAGTCCAATAAGCCAGCGTCGGAAGTAGCATCTGAAGATTCCCGCGCTCTTTGCCAAACGAGACTCAAGCAGGTGGCACTGGTGCTCATGATGTATTCGCAAGACAGCGACGAGAAGCTTCCCCCCGCTAAAAATAGCGCTGACGGTCTGGAAAATTCCAATAACTGGGTCGGTGCATTGCGCCCCTACATAGAAACGACGGAGATTTTCCAATGCCCTCTGGACCAAACAGGCGACACCCCCCAACGTTCGAGCTTCGGCTACAATAAACGGTTGAGCGAATTCCCGTCAGGAAACCTGCGCCACCCTTCTGCCACCATTGCCTACTTTGAAGTCGATTCCACGCGCACCGCTTCCACTCAAACCGGCAGCGAGGCAAAAGACATCACAGCCGCAACGCGCCACGATGAAGGGGCAAACTATGCCATGACAGACGGGAGTGTGAGGTGGTTGCGGCCGAAGTCGATTACTCCTTCGCATAAATACAGCGATGAATTTACCTTTGCCGTGAAATAACCAAGCGGGAAGCGATTGTCATGAAAATAAAACTTCTCTGGCAAGTCCCACTCCTTTTCTTTCTTCTCCTTTGTATAGTGAGTGCGATGTGGCCACTCACCAATCGTTCTTATCTCAATCGCGACCGCGCCCTGTGCCAGACGAACCTCAAAGACATAGCACTGGCCCACTTTCACTACAGCCAGGACTACGATGAGCGCATGCCTTTGGTCGCTATCCATGATGCCGCCATCAGCCCGCAGCGCCCGCTGGGCTGGGCCGATGCGTTGCAGCCCTATCTTAAATCGACCGCACTCTTTCAGTGCCCTTCCCAGGCCGATACCGAGACTTCCCTCTTGCCTCACCAAAACGGATATACCGATTACTGGTATAACGCGCAATTGGCGGGTGTCGATCAAAAGTCGCTGTCTAACCCTGCTCTCGTGCTGCTTTATGGCGATGGCAACGACGGCACCGATGCCACCAACGCGCGTTATAGCCTGAGTGAGTTACCGGCAGCCTGGCGTAAGGCCGACGCACCTGCCCTGCGCCACTTGGATGGAGCTAACTACGCCTTTGCCGACGGGCATGTGAAGTGGATAATGGTTCGCGCTTTTACCGCCTCAAAGCTCTATACTTTTGACTTACAATAAAGCTACTCTATGTAATACCGGGAGGAAGGATGCCACCACAACCAACACTCTGGAAACGCATTGCCTTTGCCTTCGTTGCCGGGCCGGTGAAGCTAGTATGTATCGCGGTTTTATTCTGGTTTATTTTGTCTCTCTTTTACACAATTATAATGCCTTATAGACGTCCTAAAGAATACTCCCGCCGTGCATCTTGCCAATCGAATCTTAAACAGATCGCACTGGCTGTCCAGCAATATCGCCAAGACGAGGGAACCTACCCTCTCACCCAACCCCCACCTGGCCCGCAATGGACGAAACTTTATTCCTCCAAGTACATTTCACCGCAAGCCTTCCAATGCCCTTCGGACAACAACGCCACCGATGCACAGAAAAACAGTTACGGCTACAACTCCAACTTGAGCGGTAGAAAAACAATCGGGCGTAAAGCTGGCATTTCCACTATCATGAATTTTGAAGTCGAAGCTCGTGCCGATAACAAAACGCAAACCGGAAATAATTTTGCAATGGTGACTGCGCAAAAACGTCATCTGGATGGGGCAAACTATTCTTTTGCCGATGGACACGCAAAGTGGTTAAAGCCCGAACAGCTTTCGGGAGCCAGGCCGAATGGTGAGAATTTTACGTTGGCGGTGGAATAGACGAATAAAAACATCATGTGGGCGAAATGGACAAAATGGCAGCGCGCAGAAATGTTTTTGTTTGCCGGGCCGGTGACGGCATTATTCGCCTTGGTTATCCTCGTAGCAATACTGGGAGTTTTCGTGACGCTATTCTGGCATCCTCATCCACCAAGAGAACACTACAAACGCGTTTCGTGCCAATCGAATCTTAAGCAAATTGCACGACTCGCACTTCACTACCGTGAAGATTACGCTGCCTACCCTCTCGCACAAAACCCACCCAGCCCGCAATGGGAAAAACTTTATCCCTCACCATTCAGCACTGCGCGAGCTTTTCAATGTCCTTCGGATGAAAACGCCACAAATACCAGTAAAAACAGCTACGGTTACAACGCCAATTTGAGCGGCAGAAAAATAGGCGATGGGAAAAGTTCGGTTTCCATCATCATGAGCTTTGAAGTGAAGGCCAGTGCCGATAATAAAACCCAAACCGGCAAAACACTTGCAGCGGTTACCGCCCAGAGACGTCATCTGGATGGAGCAAACTATGCATTTGCCGATGGGCATGTGAAGTGGCTCATGCCAGGGCGGGTCAAGAGCGCCAGGCCGAATGGGGAGAATTTTATTTTTGCGGTGGAGTGAGGAGAAATCGCATGCGAAAATTAGGATTTACCAAAATAGAAGCCATTGTTGTGGTCTGTATTATTCTCATTTTGGCTGCGATACTCTTTCCAGTGCTCGTTCGGCCAGTCCACCATTCAAACCGCATAGAAATGTGCCGGAATAATCTCAAACATATGAGCCAGGCCGTTCTCCTCTATACCAAAGACTACGACGAGAAATATCCACCGGCCATCAATAGTCGGCATGGGATTAATAAACCTGTCAGTTGGCTCGGCGTGATCTATCCTTATTTTAAGGATCGTAACCTGGAATGGCGGTTGAGATGTCCCACCGACGACGCAGCCCGCGACAAAGCCAAAACAAGCTATGCCTACAGCACCTGGCTCGATGCGCGGCCCGTAAAAGATCTCAAATCTCCCGACCACACGATTATGCTCTTTGAAGTTGTGGCCGATGCCAATAACTGGACACAAACCGGGACCGGCACACAAGCGGTCTCGGCGATAGCGCGTCACAAAGGCAAGGATTATGAATTAGCCAATTACGCCTTCGCTGATGGACATGTAAAGACGCTGGCCCCGAATGAAATAAGTGATGGCCCACCGGAACGGAATGCTTATACTTTTGCAGTGAGGTAGATTCATGCATCAAGTCACCATGAAACATCGCGCCTTCACAATATGGGAAGCAATGGCCGTCTTAGGCATCATTATGCTCCTGGCTGCTATCTTGTTCCCGGTATTCGCGCGCACACGCTGCAACGAAAACGAAATCAGTTGCCGATCAAATCTGCGACAAATTAGCGTCGCCTTCCGACTATACCTTGCCGACTACGAAGAACGGTATCCGCTCAACCAACAACTGGAATATCAAAACCACAATACGAAAAGCGACAACACCAGCGGTTGGGCATACGAATTAAAAACATATCTGGGAAACTCACAACCTTTCTACTGCCCTATGCGAAAAACTCTCATTCCAAAGGCAACAAGCTATACCGATTATTATTTCAACAACCGCTTAGCGTCACTCAATAGTCAATACCTCAGGAGACAGGCCAGCGTCATTCAACTGGGTGAAGGTAATGATGGAAAAAGTATCCCAACTGCCGATTATGCTTACAGTGAATTACCCGAAAAGTGGCGGCAAGACAAAAGCACTCCCGCCTATCGCCACCTCGATGGGGCAAACTATGGGTTTGTTGATGGGCATGTGAAATGGCTCCGCCCAGAGCAAGTAACAGGTGCAAATCCTAACGGCAAAAACTTTACTTTTGCCACTCGTTAAAAACAACCATGAAACACCGCGCCTTTACAATATGGGAAGCTCTTATCGTGCTGGGTATCGCTATACTCGTGGCCGCAATTCTCTTCCCGGTGTTTTACCGCAGGGGTTGCGGTGACCGCAAGGTTTCTTGCCAGAGCAACCTCAAACACATCAGTCAGGGTCTGCTAATCTATTCAACGGATTACGACGACCTCCTTCCCCTCACTGTCTTGCCGCTCACAACGGCAAAGTCGGCCAAGAAATCGGATATCGTCTACGGCTGGGCGGATGCGTTGCAACCCTACCTGAAATCCACACGCGTCTTTCAATGCCCCACACCCGATGCGTGCGTGGAAGGAACGAATACTCCCCACCTCAAAGGCTACACCGACTACTATTTCAACGGACGTCTGGATAGCGCTAATTTTACGAAAGTAAAACACCCCATCAGCGTAGTGTTGCTGGGCGATGGTGACGACGGCAACGACCTGACCGATGCGACTTATAACTACAACGACTTGCCCACTGCCTGGCGCACCGAGCAATCTTCTCCGGCCAAGCGCCACCTGGATGGTGCCAACTATGCTTTTGTCGATGGGCATGTGAAATGGCTGAAACCCACTCAAGTAACCGGCGGCACGCCCAACGGCAAGAATGTAACCTTTCGCATTCGGTGAAGCCCATTTTCCCGTTCATCGTTCATAATTCAGCATTCATAATTAAAATCCCCTCCCATGCGCCAAATGATCACGCCCGACAAGGCACGGCAAATCGTGCTGGAAAATATCACTACCCTGCCTTCCCAAACCGTTAGCCATGCCGGAGCGCTGGGGCGGGTGTTGGCCGCAGATATTTTCAGCGACATAGAGCTGCCGCCTTTCGATAACTCCGCAATGGATGGCTACGCCGTGCTTGCCGCCGATTTAGCAGGGGCCGACGAAGCAAACCCCATCGGCTTGCGACTGCTGGAAACCATCGGCGCAGGCGCGGTGGGCACGCAAACCGTGGAGCGCGGCACCTGCATCAAGATCATGACCGGCGCGCCCTTGCCTGCGGGGGCCGATGCGGTGGTGATGCGCGAAGAAACCCGCGAGGAAGACGGCAGTGTATTGTTCCTCGCCTCGGCACGTGCCGGTCAGCATATCCGCCCGCGTGGCGATGATGTGAAAATCGGCGAGAAAGTGCTGGAACGCGGCACGCCCATCGGCCCGGCACTGTGGGCGATGTTAGCGAGTTTGGGCAAGGCGCAAGTGGAAGTTATCCGCGCGCCCAGCGTGGGTGTCATCACCACGGGAGAGGAACTAGTCGATGTCGATGCTCCGCTCCTGCCCGGGCAGATTCGCGACTCCAACTCCTTCGCCCTCGAAGGTCTGTGCCGCGAAGTGGGTGCCACGGTCGAACGCATTCGCATCGGCGACGACGTGCAAACTGCACGTGAAACCATCGAAGAGTTCGCGACCCGTTTCGATTGCGTCATCACCAGCGGCGGCGTTTCGGCGGGCGACTTCGACCCCATCCGCGACGCTCTCCTTGAACTCCAGCAAAATGGACGCGCGCAAATCCATTTCTGGAAAATCGCGATGAAGCCGGGAAAACCGGTGATGTTTGGAACGGCAGGAGATGGGAGATGGGAGGAGTATTTGGGAGATGGGAGGTGGGAGGTGGGAGATGGTGGAGGTTCGGTAAGCGTCAACACTTCGCCCCAGACCAATAGCACCCTCTCTCAAACCTTGGGTTCTCCCGAGCCTACCCTAACTCCCAACTCCCACCTCCCATCTCCCATATTCGGTCTCCCCGGCAATCCCGTTTCCGTGATGGTCGCCTTCGAGCAATTCGTGCGTCCGGCGCTCTTGAAGATGCAGGGACGGCAGAGCGAGCGCATCATGGTGCAGGCAGAGGTGCTCACGCCGTTTAAATCGCCACCGGGGAAAGTCGAGTTCGTGCGGGTGCAAGTTTCTCAAACAGAAAGCGGCTGGCGGGCCGATGTGACCGGTGACCAGAGCAGCGGGCGGCTCTCGACCATGACGCGTGCCAACGCCCTCTTAATCGTGCCCGCCGATGTGACGCAGGTGGAAGCGGGCCAAAAGTTAGCGGCGCAATTATTATGATCTTTTCAACACAAAGTCCACGAAGGACACACAAAGAATTCACAAAGAACTTTGTCTTCTTTATGAATTCTTTGTGTGCTTTGTGTTATTAGGAAAGCTTCTGGCCTCTCCTATCCAAATATTGCATACTGGGAAGCGTCGAACGTCATTTTCGACGTTGAATGTTCGCCGTTCAATCTAAACCTCGCCATGCCCGGGACTCCTGAACTCGCCGTTATATTCCTGTTGGTGCTGCTGCTTTTTGGGCCGGACAAGCTGCCCGAACTGGCGCGCCTGCTGGCCAGGGCCACCCGCGAGATCCGCAAGGTTTCCACTGAATTCCGCCGTCACATCAATCTTGATGAGTGATAATTCTAACGCGTCAGCCGACGCTCTTTCCAAAGCCGATTACGAGGCGTTGGCAGCCTTCCGCGCAACTCTGCGACGTTTTTTGCGTTTTAGCGAAGAGGGTGCCCGCGATGCCGGACTCACGCCACAGCAACATCAGCTCCTGCTGGCCATTAAGGGCACACCCGGCCGCGACTGGGCCTATGTCATGGAAATTGCCGAAGCCCTGCAAATCAGCCATCACGCCGCCGTTGGACTGGTCAACCGTTGCGTGCAGGGCGGCTGGGTAATGCGCCAGGCCGACCCCGACGACCGCCGCCAGGTGCGGGTACATCTGACAGATGAAGGCGAAAAAATCCTGGCACACCTCTCCGAACGCAACCGCGCCGAGCTGCTTCGTCTACGCCAAGCCTTGCAATTGGTGGAACTCCCCACTGACTGAGGAGATGGGTCGCAGCACTAATAACCTGTTCTCGGAGGTAGACGCGAAGCTTACTCCGGCACGGAGGCCGGAGCCACCATATGCAATAACTTACGTTACAGAATACCAAGTAGCCTGTAAAGCAAGTTTTTACGCACTTCCTATGTATGCACACCGCGCTCTGTCATTCCGAGGCACGAGGAATCTGGTAACAATGAACTAAAACATCTACCCCTATCCTATTAAGGTTTAGGACGGTGGAAAGAGATTCTTCGCTGGCTCAGAATGACAGACTGCAAGGCCAAGCCTTCGAACCGATATTCCCAACACCGCACAAGTAGAAATTTATTTTACAGACTACTAAGTTCTAAAATCTAAATTCTGTCGTTCCTATCTGTGTTTATCTGTGTTCATCTGTGGTTAATTCAAAAAAATCATCACGAAAAAGGGACGCAGCATGCTGCGCCCCTTTTTATTTTTGTCAGACAGAATTGTTTACGCCACGCGCGGTTTACCAACCACCATGCTCATGTAAACGCCCAGGTTCTTCTTGAACTGTTCGATGGCAAAGCGTGGTTCCACTTCCGAGCGGAGTTCGGCTTCGGTGAAGCGGAAGAACGGGATGCCGCCGTCGTGTTCGCCTTCTTTTTCGAACAGCTTGGTGAGGCCATCGTAGCGATAGGCTGAAAGCAACAGCTTCCCATCGGTCTTGAGAACGCGATGGGCATGCTCGATGAACTGTTCGCGCAAGTCGCGCGAAGGAATGTGTTCGTAAACTCCGACATGGGCCACGGAATCGCAGATATTGCTTTTGAGCGGCAAGTGGGTGAGATCGGCGTGCAGGTAGTGCACGGTATTGGCCGTCTTGCCTTTCCAGCGGGCGATGTTGCGCTTGATGGAATCGCGCGACATGTCGGTGGCAATCAGTTCCTGCGACAGCTCCGAAAAGAGGCCGGTGAAACGGCCGGTGCCGCAACCGGCTTCGAGCATCAGCGGGCTGGGGGTGCCGGCGAAAACGCGGCGATAGGTGGGGCGCTCGAAGATATCCAGCATCTTGATGGAGAGCATGCGGTCGTAATCTTCGGCTTGCTCGTCGCGTGCCTTGCGTTCGGAAGCGATGCGCGAAATATCGCCGCTGGTCTGCTCGCTGGAGGGCAATGCGCACTGCGCCGCTTCGAGTTGGGGGCGGAAGCGTTCGATCCACTGTGGGTCGTCTTCACGCAGGGCGTCGATGAAAAGGGAAGCAATCGCTTCGCGAATCGGGTACCATTTCCCGTTGACGGGGTTGCGCAATACCCCCTGACGCACCTGCTGGTCGTCGCCTTCAAAAATGTGCAGTTCCAAATCGCCGCCATCGTGCGGGTCGGCGAGATACTGGGTCAGTCGTTTGTCCATAATAAATTTGTCGAACGGTGTGAAAATTGCGGCGTCGCATTAGTGGCGAATTGCAAATTCACTTCGCCAAACATTGCTAATAAACAGTCAAAGCATATCAGGAAATTTTCCAACAGGAGCATCTATTCATGATTCCCGACGATCTCAAGCGCACGATTAACGATTTCGCCGACAAGGTGAAAGAAGGCGGCAAGCAGCTTGGCAACCAGGCACAGCTTCAGGTTCAGCTTAAAAAATTGCAGGTCGAGCACGCCCGCCGCATCCACGAACTGGGCAAGCACACCTACGATTGGTATCGCGCCGGCACCATGATCGTCTCCGGGCCGGTGCCGCCGGACGTTTCTCGCCTGTGCGCCGAACTGGATGACATCCAGACAAAAACCCGCGAGACCGAACGCCAGATAGAAGAAGCCAAAGCACAAATGAACGCACCCGATACCGCCGCCGTCAATGCTGCCAGCCCCACTCCACCGGCGGCTGCGGCTCCTATTCCAATGCCACCGGGCAACCCGCCTGCTTCGGGTGTTGATTAAACGTTCTATTTCAGTGAAAGTATTTCCCACTATGAAACGTTTCTTTTCATTATTGAGCCTTATTGTTTTGCTTGCATCGGTGGCCACAGCCGCTCCGTTAGGACGCGCCACGGCCGATTTCGAAAACGCCCGCCCACAAAAGAACGAAACCGAATTCGGTCGCCTGGTGGCCGATGCCATTCGCAGTGCCACGCGCTCGGACATCGCACTGGTGAACGCCGGTGCTCTCAAACCCGGCACACTCAAGGCGGGAGATATCGAAACCGCGCAGATTAACGCGCTGCTCACCTTTCCCGGCGATGGCGTTGCCACCGTCACGCTGAGCGGTGAGCAGTTGCGCGCCGCGCTCGAACGCGCCGTGCAGGCCTACCCCACCGGCTCGACCGCATTTTTGCATGGCTCAGGTTTCAGCGCCACCTATAACACCCAGGCCCCCGTCAACCAGCGGCTCACCATGCTGCGCATCAACGGGCGCGAAGTGCAAAACGGCGATTCCATTACCGTGGCGATGCCTGCGCCGTTGGCCGAAGGCGGCAGCGGTTATTTCACGATCTGGAAAGCCGAAAGTGCCCGGCGCAGCAATTTGCGCATCGGGAAGGCCATTGCCGATTGGGTGGCATCACAAGGCAATGTCTCGCCTGAGAAATCGCCACGATTGGCGCCGCAATAACCGGCACACATGGCCTGACGAATCGTCGCGCACTCAGGTGTTTGACGAAGTTGTAAAATTACGACACAATGAATGCGGATTCTTCCGAAAACCCTTCGGAATGAAATCCGCATTTTTTGTTTCTGGAAGCTCTCAACTTGAATACCTTCTTCGCCCCTCGCTTCAAGCTCGGCTGGATTCTCATCCTCATCGCCGCCATCAACGCCTTTGGCTGGACCCTTTTTCGCTGGAACTACGAGAACTCGCAACGCGGTGCCCAAATCACCGTGGACTACGACGATACCCGCGTCATGGCCGATGCCTTTAATATCGACCACGAAAAGTTCCTCAACGAACTCAAGGCGCGCGGCGTCACCAGCCTGGGCCTTTATCAGCTCTCGCTAGCCAATTTCCGCGATAACGGCCGCCTCTCGATTCTCAGCCGCGAAGAAGCCACCCGCCTCTTTCCGAACGAGAAGTGGAGCAGCTACGCACCTTACTACCGCTATTTCGTCACCACGGAAGATCAGGCGCTCAACAAGCAACTGATCTCACGCTTGAGTTCACAGGCACCCGTCGGCCAGAAGCTGCAACCGGTCGGCCAGTTGGGCTTCCTGATGCCGGCTTCCAAGCAGTTGCTCAACGACGCCCAGGCCGGTTTCGACCCGTTGCAGGTCGCTTTTACTAAGAAGCTGGGCCTCACAGTCACGGCGCGCATCTCCAACGCCCTCAACATGGATCTGCCGCGTGCCAACCTCCTGTTAGACGATGCCCAAGCCGCCGGGGCCAAGGTCGTCATCTTCTCGGAAGATGAAGTGCTGGGCTACAACTCCATGATTCGCAACATCGCGCAGGAAATGCAAAAGCGCGGTCTGTTATTTGGTAATATCGAATTCTCCAAACAGCGTGGCTGGGAAGGCTTCTCGTCCCGCAGCGACGGCCAGTTAGTGCGCGTTCATAGCGTCGGGCCTGATGAAGCCTCGAAAGCCCAACCCGAAGTACTCACCGAACGCTTCGTGCGCGCCGTGAAAGAACGCGATATCCGCGTTGCCTATATCCGCCTGATCCGCCACTTCAAGGGCGAATATGCGCCTGCGCCGGATGGTGGCGCTCCCATCTTGAAGAAAAGCGCCCTGCAGCAGAACTACGACTTTATCGAAGGCGTTTCCAAGGAATTGAAAAACCAGCCGCTGCCGCTGGCCTTTTTGCGCCCCGGCATGGAACTGGGCACGGCACAGGCGTTCGGCAACTACCCCACCGACCAGTTGGGCGGCGGCTCCACAGCATACGTCGTTCGCTATATCGGCCTGTTTATCTCTTCATTGGGCATGGTGGGCGCAGCTTTGTTGCTGCTCAACCTGTTCTTCGATTTCACTCCGGGCCAGCAAAGCCGCTGGGCGATTGCCGGTATCGGCATCGCCATCTTCATGCTGCTGCTCGATCTGGCTTCGGCGGCCGCCCATGCCGGTGCCGGTGGCGTTCCCAAAGCGCTGGGGATGTGGCCCACGGCGTTCGGCATCAAGCTGATGGCGATGGGCATCGGCTGTTTCTTCTCCGCCATCGG